>Ga0187784_10004342_pt1 | contig 11463 bp, 11 predicted proteins | sample 1015_SJ02_MP15_2_FD_132964 | JGI IMG/M metagenome (GOLD analysis project Ga0187784, IMG submission 132964) | Tropical peat soil microbial communities from peatlands in Department of Meta, Colombia - 1015_SJ02_MP15_20_MG | ecosystem: Environmental > Terrestrial > Soil > Wetlands > Peat | place... | reverse complement strand
GCTTCGCGCTGCCGCTCGACGAGCAGCGCGCGGCCGAGTGCTTCACGGCGACCGGCTTCACGTTCCTGTTTGCGCCGTATTTTCATCCGGCGATGAAAGCCCTCGCGCCGATCCGCGCCGCCCTCGGCGTGCGCACGGTGTTCAATTTGCTCGGGCCCTTGACCAATCCGGCAACCCCGCGCTATCAGCTGATCGGCGCCTACGACGAAGGCACCGCGGAGCTGATGGCCGAGACCCTGGCCGGCATGCACACCGAGCGCGCGTGGGTCGTGCACGGCGCCGCGGGCTGGGACGAGGCGACTCCGGTCGGTCCCTTCGTCGCATTCGAAGTGGCGCAGGGCGGCGTTCGGCGGTTGCACATCGATCCGCAGGAATTCGGGGTGCCGCCTTGCCAGCCGGGCGATCTCAGGGGAGGCGATGCCGCCGTCAACCTCGCGGCCCTGCAGGCGGTCTTCTACGGCCTCGATCGCGGTGCGCACCGTGCGGCCCTGACGCTGCAGTGTGGACTCGCGCTCTACATCGCGAGGCGTGCCGCATCGATCGGATCGGGAATCGCGATCGCCACCGAGGCGCTCGACAGCGGCCGAGCGCGAGAGTGGCTCATGCAATTGCGCGCATTCGCGGCACGAGGTCGCCCGAGATGAGCGGCTTTCTTGCCGAGATGGAGCGCTCGAGCCGAGAGCGGGTGGCGCAAGCGATGCGCCAAGAGAGCGCGGAAGAGATCGAGCGCCGGGCACGCTCGGCCCCGCCCGCTCCGCCCTTGAGATGCTCGCCCGAGGGGTTCGACGTCATCGCGGAGCTCAAGCTCACCTCCCCTGCCGCAGGCGTCCTGCAACGCCCCGACCATGACTGGCTCGGGCGGGTTACCGGCTACGCCCGTGCGGGCGCCGCCGCGGTGTCGGTATTGACGGAGCCGTCGCGCTTCGACGGCTCGCTCGAGCACTTGCGCCGGGCCGCCTCCGCGCTCGCGCCCCTGGGCGTTCCGGCGATGCGCAAGGACTTCATCATCGATCGCTACCAGCTCTTCGAGGCGAGGGCCGCGGGTGCGGGGGGCGTGCTCCTCATCGTGCGGATGCTGCGAGGAGAGCGCATCGTCGAGCTCCTCAAGCTGGCCCTCGATCTCGGACTCTTCGTGTTGCTCGAGGCGTTCGACGAGGCCGATCTGCTGCGGACCCGCGAGCTCCTCGAGCACCGCGCACGTGGCGGCCCAAGCCCCTCGCGAGAGCCTGCGGTGCTCGTCGGCATCAACTGTCGTGATCTCGATACCTTGGAAGTGCTACCTGCGCGGTTCGCGCAGCTCGCCCCGCTCCTGCCCGAGAGCTCGATCGCAGTGGCCGAAAGCGGCGTGGCGACCGCGGCCGATGCCCGCAACGTGCGCAAGCTCGGCTACCGCATGGCCTTGATCGGCACCGCACTGATGAGAGGCGACGATCCCGGCCGGCTGCTCTCGGAAATCTTCGCCTCGACGTGCACCAAGTCCACCTAAAATGGCTACACTCGGTCTCATGTGGATCAAGATCTGCGGCATCACGAGTGCCGACGCGGTGAGCGCAGCGGCCGCCGCCAACGTCGATGCGATCGGCTTCGTCTTTGCGCCGAGCCCGCGCCAGGTCACGCCGGGGCAGGCGGCGCAGCTGGCGGCGCTCGCACCGCCGGGGATCCTGCGCATTGCGGTCGCTCAGCACCCGCTGCAAATGAAGGTGGATGAGATTTGCCGCACGCTGAAACCCGACTATTTTCAGACCGACGTTGAGGATTTGCGCGAATTGAAGATTCCGGCGCAGATCAAGGTGCTGCCCGTGGTGCGCTTCGGACGCAAGACGCCGAACCCGCTCCCGGCGCGCATCGTATTCGAGGGTCCGACGAGCGGCATCGGCGAATTGGCCGATTGGGGACGTGCCGCGGAATTGGCGCGTCAGACCGAGGTGATTCTCGCCGGCGGGCTCTCGGCGCAGAACGTGGCCGAGGCGATCCAAGCGGTACGCCCGTTCGGCGTCGACGTGAGCAGCGGCGTCGAATCGGACCCGGGCGTCAAGGACCCCGACAAGATCCACGCGTTCGTGCGCGCGGCACGGGCTGCGAGGGCGCTGCTGGAGCGTGATTCGTGAGTCCGAGATCGAGCGCGGTCGCTTCGGGTCCCGATGCCAAGGGTCGATATGGCCTCTTCGGAGGCCGGTTCGTGCCCGAGACCCTCGTGCCGGCGCTCGATCGGCTGCAAGCGGGCATCGACCGCTACCTGCACAGCGAGGCGTTTCAAGCTGAGCTGCACCAAGAGCTCAGGACCTGGGTGGGTCGGCCGACCGCACTCTCGTTCGCCCCCACCCTCTCCAAGCGCTGGGGCGCGCAAGTGTGGCTCAAGCGCGAGGATCTCGCACACACCGGTGCACACAAGATCAACAACGCCCTCGGGCAGACGCTGCTCGCCAAGCGGCTCGGCGCCAAGCGGGTCATCGCCGAGACCGGCGCCGGCCAGCACGGTGTGGCGAGCGCCGCCGCGGCGGCGCGCCTGGGTTTGCCGTGCGTGGTGTACATGGGGGCGGTGGACGTCGAGCGCCAGGCACCGAACGTCGGCCGAATGAAACTCATGGGGGCGACCGTCGTGTCGGTCACGAGCGGCGAGCAAACCCTGCGAGCGGCGATCGATGAGGCTTTGCGCGATTGGGTCTCCGACCCGGACGGCACGTACTACGTGCTCGGCTCGGCCGTGGGCCCGCATCCTTATCCGTACCTGGTGCGCGAGCTTCAGGCCGTGATCGGACGCGAGGCGCGGGCGCAGATGCTCGAGCTCGCGGGCGCTCTTCCCGATGTCGCCGTCGCCTGCGTGGGGGGAGGCTCGAATGCGATCGGTCTCTTCCACCCCTTTCTGGCCGACCTCGACGTTGAGCTCCTCGGCGTCGAGGCCGGCGGACGCGGGCCGGGCCTCGGTGACAACGCAGCCTCGCTCACGTACGGCACGCCCGGCGTCTTGCAGGGGAGCTACACCCTCATCCTGCAAGACAGCTTCGGTCAAGTGCGCGAAACGCACTCGGTGTCCGCGGGGCTCGATTATTCGGGCGTGGGCCCCGAGCATGCCTATCTCAAGAGCTCCGGACGGGTCGTGTACGAGTCGGCGACCGACGATGAGGCGCTCGATGCGCTCTGCGAATGCGCGCGCTGCGAGGGGATTTTGCCCGCCATCGAGACGGCGCACGCCCTGTTCGGCGCACGCCGCTACGCCGCACGGCATCCCGGTGCACGGATTCTCATCGGCTGTTCGGGCCGCGGCGACAAGGACATGAGCATATTGCAGCGCACGGTAATCAAGTAAATGCGCGCGCACGAGAGCATCTCGCGAGCGATCACGCAAGCCCCCAGCCGTCCGGCCCTGGTCGGGTTCCTGACGGCTGGATTTCCGACCCGGCGCGCGTTCCGCGAGCATCTCAACGCCGTGGCGGCGGCATGCGACGTCGTGGAAGTCGGCGTGCCGTTCACCGACCCGATGGCGGATGGCTCGACGATTCAGCGCGCGAGCTTCGCGGCGCTCGCCGACGGGGTCACCCTGCCCTGGATCCTCGAGGAGGTCGGCGCCCTGCGCGTGCGCCGGCCGCTCCTGCTGATGAGCTACCTGAACCCCTTGCTCGCCTTCGGAATCGAGCGCCTGCCGGGCGCCGCAAAAGAGGCCGGGGTGGCGGGCTTCATCGTGCCGGACCTGCCCTACGAGGAGAGCGAGGATTTGAAGCGGGCCCTCGAGCGCGAGGGCCTCGCGCTCGTGCAGATGGTCACGCCGGTGACGCCCGAGTCGCGCTTGAGCGTGCTGTGCAGCGCCGCACAAGGGTTCGTGTATGCGGTGACGATGACAGGCACGACGGGCAAGTCAGCGGAAGTGCCCGATGAGGTGCTCGAGTACATGGACCGGGTGAAGCGCTGCTCGCGCGTTCCGGTGTGTGCCGGATTCGGTATCCGCTCGCGCGCGCAGGTCGAGCGGTTTGCGGCGCACGTGGACGGCGTCGTGATCGGCTCCGCGCTCGTCGAGGCGCTCGAGCGCGGCGAGGACGTCGGTGCCTTTCTCGCCTCCCTCAGGGGGCCTGTCTGAGTCATCCACGTGGCCCTCTGGTGGACTTGGTGGATGACTCACCCAGGCTCGAGGTGAGACGGCCTTGAAGCGCGTCTATCGAGCGGCCTCGCTGTTGCAGGTCGCCCACGCCCGCAATGTGCTGATCAGCGCAGGGATCCGCTGCGAGCTACGCAATCAGTACCTCGCCGGGGCTCTGGGGGAGCTGCCGATGCTCGAGACCTGGCCGCAACTCTACGTGGAGGACGGCGACGAGGAGTATGCGCTGAGCGTGCTCAAGCGTGCCGCCTCGGCACCGGCAGGTAACCCCTGGATCTGCGAGCAGTGCAACGAGCAGCTCGAGCCTCAATTCACCTGCTGCTGGCGTTGCGGGTACGAGCGCGGAAGCACGCTCTCTTAGCCGCGATAGCCACGATACGCCCCGGCGGTCGTGTCGGACAAAGCCCTACAGAAATTCACGCGAAGTCTGAGTTAAGGTTCAGCGACCATCCCTGGCCGCGACCTACGGTGCGGGTTACAAGACCCGCTTCGATGTAAAGCTGACACACTGCGGTTCGTGTGCAGGAGGAGCTTCCAGTCATGGGTGCTGCCAGCATTGACTTTCAAGAGCTTGCGCTCGCCGCCGCGAGCCCCTTGCTGGGTGCCTCTCCGGCCATGCAGGAGGTGTTTCGCTTGATCGAGCGGGTCGGACCCACCGAGACGAGCGTGCTGCTCACCGGGGAGAGCGGCTCGGGAAAGGAGCTGGCCGCCCGGTCGATTCACGACCGGAGCCTGCGGCGCGGCGGCCCCTTCATCGCCATCAATTGCGGTGCGATTCCCGAGGGACTCATCGAAGCGGAGCTGTTCGGCTACCAGAAGGGTCGCTCTACGGGCGCCGCGCGAGGCCACGCGGGCGTGTTCGAGCGAGCCAACGGCGGCACGCTCTTGCTGGATGAAGTGACGGAGATGCCGCTCGATATGCAGACCCGCCTGCTGCGGGTGCTGGAAAGCCGAACGTTCTATCGCGCCGGAGCCCACGTCGAGGTCTCGACGGACGTGCGCCTGATCGCGGCGAGCATTCGTTGCCCGCTGAAGGCGGTCGAGAGCGGTCGGTTGCGCGAAGAGCTGCTGTACCGATTGGCGGTGTTTCCGATTGCCATGCCCCCTTTGCGTAGCCGCGGCGATGACGTGGAGTTGCTTGCAGACCACTTCCTGGCGGAGCTCAACGCACAGGTGGGCACCCAAAAGCGCCTCACCGCGCTCTCGCGTATGACGCTGCGGCAACACCTCTGGCCCGGCAACGTGCGCGAGCTCAGGAACGCGATCGAGCGGGCTTTCATTCTCGCCGATCAGACGCTCGAGCTCGCTCCGCTGATCCGCAACATCGCGGCCGGCAACGAAAGCGAGCCGGGCCGCGAGCGGTTGGATATCCGCGTGGGCTCGAAAATCCACGACATGGAGCGCTCGCTGATCGAGGCGACGCTCGACTATTTCCACGGCAACAAGCGTCGGGCGGCCGACGCTCTGGGGTGCAGCCTCAAAACGTTGTATAACAAGCTGAACGGCTATTCGCAGAGCCAGGAGTGCGCGACCGGCGCCCGCTAAAACGGGAGGTTGACAGAGGTGTCACGAGTACTGATCGCCGACGATCATGCGGTGGTTCGGGCGGGCTTCAGGCAGTTCCTGGAACAGGATTCCACGATTACCGTGGTCGGCGAGGCGGCGACCGGCAACGAGACGCTCGATCACCTGCGCAAGCAGGAATGGGACCTCGTGTTGCTGGACATTCACATGCCCGACCGGAGCGGCCTCGACATCCTGAGACACATTCAGACCGGCCATCCGGGAGTGCGAGTGCTCGTCATGAGCGGATTGCCCGAGCAGCAATACGCCGTCAACGTACTGCGCGCGGGTGCGAGCGGCTACCTTTCCAAGGACTCCACGCCCGAGGAGCTCATGAAGGCCGTACGGACGGTGCTGTCGGGTCGCCGCTACGTGAGCGCCGCACTGGCCGAGATCCTGGTCGCGGATCTGGACGGGGATCCCGACAAGCCGCTTCACGCGCGGCTATCGACCCGCGAGTTTCAGATTTTCTGCAAGCTCGCGGCGGGACGCGGTGTATCGGACATCGCGAGCGAGCTCAGCTTGAGCGTGAAGACCGTGAGCACTTACCGCAGCCGGATACTGGAGAAGATGAGCTTCAACGCCAATGCCGACATCACTTCCTACGCACTTCGCAACGGACTCATACAATGATCGATCGCCGTGGGAAGCCTCCTACAGCGGGACCGGCGCGCGGGCGATGACGGCGCCGGATCGCGCGGGGCTATGCTTGCGCGCACGTGGCTCACGCCGGACTCGCTCACGTCGGAAGCTATCATGGCTCAGGACTTAAGAGTCTTACTCGTAGAAGACTCCAAGGTGCTGACCGAGCGTCTCATCGAGGCAATCAGACTCATACCCCGCGTGGAGCTGGTCGCAACCGCGGACACCGAGAGCGGCGCCCTGGCTGCGGTCAAACGCGGATCGATCGATGCGATCATCCTCGATCTGCACTTGAAGCAGGGCACCGGATTCGGCCTCATGCGGGCCCTCGCCGCCGCGCAACGCAGGCCGCGAATCGTCGTGCTCACCAACTACGATCTGCCCGAATACAAGAATGCCGCAATCGCACTCGGCGCAACGCATTTTCTCGACAAGGCGCGCGACTACAGCCGGCTCGGCGAAGTCTTGCAAGAGCTTTGCGAAGCGCACCTCGCGGAGCACTGAAACGCGCGCGATGGCCGCGATGGGCGCGATTTCCTGGGCCGGCGAGTTTCGTGTCACAATGCGCCGAGAACCAATAGCAAGAGTTCCAGGAGATAACCATGGAAAGGACGTTTGACCCGGCCGATGAGGAGTTTGCGGCGGGGCGGCGCGCGGGCCCCGCGGGGAACGATGCGGCGAGCGAGCTCAAGAATGCCGCGGCAGAGGAGATCAGGAATTTGATCGCCGACGTCGAGGAGCTGGTCGGGCGCATTGGGAACCTGCACGACGCCGACGTCGCCCGGGTGCGCAGCAAGGTAATGGCCGGCGTGGATGCGGCGAAGGAAAGGCTCGCAGAGCGCGCCGACGCGCTCAAGCGCCAGGCGCAAAGAGCGATGAGCGAGGCCGACGAGTACGTGCGAGAAAGCCCCTGGGTCGCCGTCGGTATCGCCGCGCTGGTCGGGGCTGTCGTGGGCATTTTGGTCGCGCGCCGCTCCTAGGCCTCGCACGATGCGGGTGCTGTGGCTACTCCCGAAGGCGGCGCCTGCGCTGCTGCGTCACATCGCGGCGTACATCGAGCTCGCCGCCTTCGATCTCGAGCAATCACGGCGCGACATCGCCCCGAGAGTGATCGCCTCCGTGGTGGCGGGCCTCGGCCTGTTCTTCGCCCTCCTCATGGGCTGTGCGGCCGTCGTCGCGGTCACCTGGGACACCCCGCATCGGCTCGCTGCGATCGTCTGGATGGGCTGCGGCTTTCTCGCCATCGCCGCGATCGCGGTGATCTATCGAGCGCGGGCGAGTCGCGAGCAAGCTCCCTTCCTCGCTTCGGTGCGGCGCGAGTGGCAGGAGGATCGGGTCATTTTGGAGCGACTCCTGTCGGAGCACGACGGATGAGCGCGAGCCGCCCGCCCTCACCCGCCACCCCCAGGCGCCGGCCGTGAGGCAGCACGACGAGGCGGCGCGTGAGGCCATCTTGGCGCGGCTCGCCGCATCGCGCGCCGAGATCCTGCGCGTGCTCGAACCGCCCGCCGAGGAAGCGGGTGGATTGGCGCAGGCGAGGGGATTCCCACGCAGCCGCACGATGCAGCTCATCATGAGCGGGCGCGGCATCGGCGGGCTCATCGCGATTGCAGGCGGCGTGCTCATCGCGCGTCCCGCTCTCGCGTGGCGGCTCCTGCGCCTGGCCCCGACCAGCACACTGGCGCGAATCGCGCTCGCGCGCATCCTGCGCGCGCTGCGGGGAGATTCGGCCACGTTGCGCACGAATCCCGAGGTGAGCCGCTTGGAGCCGGATATCGCCACGCAACCCGAGCCGCCCTCGACGCGCCCCTCCGCATCGAGATAGCCGCTCGCCTCATCCGAGCGTGATCTGCACCTCGTGGGCCGCGCCGTCCTCTGCGAGAGCGACGATGCACGGCTCGACGGGGATTTCCCGCCCATCGAGCAGCGCCCGCCCGATTCCGCGGCTCACGGCGCGCGGGTTCGAGATCTCGATGTGATAGCGCGAGGACCCGTGCCGGTACGCAATCTCGACCTTGCGCCAGCGGCGCGGCAGGCAGGGATCGATCGCCAGCGTCCCCGCACGCAGCGTGAGCCCCAACATGCCCTCAATGGCCGTGCGATACATCCACCCCGCCGAACCCGTGTACCACGTCCAACCGCCCCGGCCCACGTGGGAGGGCGCCGAGTACACGTCGGCGCAGACCACGTAGGGCTCGACCTTGTAGCGCTCGACCCGCGCGCGCGTGCTCGAATGGGTCAGCGGGTTGATGAGCGAGAAGAGCTCGTGCGCGCGATCCCCGTCCCCCAAGAGCGCAAAAGCGAGCGTGGACCAGAGCGCGGCATGGGTGTATTGCCCGCCGTTCTCGCGCAGCCCCGGCGGATAGGCCTTGATGTAGCCCGGGTCGTGCGCTGTCCGGTCGAAGGCCGGTGTGAACAGCTTCACGAGCGCGGCAGCGCGGTCGACGAGGCGGGCGTCGACCGCCGCCATGGCGCGGCGAGCGCGCTCGGGCTCTGCGCCGCCCGAGATGACGGCCCAGGATTGAGCGATCGAATCGATGCGACATTCCTCGCTCGAGACCGATCCGAGCGCTGTGCCGTCGTCGTAGTAGCCGCGCCGGTACCACTCCCCGTCCCAGGCCTCGCGCTCGATCGCGCGCTGCACCGCCAGGGCATGATCGCGCCATCGAGCCGCCCTCGTCGCATCGCCGCGCCGCTGCGCGAGGGGGGCAAAGCGCATGAGCGTTGCATACAAAAACCAGCCGAGCCAAACACTTTCGCCTCGCCCGGCGGCGCCCACGCGGTTCATGCCGTCGTTCCAGTCTCCCGTGCCGAACAGCGGCAGCCCATGGGCGCCCACGCCGAGGCTGGAATCGAGCGCGAGCGCGCAGTGCTCGTACAAGGGCTGCGTCGCGAGCGTGGGCTTGGCCGCCGCGAACAGCTCCCCGAGGCCCGCCGCGAGCGGGCCACCCTCGAGAAAGGCCACGGGCTCATCGAGGAGCGCGGTCTCGCCGGTGACCTCGAGGTACTGCGCGACCACGAAGACAAGCCACACTCGATCGTCCGACACGCGCGTCTGAATCCCTTGACCGGTGACGGGAAGCCACCAGTGCTGCACGTCGCCTGCCGCGAACTGCCGTGAAGCGGCGCGCAGGATGTGCTCACGCGCGATTCGCGGCTGCGCCACCATGAGCGCCATCACGTCCTGCAATTGATCCCGGTATCCCCACGCACCGCTCGACTGGTAGAACGCCGTGCGCCCCCACAGGCGGCAGGCGAGGGTCTGATAGAGGAGCCAGCCGTTCAACAGCACATCCATGGATCGGTCCGGCGTCCTCACCTGCACGACGCCGAGGGTCTGCTCCCAGAAGTCGGTGACCGCCTTCAGGGCCGCATCGAGATCGACGCTGCGATAGCGCTTGATGAGCGCGAGCGCATCCTCGAGCGATGACTCCTCGCCCAAGAGCAGCACGATCTCGGCGGCTTCTCCGGGCGCGAGGGTGAGGAGCGTCTGCATCGCCCCGCACGGATCGAAGCCGCCGCCGACGCGATTCGTGAGGCCTGTCCCGCGAAGGAGTGCCGCCGGCTCGCGCAGCGAGCCGTAACGGCCGAGGAACTCCGCACGATCGCCCGTGGCCGTTTGCTGCCGTCCGCCCATGTCCATGAAGGCGACGCGCGATGGGAAGTCGATGCTCCACGGGCAGCGCGCGTTGAGCGAGCGCGTCTCGGCGTCGATGCCGGTGACGATGAACGGCGCCATGCGGGCGCGTTGAGCTCCGAGCACCCAGTCGACGTAGTACGTGATCGACAGTTGCTGCGGGCTCGATGAGCGGTTGAGGAGCTTGAGCCGCGAGATCTTGAGCGGATCGGCGAGCGGTACGAACGTGAGGAGGTCCACGGAAACGCCGCATGAGGTATGCTCGAACCGACTGTATCCGAACCCGTGCCGAACGAGGTACGCAGAGGAGCGCTCGCGAATGGGCAGGGGCGTCGCGCTCCACAGCTTCCCGCTCGCTTCGTCACGCAGGTAGATCACTTCCGCCGGGGCGTTGCTCACCGGATCGTTCGACCAGGGCGTCAGTTGATTCTGTTGTGCGTTGAGCGACCAGGTGCTGCCGCTGCCCTCGGCCGATACCAGGCAGCCGAACTGCGGGTTCGCGATCACGTTGATCCAGGGAGCCGGCGTGCACTCCTCGTTGGTGAGGCAGGTGAGGTACTCGCGGCCGTTTTCGCTGAAACCGCCGAGGCCGTTGAAGAATTCGACGGCCGACACGCCGGCGGGCACGCTCGCCGTGACCTCAAGATCGACACCCGCCGCGGCAAGCGCCGGGGGCTCCCGCCACACCGGCCGCCTCGGTGCCACCGTGGCGTCGGCGGCGCGCGGCGGCGCAATCGGCAAAGGCTCCGGGAGCTTCGCGAGCTGCCCCTCGAGGCTTCCGCCGGATCCGGTCAAGATGGCGCGGGCGGCACTCCTCAAGAGATCGAGGGCGGACGCAGCTAGGGCATCGGCGCGAAGCGCAAAGACCGTGCCTCGTCTCACGCCCGCGGTCCCCTTCGCCGGCGCGCTCGCGCGCGAGTCCTTCACGAGGGCATCGACAGAGGGCCCCGCGGCGCAGGCCTCTCGAGCGTCGATGAGGACGAGGTCGACCGCCAAGCCCTTGAGGGCCCAGAGCTCCTGCGCGCGCAGGAGGCGCCTGGCCAAATCGAGGCTGCCCTTCGTGTCGAGCTCGGCGAGCACGATGGGAAGGTCGCCCGAGATGCCGTGGGCCCAGAGCGCCGGGGGGCCCGATTCGTTACCCGCAAGAATGTGAGGCGCGGCGCGAAGCGCCGGATCCGAGTAGAGCACGCACCCCGCAAGACGCTGAAATCGGCGTGCCTCCTCGGCGTCGCAGCCGAGATCCTGTAAACGCGAGCGCGCCTGCACCGACGCAGCGGCCTGCGTGCGCTCGAACGCGCCGCCCTCGCGAAGCTTGTCGGCGAGATCGAGCGCCTGGGTGCGAGTCGCGGCCACGCCGCACCAGAAATCGATGCGCGCAGTCTCACCGGGCGCCACTCGCACCCGGCGCCGCAAGGCGATGACCGGATCGAGCACCGTGCCGCTCGTGCCTGCGAGCGCTCGAGCGTCGAAGATCGCGGCAGCGCTCGCGAGCTCACGTCCCCTTCCCACGAAGGCGGCGCGGTCGGTCTCG
>Ga0187784_10004341_pt1 | contig 11463 bp, 7 predicted proteins | sample 1015_SJ02_MP15_2_FD_132964 | JGI IMG/M metagenome (GOLD analysis project Ga0187784, IMG submission 132964) | Tropical peat soil microbial communities from peatlands in Department of Meta, Colombia - 1015_SJ02_MP15_20_MG | ecosystem: Environmental > Terrestrial > Soil > Wetlands > Peat | place... | reverse complement strand
TCGGACGGCGGATACACCTGTCCGGGACCCGGCCGATCGGGCGAAAATTACGACCATGGTAATGGTTCCAACCCCGCCGACGTGGAAGCGGAAAGCGGAACGGACAATCCCAATGCGGCCGACAACCGCACCGCATACGACAATGATGGCGAAGCCGACAGTGGCGCCGACAATGGAATAAACGCAGAAGGCGAGCCGCCGGCCAGCGTGGGTAATGAGGGAGGCTCTGGCTACGGACAGGGCCTCAATCCGCCGGGCATATCTTCCAGCTTGTCGGGTAACGGCGAGACGACGGCCGGAAACAGTTCGGGCTTGGGTAACGCCGCCACCGCCGGCGCCGCGCTCGGAATGACCGCGGACCAGCTCGCGAAGCTGAAAGCTCGCTTGTCGATGGGACCGCTGAGCGCAGACGAGCTGCAGCAACTATGCGTTCAACTGGCGTCACGGCACTTGAGCGCCAGCGAGGCCGAAACCATCGCGCGAACACTCGATCTAAATCTGAGCGCCGAGCAACTCACGCAACTGGAGAGTTGCGCGCAGTTGACGGGCAGCGGTCCCCTGGCCACCTCGGCCAGGCGCGCGCAAACGACGCTTGGAACAGGGCCTCGCGTCCGGCCGCCGAATCGGGCTCGCCCCGAGAATCTCTCTACGATCGAGGAGTCTTTCAGAGGGCTCGATCGGAACCTTCCCCCTCATGTGCCGAGTCCGGAGAGGCTCACGCAGTACGGCTACTCGCTGTTCAACCTGCCGGTGTCGACCTTCGCGCCGGTCAACAATGTCCCTGTCAGCGGAGACTATCTGATCGGTCTGGGAGATGAGCTCAAGATTCTGATGTGGGGCCGTATCAACCGCACCTTCAATTTGCAGGTGGATCGCGCCGGCGCGATCGCGATTCCGGAGGTCGGCCCGCTTCAAGTTGCGGGGCTGACCTTCGCCCAGGCCCGGAAGCTCGTCGAGGAGCGCGCCGGTCAGATAACCGGCGTGCAGGTCGATCTGACGATGGGCCGGTTGCGGACGATCCAGGTCTTCGTCATCGGCGAGGTCAACCATCCGGGTCCCTACACCGTCAGTTCGCTATCGCGCGTGTCAAATGTGCTGGTCGCCTGCGGCGGGATTACCAAGATCGGAAGTCTGCGCAAGATCCAGCTCCGGCGCGGCAATCAGATCGTCAAGGAGCTCGACCTCTACGACCTGTTGATGCGCGGCGACACCGGCGCCGACGAGCAGGTCGAGGAGAACGACGTTATCTTCGTGCCCGTGATCGGTCCGGTCGTCGCGATCGCCGGCGACGTGAAGCGCCCTGCCATCTATGAGCTCCGCAGCAGCCCGACAGACCTGCCGAACGCACTCAAACTGGCGGGCGGAATCAGCCCCTTCGGTTATTCGCGCAGGATTCAGGTCGAGCGGGTCGAGAATCATGAGAATCGGATCGTGCTGGACACCGACCTGAAAGGGATCCGCTCACAGCGCTTTCCGGTCGACGACGGCGACCTGATCAAAGTCTACCCGGTGCTGCCTCAGCAGGACGATATAGTGACCGTCAAGGGCAACGTCTTTCGTCCCGGCAAATATGAATGGCATCAAGGAATGCGCGTTGCCGACCTGATTCGCAAAGCCGAGGGTCTCGCGCCTCGGACCTTCATGCGCTACGCGATGATCCGGCGCCAGCACGATCCGAACCGGGTTGTCCATATCGTTCCGGTAGATCTGAGCGGCGCGCTCTCGGACCATCTGTCGGGCCCGGCGAACATTCCGCTCTATTCCAGAGACGAGCTAACCATCTTCAGGCTCGATCAGATCAGGGACCTGCCAACCGTCCAGGTGTTCGGCGAAGTGCGCAATCCGGGTTTCTATCTGACCAGCCCCAACATGCGGGTGAGCGACCTGATCTATCTGGCCGGCGGGCTCAAGGATGACGCCTATGTGGCGCAAGCCGAGGTCGCGCGCACGCAGGTGGTCAACGGTACCAGCACTCGTCACAGTTATATCGATATCGACCTGGCCGCCGCACTGAAAGGCTCGGACGAGCACAACACGGCGCTTCAAGCCAACGATCAACTCTTCGTCTGGCGCGCCTCGAACTGGCACCTGCCATGGGTTGTGCAGATCAACGGCCAGGTGCTGCGGCCCGGCCCCTACACTTTCCACGAGGGCGAGCGCCTCGCCGCGATTTTGAAGCGTTGCGGCGGGATGCTTCCCGACGCTTACCCGCTCGCCACGGTCTTCATTCGCCGATCGATCAAGCAACTCGAACAGACCAGCCTCGACGAGAGCCGCGCCCGCCTGCGCAGGCAGATCGCGCAGGTCGCGTTGATGCCGAAGCAACCTGGTCAGACCGAGGAGAGCCGCAGCAGTCAGGCCCTGGCATACCTGAGCCAGGTACTCGAAGAAAGCCAGGGACAGCAGGCATCAGGCCGGATGGTGGTGCATCTCGGTCCGCTCGATGAACTGGTGGGAACCAAGGACAACGTGTTGCTCGAGGATCAGGATCAGATCACGATCCCGAGGCGCCCCTCGGCGGTCAGCGTGCTCGGCCAGGTTTACCATCCGACCGCGGTCGTCTTCGACCCCAATCTCACGACCCGCGACTACCTCGACCGCGCGGGCGGCCCTGCCGAAGGCTCCGACGAGGACCACATCTTTGTGTTCAAGGCCGACGGCGAAATTCTCACTGACGACGGAGTCCGCAACAGCAACAAAGCGAAGCTGTTCCCGCTGTTGCCGGTGGTCTCCGGCGGCCTGATGTCGGCCCATCTGGAGCCCGGCGACACGGTTTACGTGCCTGAGAAGCTAATCTTCATCAGCGGCCTCGAATACGCCAAGGACGTAAGCACGATAATCGTCTCGGCGGTTCAGTCGATCGCCCTGGCCGCGATACTGGCGACCAATTTGTAATGCGCAGTTGGTCGCCGGCGGCCGCTCTGCCAAGGGCGGTTCTGATGCTCCTGCTCACGGGGATCGCGTGCCCGCGCGCCCTCGCGCAGGAAGCGCCCAACCGTCCGATGGACAGTTCCGCGCCGCCGGTCGACATCTACGCGCTCTTCCGCGTGGTAGGCAACCTGTACGATCTTGACCCCAGCCTGCTCCGCGCGATCGCAAGCGTCGAGTCCGGCTACAATCCCGAAGCGATTTCGCCCAAGGGCGCTCGCGGCCTGATGCAACTGATGCCGGAGACGGCGAAGCGCTTTCGGGTCGATAACTCATTCGACCCGGTCGAGAATGCGCTTGGCGCGGCGCGGCTCCTCGAACATCTAAAGATGTCGCTCGGTGCGGCGCCTGGCTCGGCCGCTGGTCTCGCCTGCCTTCTGGCTGCGTACAACGCCGGCGAAGCCGCCGTGACGCAGTATCGTGGCATCCCGCCATTTCCCGAGACCCAGGAGTATGTCCGGCGGGTCCTGTTCACCTACCTGATGGACGGATTGTCGCCGCAACTCAAGGCCAAGCTGATTCGTCCGCGAAGCCGGATAGCCCTCAAGCCGTCGCCTGGCAAGCGGCCGGTCAATCCGCCGGTCGATCCAATGGCTCAATTGGCCGAGCTTCGGGCCGGGCGCGAGGCTGCCTTGCAGCGCTCTCCCGACACCGCACAGGCCGCGGAAACCAGGTGAGAATCGGCCGGAAAGCACTGCTTGGGCCGGTGCTTATCGCAATGCTGCTGCTCGGAGGGGCCGCCGCACTGGCTTCCACCTATGTCGTCTATATTCCGCTCGACAGTCCCGTCTATGACGAGCTCGACACTCTCAACGGCCTCGGGGTGCTCGACAGCTATCTATCCGAGATCAAGCCGATGAGCAGGATCGAGGCCGCTCGGCTGACGCTGGAGGCCGGCAAGAACCTCGGGATTTCAGAACGGCGCAATGCGCTGGCGCAATCGATCGTTGGAGCCCTGCGCTTGGAGCTGAACGAAGAAGTCAAATGGCTGGAGAACAACGCCGAAGACGATCAGCCGGCCATGATCCAGCCGGTCCAGCGAATCGAGGCGCAATACATCTTCTCGCGCGGCGAGCAACGCTTCTGGGATAGCGGCACCGGCAGCGGAGGAATCCATGCGATCGAAGGCACGCCCCTGCTGCCGGACAATGACGGTATTCCGACCGGCCCGGGGAGCAACGAAGTCTTGCGATGGAACTTGTGGGGCGGTCTCGGCGGGTTTCTTACCACCTACGGTGAACCGGCAGTGACCGGACCACTCACACATGATCTCGCCGACACTGAAAGGTTCAGGCTCCTCGACGGCGAAGCGGTTGTGAGCATGGGCAACTTCGCGCTCTCGTTCGGGCAGGAGGAGATGCAATGGGGAACCGGCCACTTCGCGTCGCTGTCACAGGGAGACAACGCCGCGCCGTTTCCTGCCCTACGCCTCCAGAACGTCCATCCGACCCAACTGCCCTGGATCCTGCGCTATCTAGGCCAGTTCCGATACCAGCTCTTCTTCGGCCAGCTCGACAGCGATCGCTATTTCGCCCACCCCTGGATTGACGGCCAGATCTTCGCCTTCAAGCCCCTGCCGAACTTCGAATTCGGTTTCACGCACGCCATCCGGTTCGGCGGACGCCACAACGATTTCTACGACAACCTCGGCTTCCTCGGCCGCGCCACCGGCTTCGGTACGGGATCTCCCAGCGCCGGCAATACCAAGTCGCGCGCCGGAATTTTTTTGAAATTCTACTTTCCCCGGCTCAGGAACGCGGAGGTTTACCAGGAGATTGCGGGCGAAGACAATCTGACCGACGAGGTCTCCGGCATCGGGCGGTTTCTCCCCTTCCTTGCCGTCTCCTATCAGGGCGGTTTCTATCTGCCACGGCTCACCCAGGACGGCCTTACCGACCTTCGCTTCGAATATTCGATCCTCGAACCGAACTACTCGACTCACGGCGACTCGCTGTATGCGACCTATAACGGATGGCTGATGGGCGACGCGCTCGGACCCAACGCGAGCGAGATCGACCTGCAGGTCGGCAGATGGTTCCCCGGCCTCAACAAGGCTGACGTGGATATTTTTTACACCGAACGCGCGCCAACTTTCGGCACCGATTCGCCGTATCCGTCCTCAATCTATGGCAGCCCACTTTCCAAAGAACACGGCGGAGGAATAGCTTTCGACTTCCTGCGTATCCCGCAAACCACGCGCTGGAGCGGCGATATGCTGGTTGACGGACGCGCCCGCATCGCCGTGGAGTACGTCGACCACATGAACTTCGGCGGACCCGGCAATTTCCGCGTCCTCGTGATGCTCTCGACCGCCCTCAACCCCAGCTTGAAAAGTCTCGCCTGGCGCTAGCCGAAATGGACACCCTTCAGCATCATCAGACGGCGTGGGCCGAATCGCAGTCCTTGACCCCAGGTAGCTTGATCGCGGCCAATTCGGTCTGGAACGTGGCGGGCGATCTCACGCCGATGCTTCTGGCGTTGGTGGCCATCCCGGTCGTCATCCATAAGCTCGGGGTGGCTGAATTCGGTGTTCTGTCGGTGTGCTGGGCGGTCGTCGGGTACATGGCGCTCTTTGACCTGGGCTTGAGCCGGGCCCTGACCAAACTCGTAGCCGACAAATTGGCCACGGTCCTGTGCGAAGAGATTCCGCCGCTCTTCTGGACCTGTCTTGTGCTTACTGCCGGCTTCGGAGTGCTCGGCGCGGTGGTACTTGGCATGGCAGCGCCGCAGTTGGTGCGCGTGTTGAACATTCCGCAGTCACTCAACGCCGTGACGCTGGTAGTCTTTCGGATCCTGTCGCTGACGGTTCCGCTGGTCATACTCAACAGTGCTTTGCAGGGATTTCTCGCCGCCTATCAACGCTTCGATATCATCACGGCGGTACGAGTACCGGCGAGCGCAACGGTTTTTCTCTGTCCGCTGGTGGTTCTGCCCTTTTCGCGCAACCTGGCATTGATCGTCGCACTGATGCTCGCGACCCGAGCCATGGCGACGCTTGCATATCTCCTGCTTTGCTTGCGGGTCTGCCCCGGACTGCTTCATGAACCGCGCGTCGCCCGCAGGTATTTAAGGCCGCTGATCAGCTTTGGGGGCTGGGTCACCGTCACCAATCTCTTAGGCCCGCTGATGCTCTATGGCGATCGTTTTCTGGTGAGCGCGCTCTTGTCGATATCGGCGCTCACGTACTATGTGACTCCCTACGAAGCAATAAGCAAACTGGTACTAATCCCGAGCGCGATCGCGCGAGCGTTCTACCCGGCTTTTGCGGAGGGCTTTAGCCGTTCTCCCGCACGTGCGGTGCAACTCCTCGGTCGCGGCAGCAATTTGATTTTGATGATCATCGCTCCGGCAGTGGTGATTGCGGCGACTCTCGGCCCGGCCGCTCTGGGGATTTGGCTTGGGCCGTCATTCGCCGCCGAAAGCGCGTCAGTGCTGAGGTGGCTGGCGCTCGGCGTACTGCTCAATGCGACCGCACATCTGCCCTTCACGCTCATTCAGGCGGCCCATCGCCCAGACTTGGTGGCAAAGTTGAACTTGATTGAGTTTCCGATTTTTCTGGTGCTGGAAATTCTTCTGATCAGATGGCGTGGCATCGAGGGTGCGGCGATCGCATGGTCGGTGCGGCTCGCGCTCGAAACCGCCGCGTTCTGGATCGTGACTCTTTGGTTGTTGCCGGAAAGCTCAAGCAGCGCGATGCGCACAGCGGCCGGTGTCGCTGCTACGGTTTTTCTGATTGCGGTGGGAGTCCTCGTGCCGTTTAGCCTGGTTGGGCAGGTGCTGTTTCTGCTGACAACACTGTCCGCCGGGTCTTTCGCCGGGTGGTCCTACCTGCTCACCCGTGAGGATAAAGGTCAACTGGCCCAGTGGATTCCAATCCTGTTTGCGTCGCGATCCGCCTGACGGAGCTCTGACTCAGTCGCCGGCGTGGTATCTTTGAAATCTTGTCAAGCATAAGACAAGCGATCAGCCGCCGTTTGCTGAAAAGGGGCTGGCGTCCTGCGGGAATACCGGTGACCGCGGCGAGCCTGGACGCGACTTTCCACTACGATGAGGAGGCGCAGATCAAGGAGGCACTTAAGGTCGTCACCGGCTACACGATGATCTCGTTTGAGCGATGCGCGACTCTGTGGCAGCAAGTACGCTATCTCGACCGGTGCCAAATTTCCGGCGCGATAGTGGAGTGCGGAGTCTGGAGGGGGGGAGCAATCGGATTGGCGGCTCTGGCGCACATGGCTTCAGTTCGGCCCGCGTCCCGCCACCTCCACATGTTTGACAGTTTCGAGGGCTTGCCCGAGCCCGACGCGAAAGTTGACGGCCCAGCGGCGGTGCAGCTCGTTGGTGGCCGCGCAACCGGTGCGCTGAAGAGTACAGGCACCTTGGTCGGCCCGATCGAGGCCAGTCGCGAGTTGCTCGAGGCGAAGATCGGATATCCGAAGGATTTGATTCACTACCACATTGGCTGGTTCCAGGACACGCTTGCGCGCGACTCCGACACCTTCGGCGATATCGCGTTGCTCAGATTGGATGGTGACTGGTACGAATCGACCGCGGTCTGCCTAAAGCATCTGTATCCAAAGGTGGTGAAGTACGGGGTCGTCGTGATTGACGACTACGGTCATTTTGAAGGATGTCGGCGCGCCGTTGACGAATTCCTCGCTGTCCAGAAAACGCCGATCCTGCTTAGCCACGTCGACTATAGCGGCAGGTACTTCATCAGGCCGGACTAAGGCGCCTTCCATGACGTCAGATGAAGGATAAGTGGCAACCAACAGCTACCTCCGATCCCGCAGTTCGCATTCGGCGCCCGATACGGGGTTCTCGTTTGGCGATTATTTTTCTGGCGGCATCGACCTTTACGTTGACCCCGGCGATCGCAGAGTTGGCCGCCTTCTCAAAGCGAATCTCGCTGGAGAACAATCTTGCGCAGACTCCACCCATGGGTTGGAATAGCTGGTACAATTTTGCCTGCAACATCAATGAGAGCATCATCCGCGAGCAAGCTGACGCCATGGCTTCCAACGGGATGATAGAGGCGGGCTATCAATACATCAATATCGACGATTGCTGGCAGGGGAAACGCGACGCCAAGGGCAACATCCAATCCGATCCGAAAACTTTTCCCAGCGGGATCAAGGATTTAGCCGACTACGTCCATTCCAAAGGGCTTAAGCTTGGGCTCTACACCGACGCTGGCGTGGCCACTTGCCGAGGACGGCCAGGAAGCGAGGGCCATGTGGAGCGGGACGCGCAGACCTATGCCCAATGGGGCGTCGACTACTTGAAGGAGGACTGGTGCTATGCGTCCGGGCTCAATCCCAAGGCTGCCTACCGCGAGATGGGCGCCGCCCTCATCAACACGGGAAGGCCGATTGTGTTCAGTCTTTGCGATGTGGGCATTGAAAGTCCCTGGATCTGGGGAGCCGCGGCCGGCGCCAATCTTTGGCGCACCACGGGAGACAGCTCTAACCAATTTTCAAGAATCCTGGCGATCCTCCAACGGCAAATCAAATTGGCTCCCTACGCCGAGCCTACACATTGGAACGATCCGGATATTTTGCAAGTGGGTAGGGGCATGAGTCAGTCGGAAGACCGCGCTCAATTCAGCTTGTGGGCCATCCTGGCCGCCCCGCTTCTCGCCGGAAACGACTTGACGCAGATGTCGCAGGAGACGCTTCAAATCTTGACGGCGCCCGAGGTGATCGCCGTGGATCAGGATCCTGCGGGGATACAGGGAACGAAAGTGCAGGAGACAGGGCAGCTCCAGGTGTGGTCGCGGCCGCTGCAGGAAAAGAATACACGTGCAGTCGTCATACTCAATCGCGGTCCCCGGTACGGCGTTATCGCCGTGAATTGGCAAGACCTGGGGCTTGCGCCCGGTGTGGCCGCCGTGCGCGATCTCTGGGAGCAAAAAGACCTTGGCACATATGACAATTCGATTGACGCCGGAGTCGAGTCACACTCGGCTATGATGATTAAGGTCGTTGAAAACTAACCAAACCCGGCTCGAACTTCGCGTTTGTAAGCCGCGTGGTACTGGCGCAGCCTGAATCGGTTTCAAAATGGAACCGGATAGAAGATCGAGGCCTCCGATCGCGCTAAAGTGCGGTAAATGAAAGTTCTGTTCGTCTCGGCCTTGTACCATCCCTATAGCGGCGGCGCAGAGAGGATCGTACAGATCTTGAGCGAGGGTCTGGTGAAAGCCGGCCATCAGGCAACGGTCGTCTGCAGCAGCCAGGAGCGCGGCTGCCGGCAAGGCGATCTGAATGGCGTGAAGATTTATCGCCTCGGATTAAGAAACCTGTATTGGCCTTTTGACGGCTATTATCCGCCCTTGGCCGTCAGAGCAATCGCGGGCGCGATCGATGCGTACAATCCGCTGGCCGCGAGGGACGTCGCCCGCGTTCTGGATATAGAACAGCCGTCGCTCGTGAATACACATACCCTACAGGGTTTTTCCGCACTCGTCTGGGCGGAGGTGAAGCGGCGCAAGCTGCCGCTGATGCATACTCTGCATGACTATTGGCTATTGTGCGGCAGCGCATCCATGTACACCCGCGGCGCGGTTTGCGAGACCCAGTGCACGTCGTGCCGGATCTACACCAAACCGCGCCGTCAGCTAACCCGCCTGGTGGACGCAGTGAGCTCGGCGGGCAACTTTGTCCTGCAGAAGCATCTGCAGGCCTCTCTGTTCAAACAGGCCTGCCCCAGGCGCTGGATTCACAATGCCAGCAATGCGCGGGTCGAAGCCCGGGCGCGGGAGAGTACCGCGCCGCCCAAATTGCGCCTGGGCTTCCTGGGGAAGGTTGTGCCGGTCAAGGGCGTGGAGTACTTGCTGCGAACGCTCGGCTCGATCTCCGGCGGCTGGGAGCTTCTAATCGCCGGCGGCGGCAATCCGGAATACGAGGAGTCGCTGAGGAAACGATATGCCTCACCGCAGATCCAGTTTCTCGGCTTTGTGCGACCGGCGGAGTTGCTCGCCAGGATTGACGTGCTGATCGTGCCGTCATTATGCAATGACCCGCTCCCGACGGTGATCTTCGAGGCCTATAGTCACGGTGTCCCGGTAATCGGTTCGCGGCGGGGCGGCATCCCCGAACTCATCGACGACGGCAAGACCGGGTTCCTTTTCTCGCCGGAGGTTCCGGGCGGCCTGGAGGAAGCAATCCGGCGATTTCTGCGCGATCGCGGGCTTGCCGACCGCATGCTACCCGATGTTCTTGCCAAGGCCCGTCATTACACCACCGAGCGCCTGGTCGGCGAGTATCTTGCGCTCTACTCGCAAGTCCTCGGCGGCCATTGAATGAGTATCGAGGTTTAGGGGTTGCAGTTTAGCCACCGCGGGCCGCGCGGCCGCGTCGCTTGAGCCGTAATCATCTGGTTCAAACGGGGTTCGGCCGCACGGCTCGTCGCCCTTGGCTTGAACTTGAGATCGGTACTTTCCGATGGTAATCGAAAGTGGTATTGAAACATGAGTACCCAAGCCGCTCGATGACGCTGATGACACAGGCCGCACCGTCATCGCGCGGTCGAAGCCAGCATTTCAGCTAATGGAACCAGTCACTCAAGGATCGGCGCCCAGGCGGCTGCAACCGCTCGAAGCGCCCGAGCGTCCAACGGTGCAACCGCGGTTGGACGATGACTACTTCGATCTTCGGCCCTTCCTGCTCACTCTGCGGGCGCGATGGCGGACAATTGCATTTATTACGCTCGCCGCCGCGACGTTTGTCGGCATGGTCTCCGCGCTCCTCCTGCCGGTGTCGTATCGGGCGACCGCGTTGATCCGGCCGATCTCGACACCGACGGTTGAGAGCCGGCTCCAGGGCTCACTGGGCGGAGGTCTCGGTGGATTGGCGGGGGCAGCGGGCCTGCTTGGCGGAGGGGCATCGAGCGATGCCGAAGAGTACGTTTCGATATTGCAGAGTTTTCAATTCAATGTGACCCTGGCTGAGCATCACGGCCTGGCCGGAGAGTTGCTGACCACGTCAAACCCGTGGTCGACCTGGCTATTCAACTCAAAATCGAAGGATAAGAGATGGGCGATTTATCGCGCGCTGAATAAGAGATTCAGTTGTGACTATTCCATGAAGACCGGGAACATCGCGCTCGACTTCGACGAGCGCACCCGCGCGGATGCGGAGAGAGTCTTGGGCTACTACGTAGACGACCTTCGAAACCTCCTGCGATCGCGGGCAATTCGCGCCGCGTCTTCCGCGATCGATTCGCTCGAGGCTGAGGCGGCCGCCACGCCGGACCCGCTGCTGCGGGCGCAGCTCTACGATTTGATAGCGAGACATATAGAGCGAAAGAAAACCGCGCAGGTCGAGGCCGACTTTGCGCTCGAGGTGATCGATCCGCCTGCCGCCTCTGATAAGCCGTACCGGCCGCGGGTGCTGCTCAATGTCTCGATAGCCGCGAGCGTCGCGATCTTTCTGTCCGCGTTGGTAATCATCCTGAGAGACTCGGCCGGAATATTATAGCCGAGCCAATCGACTTGAGCGCCGGCATTTTCCAATGGCGCCGCTGAAGCCGACTTGC
>Ga0187784_10004340_pt1 | contig 11465 bp, 8 predicted proteins | sample 1015_SJ02_MP15_2_FD_132964 | JGI IMG/M metagenome (GOLD analysis project Ga0187784, IMG submission 132964) | Tropical peat soil microbial communities from peatlands in Department of Meta, Colombia - 1015_SJ02_MP15_20_MG | ecosystem: Environmental > Terrestrial > Soil > Wetlands > Peat | place... | reverse complement strand
TCCCTTCGGGTCACATCCGCCGCAGGCAACACCTACACTTTCGGCGACGGCAGCGGCGCACCGCTTGCGGTGCGCTTCACCAGCGCGAAGGCGCAACGTGGCGTCCTGCTCGATCCCGAGCTGCGCCTCGGTGAAGCCTATATGGACGGCACGTTCGTCGTCGAGCAAGGTTCGATCGCCGACGTGGTCGCCCTCTTGATGCGCCAGAACGACCTCGCAGCGCCGCGCTGGGCGCTCTTACCGCGGGCGTTGCGCTACGTGTTCCGCCGGCTGCAGCAATTCAATCTGCGCGCCCGGTCGCGGCAGAACGTCGCGCACCACTATGATCTCGACGGCAGGCTCTATTCGCTGTTCCTCGACAGCGACCAGCAATATAGCTGCGCCTATTTCGAAAATCCGAGCATGTCGCTCGACGATGCCCAGCTCGCCAAACGACGCCACCTCTCCGCAAAGCTTCTGGTCAAACCCGGCTCGAGCGTCCTCGATATCGGCTGCGGCTGGGGTGGCCTTGCGCTCTATCTCGCCGAGATCGCCAACGCCCGGGTCACCGGCATCACGCTGTCGCGCGAGCAGCACGCGCGCGCCCAGCATCGCGCGGCCGAGCGCGGCCGCGCCGAGGATGCGGTGTTCCGGCTGATCGATTATCGCGATGTTTCCGGCCGCTTCGATCGCATCGTTTCGGTCGGCATGTTCGAGCATGTCGGGGTCGGGTTCTACGACACCTTCTTTTGCAAATGCGCGCAGCTCCTCAACGATGACGGCATTCTTCTCCTGCACGCCATCGGCCGCAGCGGGCCGCCCAGCGTCACCAATCCGTGGATCGCCAGATACATCTTTCCGGGGGGCTATATCCCGGCCCTCTCCGAGGTGCTGCCCGCGATCGAGCGCACCCGATTGGTCGTCACCGACATCGAGGTGCTGCAGCTCCATTACGCCGAGACGCTCAAGGCCTGGCGCGAGCGTTTCGTGGCCCATCGTGAAGAGGCCGAACGACTCTACGACCAGCGGTTCGTGCGGATGTGGGAGTTCTACCTCGCCGCCTCCGAGATGGCGTTTCGCGAGAGCGACATGGTCGTGTTCCAGATCCAGATCGCCAAACGCAAAGGCGTGGTGCCGGAGACCCGCGACTACATTACCCGCGAGGAAGCGCGCTTGCGCGCGCTCGACACCGGCTATCCGGCGCAATTGCGGCTCGCCGGCGAATAGCGCGGAGCGACTGCGCGGCCGCGCGAGGCGCGTCAAGCGCCGATTGGCGGGATCGCCTTTGCTCACGCGATTGCGGTGGGTAGCGGGGAAAGCCGCTGCGGGGGATTCCCATCGCCCGGCCGCTCGATTATCGACAGGGCTTGCGTGGTTGCGTGCAACGGTTGCCGATGTTCTTTAAGAGCGCCACCGTCGTCGAGTGACTTACAATGTTGAGTGACCGCAAATCGGCCACATGCAAATCCCCTGATCGGGACCATGGCAGCTATCGATTCGACGGCGCGCAGGCAGGCCCCCGCGGAACCGATGTTCCGCGCGCCGCCGCACAATATCGAAGCCGAGCAGGCGCTGCTCGGCGCCATCCTCGTCAATAACGAGGCGTTTTACCGCGTCTCCGACTTCCTCGAGCCGAAGCATTTCTTCGAGCCGATCCACCAGCGCATCTTCGAGCTCGGCGGCAGCCTGATCCGCGCCGGCAAACTGGCGACGCCGGTCACGCTCAAGACGTTCCTGCCGACCGATTTCGATATCGCCGGCCTGACCGTCAACCAATATCTGGCGCGGCTCGCGGCCGAGGCGACCACCATCATCAATGCCGAGGACTACGGTCGCACGGTCTACGACCTTTCGATCCGCCGCGACCTGATCGCCATCGGCGAGGACATGGTCAACCTCGCCTACGACGCCCCGGTCGAGGCGACACCGCAGAGCCATATCGAGGACGCCGAGCGCAAGCTTTACGAACTTGCCGAAACCGGCCGCTACGAAAGCGGTTTCCAGCGCTTCGCTCAGGCGCTCACCACGGCGGTCGATATGGCCGCCCACGCCTATCAGCGCGACGGCAGCCTGTCCGGACTTGCCACCGGGCTGAGCGATCTCGACTCGCGCATGGGCGGCCTGCAGCCCTCCGACTTGATCATCCTTGCCGGCCGACCGGGCATGGGCAAGACCGCGCTCGCGACCAACATCGCCTACAACGTCGCCAAGGCATGGTCGGGCGAGGTCCGCGCCGACGGACACATGGCGACGGTCAATGGCGGCATTGTCGGCTTCTTCTCGCTGGAAATGTCGGCGGAGCAGCTCGCGACCCGCATCATCTCCGAACAAACCGGCATACCGTCGAACAAGATTCGCCGCGGCGCCATCGACGAAGCCGATTTCGAAAAAATCAAGGACGTCTCGATCGAACTGCAAAGCCTGCCGTTCTATGTCGACGAAACCGGCGGTCTGTCGATCGGCCAATTGGCGGCGCGGGCGCGGCGGCTCAAGCGCCAGCGCGGACTCGATCTCCTGGTGATCGACTACGTCCAGCTATTGCAGGGAACCAGCCGCCGCTCCAGCGAAAACCGCGTGCAGGAGATCACCGAAATCACCACCCGGCTCAAGGCGCTCGCCAAGGAGCTCAATGTTCCGATCCTCGCGCTGTCACAATTGTCGCGGCAGGTCGAGCAACGCGACGACAAGCGGCCGCAGCTTTCCGATCTGCGTGAATCGGGCTCGATCGAGCAGGACGCCGACGTGGTCCTGTTCGTGTTTCGCGAGGAATATTACCACCAGATGCGTAAACCGACCGAGGCGAACCGGGAGAAATTCGCCGAGTGGCTCGCCGAAGGCGAGCGCGTGGAGGGCAAGGCCGAGGTGATCATCGGCAAGCAGCGCCACGGCCCGACGGGCACGATCGAACTGCAGTTCGAGGCCGCCGTTACCCGCTTTGCCAATCTCGACGCCGCACACCGGCCCGATTTTTAGGCCGTCCACTCCCGGCTTTACGGCCGGGGCAGCCCCGGCCATAACGCCGCCATGGCGCTTGCGAAAACCCTGCCACCATCGATCAGCCCCCGGGCCGATCCCGACACCGGCGGCACGCTGACTGTCGATCTCGACGCGGTCGAGGCGAATTGGCGGGCGCTGGCGCGCCATCTCGTCACGGTCGAATGCGCGGCCGTCGTCAAAGCCAATGCCTATGGACTCGGCCTCGAGCCTGTCACCACCAAGCTCGCGGCGGCGGGCTGCAAGACCTTCTTCGTCGCCAATATCGCCGAGGCGCGGCGCGCGCGCGGCTGCACGCGCGAGGCGGCGATCTATGTTCTCAATGGATTCTCGCCCGAGGGCGCAGACGCGTTCGTCGAGCTCGACGTGCGGCCGGTCATCAACAGCATGACCGAGCTTGCCGAATGGGACGCCTTCGTCGCCGCCAAGACCTGGCGCGGCGGCGCCGCGCTCCAGGTCGACACCGGCATGAACCGGCTCGGCATTTCGGTCGCCGAGGCGGCAGCGCTTGCTGCGCGCGTGCAGACCGAAAATCACGGCATCGCGCTGTTGATGAGCCATCTGGCCTGCGCCGAAATCGTCGGCCACGCGCTCAATGCCGGTCAAATCAAGGCGTTTCGCGACGTCCGTTCGCTTTACTCCGGCGTTCCGGCCTCGCTCGCCAATTCCGCTGGCATCTTTCTCGGGGACGTAGCGGTTTTCGACATCGCCAGGCCAGGCGCGGCGCTCTACGGCATTAATCCGACGCCGACCCGGCCTAATCCGATGCGCGGCGTCGTCGAACTGACCGGACGCATTCTGCAGGTCCGCAATGTCGGGCGCGGCGAGGCGGTCGGCTATGGCGCAGCGTGGACGGCGAAACGCGATTCGCGGCTCGCCGTCGCCGCGCTCGGCTATGCCGACGGGCTTCTTCGCGCCGCGAGCGGCACCGATGGCGCGCGCGGCGGCGCGGCCATGGTCGCCGGCAAGCTTTGCCCGTTCGCCGGCCGAATTTCGATGGACCTCGTTTGCATCGATGTCACTGAACTCGCGGACGGCGTGGTCCAACGCGGCGACGTCGCGACGTTCGTCGGCGAAGGGATCGGCGTCGACGATGTCGCCGCCGCCGCCGGAACCATCGGCTATGAGATCCTGACCCGGCTTGGCCCGCGCTGCCGTTTGATCTATCGCGGGACTTGAAATGGCGGCACGGGCGCAGAACTTCGTCTGTCAGAACTGCGGCGCGTCGGCGGCCCGCTGGGCGGGCCGCTGCGAAGCCTGCGGCGAGTGGAATACATTCGTCGAAGAGAGCGCGACAGCGCCGGCGCGCGCGTTGCGCAAGGGCCGCCTGTTCGCCATCGAGCCGCTCAAGGGCCAGGCGCAACGCACGCCGCGGCTTGCCTCCGGCATCGCCGAATTCGATCGCGTCATCGGCGGCGGGCTGGTGCGCGGCTCGGTGCTGCTCCTCGGCGGCGATCCGGGGATCGGCAAATCCACCCTGCTGATCGAGGTCGCGGCCGCCTTTGCCCGCAATGAGCAACGCGCGGTGTACATCTCCGGCGAGGAAGCGGTCGCGCAGGTCCGGTTGCGCGCCGAGCGGCTCGGCCTCGCCGAGGCGGCCGTCGAGATCGCTGCCGAAACCTCGATCGAGGACATCGTAGCGACGCTGTCGCAAGGCCCGGGACCGAGCCTTCTGGTGATCGATTCGATCCAGACCATGTGGACGCAGGCGGTCGATGCCGCGCCAGGCACGGTCACGCAGGTTCGTGGCGCCGCCGGCGAGCTCATTCGTTTCGCCAAACGCACCGGCGCCGCCGTGATCCTGGTCGGCCACGTCACCAAGGACGGCCAGATCGCCGGCCCGCGCGTGGTCGAGCACATGGTCGATGCCGTGCTCTCGTTCCAGGGCGAGGGCGCGCAGCAATTCCGCATCCTGCGTGCGATCAAGAACCGCTTCGGCCCGACCGACGAGATCGGCGTGTTCGAGATGACCGGCGCCGGACTGCGCGAGGTCGCCAATCCCTCCGAGCTGTTCCTGTCCGAACGCGACCTCGGCAGCCCGGGTACGGCGGTCTTCGCCGGCATCGAGGGAACGCGGCCGCTGTTGGTCGAAATTCAGGCGCTGGTCGCCCCGACGACGCTCGGCACGCCGCGCCGCGCCGTGGTCGGCTGGGACCCGAACCGGCTATCGATGGTGCTCGCGGTGCTCGAGGCGCATTGCGGCGTTCGCCTGTCAGGCCACGATGTCTACCTCAATGTCGCCGGCGGCCTGCGGATCCAGGAGCCCGCGGCCGATGTCGCTGCGGCGGCGGCCTTGGTATCGTCGCTCGCCCGCGCGCCGCTGCCTGCAGATGCGGTCTATCTTGGCGAAGTGTCGCTTTCCGGGGCGGTGCGGCCGGTGCCGCAGACCGCGGCCCGGCTCAAAGAAGCGCAGAAGCTCGGTTTTGCGCGGGCAATCGTCCCGGAAGCCGCGAGCCTCGAAGCCCCGAGCGGGTTTTCGCTAGTTGCGATCAATGCGCTCGCAAACCTCGTGGTCGATATCGCCCGCGATGGCGCGCCGGCGTTGCGGCGGGTCGGCGGACAGGACACGTAAGCTCGACTTTGCCGGCAGCACTCTTAACCATAGAGCAAGGCGCTGAGCCTACGAGAAGGTGGGTGACGGGGTTTGTCGGCCCGGCTATACACGGCCTGCGTTTCCGGCGCCGCGCGCATGGATTTTGGGCGGATTCGCGGCGGGCAAGCTCCGATCAGACGGCGGACCAGCAGACGATGCCAATTACGCTGCTCGACATCGTGCTCATCGCCGTGATGCTGGTTTCCGGGCTCCTCGCCATGGTCCGCGGCTTTATGCGCGAGGTGCTCTCGATCACCGCCTGGGTGCTGGCGGCCCTGGTGACACTCTACTCCTATTCGAAGCTGCTGCCGCATGCCCGGCAGTACTTCAACAATGACATTGTGGCCGCGGTCGCGGTGGTCGGCGGCGTGTTTCTCGGCACGCTCCTCCTGGTCTCAGTTCTCACCGTGCGGATCTCGGACATGGTGCTCGACAGCCGGGTCGGCGCGCTTGATCGCACGCTCGGCTTCCTGTTTGGGCTCGGGCGCGGTCTGGTGATCGTCGTCGTGGCGTTCCAGTTCTTTACTTGGCTGGTGCCCGACCGCAGCCAGCCGGAGTGGGTCAAAAGTGCCAAATCGCGGGTCGTTCTGGCGGGGACCGGCCAATGGCTGATGTCGATGTTGCCGGAGGACCCGGAAGGCACCATTTTGAAGAAGCTGAAGCGGCCGCGACCGGAGGAGACCGATACTCCGGAAGCCCCGTCGGATCAGCACAGTGACCTCGACAGACCGGCCGAGAATCGCGCAGATGCGGGTTATGATCGCTCGAGCCGCAACGGAATGCAGCGCTTGCTCGAAGCGAAGGGAATGGTGCATTGAGATGACGGACCGGCGATGACCATGACCGAACCCGCCTTCCTCGACCTTGACGCGGACCGGCCGCGCGAAGAATGCGGCGTGTTCGGCATCTTCGGTCACCCCGACGCCGCTGCGATCACCGCGCTCGGCCTGCACGCCCTGCAACACCGCGGCCAGGAAGCCGCCGGCATCGTCTCCTTCGACGGCAAGCGGTTTCACTCCGAGCGGCGCCTTGGCCTCGTCGGCGACGCTTTTTCCCGACGGGAGGTGATCGATCGGCTGCCCGGCAATGCGGCGGTCGGTCATGTGCGCTATTCGACCACCGGCGAGACCATCCTGCGCAACGTGCAGCCGCTGTTCGCCGAGCTCAACGCCGGCGGCTTCGCCATCGGCCATAACGGCAACATCACCAACGGCCTGACGCTGCGCCGCCAGCTGGTGCGCGAAGGCGCGATGATGCAGTCGACCACCGACACCGAGGTGATCCTTCATCTCGTGGCGCGCTCACAACGCAACCGCTTCGTCGACCGCTTCGTCGAGGGGCTGCGGCTGCTCGAAGGCGCCTACGCCTTCGTCGGCCTCACCAACAAGAAGCTCATCGGCGCCCGCGACCCGCTCGGCATCAGGCCGCTGGTGTTCGGCAAGCTCGACGGCTGTCCGATCCTCGCTTCCGAGACCTGCGCGCTCGACATCATCGGCGCGCAATATGTGCGCGACGTGGAGAACGGCGAGATGCTCGTCTTCGACGAGGACGGCGCCCATTCGCACAAGCCGTTCCGGCCGATGGCGCCGCGTCCCTGCATTTTCGAATATATCTATTTCGCGCGGCCGGACTCGATCGTCGGCGGCCGCAGCGTCTATGACGTGCGCAAGACCTGCGGCGCCGAGCTCGCGCGCGAGGCGCCAGCCGACGCCGACGTCGTCATCCCGGTCCCCGATTCCGGCGTGCCGGCCTCGATCGGCTACGCCCAGCAATCCGGCATCCCCTACGAGCTCGGCATCATCCGCAACCACTATGTCGGACGCACCTTCATCGAGCCGACGCAGCAGATCCGCCAGCTCGGCGTGCGCCTCAAGCACAGCGCCAATCGCGCCGTGGTCAACGGCAAGCGCATCGTGCTGATCGACGACTCGATCGTGCGCGGCACCACCTCGGTGAAAATCGTGCGGATGATGCGCGATGCCGGCGCGCGCGAGGTGCATTTCCGCATCGCCTCGCCGCCGATCACCCACCCGGACTATTACGGGATCGACACGCCGGAGCAGGACAAGCTTCTCGCCGCCACCCATGACCTTGAAGGGATGCGGCAATTCATCGGCGCCGATTCGCTCGCCTTCCTCTCGGTCGAGGGCATCTACCGCGCCATGGGCGAGAAGGGCCGCGATCCGGCGCGCCCGCAATTCACGGATCATTGCTTCACCGGCGAATATCCCACGCCGCTCACCGACCGTACCGGCCAAGAAGCCTCGCCCCGCCAGCTGTCCCTGCTCGCCGAGGCGAGCTGAAGGATGCCGCAACCGCTTGCTGATCGGGTCGCGCTCGTCACCGGCGCCTCGCGCGGCATTGGCTATGCGGCCGCGCTCGCTCTGGCCCGAGCCGGCGCCCACGTGGTCGCGGTCGCGCGCACGGTCGGCGGGCTTGAGGAACTCGACGACGCGATCCGCGCCGCCGGCAGCTCGGCGACATTGGTGCCGCTCGATATGCGCGACTATGCCGGCCTCTACCGGCTCGCCGCCGCGCTCAACGAACGCCACGGGCGGCTCGACGTCCTCATCGGCAGCGCCGCCATGGCCGCCACGCTCTCTCCGCTCGACCACGTCGAGCCGAAAATCTGGGAAGAGATGATGGCGCTCAACGTCACCGCCAACTGGCACCTCATCCGCGCCATGGCGGCGCTGCTGAGAAGCTCGGACGCCGGCCGTGCGGTATTCGTCACCTCGCGCGCCGGGACGCTGGCCCGCGCCTATTGGGCCCCCTATTCGGTATCGAAAGCAGCGCTCAACGTCCTGGCGCAGACCTTTGCGGCCGAAACGAGCTCGACTGCGGTGCGCGTCAACCTGTTCGATCCCGGCGCGACCCGCACCCGGATGCGCGCTCTGGTCATGCCCGGCGAGGATCCGATGACGCTACCCACCGCGGAGGAGGTTGCCGAGAAGCTCCTCCCCTTGTGTCTGCCGAGCTTGACCGAAACCGGCCGGCTCTACGAAGTCCGCAGCGGCAACCTCCTCGGTTTCATGCAGCCCGCGTAGATCTTTGCGCGCGCCCACAAGCTACTGGCGTGTCACCCGCCATGCGACGAGCGCGGCGGCGAGCAGCAAGACGCCTGCCAGCAGAAATGGCGCCCCGGACACTGCGCGCCCGCCGGCAATGGCGAGGGCGAAAATCTGTGTGAACAGGCCCGGCCCGAACAAGTTGGCGATGCCCGTGATGCTGGCATTGGCGCCCTGAAGCTGGCCCTGCTCCGAGGCGCTCACCCTGCGGCTCATCAAGGCCTGAGACGCCGGCTCCTCCAACCCCCACAGCGCCATGACCGGGATGCCGACCCAGAACACGACGCCGGTGCTGGCTAATCCGAACACCAGAAATCCCGCCACGCCGAAGGCAATCCCGAGCATCAGCGCGGCGCGTTCGCCGATCCGCTTCGTGACCTCGCCGACGACCGCCGCCTGGACGATGATCGAGGAGGCGCCGACGCCCGCGAGCGTCAAGCCGATCGTGCGTTCGTCCCAGCCGTAGCGATAAAGCATATAGAGGACGGCGATGCTCGGCAGCACCGCGTGCGCGAGACTGGAGAGGAAATTGGTGCAGGCGAGGCCGAATAATTCCGCGTGCGAGCGCAACAGCGCCAGCGCGCCTAGCGGATTGGCGCGGCGCCAGCTGAACGCGGTGCGCCGATCACGCGGCAGCGACTCCGGCAGCACGAAGAACCCATAGCAGGTATTGGCGAGGCTCAAGCCCGCAGCGATCCAGAACGGCAGCCGCGGAGAAATGTTGCCGGCCAATCCGCCGAGTGCCGGCCCGAATACAAACCCGGCGCCGAAGGCGGCGCCCAGGTATCCGAAGCGCGCGGCGCGTTGTTCCGGCGGGGTCACGTCCGCGACATAGGCGTAGGAGGTCGAGATGCTGGCTGCGGTGACTCCTGAGATTACGCGGCCGGCGAACAGCCAGACCAGGTTCGGCGCGAGCGCCACGAACACATAGTCCAATCCGACGCCGAAGTTGGAGATCAGGATCACGGTGCGGCGGCCGAACGCATCGGACAGCGCGCCCTGGACCGGCGAGAACACGAACTGCGCGAGCGCCCAGGCGGTGCCGAATAGGCCGAAGATCTCCGCCGCCTCCTTGGTGTCGCCGCCCATGAAGTCGAGGACGAGTTTCGGCAGGACCGGAACGATGATGCCGATCGACAGCATGTCGAGCAGCACGGTGACAAAAATAAAGACGAACCCGGCTTGCAGGCGCGCCGCGGATTTTTTGTCGCCGGTGTCGAATGGCACCTTCATCGGCGGCGCTTCCGGCCGGCGTAGGGATTGGCCTTGCTCTGCAACGTCAGCCGAATCGGCGTGCCGGGCAGCGCGAAGCTTTCGCGCAGACCATTGACGAGGTAGCGGCGGTAGGTCTCGGGGAGCGCGGCCGCGCGCGACGCAAACAGAACGAAGGTCGGCGGCCGCGTCTTCGGCTGGGTCATGTAGTCGAGCCGCGGGCGGCGGCCGCGAGCTGCGGGCGGCGGATGCGCGGCCACGGCCTGGGCGAGGAAACGATTAAGTGTGGCGGTCGGCGCCCGGCGATTCCAGACCGCGTGGGCTTCCATCACCGCCGCCATCAACCGGTCGAGCCCCTCGCCGGTTCGCGCCGACAGCGCCACGACCGGCACGCCCTTGATCTGGGGCAACAAGCGATCGGCCACTTCACGCAGCCGCGACCTGACACCGGGCTGCCGCTCGACCAAATCCACCTTGTTGACGCCGATGACGATGGCGCGCCCTTCCCGCTCGACCAAGTCGGCAATGCGGATGTCCTGCTCCTCGAACGGCGTCTGCGCGTCGATCAGCACGATCACCACCTCGGCAAAGCGGATGGCGTTGAGCGTATCGGCGACGGAAAGCTTCTCGAGTTTCTCAGCGATACGCGAGCGCCGCCGCAAGCCTGCGGTGTCATGGATGCGCAGCCGCTGGCCGCGCCACAAAAGCTCGACCGCGATTGCATCGCGGGTGGTCCCGGGCTCGGCCCCGGTCAGCAGCCGGTCCTCGCCGAGCAGACGGTTGATCAGCGTCGATTTGCCGGTATTGGGACGGCCGACGACAGTAATGCGGATCGGTTTTTGTGGAGCGGCGGCGCGATCTTCCTCCGGCGCGCGCGCGGCGGTCGCGTCCGGAAGCGCGGCGCGAAGCGCCTCATAGAGCGCGGCCAGGCCTTCGCCGTGTTCGGCGCTGATCGCGACCGGGTCGCCAAGCCCGAGCGCGTAGGATTCCAGAGCGCCGGCTTCGCCTGCGCGCCCCTCGCTCTTGTTCGCCACCAGGATCGCCGGCTTTCCCGACCGGCGTGCCAAGTCGGCAAAAGCACGATCGGCTTCGGTCGTGCCGGCGCGGGCGTCGACGAGGAACAAGACGGCATCGGCCTGCGCCATCGCGGCGGCGGTTTGCGCCTGCATCCTGGCGCTGAGGCTCTCGCCATGCGCGTGCTCGAGCCCCGCGGTGTCGATCACCCGGAAGGAAAGGTCGCCAAGCTTCCCCTCGCCTTCCCTGCGGTCGCGGGTCACACCCGGCCGATCGTCGACGAGCGCCCGCCGCGCGCCGATGAGGCGATTGAACAAGGTCGATTTGCCGACATTGGGCCGACCGACAATGGCGACGGTGAAAGACATGACGCGATCTGAGGGACAAGAGCAACAAGCCGTTCAGCCGGTACGGCTCCGGATTTGAACCAGCACTCTTATCGCGAAGCGGTCAGTGTGTCGCGGATGGAGGATTTGGCCAGACCGATTGTCCGGGCTGCGGGCTCTGTGGCCCCGAAGCGGCCTGTGGCGGGTTCGGCCACGCCGTCTGCCCAGGCTGCGCAGTTTGCGGGGCGGGCCACGCCGTTTGCGGCTGTGCAGCCCGCG
>Ga0187784_10004339_pt1 | contig 11467 bp, 14 predicted proteins | sample 1015_SJ02_MP15_2_FD_132964 | JGI IMG/M metagenome (GOLD analysis project Ga0187784, IMG submission 132964) | Tropical peat soil microbial communities from peatlands in Department of Meta, Colombia - 1015_SJ02_MP15_20_MG | ecosystem: Environmental > Terrestrial > Soil > Wetlands > Peat | place... | reverse complement strand
CTGGTTTTCCAGATAATTGTTGTCTACTGGCGCGTCGGCGTGCTCAAGATGCCGAACCAACTTCGGCCACTGCTTCACGGTATACGAGAGCGCCTTGCCGAGCGCGCTCGTCGGCGGCACACCAGGAAGTAACGTGTCCACCCAGTCCTTGAACGCCGCCATGATAGGCGCGGATCGCTCCTGTCGGATCTTCAGCACCGCCTCCAGCGGCAGCGTGCCGCCCGCGCGCTCACGCTCCTCGCGCAGCGCCTTGCTGTGCCGCTCGATGGCATAGACCTTGCCGATGTAGTCCTCGATCGCCACACGCGCGAGGTTCTTCCCGGAGGGAAGCTCGGTGACCTTCGCCGCCTTGTGGTAGTACGTGCGGCAATGCTGCAAGCAGCCACAGTGAGTCAGCTTCAGCGCCTCAGTCACCGTGTCGTAGAGCTTGAGCCCATCGGTGAGGAGTTTGCCGCTATAGGGCCCCTGTGGGCCGATCAGCAGATTCTTCAGTGCCTCTACGGTTCGTGAGGGTTCGTAGTTGAAGAGGATAATCCGCCTGCCCGGTGGGCCGGCGGCGCGCACCACCATGTAGTGATCAGAGCTGGGCGCCTTCTCGCTCTTCAAGACCTGCAGGTACGTCTCGTCCATTTGCACGAGCGGCTCCCCGAGCAGCTCCTCGTGCATCAAGTTGATCAGCGGCTGCACTGCATCACCCACCGCATTGACCCAAGTGCCAGCGGTGCCGGGGCTTAACCGCACGTCCTGCCGCTGAAGCTGCTGACAGATGCGGTAAATCGGCATCCCATCAACGAACTTGCTCGCGATCAGGTAGGCCAGGAGCGAGGCACTCGCATTGCTCTTGGGCAGGATCTGTGGCGCGCACGGGGCGATGTGCACGCCCTGGTGGCAGTGCCGGCAGCTCCACTTCGGGCGCACATGCCGCTCCACCCATACCTTCGGCGCCTCGTAGTGATAGCGCTCCGAGACCTCCTCGCCGATGCGCTCCATCGCCCAACACACCCCCTCATGCTCGCAGTGCTTCTGCGCATTCGGCAGATCGTGCACGATCTCCTTGCGCGGCAGCTGCGCCGGGATCGCTTCGCGCCCACCGCTGTGGCGCTTGCGCTCATGACCCGCGATCTGGGTAGTACGCGCGGTGTGTGCGGCCTCCGCTGCCTCGATGGCGGCAAGCACTTCGGCCTCGTTGAACAGCAGCTTCTGCTCAGCGGCCATGTCCGCGGGATGCTTTTGCGAGGAGCGGCCAAAGAACTGCTCCTTGTACCAACGCACCTCTTCCTCGAGCAGCAGCACCCGCTCGCTCAAGTGGCGGTTACGAGCCTGGAGCTCGCAGAGTTCTCGCTGCGAACGAGTGAGTCGATCGAGATGAGTGCTCTGTGTCAGTGTTTGTTCAACGACTGCAGAGGGTGAGAGCACGGATACAAACTATACCGTGCTCTCCTTCGAAATGCATCAGGCTGCGCGAGAAAAATGCAGTGTTTGATGCGGCTTCATCTTCCAAACATCGTATCCCTCGAGTAACCACTCGAACTGCTCAGCGCTGATCGTGATCGACTCCTGCGCATGATGGCGCGGCCATGCAAAACGCTCCTTGCCTTCGATCACTTTGTACCAAACTACAAAGCCGTTGCGATCCCACCAGAGACACTTGATCCGGTCACGGCGCTTGCCGACAAAACAGAAAAGTGCGCTCGCGAACGGATCCGCCTTGATCACCTCCTGCACCAATGCCGCAAGCCCATTGCGACCACGCCGCATATCCACCGGCCCCCGATGCAGATACACCCGCTCGATGCTCTTAGGCCCCAGCATGGCTCGCTCCCGAAAAACACTCCGCCAGCCACCTCCCCGGCGGCCAGCTCGCACACTCGATCACCCAGCCACTCGGATGACGGAGCCGACACACCATGCCCGACTCCCTCACCTCTCCCGCTACCTGTACAGCCACGAACTTCGCGCGTGGGGCCGCGGCGCTGCGCACCGCACGTTCCGGTGGCGCCACGCCCTTACGCAGCAGCTGACGGCGAATCTTCTGCAGCCAGTCCAGGCTCAAGCCTGATGCCTGGTAGTACTCCTCCAGCGTCAGCCCGCGCTGCGCCGCCTCGCCCGCGCGCTCCAGATAGCGCTGCTCAGCGGGGGTGAGATCCTCGTGCTTGTCCATCGTGCCCTCCAACCCAACGGCAACCCGCCGCATCGGAGAGCATCGGCTGATCAGGTCTGCGTGGGAATCACGCGGTTCCCGGAGTGCTTACTTCTTGTGGGACGCGGGATGACGGTGTAGAGCGCGACGCGCCGTTCAGCGATGGGATTTCAGTGGAGGCCGGCGAGCGCGATCAGCGCGTCGGCGAACTTCGGGTCATCAGGCGGCGCGTTGAGCCGGCGACGGCGCGGCGGTGCTCTTGAAGGGCAGGAGCGATTCGATCGCCTCGACGGTGGAGGCGGCGGGTAGTTGCTCGAAGAGCCGCTTGAGATAGCTGTAAGGCTCCAGACCGTTGGCACGGGCGGTGGACACTAGGGAATACAGGTTCGCGCTCGCACGGGCGCCGAGCGGGTTATGCGCAAAGAGCCATACTCGGCGCCCCTGGGCAAACGGGCGAATTTGATTCTCAAGGTAATTGTTGTGCGCAGGCACCTCGGCGTGATCGAGGTACAGCGTCAACTTTGACCACTGGGCATTCGTGTAGGAGAGTGCCTTGCCGAGCGCGCTCTGCGGCGGCACGCCCGGTAGCAGCTCATCGACCCACCGCCGGAAGGCGGCAAAGAGCGGAGCGGAACGCTCTCGGCGGCGCTTCAAGATTTCCTGCGCCGGCAAGCTCACCCCGGCTCGCTCACACTGCTTGCGGAGCTCCTCGATCTCGTGCTCGATGTGGAAGATCGGGCCCAGATACTCCTCGAGCGCATGGCGGGCGAGCGAGCGTCCCGAGGGGAGCTCCGCGACCTTGGCCGCCTTGTGGTAGTACGTGCGACAGTGCTGCAGGCACCCAAAGTGCATGAGTCGGAACTGCTCTGCGATCGCGTCGTACTGCTCAAGCCCGTCGGTCAGGAGCTTGCCGCGGTACGGTCCGTCGATGCCGATCAATAAGCTCTTCAGCGCCTCCGTCGTACGCGACGGCAGATAATCGAACAGGATGATGCGCCGCCCCGGAGGGCCGGCCGCGCGCACCGCCATGTAGTGATCCGTGCTCGGGGCTTTCTCGCTCTTCAGGACCTGCAGGTACGTCTCGTCCATGTGAATCAAGGACTGCGCGAGCAGCCCCTCGTTCAGTAGGTTGATCAGAGGAATTACCGCCTCGCTCCCGAGGGTATTGACCCAGGTGCCGATCGTGCCGGGACTCAAGATCACATCGAGTCGCTCGAGCTGGCGGCACACCCGATACAGCGGCAGTCCATCGATGAACTTGGAGGTCACCAGGTGCGCAAGCAACGAGGCACTGGCATTGCTCTTCGGCAGAATGCTCGGCGGCGTCGGGGCGCGATGTACACCGCCGTGGCAGTGCGGACAGCTGTACTTCGGTGTCACGTGCCGCTCGACACTGAGCTTGGGCGGCTCGTAGTGATAGCGCTCGGAAGTCTCCTCCCCGATGCGCTCCATCGCCCAGCACACACTCTCGTGCGTGCACCACTTCTCGTGCTCGGGAAGATCGTGCGCGACCTCGATGCGGGGGAGCTGCGCGGGGATCGGCTCGCGTCCGCCCGTATGTGCCTTGGGCTTGCGCTCGTGCGCGGCCACCGTCGTGGTACGCGAAGCCTGCCTCTCATCGGCCGCGACAATCGCCGCAAGCACCTCGGCCTCGTTGAACAGCATCTTCTGATCGGGCGAGACCGCTTCCGCGCTACCCTTCTGCGAGGAGCGACCAAAGAGTTGCCCCTTGAGCCACCGTACCTCCTCCTCGAGCAACGCGTTGCGCTCGGCGAGATGCTGATTACGGCTCTTGAGCTGCTGGTTCTCGATCGACAGCAGTTGCTCAGCGGGACTCGTGCTCTGCGTGAGGTTTTTTTGAATGACCGAAGAGAGTGAGAGCACGGATGAAAACTATACCGTGCTCTCCTTCGAAATGCATCAGGCGGCGTGCGAAAAAATACAGTGTTTGATGCGGCTTCATCTTCCAAACATCATACCCATCGAGCAGCCAGTTCAATTGCTCGACGCTCAACGTGAGCACATCCTGCTCGAGCTTGCGCGGCCAGGCGAAGCGCTCCTTGCCCTCAATCACCTTGTACCAGAGAACAAAACCGTTGCGGTCGTAGATCAGGCACTTGATCCGGTCGCGCCGCTTCGAGGTAAACAAAAATGCAGCACCAGAAAAGGGGTTCTCCCGGATCACCTCCTGTACCAGCGCCGCGAGTGCATTACGTTGCTTGCGCATGTCGACGGGATGACGGTAAAGAAAAATCCTCTCGATCGACCCTTCAGCGCGCAGCATCGCCGTCTCCCGCTAGACACTCCCTCAGCCACGCCGCCGGCGGCCATGCCCCGCACTCAATCACCCAACCGCTCGGATGGCGCAGCCGACACAGAGCGCTCCCATCGCTCATCGGCGCGGGCCTTACGCAAACCTGCATGAATTTACCGCTCGTGGCCACCGCGCTCCGAGCAGTCGGCTCCGGCACCACCACCCCCTTGTCTCGTAGTTGCCGGCGAATGTTCTGAAGCCATCCCACGCTCAATCCCGACGCCCGGTAATACTCCTCGAGCGTCACCCCTCGCTCCTCCGCCTCCGCAGCGCGCCCCAGAAAGCGCCGCTCCGCTCGCGTCAAATCCTTCCGATCCTCCATCCTGCTCTCCAGATCCGCAGCAACGCGCCGCGCTGGAAAGCATCGCCCGCCCAGACCTGCCTGGGAATCACGTGGTTAACGGAATGCTTACGATGCCGCGCTTGGAAGGGATTTGACTGGGATGCGATGCATCGATTGCACGAGAAGGGCTACATCAGTGACCCGGTCGGCAAGACCAAGTCGGTGGTATTCACCGAGGAGGGATTGCGCGAATCTCAGCGGTTGTTTCGCGAACTGTTCTCCACCTAGAGAGAGCTAAGGCGGGGCTAAGGCTTCTTCGCGACCACCCTGCCGTTCTCCCACACATACAAGGGTGTTCCGTGCATCCGCGCCGTCTTGGCCGCATCCTTCGCGGCCTTGCGCAGCGCCTGTCCGACTCCGGCAGCGAAACTTGGACGTCTTTTCTTTGCTTTCAAGGCCCTCTCTCCAGTAGTTGCGGTTCACGGTCCGAATTATCGTAAATGGCCCAGGCATCGGCCAATGGCCGGTACACACTCTGAAAATTATCCCAGCTTCACCTGAAGCGCCGCACTACGTCCGATTTCGGGACGTCGTGACCACCTTGCCGCACCCGGGCTGCAACGCGTCGCAGCGCTAATCGCGAACTCCGCAGCCTAAGATACACCATTTCGATTCTATATCCGGCGCTCTTCCACGCGTGGATTCGCCGGACATAGGACAGACCGCTGAACGTTGTCTCGAAACCAAAATCCCATCGTGCGGTTGCCATGCGGTCGATCTCTTCAATGACGATACGAGCTGCCGCGAACGCGGCTAGCTCCGGCTTCAAGGGCGAAAGCCCGCTTGCAATGAGATCCGCGTTGACGAAATTGACAACTCGCGCCTTCTCCGGAAGGTAGCGTCGCGCAAACGTCGTCTTTCCGGCGCCATTGGGCCCGGCAATGATGATGCATCGGGGCTGGCGCCGTCGTCGAGCCACTTCACGCCCTGGCCCTAAGCGCTGCAAGCTTTTCCTGCAGCGCCTCCGGGATGAATCGCAAATAAGCTTTCTCGATCATCGCGAGGCTCGTGCCGGTCTGATGTGCCACCGTGAGCGGGTCCACGTTGAAAACCTGCAGCAGCTCACTGATGCGAGCGTGCCGGAAGGAGTAGGCGCCGACCCCTGATGGAATGCGGGCCGCACCCCGTACCTTCTCGTTGACTGCCTTGGCCGCCGCGCGAATCTGCCGGGCCCAGATGTGCCGTCGCCAAATTTGCTTGCCGTCCTCGGTGAATATCGGGGCCATTGGCAGTTTATCAGCAACGCGTTGGATGAAGAATTCGATGCCCTCGGCACCGAGAACCGTGTAGCGCGCGCGAACCTTCGCAGGCCTCCCCTTGCGATGCGAGAGCTTGAGCGCCTTGCCGTCGAAGTCCCGAACGGTCGCGGCGGCGAGCTCCTTGGGCCTCGCGCCGGTGAGCTCGAGGCCTCGCAGGAATGCCCCGGTGTGCTCGTCTGCTGCGGCGATCAGGGCCGCGCGCTGCGAGGGGTTGAGGAATATCGCGGTGTCGCCTTCGTCCTCGATGTCATCCGCCAGGGGCTTAAAGGACCAGGCCGCAGGATTGCCCACGTGGCCGAGCTCTTGAGCACGGTTGAGCGCAGCAACGACCGAGCGGACCTGACGATTGACCGAACGCGCCTTGCGCCCAGGCACCAGGCGATCACGCCATTCCTCGAAGTCATCGCGGGTGGCGGCCTCGAGCGCGAGGTCCGCCAGCGGGTCCTTATCGACAGTCAGTTTGAACCGGCCGCGCGCCTCCCGAGCCGCATCGCTGCGACCGTGGCGCTTGAGATCCGTGAGATACGCCTCGAGCGCGTCGCGCACGGTAGCGCGCTTGATCGAGCGCATGGCGGAGCTGCCCATCTGCGAGAACCAGGCCTCGGCCGCACGCTTCGCTCCGTCGAAATCGTCGCGGCCAATCTCATCGAGCGCCTTGTACTGCTGAACGCCGTTGCGATCGCGAAAACGTGCCTGCCAGGTATCGGGACCTCGCCGAAACCCAAGGTATGCGCCTTCGGCGAGCTTCATGTAATGCGGCCAGCGCCGAATCTTGAGACGCTCGCGCTCGCGCTTCTTTGACAAATCGGCCAAGGCTGTAATGTCCCCGTACGAAACGGTACGAAAACATTATGCTGTAAATGGATGGACACCGATACTCAAAACGCCTATAAATGTCGAGATATCTAACATGGCCCTAGACAGCCCTGGACTGAATCGCTGCCCTCTCAAGGCTGTAACCCGGTTCGAATCCGGTAGGGAGCGCCAGTAAATCAATAGCTTACAAATTGGCAAGCGTCGGCCCTTGTAGTTGGTGACGCGAAGACCGGGGCGAATATCGTCACGGGGTGCGCCGCGATGAGGAAACGTCCGCAGCTTCTCGCAGTGTTCGATGATCGCGCTCGTGTAATGAAGCGCGATTTCTGGAGACGCCTCCTTCTCGATGTAACGATACAGCTCCGCCAGCTGATCCTCGGCTTCCGGCGCGAAGACGAGGCTGTACGTCTTCACTTTCTAGCGCTGGCCTTCTTATGTTCAGCGGCGATCCGGGCCCGTACTTGCTCCGGCGTGCGAGCCCTTGAGGGGCTCTTCTTGAGCGCGTCATAAGCCGGCGCCACGCGCTCCTTGAGCCAGCTCTCCACGGCACGGTCACGTGCTATCAATGTCCGCAGGCCGTCTCGAATTACCTCGCTTTCAGTGGCGTACTCCCCGGAAGCTACCTTGGCCTTGACGGCTTCAGCGAGTTCGTTCGACAGCGTGATACTCAATTGCTGTGTCCGCCGCACTAGGGGGTCCTCAAGTAGATGGGATTTAATCCTACTTTATCCTATAGCGCCTACTGGGTCCACCGTGGTCACGCCCATCCTGCCGGGGCGGCGCGGCGAGCGCGCGGCTATCGCTTCCGCATCTATCAAGTAGTGTTACCTTCAAGGGCAACAGAGAAGGTTCGCTCAGGATGTGAATCGACATTGTCCGTTGACCAGCCCTCGGCGTTAAGAGCTGACCAGTCCAACTGCGCGCAACTTCCTGTTTCTCAGCAAGCGCTGCCAGCACGAATTTGTAATAGGCTCGTTCAATCATCGCGAGCGATGTCCCGGTCTGCTGCGCGAGCGTGAGCGGATCGACCGCATGTCCCAGGCGGACGGATTACCGACATGACCGAGTTCATGTGCGCGGTTGAGACTGGCGACCACTGCACGTGCTTGATCGACCAACTATTGCGTAAAATACGTAATGTTTGTATTATGCAGGTATTATCCAGGAGGCCCGATCATGGCGCGAGTACCTGCCAGCGAATTCCAGCGCGAGTTCGGCCGTTTGCGAGGCATAGCCCACCGAGAGGCGGTGATTGTGACCAGCCACGGCCGAGACGACGTGGTGCTGCTCTCAGCCGAGGAATATCAGCGCCTCCGCAGCCTGGATCGGCGGGCCATGCACGTTTCCGAGCTCACCGACGAAGAGCTCGCTGCGCTGGACAGCGTCGAGATCCCTGCTGAAGCGGCTCGCTACAATCACGAAATCACCTGACCGCCAACGGATGGCGCTTCCTCTTCCGCAACCGGGTCAAGTTATTCCATACGCCTATCTCTGGTGGAACGAAGCGCGCGCCGGCAGGCAGGACGGGGCTAAAGAGCGTCCTTGCAGCATCGTACTTACACGCCTCACCACCGCTGGCCGCACCGTCGCGTATGTGCTTCCCATCACGCGTACGCCACCGCTCAAAGACGAAGAGGGTATAGAAATCCCTCAAGCGACCAAGCGGCGCCTCGGACTAGATCCAGAGCGGTCGTGGATCATCACCACAGAACTCAATCAGTTCAACTGGCCGGGTCCCGACATCAGACCGACCGCTTCTGGCGAATATCTTTACGGGTACCTGCCGGAGAAGCTGATGCGCAGTGTTCTCGATCAGGTACGAAGACACGCTCGCGACAAACAACTCAAGACAATTCCACGGACTGAATAGCGTCTCCGATTCAATTGAAGCAGATAACGGCCTCGATTCTTCCTCTGGCACCCGTACCCGAGCGTCACGGTGACGCCTTCAAGGTAGCGAGTTTTTCAGCAAGCGCCGCCGGCACGAATCTGTAATACGCCCGTTCGATCATCGCGAGCGATGTTCCGGTCTGCTGCGCGACCGTCAGCGGATCGACCGCGTGGACTCGCAGCAGCTCGCTGATCCGTGCGTGCCGAAACACATATGCACCGAGCCCAAGCGGCAGGCGCTCCTTGCCTCTTGCCTTTTCATTGTGAGAAGCGATTGCATCGCGCGTCGCCTTAGCCCATAGGTGCCGACGCCATTCCCGCTCACCGTCGGGACTGAAGAGAAGCGCACCCGGGAGTTTGTCTCGGGTCTGCTGGGCGAAAAACTCCGCGCCCTCGGCCGTGAGCACGACCTGACGCGTTCTCAACTTCGGTGGCTTTCCCTTCCGGTGGGCAAGACGGAGCGTGCCACCCGATAGATCTGCTACCTTCGCCGCCGCCTCCGCTCCGGATCCTTTGGATCCGCTGGAACTCGGTGATGGTGATTTTCATGCGAATCAGGTCGTTTTCGCAGGCTGCGCAGACACTACGGCTGCGCCGGGACGGGCTGAGGTGGCCCCAGCAGCTTCGCGACCCGCAGCAGCGTGTAGATCCCGACCGTCAGCGTCGTCAAGAAGGCGACTTTGCGCTTACCGTAGACCTTCATCTTGCGCAGCGGCCGCCCGTCCTTGCCCCAACCGAAGCACTCCTCGACCCGCTTACGGATCCGCTGGCTGACCCGGTACCCGTCGTGGCGGGTGGTGCGGGTGTCGATGGCGGAGTGGCGTGTCCCACTGATGTTCATCGCCACGTGCGGCGTCACTCCCCGCTCACGGCAGTCAGCCACAAACTGCTTCGTGTCATAGGCTTTGTCCGCCGCCAGCGTGCGCCGATCGCGCGAGGGGTGCCGATCGAGCAGTCGCAGCGCCGCCTCCCGCTCGGCATTGCCGCTCGCCTCGGTTACCTCCACATCCACTACCAAGCCGTGTCGGTGAAGGTGCGGGTGAACTCGGTGACCGCTCTCTCGGACGAGTATCTTGGAGCTGACCTCCATCCGTCGCTCGGATCGCTCGCTGGACGGGCGGTGGGCGGATTCGCGCGCGCACCCGCGCGACGGTCGGCGCGCCCTTACCTAGGACGACGGTGCCGCGATCATGAAGCGGATGCGCCCGCTCGCCAAAGTCGATTCGTGCGTGAAGACTTTCCACTCGAGGATGTAATTGCCTTCCGAAAGTGCCGGGGCAGGTATCGTGTGGGTCTTCGCATCTTGCTGCGGCAAACCGCTGATCGACTTGCTTCCTCTCTCACCCTCACGCGACAGTAGAAGCTTGTTGAAGCGTACGGGCTCGGAGAATTCGAAGACGAATTCCGACGGTCGCGTAATGATCAGGCTACCATCAGCGGGCGTCGATTGAACGAGATAGACGCTGTCCGCGGCGATCGCGGCAGGGAGAAGAACCACCGAGAGGAACGCCAACAGGATGCTCTTCATTGCAGACTCCTCGTCTACTGCTTGACCGATCCCTCGCTAAAAGGCGAGGGGTCCCGCCCATCCTGCTGAAACACGAGTCCTAGTCCCTCAGATCTTAGGCGACTGATCGGCTGCGGTTCCGACACGAAAGCCGGGATTCGCGCGCTCGAGCTCGAGGAGGAGCGCGCTGTGATCATGGCCGCCGAGGCCGGCGGCGACCGCGGAGCCGTACAGTCGCTCGACGGTCTGCGCCAAGGGCAGATAGAGGCCGGCGGCGTCGGCGACCTGAGAGATCGTGACGAGATCCTTGAGCTGCACGCGCATGGTGCCGCCTGGTCGCCAGTCGCGCCCGAGCATGCGGGCGCCATGCTCCCGGAGGATGCGGCTGTCGGCGAAACCACGCTGGAGCACTTCGTGAACGCGCGCGGGGTCGGCGCCACCCGCCGTCGCGAGGAGCAGGCCTTCTGACACCGCGCCGATGGTCACGGCGACGATGAGCTGGTTGGCGAGCTTGGTCCATTGGCCAGCGCCGGGGGGACCGATGTAGGTTGGGTGGCCGAGATGCTCGAGCACCGGGCGGGCTCGCTCGAAGGCGGCGGGCGAGCCACCGACCATGATCGCAAGGCTCCCGTCAGCGGCTCCTCGGGTTCCACCCGAGACGGGCGCATCGAGGAGCTCGATGCCATCGGCAGCGCAGCGCCTCGCGTGGTCCTTCGCAAGATGCGGGGATATCGAGCTCGTGTCGATGATCAGGGACGACGGCGTGCCGGAGCTCGGGCGGAGCGTCTCGAGAACGCCTTGCTCAAAGAGGATCTGCCCGACGACCTCGCCGGTCGAAAGCATGGTGATGATGAGATCTGCGCCGCGCGCGGCAGCGGCGGGACTCGCGGCGCGACGCGCGCCCGCGGCCACGAGCTCATCGGCCTTCGCGGGGGTTCGGTTCCAGACGGTGAGCGCAAAGCCCGCCGCAAGGAGTCGTCCGGCCATGAGCGCGCCCATACGGCCGATACCGAGGAAGGCAATCGAGCGGATAGGTGCGGCCGCGCCGCTGGGTCGCTCTGTCATGGGTATGGTGTGCTCCGGATGCAATTCGATGTATATACCACGCAGCGCGGAGGGGAATCGACCCGAGTGAGGCCTGGAGACGCTATCGCGAGCTGCTTCGCCTGGGCGTGCGCGCGTGCGCACCGGTGCTCCG
>Ga0187784_10004338_pt1 | contig 11468 bp, 8 predicted proteins | sample 1015_SJ02_MP15_2_FD_132964 | JGI IMG/M metagenome (GOLD analysis project Ga0187784, IMG submission 132964) | Tropical peat soil microbial communities from peatlands in Department of Meta, Colombia - 1015_SJ02_MP15_20_MG | ecosystem: Environmental > Terrestrial > Soil > Wetlands > Peat | place... | reverse complement strand
CTTCGCTACGAGATATCCTTATAACGCGAGGCGGATCGTATGGTTTATGTGAGTCAATGAATTCGGTTATATGGTTCACCTCCTTGCAATTTATTGTGTTTAGAGAACTATCACTAGTAATGCTGCCTTTTATTGACAACTTTAATTTTTATGCGTTTTTAACGAGATAGATCTCGATCTATGCGATCGAAGGTTATGGCTGTGATGATATCTTCTCAAAACATCATTTTATTTTTTTAATGCTTAATAAAGCTTTCTAATAATAAGACACATAATAACCACTTGTTACATTTTACAGAGGTCGCGAAAACGTCCATTTTCCTTTAGCATCAGCTGTTCCCAATCCCCACACTCAACAATACGACCATTGTCAAGCACATAAATAACATCCGCCTTTCGAATAGTGGAGAGTCGATGCGCTATAATGACAATAGTGATACCACCTCGGAGGGCATCAATTGCATCTTGAATGCGTCGTTCGTTCTCCGAGTCTAAATTGCTTGTAGCTTCATCGAGAAGCAACAGAGTTGGTTTGCGCAAGAGCGCCCGAGCCAACGCCAGACGTTGCCGTTCGCCACCAGATAATCGCACCCCCCGGTCACCTAATACCGTTTCTATCCCATTTGGAAGCTTCAATACAAAGTCCTCAGCAGCTGCCGTGCGGAGAGCCGTGGCGAGTTCCCCGTCAGTTGCTCCAGGATGCACCCACAAAAGGTTTGCCCTGACGGTGTCATTAAAGAGAAAGGTATCCTGTGCAACGTAGCCTATGCAGCTACGCCACGCATAGAAGCGCTCCGGACTTAGCGGTACTCCATCGATGAGTATCTGTCCCCGATGCGGCATAATCAGCCCCATTATCAAGTCAGCAAGGGTACTTTTGCCCACTCCGGAGCTGCCGACAATTGCAGTTGTTTCACCTGCTCTGATCGAGAGGTCGAGATTATCGAACACCGGTGTCCCCTCATCAGTATACGTAAAAGAAACGCCTCGGAAGTCGATGCTTCTTCTGAGCGTGATCTCGCTTGGATCGTCAATGCAGCGTTCTGCCGCGGCGTCGCAGCGCGCATGGAGGTCCATTATGTTGATAAATGAAGGCAACATGTTGGTGAAGCCTTGATAGTTTTGTTGAATTGACGAGAATTGCGGTATGAGTCGATAGAATATAAACAACAGCAGGAGCACACTTGCAGCAGGCAGATGGAGAACCTCGATCAGCACGATAAGAGCCACGCTTATAATGGCCACCGACCCGATATCAAACCAGCACCGCGTATCGGCCCAGTTTCGGAAGTAATCAATATAGATACGCATTATTCGTTCATTCAGCCGAGAAAAAAGTGCTGCGTTCTGTTCCTGTGCACCATAGCTTTTCACAGTCTTCATCCCAGAGAGATGCTCTGCTATGGCGCCGAACAAGTCTCGAGTGTTATCCGAGACGGATCTACCCTTTTTTCGAGCGAGTGAAATCTTTTCCTTTAGCCCGAAGAGCAATGCAACCCCGAAAACGATGACCACTCCAGTGGCAATTGCCGATAACTGCAAAGCGACGAAAAGGTAAACAAACATGACGAGCGCACCCACTATAAGCTGCAGTAACTGTTGCGTACCTGCCCCTACTCGCTGAATTTCTCCGGTTAGTGCATGGGTAAAATTTGACGCTCGATAGCGTGAAAAGAAGAGCCAGTTTGTATTCATGACGACCCGGTATAGCCGCTGTCGAAGGAAAGACTCAAATTCGAAAGTTATCGCCCAACTGGTGGTGGTTTGCCAACGGCTGAAGAGCGCGTACATGCTCGAGATGATGATGTACACGCAGAGCACCGAGACGAGCGTAATAGGCAGGCCAACCATGGTAAAAAAAGACGAGACATACATCGTAAGGCCGGTTGATGTTTGTTGCTGCGCGTTTAACCCCACTAACTGCAGAAGAGGGAGCAGGAGGAGGAGCCCAATGCCTTCTGTGAAGGAAGCACCAAGCATGAGTGACACTGCGAGAATTACTTTTTTCAACAGTGCTTCTCTCAAAAGGGTAAAATAATGCCAAGTAGCGCTATCATTCAACTTGCCTGAAAGCGCTATACGCATTTTTTTGGTGAAAAACGGCGCTTCGCTGGACATAACACGCTGCTGGCTGCGAAGGCACGAAGATCGGGGAGAGAAAATTGAAAGTTTAAGATAGCTCTGTAAGGTCTATGCTTTGAAGCCCACTTTATAAGTGCGCCCCGGTAACCCCCACACGACACAAACTTACCTCCTTCAGCCCCGCTAAACAACCAATATCATCCATCGTGCTATTCATCTGAATGGCGCGGGGGGGTTCGTAATAGGCGTGCCGATCGACTGCAGTTTTTTCATTGGTGAATTGTGTCATAATTAATCGGACCATGTATTCTCTTTTTTACTATTTATATTTACAGTCCTTTCTGGTGCCAATGTGTATAAACGTACCGAGCTTAATTTTGAATCTGCCATTGATTGATCGTTTCGATTTTTAGTGTGGGCGTATTGACGGTTTGTGTCATTATATGCTCATTAGGTGTAATTAGAACGAGAGATATGTTTATGGACATGCGCGAAGATATAATAAAATTAACCTGATTCTGCTATTTATCCACACCTTAATTGGTTATTCTACATTATTTCTTCTCAGTAGTCTCTCGAAAACGCTTCGCTTCTCCTTCGGTGGAGGCAACAAAAAGGAATCAATGCCTCAATGGCCTAAGTTGTAGGGGGCAAGAAATGATATAAACTCGTACCGATGTCGATGGGCAAAGTAAGAAAGAAGTGGACGGTAGAGATTTTTCCGTATGTCGACCGTCCTAATATTGACTAAAGAACGTCACTGACTTACTGTTATCGTCATCGTATCACTCCTAGTTGCGGCGTATTGGTCATCACCCCAGAACTCGTACCTGCACTGATATGTGCCCGGTTTGTTGTAATGGCCAGAATCATCAAAAGAGCCGTCTGAGTTCGTCGTAAAGTTATAATACCAGTACCACTTGTTTTGTGTGGTGTTCAACTGCGCATAGTATATCAATTTGTTCCCAAGACCGGTACCGCCCGACGTGACCTGTCCCTTGGTGTGAAAGTCCTCTCCGACCTTCACCTGTTGGGGAGGATGCTGAGTAATCGTGATCTGTGTCGGCTGCTGACTGGCGGCATACGTCGTGGATGCAGCAGCTGCAACAGTTACACCCATAACTGAAATAATTACTACAAGTGCTAAAAGCGTTGTAAACGCGTTTTTCATTTGTTTTCACCTCCTCATTCAGTTGAACGTATTTACTAATATGGAAGTACAGTGGGTGGTCGACCTTGTGTCAACCGTCCTTTTTGACTGATAGGGCATCACTGAGTTACTGTTATCACAAGTTGCTGACTTGCACTAAAGGCGTATTGGTCATCACCCCAGAACTCGTACCTGTACGTAAATGTGCCCGGGTTCTTCCAAGCGCCAGTATCGTTAAAAGAGCCGTCTGGGTCTGTCGTCATATTATAATAATAGTACCACTTGTGATCTGTAGCATCCCACTGATCAAAGTATATTAATTTGCCTCCAAGACTGTTGCCGCCCGAGGTGAGCTGTCCTATGACGGTAACGTCCTGCCCTACCTTCGCTTGCTTAGGATAACTAGTGATCGTGATCTGTGTCGGCTGCTGGTCGGTGGCGTGCGTCGTAGATACGGCGGCCGCAGCAAACGATGCACTCATGACTGCCGCAATCATCACAACTGCTAAAAGTGTTGCCATCGCTTTTTTCATTTGTTTTCACCTCCCATTAGTAAACAATTAAAAATGCGCGAAGATATAATAAAATTAACCTGACTTTATTACGTGGTCACGCTCAATTGATTATTCCGTCTTATTTCATCTCAGATGTCGAGATAGAGATACTAGAGCTATGCTGATTTGTCGAGGAGAACAGAAAGGACCAGGAAGGGGCAGGGACGTTGACTGCTACATCTCACCGACAGGTTCAGTGATGCGAAGAGCGGAATTGCTGGCGCTTCCCTCACATTTAAGATTACAATGAACGGTGATAATCGTATCACAACAGTGAGCATAAAAACTGACTGCAATGATAATGTCTGCTATTCAATACAAGTCCCCGACCCCCACCTATATGAGATCCAGTTACCTGTGAGTATTCTTAGTAAATTTTCGAATGATGGAAGCGATACTTACCTAGCAAGCGAAGGCGTCTGTACGATACGAGTAGTACCATAACCATAGTGAGGTGGTGAACTTCTATGCGAAGACAAATGTTATCATTTTTTTAATTTTTTGACGCTCCTTATTCTTATTTCGTTGGAGGGAGCTGTTAGTATTGTCGGTGCAGCTTCGCATGTGACTCTTGGACGAGTAACTGCAAAACATACGGCCCTGACAAGTGGCCACGATAACGCGATCGTCGGGTCACGCGACACGTACTATCAGCGACGCTTGGCTGGCGACAGTGCCTACTCAGTCATTGGTGAAGAATACGAGCGATTAAAGACTGGCGACGGAGAATGGGACCTCGAATGGTTTGAGCATCAATATACTTGTCGAGTTCATCAGATCAATAGAACCACACTCATTTTTTCTTAAATTCTGGAATTTTCATGTGCAGCAGCTTCGTCAATTAAAGCCGTGTAAAACTTTACGTATTGCGAACAACAAACGTACTCACCCACTGAGAGGGGGCATATGTGTTGTCTCCTAAATAATCAACTTTTAGAGTGTGTACTCCCGGTGATAGTATCGCAGTATCTGTCGAATTAAAGCGAAGACCAACGGACTCTACGCAATACAACCCGCCACTATTTACATAATCCCATTTCTGCCATTCACCACCCGCTGGTTGATTATCGACATAGAAGTTGGCCCATTGCCCGCACACGCGGTTGTCATTGATATGTCCCGGAACATAGATAGTCCACGCCAAGAAATATTCTCGACCTCTCACGATGCCATCACTCATCGCTAGGCTCACCCATTTATTCCCACCTATTTCCGTAGGTATCTTTGCTTTTAACGCTGGAGCTAAAGATTCTCTCAACATCGGTGTCGCAGTTATTTTTGAAGTGGTAGTAGCGGTTGATGTCGCAGGTGAGGTGTTGGTTGTGTTTGTAGCATTTCCTGTACATCCTGCGACAAACACTGTAGGTAACAGAATAGTAATCATCAATACGATTAATAATTGTCTTTTCATAGTCATCACATCTTTTTGGGGATTTTTTCCGATAGTCAGAGGTTCTTTTCAAAAATAAAACTTTGCGCGATTTGATGCGCATTCACACGAGAGCAATCCTTATATCATCAACTGTCAAGCCGTTCAAATGCCGAAATGACAATGCCTCCGTAGCGCAAGCGCTTCGAAAAAATAAAGAATTATTGGTGATTTTCAGAGCATCAACAGTATAAAGCAGGATTGCAAGTTGTTATGTTTATACGGTTCGCATTGTAACTTTGCAGATCAAGGATTTCTTCTTTTGTCCACCATCGAAACCGATCATTTATTGTTTACAATAAATCGATAGACTTATAGTAGCAGATTAAAAGCATAGCACTGGAGCACCCCTTCGAAAGGCTTATCTTCCATAACCTTAGTTTTAGTCGCGACTAGGTGCACGCGGACGAACACCTACATGGTGGCTGCCCACCGCGTGAAGCATTATAGAGAGGTATGTATGTCGACTCCTCGATCGCCCTTTATATCCCTGACACTCATCCTCCTCCTTCTCGTCGCGGGGCTCATGCCGTGTTTATGTACCACTCATGCACAGCAACTCTTCTCCCCTACTCCCGCAGCCGGCAACATGACCCAGACTCGTGGTCCCACCGATCCCGCCGAACTCGCCTCCTTCCTCAACACGACGATTACTGCCCAGCTCACAAGCTACCGCATCCCCGGCGCCACGGTCGCGGTGGTGAAGGACGGCAAGCTCTTCTACACGAAAGGGTACGGTTACGCCGACGTGGAGAACAAGACGCCCGTCGATGCCAACGTCTCGATGTTCGAGATTGGCTCAACGACCAAGCTCTTCACGTGGACCTCAGTCATGCAGCTTGTCGCGGAGGGAAAGATCGACCTTCATGCCGACGTCAACACATACCTCAAGGACTTCAAGATCCCGGCGACGTACCCACAGCCAATCACTATAGAGAACCTCCTGACCCATACAGCCGGTTTTGAGGAACAGCCGAAGGGACTTGCAGTTTCTGACCCCAAGGATATCCAGCCTCTTGGTACGGTTCTCTCCCAGACCGTCCCTACGCGCATATGGCCTCCCGGGCAGGTGTGGACGTACTCTAACTGGGGGGCTGCACTTGCTGGTTACATCGTTGAGGAAGTCTCTGGCATGCCCTTTGACCAATACGTCAAGGAGAATATCTTCACCCCGCTTGGCATGAACAACACGACGATCGAGCAGCCAGCACCACCGCAGCTCGCACCAAATATCGCCAAGACGTATGCCTATAATAATAGTTTAGGTGCGTTTGAGCAAAAGCGCGACATGGTTGTTCAGCTTGCCCCTGCGGGTGCCATCCACAGCACCGCCCCCGATATGGCAAAGTTCATGATCGCACATCTTAACAATGGGACTTATAACAATGCCCGCATCCTCAGCACTTTGACCACCCAGGATATGCACCGCGCCCATTTCACCCCCGATCCTTACACCAAGTTCGGGCTCGGGTTCTTTATGGGCAACCAAAACGATGAACGCAATATCAACCACGCTGGTGACACGCTGTATTTCCACACCCAGTGCATACTCTGGCCTGAACGCGACGTCGGCCTCTTTGTCTCCTATAACAGCCCTGGAGGAGGTCTCGCGGGGTATGATCTTAAGCAGAAGTTCCTCGACCACTACTACTCCTACACTCCCGTCTCACCACAGCCCGAGAACTCTAACGGCGCACCAGGCCTCTCGGGCACCTATCAGAACGCACGAAGCGTGGGTAATTTTCCACAGATCTTAGACGTGGTCGGCTATGCGAACGGCACGCTCCAAATGACGTCGCCCGCTGCACCAAACATGCCCGTGAACTTCGTGGAGGTCGCCCCTCTCGCGTTTGCAAATCCGAGTGGCAATATTATCAGTATCTTTGGGTCATATCATTATATCTTCACCGCCGGCAGCAACGGCACCTATTTCCACGGCGATGCTTTCCCGCAATACTACGAGCGGCTCATTCCCTTGTTCCACGACCCATTTAACAACCTTACTGCGTGGGATGCCCAGGGCCCGTGGCACATTGCGAACGATCAGGGTGTAAGCCATCCGACCAGTGCAATGGTCGGCATTCCGGGCGACAGCGTTGCGAACGCGTCAATAACGCTCAAAACCCCCCTTGACCTGACAAGTAAATGCGGAACGATAATATCCTTTAATGCCAGACAATCCCTTGTAGAAAACCACAGCATAGCCTATCTCGAAGCGTCGAGGGACGGCATACACTGGGATCCTATTGCTTATGGGTCACACCCAAGCGGGTGGATGTGGCTGTGTTACAGCCTTACGGGCTACGATGCTTCACCATACCTCTACATCCGATTTGGGTTGACAACAGATGGCAACACGACTTCGAGCAGCAGCATTTATATCGATAACGTAACCGTTTCTGCCTTGGACCTGCCGAGCGCAAAGCAGCGGGGCCTCTTCTTTGGCGGGACCTCCGCGGTCGCCCCATTCGTCTCAGGGCTGGCCGGGCTGGCAAAAGCACCACACCTAGATTATAGCAGCCCTCAGATAATCTTAACCAGAGCTAATATTGGCATCGCCTTTATACGGCAATGGCACCGGTTTGAATCCGATCAAACCCATTATGGATGCCTGCTCTACGGCAAATATGTTCCAATGTGTTGAGCGTTATCCAATAACTTATGCCTGGAGATAGTGCCTTGAAAATTCTCTCTTGATCTTGTTACACCACTGACCAAACAGTGTGACTGGAGAATGTCTCGTAAAGAATAATAATGGGAAGCAGTTCTATAGAGTTATTTATTGTTTAAAAAAAATGATATGGGGGATTCATGCATGGATAAAGAACAACCTGACCCAAAGAAGATATATGCATCTATCGCTGTAGCATTCGGCTGGCTGTTATTTTTGGCATTGTGGTTATTTTATTATGCCACAAGTTTTAGCATTCTCCAAAATATAGCGATTTTCTTGATGTCTCTCGTCGTCGCTGCTATACTATTGATTCTGTTATGGCTTCCATGGGCTCTGAAACATTCAGATTAAGAAGTACCAGCAGGTTGAAAAAATAGGACTAACACATGTGATTGTAAAAAAGATGGAAGAGTTCGGGGCGTTGATTTTTACATCTCACCTATGGGCATCTGTTGAGCGAAAGGTGTTGTTGGATGTGCTGAAGGACTTAGCTGTGTAATTAAGACGTAAGAACGGCTTCTGGATCCGTTCTGGTGTAGGCTCTACGTTTAACAGTAACAAATAGCGTTAATTTAATTATCTAAATGTGCATTGATACGTGTTTTAAAAATTAACAGTTGATAGGCTTCGATACAAAGAATGCCTTCAACCTGGCGGTGAATTTCTACGAGAAGACAAATGCTATCGCTATCTTTAACGCTCCTCATTCTTATTTCGATAATTGGAGCTAGCAGTATCGTTGGTGCAGCTTTGCACACGACTTCTGGGCAAGTATTAAAACCAACTATAAAAGCGGATAGTTGCCCATTCCTCGCGGATCCTCGCACAGGTGTTTATCATTATGCGAACTGCCCTGTTTTGAAGACGAAAACTAATCCTGAAAATAGAACACGTTTCAATAACCCGTGTGATGCAATCGCCTTGGGATACTGGTCATCTCGTGTCTGTCATCTCCCAGGCCGTAACTCCCCATTACCAACACCCGCACTGGTGCCAGCACCAACCCCGACACCCCCCATGTTAATCTCTACTACCCTACTTATTCAAGGACCAAAAAATGCAGTGCATGTTGGTGACAGTATAACCATAACTGGAACGCTAACCCATTCGGAGACGATGGATGGCATTGCTGGCGCTACCATAACGGTTAAACTCTCTCTAGATGGTAAAAACTGGGTAACAATTGATAACAAAGAGACTGATAGCAAAGGCAGTATCCGTTACACAATTACTGTCCCTGATCCGCGATCGTATGGGCAGAAATTACCTGTTGTGCTTGGTTACAAGTTTTCGTATGACGGCAGTGATACTTACTTAGGAAGTGATGCTGTCTGTAACATAACAGTAGTGTCATGACCATCAAGATAAAAGAACGAAGTATTGAGACTTGGTGCGCGGATCGAGGCCATTGCGAAATTCTCAGGCTGTAATAAACAATAAAGCCCTGTTCTTTCGCTACTTGCTTCATCTGGTCGTCTCACGCATTCGTGTTAATATATAAATCATGACTTTTAAGATCTCATCTTCTCTTTGCGTATGAATCGATAGCCGTGAAATCTCTCAGAGAATGTTCGACTGCATTGACGTACTCCTTCATAACTGGTGTGGGGAAAGTTGACTCTCTGTATAGGAATGCTGCGTGAAGGCACCCGCACGCGGTCAAGACTGATGCTTTTATCATCTTAAACGGTCCGGGGGTAGGCGCAAGGAAGACGACCTTTCTGACTGTCAGGTCTCCGAACTCTTCAGGGAAATCATGTCTTCCAAGATTGGTCAACTCCAAGCCACGAAGCAATTTTGACATCACCCCCCGAAATTTCTTTGTCGAGGGGTTCTCGAGCATACCATAGCTTTCGAAGTCAAGAGCATCGAGTAGACCTGGATCGATCATTTCCGTGCTGATGAGGTCCTTAAAGATCTTTCTATCGTCGTGTACCTTTCTCGCAGCTTCAGAGTGTATTGTGAGGAGGTTACGCTCAAAATCTTTTTTAGGATCGAATTGAACCTTGATGGAAATCGTCCCAACATAGAACCCACAACCTCGTCCCGGATCTTCGGTCAACTTATCCCTTAAATTGACCGCGAAATGGAGTGTATCTGGGATCACCTTGGCGAGTGTGGGCACGGCATACTTCGCCGCCAACAACGCAGTCAGGAGGACGCTGTTCACCGTCACTCCTCGCATATGGCATTTTTCTGCCAGGGCGGATGTCTCCGCAGCAGTGAGCGAGAGGAAGATTGTACGGTCTCTCTCCTCGTATCTTTTTTCCTGAATCTTCACATAGTCATCATCGCTGAAGGCGATTTTACTCTTCCTCCAACGAGTATTCATTCTGTCAATAACAAATCTCATTATCCATGGAACATGACGCTCTATGTTCGGGGGAATGCTCTTTACCACATCGACAGGAAGGGGAAGTGGAGGTAGCTCCTTTTCCGGTTCACCTATGAGCGAGAGCAGGTCTTCCATAACGTACACCCCGCTCAACCCGTCGCTCATCACGTGGTACATATACAGAACTAGATCAGAGGAGGTCCTTGACGTCAACAGCATGAATCTCGCCAACGGACCGACGTTCATTCTGAATGGTATGCGGTCCTGTTCGGAAACCCTCTCAAGCCAGTCCAGGTCATCTCGCTTTTCGTATACCTGTAACTCGAAGTCCGGACCTCGTTCTGTTACGAGCCACGTCTGTCCTTCTTGATCGAGTATCATCTTCGAGCCGAGAAGGGGGTGACGTTTTTTCAGTTTCGGCAACGCTTGCCGCACTCGTTCTAGATCGACCTCTCCGTCGATCGTAGCGACAATCTTTATGATACATCCAGCGTACCTGAGTAAGCGCTGAAATCCGCCCACCTTCATTTTGAGGCCAGAACCGACGAGCTCATCGTGATATTCAGACACAGTTTGCCCTTTCCGTCTAATGTGTTGTATAGCAATTCATATCCATTTTCGCCATTGTCGTAGCATCAGAACAGCCCTTCGCATTATATGGCTGTGTAACATATCTGTTGCAAACCCGCATTCGTGTTCAAAATTGACAATATTTCAAACTTTAAAGCCGGTTAACCTTTATTCTTTAGCTTTAAATAGATCATCACCCTAGACGCTTTATGTCGTTGTCTTTCGCTTTGAGTTCAACCTGTAATTTCTCTATCCGGACCTGTAATTGATAACTGAATTTTTTTCATTAAGATTTTTAACTCTTCTTCTCTTCTGTAACTCTGATTTACATCTCTCTACTTCCTCTTTCGAATGTTGATGACCAGCATGCCACATCGTTATAAGCGAAGGCGCTGTCCATTTCCAACGGATATGACAGGAGCTCACAGGAGAGAACGTCGTCTCTCTTACCCCAATTTCCCGTGTCGCAAGCACCCTTACATACTATAACCAAATAGTTACGTAACTGTTTGGTTACATTGGAGAACGAACATGTTAGAAAGTGGAAGCAGACGAGGAGAGAAGACCCGCGAGGCGATTCTTACTGCAGCTGAATCTGTCTTCGCAGAACACGGCTTCGATGGCGCGAGGATCGACACCATTGCGGAAGTCTCAGGCTATAACAAAACCCTGAT
>Ga0187784_10004337_pt1 | contig 11469 bp, 15 predicted proteins | sample 1015_SJ02_MP15_2_FD_132964 | JGI IMG/M metagenome (GOLD analysis project Ga0187784, IMG submission 132964) | Tropical peat soil microbial communities from peatlands in Department of Meta, Colombia - 1015_SJ02_MP15_20_MG | ecosystem: Environmental > Terrestrial > Soil > Wetlands > Peat | place... | reverse complement strand
GACCCGATGAGCTGTTTCGCCTCGCCCGTCTCGGGATCATTCCTCCTGTTGTAATACCATCTAGGAAGTGCTGACTTCGACGTACTGGCTATCGCTTCCTCGATCTGCTTAACTTGGTCCTCAGAAAGCGTCCCCAACCTCACCCGGGGGTCGAGGCTGAGCCTTGTGGTTATGACGTTGGCGAAGTTGTACCCCACTCCCTTCAAGTCTGAGAGGGCTACTATGAGCTTCTTACCACCGTCCAGATCTCTGCCAGAGATCCTGACCAGGTGCCTGAATTCTGAGGCTTCCGCCATGTTTCGAGCCTGCCCTTCTCCCTTTGGTTATAAGTCTTGAAACATTTCATCGGGAAAAACCGACTCTCGTTCACCCTGAAGTTGGAAACCCCGAAAGAGTTCAGAAACTCTTTTAACAGGAACCAATCCCGCACCCCGAAACGCGTCGTCTCATGGGAGCATCGAGTTAGGTGGTTTAGTCATTGGTTGAAGTAAAGGTTCTGGAGGACACTGGGAATTCGGTTACGCTGCAGCTCGAAGGTATAGACAGGTCCTATGCCAACGCCGTGCGCAGGTTCTGCATCGCCGAAGTGCCTGCCATGGCCATAGACGACGTCGTGATACTGGAGAACTCCTCTGTCCTCTACGACGAAATTCTTGCCCACAGGCTCGGGATGATCCCGATTAAGACCGATCTGGCGAGGTACAACCTCCCGGAAGAGTGCGACTGTGGTAACCCCCTCGGCTGTCATAAGTGCCGAGTACTATTCGTCTTGGATGCAAAAGGAAAGGACAAGGTCTCGACCGTCATGTCAGGAGACTTGGTCTCCGAAGACAGAGACGTCAGGCCGGTCAGCGAGACCATTCCCCTGGTCAAGCTTGCCATGGGCCAGTCGGTCAAGCTGGAAGCCTACGCCCGTCTCGGCCGAGGCAAGGAGCACGCGAAGTGGCAGCCGTGCAGTGTCGCCGTCCTCACCGACGGGAAGAAAGAAGGCGCATTCAATCTGACGGTAGAATCGGCTGGGGGTCTCCCGGCGAGGGAGATTGTGATCAGGGCCATCGAGCTCCTCGAAAAGAAACTCAAGGACATCGAGGTAGCGGTGAGTGGTCCCCAGTGACGGCGACCAACCCAGTCCTGAGGCACGCGTCGGTCATGCTGGAAAGAGCGGGCAAGAAGCAGAAGGCCTCCATCTGGACGGAAGCGTCAAGCTTGCTCTCAAATCCCGCCTCGATCAGGGTAGAAGTGAATCTGGGACGAATCTCTAGGATAGCGGGGGAGGGGGAGGCGGTCTTCGTCCCTGGCAAGGTCCTGGGGACCGGAGTGATCGAAAGGAAGTTGGTGGTTGGAGCCTTCGCGTTCTCAGAAGGCGCGAAGTCGAAGATTGAAGCATCCGGAGGATCTGCACTCACGATTGGGGAGTTTCTGAAGAAGTATCCAAAGGGGAGCGGCGTCAGGCTTGTCAAGTGATGAAACGGTCTACATAGACGCCACGAATCAGATAGCGGGCAGGCTTTCGTCCAAGATAGCTAAGCTCGTCCTTTCCGGGAAGAAGGTGGTGGTGGTGAATGCTGAGAAGGCTCTCATCTCTGGTAGCAGGACCTCCGTGGTTAACCAGTGGAAGGAAAGGCTGGAGCTCGGTAGCAAGGTCAACCCCATTTACGGCCCAATCCATCCGCGCCGGCCCGATAACATTCTCAGAAGGATGGTCAGGGGTATGGTCCCGAGGAAGAAGCCGAAGGGAGCCACTGCCATGAAGAGGCTCAGGGTCTACATCGGCATGCCTTCCGGGATGGAAGAGTCGAAGATGACCAAGTTCGAGGAGACTACCGCCACGAGGCCGATTCCTGTTTACGTCACCATGGGCGATCTCTCAAGAAGCTTGGGGTGGAACGAGTAATGCCAACCACTGCCACAGGTAAGACGATTGTCAAGAAACCACCAAAGCTCTACTCGGGAGCAAGGAAGACGGCAAGGGCCACCGCCGCCATATTCCCCGGAGCGGGGCGCATAAGAGTCAACGGAACTCCTGTGGAACTCTGGGAGCCGGAGCCTGCCAGGCTGCACCTGCTAGGGCCTGTCCACATCGTGGGTGAGCTCAGAGAGAAGTACGACCTCGACGTAAGCGTCGCAGGGGGAGGCTTCATGGGGCAGGCGGACGCTGCGGCCATGGCCATCGCGAGGGCGTACGTCGACCAGGTGCGGGGGAGCGAAATCAGGGACAAACTTAATGCATACAATAAATACCTGCTCTCGGGCGACCCGAGGCAAGCTGAGCCCAAGAAATTTGGAGGACCCGGTGCGCGTAGGAAGCGCCAGAAGTCGTACAGGTAGATCGACATGATGATACCAGTACGTTGTTTCACATGCGGAAACCTCATCGGGGACAAGTTCGCCCCCTTCCAGGCTAGGGTAAAGGCTGGGGAGGAACCGGGGAAGGTGCTCGACGACCTCGGTCTGAAGAGATACTGTTGCAGGCGCATGCTAATCTCGTCTGTGGACGTCATCGACCAAGTGCTTCCGTTCTATGGTCGCAAGTCCGAGCTTTAGCAGTAAGGCTGAATGACCATGTCAGAGTTCGACGACGACGAAGCCGGCTCGGCGGACACCATGGTCGTCCACGGCCTATCCGAGAAGGCACTGCTCGCCACGGGCATACGCATAGGCACGCCCGTGCGCACAAAGACCATGGAGCCGTTCACGGCAAGGCCGCGCCCCGACGGACTCCACATGATTGACTACTCGAAGACCCTGCAGAGGATTGACATCGCGGGCAAGTTCATCGCCGCGACCGGCGCAAAGAACACGGTAGTCTACACCAGCCGGGAGCACGGTGCCATGGCCGTGGAGAAGTTCTGTGAACTCACGGGAGCCATGCCGCGCATCGGTAGGTTCATGCCCGGGACGTTCACCAACCCCCTTTACCCCGGGCACCTTGACGCCGAACTCGTCGTTGTCGCCGATCCCATGTCAGACGTGCAGGCCATCATCGAGGCCGGGAAGCTCGGGGTCCCCGTCATTGCGGTCTGCGACACCGACAACGTCACAGACGATATCGATTTCGTGATCCCTGGGAACAACAGGGGGCGGAAGGCGATGGCCGCCATCTTCTGGCTGCTTGCAAGGGCGACCCTCGTCCACGCCGGGCTGCTAGCTGAAGATCAACCGATGAAATACAGCATAGAGGACTTCGAAACGAAGCTCGAAGAAGAACCCAAGCCGGAAGGCCTCGACGAGCGTATATCTGAGCGACGAGAGTAGCCCAACGGTGTGCTCGTAAGAAAGCCAGCGGTGGCAGGTCAGTTCTACCCGGCTGACCCAAAGGAGCTCGCGTCCTTAGTCGACCAGTGCTACCTTCACGCTCTCGGCCCCGGCGTGTCCCCTCCTGCACCAAACACGCGGGGGAACCTCGTGGCTGTTGTCTGCCCCCACGCGGGGTACGTCTACTCGGGTCCCGTGGCGGCACACTCCTACTTGCACGTCTCTTCTCTCTCCGGCCCCGACCTCATAGTCGTGGTTGCTCCGAACCACTACGGGATTGGAAGCGGCGTGTCCACATTCAAGGAGGGAATGTGGCAAACCCCCCTTGGACTGATGAGGGTGGATTCCGAGGCCGCAAAGGAGCTGGTCAGCCTTGAAGGGACCGTGGCATTCGACCCCCAGGCACACAGGCTCGAACACTCCCTCGAGGTCCAGCTCCCGTTCCTTCAGAGGATCTACGGGGATTCCGTCCCGTTCCTCCCCATTTCACTGATTTTCCAGGACATCGACACCGCCAGGGCCCTGTCTGCAGCCCTGGCGAAGCTCCTCAGGGGTCGGAAAGCAGTCTTGATTGCGTCCTCAGACCTGACCCATTACGAGCCTGCCGAGGTCGCAAGGCGAAAGGACATGGCCCTTCTGGAGAACGTCCTGAAAAACGACCTTGAAGGCTTCTACTCCACCCTCGATAGGCTGAACGTTACCTCCTGCGGGTTCGGCGCCATCGCCACTGTGATGGAGACCTCGCGGTCACTGGGCCTCTCGAAGCCGGAGCTCTTGAAGTACGCTACCAGTGGTGACACCACAGGTGACAATCTTCAAGTCGTGGGTTACGGCGCCCTCCGGTTCGTCTGAGCCATGAGAGCCATCGCTGAGGCACCAGCAAAGGCAATCATAACGGGGGAGCACTTCGTAGTGCACGGTGCATGGGCGCTCGCAGCCGCGCTACCGCGGAGGGTGCGCGTCGAAGTCGAGTCTTTCTCGAGGTTCGAGGTCGTGTCGGACCATTTCGAGAAGGCAGGGGCATCGGAGCTGCTCCCAGTCGCCCGGGTGGTGGAGGGGATGGCGAGGGAGTTCTCGGAAAAGTCCACCGTGAGAGTGACAATCTCGTCAAACGTTCCGGGCGGAGCGGGGCTCGGATCTTCGGCGGCGACCATGGTCGCCGTGGCATCGGCGTTCTCAAGACTGAATTCCCTCGGATTGAGCGTGCCAGAACTCGTCGATTGCGCCATGGTGGGCGAACGGTCCATCCACGGCAACCCGTCGGGCATCGACCCGGCAATCTCCGCGCACGGCGGCGTGATACTTTTCCGGACCGGAGCGGCTCCGAGGAAAGTTTCGTTTGGTGGCACCCGCTCGCTCATTCTCTCTTATTCTGGCCTGAAGAGGAGCACCAAGGGTCAAATCGGACACGTTTCGAAGATGAAGGAAAAGTACCCCGGGATGTTCGAGGGCCTCTCTTCAGGGGTGAGCGAACTGAGCCTACGCGCTTCCGACATGCTCCGGAAGGACGACGCGAAGGGCCTCGGAACCCTCCTGACGATAAATCACGCAGCCCTGATGACCCTTGGGGTGTCAAACGACACCCTCGACGAGATGGTGGATCTGCTCCTCTCTATGGGGAGCTACGGGGCAAAGCTCACAGGCGCGGGAGGGGGAGGGAGTGTTCTTGCGGTGGCACCTGAAGGAAAGGAAAAAAGCATTGTTTCAGGGCTGTCGGCGCGAGGGTTCGAGACGTTCAGCGCGAAAATACCCGTCGAGGGAGTGAAAAGCTGGCTAGATCGGTAATAACGAAACTTGGTGGCTCCGTGATCACAGACAAGTCGAAGCCCTTCTCCTATCGTCCGGACGTCGTCTCCGCCCTTTCGGAAGAAATCGCCTCTTCTGACCAGAAGGTGGTGGTCGTCCACGGCGGAGGCTCGTTCGGACACGTCGTGGCCAAGCAGCATGGCATCTCCTCCGATGCGTCTGAGGCTCCCGCCTGGGGAGTGGCACAGACCAGAAGCGCCATGTACGAGCTCAACAGGATGATCTGCAAGACGATGTTAGAGTACAAGCTCAACCCCTACCCCTTCTCACCGTTCGATGCGGTGAGCAGGGCGGGCAAGATTCCAGTCGCGAATTGGCTGAGGGGCCTCCTAAAAGAAGGGCTGACCCCGGTCACTTTCGGGGACGTTAGCCTTACGCCGGCAGGTTTCAGGGTGATTTCCGGCGATGTCATAATGCTAGAACTTTCCAAGATCCTCGTGCCAGAGAGGGCGGTCTTTGCCCTTGACGTTGACGGCGTCTACGAGGAGAACACCAGGGTCATCGTCCCAGAGCTCTCCCCTTCCAAGATTAGGCGTATGACCGTCCCCGGTGGCGACGACACGACCGGGGGCATGAAACTGAAACTCGATGCCGCGGCGAAGATCGCTGCCGGAGGGACGAGGGTCTGTTTCGTCTCAGGCTACCGTAGGAACGAGTTCTCGAAGGCCCTCCGCGGGATGGACTTCTACGGGACAGTGGTAAGGTCCTAGAAGGCAAGGGGTGCTGGTCTGGCGATTGACCGACCTTCAGGTCGAAATGAAGAGGGTTAAGACGCGAGTCGACGACTTCATCCTCGACCGGCTCCTACCCAAGTCCAGCAGCATAAGAGAAGTCAACCTCCTTTACACCATGATGAGGGACTATCCCATGAGACAGGCGAAGGGGATGAGACCATTCCTGTGTGTGACGACCTGCAGGGCAGCAGGCGGGACGGAGGACGACGCGCTACTAACAGCGTCGTGCATCGAGCTCTTCCAGAATTGGATACTCATCCACGACGACATAGAGGACGGCTCGGAGCTCAGGCGCGGGGAACCAGCTCTCCACAGGAAGTACAACGAGGCACTGGCCCTCAACGCGGGGGATGCCCTGCACGCGAGAACGTGGGAGGCAATTCTGATGAACAAGCCGAGGCTGGGACCCGAAAGGACCTTCGCGGTCATGGAAGAGTTCTCTCACATGGTGAACGAAACGACGGAAGGGCAGCACATGGAGCTGGGTTGGGTAGTCGAGGGGAGGTGGGACCTGAGCGAGAAAGACTATTACGAGATGTGTACGCGCAAGACGTCCTGGTACACGGTCGCTAGCCCCTGTAGGCTTGGGGCCCTGGTCGCCGGGGAAGGGGGCCCCGCATTGGGCCTGCTCAGAGAGTTCGGAGTCAGCCTTGGAATCGCATTCCAGATACAGGATGACTCGCTCAATCTGGTGGGGAACGAGAAGAAATACGGCAAGGTGAAGTCTGACGACATCCTCGAGGGAAAAAGGACCCTCATCCTGCTTCACCTGCTCGCCGTGGCGAACCAGAGCGAAAGAGACAGGGTCATTTCGATCATGAACAAGAAGAGAGAGGCAAAGACAGCCGGCGATGTCTCCTACGTCCTGTCGTTGATCGAAAAGTACGACGCAATCGGATTCGCCAGGAAAAGGGCGACCGAACTCATGAAGGAGGCACTGACGACCCTGGACGGCATAAGGTGGAAGGGAGACAGGGACGCTTCAGAAATGCTTAGGTCATTCGCAAGGTTCGCCGTCGAGAGAGAATGGTAGACGAAACAGGGGACGAAGTAGGCGCCATCGTAGAGAAGGCCGCTCTGCTCAACGCAACGAGGCACAACGGCAAGGCCGAGGTGGGTGCGGTCATTGGGAGGGTGCTCGCGGAGGTTCCTGGGCTCAGGTCGAAGGCGGGCCTTGTTTCCAAGGAATCGGTCTTGGCCGTTGGGCGGGTCAACTCCATGACTCTGCAAGAACAGGAAGATGCGCTCGGGAAAAAGTTCCCCGGCCTCGAAGAGCCTGTGGAGAAGGAAGGGCGCGTGGGCCTCCCACCGCTCCCCAACGCGGTGAAGGGGAGGGCCGCCTTCCGCCTCCCCCCGGAGCCCTCCGGGTTCATGACCGTCGGGCACGCCATGGCATGGACCATCAACTACCTCTACAAGGAGATGTACGACGGCGAGCTCTGGCTGCGCTTTGAGGACACCAACCCGAGGAAGGTACAGCTCAGGTACTACGATAGCTTCCGCAAAGGGACCGAGTGGCTCGGTATAAAGTGGGACCACGAGAAGAACATTTCTGACGACATGGAGGTCATCTACGAGCACGGCAGGAGGCTCCTGGAGCATGGAGACGCCTACGCCTGTTCCTGCGATGAGGCCAAGGTCAAGCGTCTCAGGTTCGATGGGGTACCCTGCGAGCACAGAGGCAACTCGGTCGAGACAAACCTGAATGTCTGGGGCGAGCTCCTCGCGAAGAAGCACAGAGAGGGGACCTACGTCATCAGGTTCAAGGGGAACATGCAGAGCCCCAACTACTCTCTCCGCGACACCAACCTGTTCAGGATAATCGAGTCCCCTCACCCGCTGACCGGGTCGAAGTACACCCTCTGGCCCACATACGACCTGGCCAACGCCGTCGAGGACGAAATTTGCGGCATCACTCACGTGCTCAGGAGTTCGGAGTTCAGGAACGAGCTCCAGCAGCTAATCCGCGACGCATTGAAGTTCCGGCCCCTAGAAGTGATTCAGTTCTCCCGGTTCAACTTCAAGGGGGCTCCGGTATCCAAGCGCCTCCTCAGGCCGCTGGTCGAGCAGAAACTGGTGAGCGGGTGGGACGACCCCCGGATGCCCACGGTCGAGGGGCTGAAGCGCCGGGGAATAATCCCCCAGGCCATCCGGGAGTTCACCCTGCAGGTGGGGTACACAAGGACTGAGCACGAGTACGACTGGAGCATGCTCCTCTCCCTCAACAGGAAGCTCCTCGATCCTACATCAAAGCGGATTTTCTTCGTCCCTGACCCAGTTCCCCTGGTGGTCGAGGAGGCACCGAAGCGCGTGGCCACAATCGCCTTCCACCCTCAGAATGACTTGGGCTCCAGGACAGTAGAAACGGCGGGGGAGTTCTTCGTCTCGGCAGGCGACCTCCGGTCCCTGAAGAGAGGAGCCGTCTTTCGGCTGATGGATCTCTATAACGTCCAAGTGGTTTCCAATGGGCCCAATGCATCCGGGAAGTACGTGGGAGACGGGGTGGCCGGAGGCCAGAGGAAGTTCCAGTGGGTTACTCCTGCACACGTGGAGATCAGAGTCTTGGTACCGGACGTCCTGTTCCTGGAAGGGGATGTCTACAACAAGGGCAGTCTGAAGAAAGTCTCCGGGTTTGCAGAGGAGTCCGTCTCTTCGCTGAAGGTCGGGGACATCATCCAGTTTCCGCGCTTCGGGTTCGCCAGGCTGGACTCTCCTGGTGAGTTCATCCTAAGCGGATGACGCGAATTCCCTCCTGAAGCCATAACAGCTTATATTCTGGCCAAAACGGGCTGGCTTGGGAGATTTGCAGGATGACCCCAGACAAGAAGCCCTACTACATCAAATTCGAGACCCCCAAGGAAGTTTCAGAGGCTGCCTACGAAGTGCTGAGGCAGGCCTCTCGGACCGGTAAGGTCAGAAAGGGAACGAACGAGTCCACGAAGGCCATTGAGAGAGGACAGGCAAAGCTCGTTGTCATTGCCGAAGACGTAACCCCGCCGGAAGTTGTCGCGCACCTGCCCCTTCTCTGCGACGAGCGTAAGATCCCCTACGTGTTCGTCCCGTCGAAGGACCAGATAGGCCCTGCCATTGGCATCGACGTTTCGACCGCGTCCGCAGCAGTCCTCGACGCTGGAGAAGGCAACCAGATCTTGGAACAGGTGACCCAAGAGCTGTCGAGGCTGAAGAAGGCGCAATGAGCAGCAAGAAAGAAGCCGAAACCCTGACCCCCGCCGAAGTAGTTCAGATCGTGGCCCGAACGGGAGTCGCGGGAGAAATAACCCAGGTGAGGGTCAAGATACTCGATGGCAAGGAAAAGGGGCGCATACTGACGAGGAACGTCAAGGGCCCCATCAGAATGGGGGACGTCCTTGTCCTTAGAGAGACTGAGCGCGAGGCACGACGCCTCAAGTAGGCGGAGTATCTACCTCTTCGTGAAGAGCTAGACCGTTCCTACTCGCAGCAACTCCGAGCCCTTTATATTCCGAGTTCCAAAGGCACCGAAAGAAAGGGGTGCGGTAGCCTGAGATGTACGTTCCAAAGAGATGCGCTTTCTGCGGCAAGGAAGTCAGACTTGGCTCCGGCATTCTCTTTGTAAGGAACGACGGATCTACGCGTTCGTACTGTTCCTCAAAGTGCAAGACCAACGAGCTGAAGCTGGGACGTGACCCGAGGAAGCTGAAGTGGGCACGGGGCGCTAAGAAGAGATGAGTTCAACAGAGGAGACCCTGATCGTAATAAAGCCCGACGGAGTGCGCAGAGGGCTCGTCGGTGAGATTGTGGCTCGGTTCGAGCGAAAGGGGTTCGTCATCAGGAAGCTCCAGATGCAGACGATGTCAAAGGACTTGGCGGAGGAGTTCTATTCCGTCCACAAGGACAAGCCTTTCTTCGGGGAGCTGGTCACGTTCATCACCTCGGGGCCTGTCGTCGGGGTGGTCCTCTCAGGACGAGACGCGGTAGCCACCGTCAGGAGAATGGTCGGTGCCACCAAGAGTTGGGAGGCGTCGGCGGGTACGATAAGGGGGGACCTCAGTCTGGGTTACACCGACAACACGATTCACGCTTCGGACTCGGCCGAGAGCTTTACTAAGGAGAGCGGCGTCTTCTTCGGAAAGACGAGAGGGTGAGGGCGACATAAGGGGCTCGATGGAACATGTCAGAACAGAGGGGCCGGATGAGGCAGCCTGTCGTTGTCATTCTTGGTCACGTAGATAGTGGCAAGACGAGTTTAGCGGACGCCCTCAGGGGAACAGGAGTCCAGGCACGTGAGGTAGGCGGGATCACCCAGGAGATAGGAGCCAGCTTCTTCCCGATGGGCACACTGAAGGAAATCTGCGGACCGCTTCTCGACAGGGCGGGAGGGGAGCTACAGATACCTGGGCTCCTTATGATAGACACTCCAGGGCACGCGGTCTTCTCGAACCTTAGACTCCGGGGAGGTTCCGCCGCTGACATCGCGATTCTTGTCGTGGACGTCCTGAAGGGCCTGGAGAACCAGACCCTAGAGAGCATAGACATTCTCAAGCAGCGTCGGGTCCCGTTCCTGGTCGCCCTCAACAAGATTGACATGATTAACGGCTGGCGCAAGGGGAGCCACGGCCCGCTCCTTCAGGTGATAAAGGAGCAGCCTCCAGCGTGGGGCGACGAGCTCGAGGAGAGGCTCTACAACGTCGTCGGCGGATTGTCACGTCTCGGGTTTGAGTCTGATGCCTACTACCGCGTCAAGGACTTTCGGAAACAGGCCTCCATCGTCCCCGTCTCTGCAAGAGCGCATGTGGGCATGCCCGAAATGCTCGCCATGCTCATCGGCCTCGCCCAACAGTTCCTCAAGGGGAGGCTTCAAGTCGAGGAGACTGGTGTTGGGCGCGGCATCATTCTGGAGATGCAGGAGGAGGTAGGTATCGGAGAGACTGCGAACGTGATTCTGACAGAGGGGTCACTGAACGTAGGAGATTCCATCGGGCTCGTACGCAGGGACGGTGCGATAAAGTCGAAAGTCAAGGCGCTCTTCATGCCCAAGCCGTTGGACGAGATGCGAGACCCGCGCGATAGGTTCACGCCCGTCGACTCGGTCTACGCCGCGGCCGGCGTGAAGCTGGTGTCAGCGGACCTGGCCGGGGTGGTCCCTGGGACCTCGGTGGCTTCGTTCAAGACGGACAGGGAATTTCAGGAGCTGAAGGCAGAAATGGAGAAGGAGCTTTCGAACATTGTCGTGAAGACGGACAACATGGGGGTCATCGTGAAGGCTGAGAGCATCGGTGGCCTTGAGGCGCTGCTCAGAATGCTCGAAGAGCGAGGGATCCCTATCAGGCAAGCGGACATCGGGGACATCTCGAAGAACGACATCATCGACGCACAGGTCGTGGGGGAGCACGACCCGTACCTGGGTGCGGTACTCGGGTTCGATGCCAAGGTACTGCCCGAGGCGAAGGAGTACGTCGGAAGCAACCCGATCTTCGTATCCGCCATAATCTACGAGGTGATTGACAACTACGTCAACTGGGCAGCGTCAAAGAGGGAGGCCGATGAGAAGGCAGCGCTTTCGAGCCTCACCAGGCCCTGCAAGCTCAAGGTAGTACCGGGAACTTTCTTCAGACGGAACGACCCGGCGGTCTTCGGCGTAGAAATCTTGGCAGGAACGCTCAAGCCCAAGGTGAGATTGATGTCTGCCCAGGGG
>Ga0187784_10004336_pt1 | contig 11469 bp, 5 predicted proteins | sample 1015_SJ02_MP15_2_FD_132964 | JGI IMG/M metagenome (GOLD analysis project Ga0187784, IMG submission 132964) | Tropical peat soil microbial communities from peatlands in Department of Meta, Colombia - 1015_SJ02_MP15_20_MG | ecosystem: Environmental > Terrestrial > Soil > Wetlands > Peat | place... | reverse complement strand
CTCTGCTCCACGCCGACGCCGCGCGCATAAAGAATGGCCAGATTGTATTGACTGTCGGTGACGCCCATGTCGGCGGCCTTGCGGAACCATTGCGCGGCGGTTCGGTAATCCGGCGCGCCGGTCGCGCCCTCGGCGTAGAGAACGGCGAGGTTATGCATGGCCTTGCCATGACCCTTGTCGGCAGCGGCGCGATAAAGCTGGAGCGCCTCCGGCAGGTCCTTTTTCACGCCAATGCCTTTTTCGTACAGGGTGCCAAGCCGGAACTGCGCGGGCACAAAACCCTTTTTGGCAGCGATCTCAAGCCAGCGGGCTCCTTCCTCGTTGTTCTGCGGAACGCTACGCCCTTCGGCGAAGCGAACCCCCACCTCATAAGCGGCGGCTGGGTCGCCCGCTGCGGCCGCGGTGCGCAAGGTGGGACCGCCGATTGCCAAGGGCAGCTTGTCACCCACGAGCGGTGCAGCGGAATTGCGCGGCGCGGGCGGAAGCGAGCCGGTAACGTCGGGGCCGGACCAAGCCGTCGACGCATTTTTAGTCGCACTCTCGGAAACATCCGGAAGGGTACCGGAGTTCACGGCAAAGCCGTTGGGAGTGTTCAGAAGCGATTGTCCGGCCGCGCCGGCGCCGGCTGCTGGGGCAGGCGCCGGCGCCGCTGCAGGATTTTGCTCTGCCTCGGCGCCCGAACCCGGCACAGTAACCGTTTTGGGCATGTTCGTTGTGTTTGTCCCCGACGCTCCCCCAGGTGTGGCCGGTTGCTTCATCGGCTCGGATGGCGTCAGCGGCAAAGGCGACCCCTGCGGCGGCTCCGTTAAAACACGCGGCGATGTGGTCTGCGCCGGAGGCGGCGGGCTGCCGCGCTCGAACATCTGCGACACGACCCGGAAGCCGCCGACGACAATGGCAACGACGGCGGCGGCGACAAACAGGGTGCGCAACCGCTCTGTCAGTTTCTTTGAACCGGTCGAGGTCGCGGTGCCGGGTGCCGCACTCGATTTGTCGGCGGGCGAGGTCGACGCGGCGGCTTGCGCGGCGCGGCGGGCGGCAGCAATGAAATCCGCCTTACCGCCGGGGGGGTCGGGAATGACCGGCGCTTTCGCGGCCGCACTCGACTCGAATGCCGCAATCCGTTCGGCCGGCGATACCGGGCGGCGCGTACGGCCGGGTGCGGAGCCGGGCTCGATCGGGTGGTCGGGCGGCAGATTGGGATCGATCGGCGCGCGCGTGCCGCTGCGCCGATCGGCGGTAGGCTCGATCTCTGCGGCCTTGGCCGCTTCTTCCGGCGCATCCAATGCAGATGTTTCGGGCTCCTCGGCCGGCGACAATGCCGGCGCAAGCTCCGGCGCTTGCGTGCCCGACAGATCCGCAGGTTCGTTCCATGTGCGATGAACGTGCATGTCGCTTTCAATGCGCGCAAGGCGATCGACGACATGTTCCACGGTGCCCTGGACCGCATCGAGCGAGTCTTGGGTGCGACGTTCGCTGTCTCTGATTTCCGCGAATTGGTGCTCGACCGTAGCGGAAATCAATTTTCCCGATGCGGAATCTGTGCCGCCATTGCCGCCGCGCAACTGCTCGATATAGACCAAAAGATCCGCCAATCCTCGTTCCACGCCTTCGAGCAAGCCCAACCGTGCATCGGATGCGTCGAGCCGTTGCATCAGCATAGCGATGCGGTCTTCTAGGTGGGCCAGCGCGGTATGATCGGTCTGCGTCAGTTGCGACAACTCAAGCTTATCAACGAGCGCAGTGAGTAACTTCTCCAGTTCGCGAGGCGTTCCCTGACCGGCTTTCGTCGAAGCATGGATCGCCGTCGTTAGCGCATCGATGCGACTTTCGATTTGCGCAAGGATAGGATTGTTCGTTACGCTATGGGCCAGGTCGTCGATCCTCGCCCCAAGCAAGCGCACGTCTTCCGCAACCATGCTCAAAGCGTCGTCGGAAGCGACCCGCGACACAGCGTGGCGCAAATTACTGATCGCGATGTGAAGCTGCTCCAGCGCCGCCGGATTATTCTTCGCGAGGTCGGCAAAGCCGTCGATCTTCGCCGAAAGCGACCGCACGTCTTCGGCAACTTTGCTCAAGGCATCATCGGAAGCAACCCGCGACACCGCGTGGCGCAGATTGCCGATCGCGGTCTCAAGTTGCTCCAGCGCCGCCGGATCGTTCTTGGCGACAATCGCATCGACTTTTTCAGTTAGCTCCGCGATTGCTTCGCCGAAACCGATCAATCCCTCGGCCGGGGTGAGGCCGCGCAGTCCCTCGCGGACTTCCTCCAATCCGCGTTCGATACCGGCGAGCGCCGCCAAATCGGCTCCGCTCCTGCGGCTGTCATCGAGCCGGTGCCCCAACGCCCTGATCTCAAACTCGAGCGACTCCAATGCGTCCTGCGGGAGGGCTTTGGTGAACGCTTGGCCGATCTCCGAAAGTTCACGGCGAAGCGCCTCCAATGCGGCCTTGAAATCGCTGGTCGGCCGCAGGGTTTCAATTCGGGTGGTGAGCTGGCGCAGCTGTCGTTCCAGACTGCCGAGATCGACCCCTTGCGGCGGCGGCGCATTTTTCCGACCATCATCGGCGGCGGGGCGGCCGTTCTCGCTCAACAAATCCAGCGATACCGGCTGCAGGCTGAAAGCTCCCTCGCCGGCGCCGCTATTGCGTTCGTTTTTTTCCGCCAGGATATCGGCGGCCACATCGTCGACGAGCGGCCGCTGCGGCGCGGCCGTGGCGGCTCCGGTTTGCCGTTCCTCGAGCCACTGGGCCGCTTTTCTATAGGCCGCGGTCTCGCGGTCGAGCGCCCGCATCCTCGCCGTTATCTCGGCGACCAAAGCATCATTGGGTACTTGCTGCGGTGCCGGCGCCGCGGCGGCATCCGCGCGCAGCGGTGCTGGAGCATTGACTGCGGCGGGTGGCGGATCGAGGGGACGCGGCTCCGCTTTTGGCCCGGATGCCACCTCAGCATCGCGCGAATCGGGAGCGCCGGCGCCCGCGTTCATGTCGGCCGGCGGATGGGACCGTAGCATTTGCTGCGCCGCCGTTTCTGTGGAAGCGGGCGGTCGGAAAGCTTCGGCGGCAATATCCAAGTCAGCAGAATGCTGTGGCGAGACGGGCCGCTCTCTTGCGGAGATTTTATTCTGCCCGCCCCGCTGTGCGGCCAGAATTTCTGCGCGATGCAACCGCGCCGCCATTTCGGCGGCCGCCGCCTCGTCGAGCGCGCGCTGCCGCACCGTGATTTCGGCAATCGCTTTGTCGACCGCTGCGTCCCGAACGTCTTCCGGATCTGCCGCGGTTACGATGACATCGCGGCGCTGTTCGCGTGCCGGCGGCGGCGAGTTTGGCGCTGCAGCGCTGAGGTCGCGATAGGGCCCGCCAAGGCCGGTGCTTTCGCCGCGATGGGAATCGGCCGGGGGAGCGCTGTCGTCTCGGCGCGTGTCCTGCTCAGGTCGCCAGTGTTCGTCGTCCGAAGGACCCTGTCGTTGCCGCCTGGTATCACGTCGGCGGCGATGCTCTTCGCGATTGACGGGGCGCATGCGTTGCGGCGGAAGATTTTCTGCATCGTCAGCGCGCGGTCGTGGATCGCGGGCGCGAAGCGGCATAGATTCATCTCTCTCGCCTGAAAACCGCTCCTTCCATTGATCCGCGGATTGTCGACTGCGCGGGCGGTGCTCAGCCTTCGCGCGTTGCGCGCCTAATGCATCCTCGTCGCTTGGCTCTCCTTCGCGCCAATATTCCGGCTCGGGCGCGTCTCGCCGCGAAGCAGGGCCTCGTTCGCTGATGTAACGACCTTCACGAGGAAGGGTTTCGAAGGGCTCTTCCGGCTCGAGCAAAGGCCGGCGCCTAGCTGCGCGATGCGGATCATGATCGAAATTCGAACGTTCTGCATCCTCGCTTTCGCCGTCGGCATCCGGCGAAGGTTCGAGGAAATAGCGATCTGTCTCTTCCTGCCAAGAGGAATCCTCAGTTTCACGCTCAGGAGCCAGCCTTGGTGGATTGCGGTATCTCTCCCGAAAGCGCTCACCCTCGTCGGCGTTTAAGTCCTCGAATCGATCTTCATCCGGCTCTCGATTTCGAAGGGATCGGCTTTTTTCGCGCCACTCTTCATCCCGTGCCGTCTGCGGCACGGCCTCCGGCCAGTCTCGCTGATGGTCATCGCCGTGCCGCCAAGAATCCTCTGGTTCGTCATCCGGCGCCCGTCGTGGCGGCTCGCGGTAGCTTTCGCGCGGCAGGTAACGCTCAGCTGCGCCTGAGTGTTCAAACCATTGCTCGTCCCGCTCCGGGGACGAGGCGGCCCGCGCCCGGTTTCGGTTTCGATCGTGTTGATCCTCGGGGATGTTCTCACGTCGGGGATGGTTTCGCGCACGTTCCCGGGGCGATTTCAACGGATCGTAACGCGGCTCCCAGTCGCGCGCGACTTCGTCGTTCGAACTCCGGGTCCAATGCTCCCTCGGCGCCTCAGCCGGACGCCGCGGCGATATTTGCCGCTCATGCTCGCGATTTAGGTCGTCGTCGCCGAAGCCGCGCTCCCGGGACTGCTCCCGGACGGACCGGCGTCGCGGTTCGCCGCGATTGGGCGCCCGCCGCCCGGCATGTCGTTCCCGTTCCTGATCGTAATCGTATCCGCGCTCGTCGTAATCGATCTCCGCCTCCACTTGGCGCTGCGGCGGCTCGCGATCCCGACGGTAACCCGTTTCCCGGTCATCCGGATAGAAGCCCCGGTGCTCATAGCGCCCTTCTGTACGGTCAGAGCGGCCGGACTGCTGAGGCTCGGCCTCGCGCTCCTCGGTCGGTCGAATCACCGTGTTCAGCCATTCGCCGACGGACATTCCCGAGCGGCGCGCGGCTTCGCGCGCCGCCGAACGAGCTTCTGGACGGAGACCTCTAAGATTCCACGGACCGCCCGATTTCATTCGTGTGTCCAAGTTATGGGTTGAGAAATTGGATTTACCCCTGTCGCGGGCCGAAGCTCGCGGAACAGCGACGCGGAAGGCGTCCTTTTCTGTCCTGGAGACGGACTTTTCAGGATTACGGTAAATAACCGGTTAAGAAAGCGGACCGCCGGTCACCGCTCGTTCACCAGCGATGGCATTCTCGGCCATTGCCCGCCCGGGATACCCGGTAACAGTTACGGTTACGGGTAACGTCTTTCCTATCAATTGCCAGTCGTTCCAGCCTCACTCCCGGTCAATTGCGACCCCACGGGGGAACATGCCTCATACGGCGGGCACCGAGCGTCTGCACCCGCGCGCGACTGTCGAAGAGACCGAGGCCGGCGACGATGTCGCTATGACTATCGGCGAAGTCGCGCAGCAATTCGGCATGACCGCGCGAGCGCTGCGCTTCTACGAGGCCAAGCGACTGATTACGCCGCAGCGCAACGGCCGGCTCCGGCTCTACACCCGCAAGCAACGCGATCGGCTGGCCTTGATTTTGACCGGCAAGCGGCTTGGTTTCACCCTTGTCGAAATCGCCGAACTGCTCGGCAAGTCGGACGACAACGGCCTGCGTCTGACGCGAGAGTAGTGCGTAGCGCAGATCAGCCCGCTTGAGCAGCAGAAGCGCAGCCTTGAGATCGCTATCGCCGAACTGCGGAAATCTACCCGTCCTTCTATAAAAGACTGTGTGAGGGCGCGAACGGCACCGCGCGCTAAAGCTGCGCCGTTGCCGTTATCAGGCTTGCCTGCCCGGCAATTTGCGCCGTACGTGCACGCCGCCGACCGTTGACGGCAAGCGGCAACATTATACCCTTTGAATTTGAGGCCGGGCGGACTCGCCCCGGAAAGGACAAGCGATCATGCCGACCTATAAGGCTCCCGTCGACGATGTGATGTTCCTGTTGAGCGATGTGTTTCACATCGAGCGCTACAATAACTTGCCCGGTTTTGCCGACGCCGCGCCGGACCTCCTCGAGGCTGTGCTCGCCGAAGCCGCGAAGTTCTGTGAAGACGTGCTGGCGCCGCTCAATCGCGGCGGCGACAAGGAAGGCTGCCACCGCCGCGAAGACGGTAGCGTTACCACGCCGGCCGGATTCAAGGACGCCTACAAACGGCTGATTGAAGGCGGCTGGATCGGCGCGTCGGCGCCGGCCGAGTTCGGCGGTCAGGGCCTGCCGATGGCGCTGACCCAATCGATTGGCGAATTTCTTTGCTCAGCGAACATGGCTTTCGCCATGTATCCTGGCCTCACCCAAGGTGCAGCAGCCGCGATTTACGTTCACGGCTCGGCCGAGCAGAAAGCGCTTTACCTGCCGAAACTCATCAGCGGTCAATGGACCGGCACGATGAACTTAACCGAGCCGCAATGCGGCACCGATCTCGGGCTAGTGCGCAGCCGCGCGGTTCCGCAGCCCGACGGCAGCTACAAAATCACTGGCACTAAGATTTTTATCTCCGCCGGTGAGCATGATCTTGCGGAGAATATCGTGCACCTCGTGCTCGCCCGCATTGAAGGAGCGCCGGAGGGGACCAAGGGAATATCGTTGTTCGTCGTTCCTAAATTCCTCCCCGCCGAGGATGGCGCGCTCGGCCCGCGCAATGGCGTTTCTTGCGGTTCAATTGAAGAGAAAATGGGCATTCATGCCAATTCCACTTGTGTGATGAATTATGACGGCGCCACCGGCTGGCTCGTCGCCGAGCCGAACCGGGGTTTAAACGCAATGTTCGTGATGATGAACGAAGCGCGGCTCGGCGTCGGCGTGCAAGGGCTTGCGTTATCCGAGGTCGCCTATCAGAACGCCGCCACCTATGCCAAGGAGCGGCTCGCCGGCCGCGCGTTGACCGGTGCAAAGTTCAAGGACAAGCCCGCCGATCCGATCATTGTGCAGCCTGACGTGCGGCGCATGCTCATGACCATGCGCGCGTTCAACGAGGCCGCGCGCGCGCTGGTATTGTGGACATCGCTGCGGAGCGATGTCGCCCATCGGTCAGGCGACGCCAAAGAGCGCCAGGCGGCCGACGACCACATGGGGCTGATGACGCCGGTCATCAAAGGCGTGCTCACCGACCAAGGCTTCGCCAACACAGTGATGGCCCAACAGATCTTCGGCGGTCACGGCTACATCGCCGAGCATGGCATGGAGCAATTCGTGCGCGACGCACGGATTGCCATGATCTACGAAGGCGCCAACGGCATCCAGGCGCTGGACCTCGTCGGCCGCAAGTTGCCGCGCGACGGCGGCCGCGCCTTGCAGGCGTTTTTTGCCGAAGTATCGGCTTACATCAAGGATCGCGGTGCCAACGCGGAGTTGTCGCCTTATGTCAAGCCGCTCGCGCAGGCCCTCGGCGAGTTGCAGCAGGCGACCATGTGGTTCGTGCAGAACGCGCTCGGCAATCCGGATAATGCCGGCGCCGGATCGACCGATTACATGCATCTGTTTGGCCTGGTCGCGCTCGGTTACATGTGGTGCCTGATCGCCGAGGCGGCGAAAGCCAAAATCGCCGGAGCAGAGAATGGCGGCGGCGAACGCATGACCGCGAAGCTCGCGACCGGCCGCTTTTTCGCCGAGCGAATGCTACCGGCAGCCACGACACATCTAGCGCGCATCAAGGCCGGCGCCGCCTCGATGATGGCGCTGCCGGCTGAAGCGTTCTAACGCGCCCACATTGCGCATTCGCGCGATCTGCGTTGTCGGCGGATTCGGCGGTTAGCGGTCGGGCTGCATTTCTCCGGAACTTGGACTATATGGAGAGCCGGGCCTTACGTACCGATCGCGACTTGCCCGCCCGCCAGGAGGAATTCATGCCCGACGCATTCATTTATGACCACGTGCGCACACCCCGGGGCCGCGGCAAGGTGGATGGCTCGCTGCACGAAGTGACCGCGCTTAATCTTGCGAGCCAGGCGCTCGGCGCCGTCAAGGAGCGCAATGATCTGGATCCGATCCTGGTCGATGACGTGGTTATGGGCGTTGTTGATCCGGTCGGCGAGGCCGGCGGCGACATCGCGCGCATCGCCGCGCTGCATGCCGGCTATGGCGACACCGTCGCCGGCGTGCAGATCAACCGCTTTTGCGCCTCCGGCCTTGATGCCGTGAATTTCGCCGCGGCGCAGATCATGTCGGGCCAGCAGGACATGGCCATTGGCGGCGGCGTCGAGTCCATGAGCCGCGTCGGCATCGGCGCGTCCGGCGGCGCCTGGGCCGTCGATCCGAGCAGCGCGGTTGCCGAATATTTCATGCCGCAGGGCGTTTCCGCCGATCTCATTGCCACCAAATACGGCTTTTCGCGCGACGACGTCGACGCTTACGCGGTCGAAAGCCAGAAGCGTGCGGCGAAGGCATGGGGCGAAGGCCGTTTCAGCCGTTCAGTCATAAAGATAAAAGACGTCAATGGGCTGACCATCCTCGACAAGGATGAGCACATGCGGCCGGATACGACCATGCAGTCGCTCGGGTCGCTCAAGCCATCGTTCGTGCAGATGGGAGAAATGGGCGGCTTCGATGCCGTTGCGGTGCAGAAGCATCCGGAAATCGAATTCGTCAATCACGTGCATCATGCCGGTAATTCGTCGGGCATTGTCGACGGCGCCGCCGCCGTGCTGCTCGGCAACGCTAAAGCCGGAAAAAAAGCCGATCTTAAGCCGCGCGCCCGCGTCCGTGCCTTCGCCAATATTGGTTCGGAGCCGGCAATCATGCTGACCGGTCCGGTCGATGTTACTAAGAAAGTGCTGAAAAAATCTGGCATGACCCTTACTGACATCGATCTGTTCGAACTGAACGAAGCCTTCGCCTCAGTCGTGTTGCGCTATATCCAAGCCTTCGGGATCGATCCGGAAAAGATCAACGTCAATGGCGGCGCCATCGCCATGGGTCATCCGCTCGGTGCTACCGGCGCCATGATCCTCGGCACCGTGCTTGATGAGCTGGAGCGGCGAGATCTGTCGACGGCCCTGGTCACGCTGTGCATCGGCGCTGGTATGGGGACCGCGACGATCATCGAGCGCGTTTAAAGACCTTTCTCCGTCCCGCTGCGAAACGACGGCGGCGTATTAGGAAGGCTAAATGGCGAGGATCGACATTGCCAAATTGCCGGTCGACAGCCGCTCGACCTATCCGGATGTTGATCTCGTGCGAACCCACGGTGAAACCGGCGATCGCTGCAGGCACAAGGACGGCAAGCCGTATCCAAAATAAATTCTCCCTCTCCCGCTGGGGCGAGGCGTAACACGACGTGACGGGAGATGCGAATGACATTTCAGAACTTCACCTTCGATGTCGACACCGACGGCATTGCGCTTGTGACCTGGAACATGCCGGGCCGGTCGATGAACGTGATCGACGCCAAGGTGATGGAGGAGCTCGCCGCGATTGTCGAACGCGTCGCAAACGAGACCAATATCAAGGGTGCGGTTCTGACCTCCGGGAAGGAAGCATTCTGCGCCGGCGCCGATCTCACAATGTTAGAGACGCAGAGCCGCGCCTTCGCCGAGCTGCTCAAGTCGCAAGGCGAGGAGGCGGCGAACAAGCGGCTATTCGAGGAGGGCCGCAAGCTCTCGGTGATTGCACGCCGCCTTGAAACCTGCGGCAAGCCGTGGGTCGCGGCGATCAATGGCACTGCCATGGGCGGCGGCTTTGAGCTTGCGCTTGCATGCCATCATCGTATTGCCGCCGAGAACGAAAAGACCCGCCTCGGCCTGCCGGAGATCAAGGTTGGACTTTTTCCTGGAGGCGGCGGCACTCAGCGCATCGCGCGCATGCTGGCCCCGGCCGATGCCTTGCAGTTTCTGCTTAAAGGCGATCAGCTTCGTCTCAACCGCGCCAAGGCCATGAAGCTGATCGATGAGGTCGTGCCCGCCGCCGAACTTACGCAAAAAGCCAAGGACTGGATCAAAGCGGGCGGCACGGCGAAAGCGCCGTGGGACGTCGACGGCTTCAAACTTCCGGGCGGCCTCGTCTATTCGAAAGCCGGCATGATGGTATTTCCGCCGGCGAATGCGCTCTACCGGCGCGAAACTTACGACAATTATCCCGCGGCCCGCGCCATTCTGCAGGTCGTTTACGAGGGGCTGCAACTGCCAATGGATCAAGCGCTTCGCGTGGAATCTCGTTACTTCGCGAAGATTCTGCGCTCGCCCGAAGCCGCGGCCATGATTCGTTCGCTTTTCGTGTCCATGCAGGAACTCAACAAAGGAGCGCGCCGCCCGCCAGAAGTGCCGGCGAAGCCGATCAAAAAAATTGGCGTTCTGGGCGCCGGGTTCATGGGGGCGGGCATCGCCTATGTGAGCGCTCAGGCCGGCATCGATGTCGTGCTGATCGACCGCGACCAGGAAACCGCGGACAAGGGCAAGGCGCATTCGCAAAAGCTGATTTCCGACCAGATCAATCGCGGCCGCGCCACCGGTGCCGATCGCGACACCCTGCTCGCCCACATAACGGCGACGCCGGACTACGCGGCGCTCGCCGATTGCGATCTCGTTGTCGAGGCGGTGTTCGAGGACCGCAAAGTCAAGGAGGAGGTGATCGCCAAGGCGCAAGCGGTGATCGGAAAGGAAACCATCTTCGGCTCCAATACTTCGACCTTGCCGATCAGCTCATTGGCGAAGACCTTCAAGGATCCGAAGCGCTTTGTCGGCATTCATTTCTTCTCTCCGGTTGACCGCATGATGCTGGTCGAAGTCATTCTCGGAAAGAAAACCGGAGATGCCGCGCTCGCGGCAGCGCTCGATTACGTGCGCGCCATCCGCAAAACTCCGATCGTGGTCAACGACTCGCGCGGTTTCTACACCTCGCGCGTGGTCGGCACTTATATCCGCGAAGGCCACTTGATGCTCGCCGAGGGCGTGCCCGCGGCCATGATCGAGAATGTCGGCCGCATGGCCGGGATGCCGGTCGGTCCGCTCTCGCTCAACGATGAGGTAGCCGTCGATCTCGCCTGGAAAATTCTCAAGGCAACCGAAGCCGATCTGGGGCCCGATGCCATCGACGTTCGGCAAAAGGCGCTGCTCGAAGATATGGTGGAGAAACGCGGCCGCTACGGCCGCAAAAACGGCAAGGGATTCTACGACTATCCGCAAAATGGGCCGAAGCGGTTATGGCCCGGCCTTGCCGATCTGCAAGCCACCAAGCTCAATCCCGATTCGCTCGACATCGAAGAACTCAAGACGCGCCTGCTCGCGATCCAAGCCCTCGAATCTGCGCGCTGTGTCGAGGAAGGCGTGGTCACCGACATGCGCGAGGCCGATGTCGGCTCGATTCTCGGCTTCGGCTATGCGCCGTTCACCGGAGGCACCATCTCCTATATCGACGGCATGGGCAGCAAGGCTTTCGTCGAACTGTGCAAGGAGTTGGCCAAGCGTTACGGGTCCCGATTCAAACCCGGCAAGCTGTTGCGCGATCTGGCGAGTACCGGCGAAACCTTCTATGGCCGTTTCCCGCCGGAAAGACGCAAGGCGGCGGCCTGACCGCCTGTTATTGATGCGGCGATCGATTCCCTCGCGATTCCATGGCGCGTGATCAGGTCGACCTGACGCCGATTGAGCGGCGCG
>Ga0187784_10004335_pt1 | contig 11469 bp, 8 predicted proteins | sample 1015_SJ02_MP15_2_FD_132964 | JGI IMG/M metagenome (GOLD analysis project Ga0187784, IMG submission 132964) | Tropical peat soil microbial communities from peatlands in Department of Meta, Colombia - 1015_SJ02_MP15_20_MG | ecosystem: Environmental > Terrestrial > Soil > Wetlands > Peat | place... | reverse complement strand
GCCGGTGCGGCGAACGCCAGGGCTAGCCAGCTCGCCGCGGCGCTGTCCGTGGTCCCCGATGTGCGGGTGGCATACCCAGTTCAGGCCAACGGCGTCTTCACCGACATGAGCCGGGAGCTCGCGAGTCGGCTGCTGCCGGACTGGCCCGCGCAGGTGTGGTCCGAGGCACCCGATGGCCGCCGGGTGGTCCTCCGCTGGATGACCGCGTTCGACACCGCTGCGGAGGACGTCGCCGAGGTCGCTGCGGCCATCGGCGCAGCCGCTCGGACGACGGCCGAGGCCACGGCGCTCCAGAGCCCCAGTTTCACGTGAAACCGTCGGCGCCGGCAGGCTGTAATCACCTGTCTCTGCGATGACAAAGCTCGCCGGTCAAAGAGGGTCAGCCGGGTGCAGACGTGGGTACGATTGGCCACAACGCCAGATCGTGACGGCACTGCTGTGGCTCCAGTGCTTTTACGGCACCGCCGTGGCGGTTTCGTCCGCATCCGTTCAGTGTTCTCAGCTACCCGCCAGCACCGCCAGCGGCGCGCAGGGTATCCGACCGCTAGGAAGCACGTGTCACGCCGACTCGCGAGCATCACGCTCGACAACCTGGACGATCTCCCGCCGCGGTGCCGACGGTGCGTTTTCTGGGAACTTGACCCGGTTAGTCAGGCCCGCGCCCTCGAGATCGGCGATCCGGCCCTGGAGAAGGAGGCCTGGATCTCGAACGTGCTGCTGGAGTGGGGAGGCTGCGGCAAGATCCTCTACGTCGACGGTGTCCCGGCCGGATACCTCACGTACGCGCCACCGAGCTACGCCCCTCGCGCCGCGGCGTTTCCCACCAGTCCGGTGAGCGCAGACGCGGTATTGCTCATGACCGCGCACGTGACGCCCGAGTTCGCGGGCGGCGGCCTTGGCCGGGTGCTGGTACAGGGCCTGGCGAAGGACCTCACGCGGCGCGGTATCAAGGCCATCGAGGCGTTCGGGGATATGACCTGGACCCAGCCGTCGTGCCTGGTGCCGGTTGACTTCCTGCTCGCGGTGGGCTTCAAGACCGTGCGCCCGCATGCTCGCTACCCGCGGCTGCGGCTCGAGCTGAAGACCGCGCTGTCGTGGCGCGAAGACGTCGAGGTGGCCCTGGAGCGACTGCTCGGCTCGATGCAGCCCGAACGGGCCCTGCGCCTCGCCTGACGCCCCGTACCGGGCGCCGCAGCCCAGCCGCGTCGCCGGTCCGCGCCCGTCGGCCGGGTCAGCAGAGGACCGGCCGTCGGCCGACAGGAAGACCAGGCGCGCCCGATGGTCAGATGAATTCCGCCAGCTCGCGCAGCAGCGCCGCCTTCGGCTTCGCGCCAACGATCTGCTTGACGACCTGACCATCCTTGAAGACGTTCATGGTCGGAATGTTCATGATGCCGTAACGCTGAGTAACCACTGGGTTCTGGTCGACGTTCAGCTTGACGATGTCGATCTTCTCGCCGTGCTCGGTGGCGATCTCCTCCAGCACCGGGGCGACCTGCCGGCACGGACCGCACCACTCGGCCCAGTAGTCGACGACGACCGGCTTGCCGGCCTTCAGCACCTCAGCCTCGAAGGTCGCATCGGTTACTGCCTTGGTTGCGCCCACTTCTCGGACTTCCTTCCCTCGATAACGAGATCCCGGCCCCTGCGGCCGGGTTCCTCCTCCGGCCCCGCCGCCGCGACGGCAGGCTCGGTCTGACCGCCACCCGGTAGGCCATGAATCAGGCACCGGGACTGGCGACGGCGGCCGCCTGCGCGGCGGCCTGGTCCTTGTGCTCCGCAAGCCATCGTTCGGCGTCGATCGCGGCCGCGCATCCGGTTCCGGCGGCGGTGACCGCCTGGCGGTAGATCCTGTCGACGACGTCTCCGGCCGCGAACACGCCGTCGATGGCAGTGCGCGTGGTGGGGTGCTCGACCAGGAGGTATCCGTCGTCGTCGGTCGGCAGCTGGCCCTCGAACAGTTCGCTTCGCGGGTCGTGGCCGATGGCCACGAACAGCCCGGTCACCGGCAGTGTGCTCTGTTCGCCCGTCCGCACGTTACTCAGGCGCAGGCCTGTTACCCGGTCCTCGCCCAGCACTTCGGCAATTTCGCTGTCCCAGGCGAACCGGATCTTGGGGTTTGCCAGGGCCCGATCCTGCATGATCTTGGAGGCACGCAGCGCGTCCCGCCGGTGCACGATCGTCACACTCTGCGCGAACCGTGTCAGAAAGGTCGCTTCCTCCATCGCAGAGTCGCCTCCGCCGACCACAGCGATGTCCTGCTCGCGGAAGAAAAAGCCGTCGCAGGTCGCGCACCAGGACACTCCGTGCCCGGACAGCCGCTTCTCGCCGGGCACGCCGAGTTCCCGGTACCCGGATCCGGTCGCGATGATGACCGTACGGGCCTGGTAGGCGTGTTCGCTGACGTGTACCACCTTCGGCGTGGCCCGCAGGTCGACGTCGGTGACGTCGTCGGGGACAAGTTCGGCGCCGAATCGCTCAGCCTGCTTACGCAGCTGATCCATCAGGTCGGGGCCGAGGATCCCGTCGGGGAAGCCGGGAAAGTTCTCGACGTCAGTGGTGTTCATGAGCGCGCCACCGGAAGTGACCGAACCCTCGAAGACCAGCGGGCGAAGCCGAGCCCTGGCGGCGTAGAGCGCAGCCGTGTAACCCGCCGGCCCGGAGCCGATGATGACCACATCACGTACGTCGCTCACTGCTCTGCGTCCCTTTCCGGGCTGGCTCCGTGAATGCACCGGCATAACCACCGGGCCCGGCGGGAGATTCCCTGCCAGGCAGTCCAGATCGCGGTCAGCGCCGCGCTCAGAGGTGGCCGAGCGGAGCCCGGGCGAGCACATCCTCGCTGCTGGCCGAGCACGCGTCGGTCACCACGAGGGCCTCGGCCTGCGTGGTCGTGCTGCCCGCGAACACGATGATGGTAGCGGGCTTGCCTCCGTACCTGGCCTCATCGATGAGCAGGACGGCCCGTCCCGGGCCCACCGTGTCGATGCAGCCGGCGAGCCCGGACCCTGCGCCGCTGGCCGCCGCGCTGTTCAGCGGGGCGAGCGCCGTCGGCGCGCTGGCGCTGGCGGACGGCGCGATGGTGGACTCCCCTCTGGACTCTGCCTCATGGACCGCGGTAATGACCTGGCTGCGTAGCTGGCTCGGGACGAAGTTCGTGCTGGAAACGACCGTGTGAACCGTACGCTGCGAACCGGCGTGGCCGTAGGTGACGTTCGGCCCCGGGGTCATCGGCTGGGCCGGCGCGGGCAGCGCCGCAGACGAGGAGGAACTCGTCCCCACCCCGGACGGGAGGTCCCTGGCCAGCAGGTAGCCGCCGCCCCCGATGAGTACGACCGCGCCGGCGGCGGCCACGAGCCGGGTCGCCGACACCGATAGACCAGGCAGATGCCAGCCGCGCTGGCCGGCCGGCTGACGCCGTGGCGCGATCGGCAGGTCACGCCGGCCGGCCTCGGTGACTGGTGCCGCCGCGACGCGACTATTGACCTCAACCCGGAGAGCGGCCTCGATCTGGACGGAAACGGTGTCCGGCAATGCCGGATACGGGGTGTTAGCAAGGATGGCGGGGACTTCGCTGAGCTGCTGGCTGAGCCGCGTGCACCGGGCACAGCCAGCCACGTGCGCGCTGACCTTCGCGGTCTTGCGGCGCCCCAGCTCGCCTGCGGCGAGGCTGGCAAGCACCACGGTGCTGGCGTGCCGGGTCACGACTGCTTGTCACCCCCCTCCCGCGCAGGTAGGACGCGCCGGACGCCGGGTTGGTTCCGCCGGTTCTGTTCCGGGACCGAACCCGACCGTAGGTGCTCAAGCCGCGGCAGCAGCCGAGCCCGACCCCGCGCAGCCCGGCTCTTGACCGTACCCTCCGATACCCCCAGTATCTCCGCCGCGTCGGCTACCGAGTAGCCGAGCATATCGACGAGCACGAGCGCGGCTTGCTGGTCGGGCACAAGCTGCTGGAGGGCGGCGCGGACGTCGATGGCGGTGTCGGTGCTGCCTGAGGGGTCGGAGAGCTGGCCGCCGCCGGTAGCGAGCGCGTCGAGGGCCAGCTCGTCCTGAGCGCTGGCGGTCGGACGGGCAGCCCGGCGGCGCATCCGGTCAAGAGCGGCATTTACCACAATCCTGTGTAGCCAGGTGGTTACCGCCGAGTCGCCCCGGAAACTGTCCGCGCGGCGGAATGCCGCGATCATGGCATCCTGCAGGGCGTCAGCCGCTTCCTCGGGATCGCCCAGCGTCCGGATGGCGACGGCCCAGAGCCGGTCCCGGTGCCGCTGGAACAGCACCCCGAACGCGTCTGGGTCGCCCGCGACGTGCCTTCTCAGCAGCTCAGCGTCTGATACCTCGTCATCCTGGCCGGCCCGCGGCGCGGCAGCGGGCCTGCGCTGCTCGGGCAGGACGTAGCGGTCGGGCTGCTGGTCGTGCGGATCCGTCGCTACCTCCCCCCGGCCGGCATCCCGCGCAGCGCCAGCGGCAAGACGCGCCAGCGGGCGGTGCCTGGAGCTGATCACTTCATCATGGCAAACCTCTGAGCACGGGCGGTGACCACCGTCACGTTCGGGCAACCGTGGCCGCATAGCGGCCGGGTAGGCGGTTACGGCGACCCGCGCACCACCACGCTGTAGATCTGGGCCGCATAGGTGTCCGGCGGGCTGGCCATCGGCGGCAGCTTGGTAAACCAGATCACCAGGTACTGGCCGGTCACGCTGGATCGCACGGTGAAGGTGTAGGTGCCGGACACACCATTGGCGCTGGCGACGGTCGTCATGGCGTCGAGGTTGGCCGGGCTCCGGGTGCCGGAATCGCCGAGCTTGATCTCCACGTTCGCGCCCGGCACCGAGCCGAACGTGACGGTCACCGAGGTGACGCGCACCGAACCGCCCAGGTTGAGGATGAAGCCAGTGCCCGCCTTCAGGTTTCCGAAGTACGGGCTGCCGATGTACTGCTGGGTGCTCCAGCCGACCGGGTTGCCGTCGAGCACGTTCGCTGCTTCGTTGCTGTTTTCATCGCCCGCGTCACCGTTCGGGTTCAGCGCGTCGAACCCACTGGCGGAGACCGGCGTGATCACCGTCTCCTGGCTCGGTGGCGATGCCTTCGCGCTGGGCGACTTGCTGGCGCTCGGCGGGCTCGCCGACTTGTTCAGCAGGTGTACCGCGGCCGCGCTCGCGCCGGCGATGGCGACCAGCACCAGGGCGGTCACCGCCACCGCTTTGGCCGGACTGCGACGAGGCGGCGGAGGAAGGGAACGTGGTGGTGACTGGCCTTCCCAGCGCCGGGTCCGGCTCGGCCCCTGGGTCCGGCTCAGCCCCTGGGTCCGGCTCAGCGACCGGTCGGCCTCGCGGCGGCCGCGCTGCATCGCCACGGTCGGCAGCTGCACGGGCGGAATGGCGACCGACAGCGCCGCGGCGAGCTCGGCCGGTGACCGGTAGGCCGCCTGAGCGTCGAGGCCGGGGAGTGCCAGCGCGCGCCCGGCCACCTCGTCCAGGGCTGGCGCCACCCCGGCCCGGACGAGGCTCGGCCGGGCCAGCTGGCCGTCCGGCTGTGGCGCGGGTGGCATCTCGGGGGACTCGGGGCCGGGCCACAGCCCGGTCAGCGCGGCGTAAAGCAGCTGCCCGAGGCCGCGGGTGTCGGCGAGCTCTGGGTCGTCGGCGGCCACCCCGGACAGGGCCGCGTCGATGCCAAGGCCGGTCACCTTGACTCCGCCGCCGGGCGTCCACCGGACCGCGTCTGGCCGCAGGCACAGGTGCGCGAGCCCGGCGGCGTGCGCCCCGGACAGGGCGGCCGCCGCCTCGGCCACGATTCGAGCGGCCGCGTTCGGCTCGACGGACCCCTCTGCGAGCAGGTCGGCAAGGGTGTCGCCCACGGGCCACTCGAGCACGATGTAGCCGTGATCCCAGCTGTCCTCGACGTCGAATACCTGCGTGAGGCGGGTGTCGGTGAGCCGGCTGGCTGCCCTGGCAGCGGTCACCACCTGCTCGAGCCGCGGGAAGCCGGCCACGAAGGTGATCACGCTGACCGGGCGGGCCAGGATCTCGTCGATCGCCCGCCATGCCGACCAGCCTCCGGCCTCGGCCAGCCGGTCCTCTAGGCGGTACCGGCCGCCGAGCCTGGTGCCCGGGTCTGAGGTGAACGTGCTCATGGTCGCGGGACAAAGGCGCGAGAGCCCTCGTACCTCCCCTCGCGTGGCGTAGGTGAGCGACGGTCGCAGGCACGGCGTAGACGGAACAACAGTGCCGCACTCCAATGCTAGGCCGCCAGGGGCCGCTACGGCTGCCCTGTATCGACCTGGCTGCAAACCGTTACCGGCCGAGCCGCGCCATCACGGTGCGGGTGAGGCTCGTCAGCTCGTCGATCCGGAGCGCGCGGGCGAAGATCAGGTACATGATCAGCGCCAGGCCGCCGCCGATGATGACGACGACGAGCGCCTCGCCGGTCAGGATGGCGACGATCACCGCGACCAGCGCGGCGGGCACCGCTGCGGCGTGCATCCGGACCAGGGACCGGCCGATCAGGTACCCGTCCAGGCCGTGCAGTCGCCTGGAGAGGATGCGCCAGGCGATCACCGTGCCGACCAGGTTGGCCAGCCCGAAGCCCACTCCGAGGCCGGCCACCAGTTCGCCGCTCGGCAGTGAGTGGAGCGCGATGATGTTGGCCCCGATGTTGACGGCCATGGTGACCAGGCCGATGATCGCCGGCGTCCTGCTGTCATGCAGCGAGTAGAAGACCCGAAGCTGCAGCTGGAAGACCATATAGGGCAACAGCCCGAGGCAGAACACGGAGAATACGACGCCCATGTATCTGGCCTGAGCGGGGTTTGTGGCGCCGTGCCCTAGGAACAGCACAGCAAGATCGGGGCCGAGTACCGCGAGCACGAGAGAGCACGGCACCACGATCGCGGCGGCGAGCCGAATGCCTGCCGAGAAGTCCTGCCGGACAAGGCGGTATCGACGCTCGGCCGCGTGCGCGCTCATCCGTGGCAGCAGCGCGGTGATGACCGAGATGCCGACGACGGCATACGGCAGCTGGAACAGCAGCCAGGCGTAGTTGTAGTCGGTGATCCCGGCGGTGTTGGCGTCTCCGGCAACCTTGATGGTGACCAGGAACGCCACCTGGGTGGTGGCGATGTAGCCGAACATCCAGCCCGCCATCCGGCCGATCTCGGCGACCTCGGCGCGGTGGAAGTCGGTGCGCGGATGCCAGCGGAAGCCGACCCGACGCAGGGCCGGGACGAGTGCGACCGTCTGGGCGACGATGCCGAGTGTGGTGCCGAGCCCGAGCAGGCCGACCTCGCTGCCGGACATCGTGGCCGGCGTCCGGTGGAGCCCGGCCATCGCGACGTAGAGCCCGAGCACGCCGATGACGACGAAGTTGTTCACGATCGGTGTCCACATCGGGGCGGCAAAGCTGCCCCGCGAGTTGAGGATCGCGCCGATGAGCGAGCACACGCCGTAGAAAAAGATCTGCGGGATGAAGAACAGCGCGAAGATCACTGAAAGGTGCAGCGTCGATGGTGACTGCAGCACCTTAGAGCCGGCGTACAGGTGGACGATGGGAACGGCGGCCGCTGTGGCGACGATCGTCACGCCCGCGAGAGCAAGCGTGATGAGCGTGAACATCCGCTGGTCGTAACCCTCGCCGCGGCCGTCGTCCCGCTTCGCCGCACTTACGATCAGCGGGACGATGACGCTGGTCAGGATCCCGCCGAGGGCGAGGCTATACACCACGTTCGGCAACGTGTTGGACAGGTTGTAGGCGGCCGCGATGCCCGCCGCCCCGAGCGCGTAGCTCTGCGCGATGGTCCGCAGGAAGCCAGTGAGCCTCGAGCCGAGCGTGCCGACTGCCATGACGCCGCTGGACCTGGCGATCGACGCTCCTTCGGCGTCGGGGCGCGCGCCGGGCAGCACCGGTGCTGGCACCGCCAGGCCGGCCTGCGGCCCGCCCGTGCTCGGCGGCGCATAGCGGGCCGGGGCTGGTCTGCCAGGACCCAGTCTCCCGGCGGCCGGAAGCACCTCGCTGGGACCCGAGGTGCGATCCAGCCGCCTGCGACCCGGCCTGGGGGAGGCCGACGGCAACCCGCTCGGCGTGGGCGGCGCGACCGGCCGTGGCCCGCTGGCACCCGGCATGGGCGCCGCGCGCCGCCGCCCGGTTCCGGTTCCGGTTCCGGGCGGAGCCTGCCCGTCAGGCTGCGGCGGGCGGGCGTGCCGGCCGCTGGAGCGGCCGCGCCGGGCTGGCGGCTCATCGGTACGGTTGTCGTAATCCCGATAACCCGGCTCGGCGTCGGCCGGGGGTGCGGGACTCCCATAGCGCTCGGCGGCGTCCGCGGGATCTGGGGGCCCATAGCCGTTTCCGGCCGGTCGGCTGGAATTCCGGAATCGCAGCGTCGTGCGGCGGCGGCCCTGCCGCTCGTGCGGTCGGATCGGCTCGCCGCCCTCGTCGTCGGCCTCGGGCTCCTGGCCCCAGTCGACGCCGGACAGATCGATGTGCCAGCCGGTGTCGTCGAAGACCGGCCCGGCATAGAGCTGCTGTCCGGCGGTCCAGCCGGGCACACCGGGCTGGACGGCCCAGTCCCTGACGTCCTGGTCCGGCCCGCCGCTACCGCCATACGGGTCGGGCTCGGACGGGGGCGTGGTCATCGGTCTCCTCTATCGCGGCCTGGGTGTCCCAGCCGTCCCCACTTCACTGCGCTCGGGTATGACGGTATCCGGCGCCGCCTCCTCGGTACTGTGCCCGGACTGATCGTCCCCATTCGGACGTGGGCCGTCCGTCCGCCGCCCGCCCGGCCGCCCGCCCCGCCGGATCGCGCGCGCCGCTGACGCGAGCAGGAACACCCCCAGCGCGGCGGCCAAAATGATCATCCCAAGGAGGCCGACCTGTGTCGTCTGCACCGTCATCCGCACCGGATGCGAATCCAGCTGCTGGCCGGCCCGGTCGGCCAGGGTCATGCTGATCGCGGTCGAGCCAGTCTGTGCCGCAGAGACCTGCAGCTTGACCGTCTTCGACGTGTGCGCAGGCACGGTGACCAGGCCTGGCGGCGAGGTGGTCACCTTCATGCCGTCGGTCGCGGCGTAGCTGAGCCGCAGCGCGACCCGAACGGCGTAGCCGAGCCGGTTGTCGACGGACACCGGCACCGACCCGCGCAGGCCGCCCAGGGTGATCCGGTTCTCGGCGACGATGTGCACGTCCTGCTGTTGCTGCGCGATCCGGCGGGTCATCGTCGCGATCATGGCCAGGGCCGTGGCCCGGAACCGGCCCGCGTAGGCGGACGACTCGACGGTCGACACCGCGAGGTACAGGCTTGGGTCCGGCTGGGCCCGCAGCTGCTGCAGCAGCGTGACGTCGCGGTCGAGCGTGTTCAGCCGGTCGAGCTCGGACGCGCCGAGGGTGGGCCCGCCAACTGAGCTGGCCGCCTGGACCGTGGGGATGCTCTTCGCGCTGGTCAGCGACGCGAGGCTGGCCGGGCTTAGCCAGGGTGCGGAGGACGTGGCACCGAGCAGGTCAGCGGCCATTCCCGCGGGCGGCTGCCAGCGCTGCGGCGGCGCGACGATGATGGGGACGCCGGGATCCTGCTGGGCCATCAGGGCCGTCTCGGCGAGAAACTCCTGGGCCGTCGCGAATCCCGATCCGGGCGCATTCGTCGCCGCGCCCAGCAGGCTGGCCAGCGAGTCATTGGCCAGCAGCACGTTCAGATAGCTGCCGTTGCCGGCCAGCGTCCGAAGCACCGAGGTCTGTTGTGCCGGGAACGCCGAGCTGCTCAGCAAGACGGTGCCCACGTCGTCGACGGCCGCAAGGTTCTCCAGCGTGCCGTAGCTGACCGCGGCGTCCGCCGACCAGGCGACACCTGCCGCCGGCGACTGGCCCGCCGACGCGGCACCCTGCGGGCCCGGAGTCAGGTTCCGGCCCAGGATCTGGCTGGCCTGCGACCGCCCGTAGCTGAACGAGCGCTCGACGTCGGCGGCATGACCGGTACCGATCAGCGTGGCCACGTCCGGGTCGCCGTACGGCGTCACAAAAACCGGCTGGCCGGCGGTGGCGGCCTTCAGCCGGCCGAGCCACGTCGACGCCGCCCGGGCCCACTGCGGTTGCTTCGCGCCGCACCGGGCCAGCGCGCTCACGTTCGCGACCAGCGCGGGGTCGATCGCCCACGTTATTGCGTCGGTGCCGGCAAGACTCTGCGGCAGCGCCTCCGCGGCCCCGTCGGTCGTCGCCGCGTGGCCCGAGCCGCCCTGCGCCGACTGGGCCTGCACCGTGGTGGTGACCGGCGGGCTGGCCGTCGTCGTGGCCGCGGCGAGCAGCCGGCCAAGCCGCCCGCTGCCGGTCAGGCTCTGGGCGAGCGCCGCAGCTTGCTGGCCCTTGCACGCGTCCAGCCACGGCTCGTCCAGCAGGGGCTGGTCGATGAGGGGCCAGACCCACGCGACCTTCTGCGCCGTCGGCAGCGTGCTCCCGTACGGCCCCTTCTTGGCGGGCACGTACGGCAGGAAGGTCTCCGTCGTGTTGAGGGCCGTGCCGCCGGCGTTGGAGACCTGGGCCGCGATCGGGTAGACGCCGAAACCCGTCATGGCCATCTCACTGGCCGTCAGCCGGATGGACCAGGTCGCCGACGCGCCGGGCTTGAGCAGGGCGGACTCCCAGGTGGCCGTGGGCAGAATCAGCCCGGCCAGCCCGTAGAGCCCGGCCGCGCTCTGCTGCAGTTCGGCAACGCTGCTGACGGGGGTACTGGAATCGAGTAGCTGGACGATCAGCTGCTGTGCAACCGGCGCGGTGTTCGTCACGATTCCGGTCACGGTGATCGTCGTGTCGGGACCGGCCCACTGCGGGCTGAGGCCGGTGACGGTGACGGTGGCCGGCGCCTGGCTGGGCGTCGTGGTCGCCGCGGTAGCAGGCCCGGCCGTGGCGACCAGCACGGCCGGCACGACCACTAGGGCCAGCGCAAGGATGGCCGCTAGGGCGCCGGAGGCCCGTCGTGCCATCTCCACCAGCCTGTCGCGTCGCTGCCAAGGCCGCTCCGACCCGAGGCTGCGGGCCAGGGACGACCCCTCTGATCCCCCGGGGGGAGCTTGACAGGTGCCGGCAAGCTCGGCGGAGGCATGCCGAGAATGTTATTGCGGCGAGCCGAGTACCCGGGGAAGGCCCGCGACGGTCATCGCTGCTGGTTATGCCGGGCAGTATCCTGCGGGCAGCCCCCGGGGTTCACGCTTTCCGTTTCCCACAGGCTACGCGCAGGACTTAGTCTCAATGCCCGTGCCCGAATCAGATCCGCTGACGAGGCGTCAGCTGCAGGCAGCGACCGCGGTGCTGGCCGCTTTGTCCCCGCGCGTCACCGAGCTCGGTGAGCTCTTCGCCTCGGCCGGCCATGAGCTGGCTCTGGTGGGCGGTCCGGTGCGGGACGCCTTCCTCGGCCGCAGATCGACCGACTTCGACCTGACGACCGACGCGCCGCCAGAGCGCACCAGGGAGCTGGTCGAGGGCTGGGCCGACCAG
>Ga0187784_10004333_pt1 | contig 11472 bp, 6 predicted proteins | sample 1015_SJ02_MP15_2_FD_132964 | JGI IMG/M metagenome (GOLD analysis project Ga0187784, IMG submission 132964) | Tropical peat soil microbial communities from peatlands in Department of Meta, Colombia - 1015_SJ02_MP15_20_MG | ecosystem: Environmental > Terrestrial > Soil > Wetlands > Peat | place... | reverse complement strand
TGCTGCCGTTTCGCATTTCGAGCATGGCGACTTCGGGTCGAGGTGCCTCACCGGTGCGGTCGCCCCGTCCAAAGACCGCAGTGATCGTTGAATCGCATAACCATGGGAAAATATCGAGCATGTGAATGCCGTGATCTACGAGCCCGTAGCCGCCCCCGCCAGGACCGCCAACGGGGTAGTGGTCGGAAGATAGCGCCCGGTAAGCGTCGGCCCCCTCACCGCGCAGCACCTCTTCGATCACGAGTCGTACCGTGCCGATCGCTCCCGCCATAATCAGCGACTTGGCCTCTTGTACTGCTGGAAGGTATCGATAAGACGACCCGTAGAAGAAACGGACGTCGGAGCGCGCGCAGGCGTCCGCCATTGCATTTCCATCCTCGAGCGTCACCGCCATCGGTTTTTCGCATAGAACATGCGCACCAGCGGCGGCACAAATCTCGGTAAGGGCTCGATGAGTCTGGGCAGGCGTTAAGATGCAGACAATATCGGGACGGCACGACTCGAGCATCTCCTCTGCGGAGGCAAACCCCCTTAGCTCGTATCGACGACAAATTTCTTCTAGCCGCTCTTTGCGAGGTTCCACAGCCGCAATGACTTCCACATCAGGGAGCGCTTTATAAGCTATTAGGTGCGGCTCCGCGACATTGCCCAAGCCCACTAGAGCAATCGTACGTGTGTTTACACTCATTATCGCTTGGCGGTCAAAGCAGGATCTCGCTGCTGCAACAGCTTCTCGACTGGGACGCCGGCGGTTTCGCGGTGGACCCCCGCTGCGATTGTATCCACGAGATCTGTTGACAGGTTTCGGATCTTACCAAGCCCTTTCCACAGCTCTACATGCGCGCCGCCGAGGTTGTGCAGATAAGCGCGGATGCCCTGATCTTGGGCTCCCAAATGAAAGGCCAGGAATGGCCCCATCAGTACCCAACGCAGCGCCGGCCCCCATGCAATCGCGCGGTCAAGGTCCGCGGATTCGGCAACGTCTTCCCGGCGCCGGACCTCGTCCATCGCAATCATGGCGGCACGGGCCTCACGTGTGTGCCGCTCGAGTTCACGATTGAGGGCGTAACCCGAGCATTTGTCGCGCCTCGGCGGGTGTCGCTACTTCATAGCCTAAGCCTTCAATAATCATCCTGGCACGCTCGACCAGCTGACCATTCGTGGCAAAAACGCCGCGGCGTAGATACAGGTTATCCTCCAGCCCTACCCGAACGTTCCCACCAAGGAGGGTTGTCTGGGCCACAACCGGCATCTGCAGTCTGCCGGTTCCGAGGGCTGCCCAGAGCGCATTCGGCGGAAGCAGGTCGCGCATGTAGAGAAGCGTGCGGGAGTCTGCGGGGGCACCCCATTTGACCCCGAGCACGAACTGAAAAAGTGGCGGCCCCGAGACCAAACCCTGCTGCACAAGCGCTTTGCCGAACTCGACATCCCCGGCACTAAACGTCTCGAGTTCCGGCTTGATGTTGAGCTCCTGAAACCGCTTCGCCATCGAGCGCAGCGTGCGCGTGGTGTTGAGATAGACGAACTCGACCGCGCCCTCCACTTGGTTTCCGGTGGTGATGTCAAGTGACGCGATCTCCGGTCGACAGAGTTCCAGATGTTCCATCCGCTCATCAACCGAGCACACATCGCTCTCGGGCAGAGCTCGGCTTTCATCCACCGGATCCGGCAACAGAAAGGCGCCCAATCCGGCGGTCAGATTGATGACAACGTCCGTCCCGCTCTCGCGCAGCCGGTCCGTGGTCTCTTTGAAGAGCTTCGGGTCGCGGCTACCGTCGCCGGTCTTAAGATCGCGAACGTGAATGTGCGTGACCGCGGCGCCCGCCCGAGCGGCCTCGACACAGGCTGCGGCAATCTGCTCCGGGGTCACTGGAAAGGCCGGATGCCGCCGGTTGAAAGGCGCGTTTCCGGTAACGGCACAAGTGATTATGACTTTTCGAGTTCCTGGGTCCATGACACTTACCTCGCGGTCGGCACGAAATGCTCGCCCATTACTGCGCTACGACGGGCAACAGCAGATGGGAGGGATATTGCGCCGAGTGATAGACGGTATTCCTTGCGGTCACCCAATGCGTGCCTTCGGAATTGTTGCCGCCAATGTTCAGGTTCCTATCGAATTGAGGGAAATTGCTGCTCGATACCTCGACCCGTATGCGATGGCCGACGCCGAACGAATTGCTCGTCGCGCCGAGCGCAATGCGAATGGAGTAGACCTTGCTTGGCTGCATCCAAACTTCTTTGTCGTACCCCTCCCGATATCGCGCCCGGAGAATATTCTCGAGCACATTGAACGCTTGTCCGTCCGGGTACACGTCAACCAACTTAACCGTGTAGTCTGTGTCGACAGCCGTGGAAGACACATACAGCACTGCTTCAACCGGCCCAGTGACATCCAAGCGGCTGGTGAGAGGGTCGGAGGTGTAGACGAGTACGTCGTCGCGCGACTCCACCGGACGCTGGTCCATCGCGCCGGGCAGAGCGTCGGCCGTGCCCGTGCAGCACAAGGCTCCCCCTAGCGAGGGAACCGGGCTAGCCGGGTCGTAAACGAATGTATCGCTGCCCGCGGTCGTGTTTACCGCGGTAGCGGAAGCGAGTGCACCGTCGCCAAACAAACTGTTCGCGTGACCGCGACTCGATAGATCGTAGCTGACGAAGCGCGTCCCCTTCACCGGCCAACCGTCCGCTGCCTGCCACGTGTTCGCGCCCATGAGGTAGTAACGCAGCTTTGGCCAAGCAGCGACACTCCGTCCTGCGGACTCGTCCTTCTTGAGCCAATAGTCGAACCATGTGAGGTAGGTCTGCCAGTAATCAAACCGAGTGTCGCCCATCGGACGCTTTCCGACGACCATATTGGCACTCGCGCCGCGCTCCGAAGAGCAGTGGACGCCGGGACTCATGATAAAGTATTGGTTATTGCGGGCCTCCTGACTCGCGGAATGCTCGCGGAACCAGTTGAATTCAAAAAGCGTCACATCGGCACCGAAATCGTACCAAGAGTTGACGAATAGCGCCGGCACGTCGGAGAAATAACTCTCGGTCATGTAAGGCAGCTGCCGCCAATACGGGTCAGTAAGCGGCTTGGAGATGGTGTCCTCGAAATCGGACGGAGGCATCCCCTGCTCGCGCAGTGCATCCGTCATCGGCAAGTGATACCACGCGCGTTGGTAGTCGATGACCGGAAGTTTCGGTGGTTGATTCCAGGGCGCGTAATCGGCGTTGTAGACCTCGTGATCGAGTGAGGCCGGCAGCTTCGGCATGACCTTCTGTCCATGCTCGGCAAACCACCCAACGCTTGCGGCCCAGCTGACGGCACCGCCCTCGCGCGCGCCGAAGTAGCGATATACGCCCCCAGCGGCGCCGACCGAGCTTCCGGACGCTTGCGGAATCATTGCCTTCAGCGCGGGGTGCCGCGTCTGCGCCAGGAAGATCTGGACGTCGCCGAGGTAAGAGCAACCATACGTCCCAATTCTTCCGTTTGACCACGGCTGTTTGCTCAGCCAATCGATCGTGTCGTAACCGTCATTCGCGTCGCCCCGTGAGACCCCATACACGCCTTCAGAGCGGTATTTGCCGCGCTTGTCTTGCACCGCGACGACATAGCCGTGGCTCGCAAATACTCGCACGGCGTCCTCGTTGAAGTTATGGCCCGGGACGTTACCGTAGGGGGTACGTATCAAGACCACCGGATATTTCTGCCCGGACCCGGTAGGAAAATACAAGTCAGTCGCGAGGTGAATGCCATCGCGCATCTCGATGAACACGTTGGGATCAAGGCGGTACTCTAGCGGGCCCCGCGGAAGAGTCGGCTCGGCTGTCTGTGCCAGGGATAACGCCGCGAACAGTATCGCCGGGAGTAGCCCAAGCCCACGGCTCGGTCGATGGATGAAGCTGCCTTGTATACGCATTTTGGGTTTCGGCAACCTCATATACCCTGGCCTCCCTTCCAAGTCGTCATTCAATTGTCCCGATACGCGCAAAGCTTCGCTCCATCGACGTCAGCGGCGCGTGTGCCCGCCGCGAACAGCGATACCACGACACCGATCACCGCCCACGCGCCAAGCAAGATCCATTCGAGTGGAACTTTCCCGGTGTTGTGAATCAGCGGCTGCAGCAGAGCGATGCCGACCATCGCTACCGCCCCGACGAGCGCCAGGAGAATAGCGGGCATGCCGCCAGGCACCACGAAGGATGGGGTTTCTGCATCGATGCGCCGGCGCCGGAGGAGCACGGCGAGACATAGGATAATGCTGAGCGCAAGACAGATCGAGACCATGTCGACGATGGGTAAAATCGCCCCACGACCGAGCGCGATGCCGACGCCGGTTAAAACCACCACGAGGACAATGGCCGCGCGCGGCGCCCCGGAGCGCGGGTCGACGCGCGCTAAAACAGGAGGCAGGAAACCGAGCCGTGCCTGGGCAAAAACCACACGGGATGCAACCCAGGTCATGGCACTCCAGGTCTTCGTGAGCGACACGGTCGCGGCGATCAGGACTACGGTGCCCAGGACACCGTGCATTCCGAGAGCACGAAACGCCACCATTGCTGGTAGATCCTGGCCCACGAGACTCCGCCAGGGCACCGCGCTGGCGGATGCTCCGACGATGGCAATATAAAATACGGCCGCGGCCATGATCCCAACGACCATGCTGAGAACGGCGCTTCGCGCGGTGATGGTGTCCCTACGTTCCTCGATCGCATGCAAGGCGGTCTGCCAGCCATTGAGAAAAAATGCGCAAGTAGAGAATACCCAAAGCGATCCCATGATCCATGACTCGTTGGACTGCGTGATCCACAACGGCGTAAGGTTGCGGATCGCGCCGTAGGTAACCCCAGAGGCGATTAAAATCACACTGACGAGCAGAAAGCCATAAGTCACCACGTTCTGGAAGGTTATCGCGGAGCGTGCGCCGGCGTAGTGCAGACTTCCAATCGCTACCGAGCCGACTCCGCCGATGACCAAGGCGTCCCATCCGACAGGCGTCCCGGCCACGATATAAGCTGCACCCACGTTGATCGGCGGCACAAGTTCGCGTAGGAGCCAAGCGCAGGCGATTGCCTCAAATGCACAGACGGCGATCGAATAGAGCGTGAGGAACCAAGCAACCAGAAAGCCCGCTCGGCGACCGAAGGTCTCGAGTGTGTATAGAAACTCGCCGCCGGCGCTCGAGAATCGCGCGGCAAGCTCGCCGTAACACAGTCCGACCAGTACCATCACGAGCCCGCCGGCAAGAATTCCGCACGCGATGCCGCCCGGCGCAGCTGCTCGAAGCCACTCCCCCAGGATGACGACCCACCCGGATCCCACTATTGCACCGAAGGCCAAGGTGAAGTAGCCACTACGCCCGATCGCCCGCCCCAGGCTCCCGCTCACGGCTGAGCGCGAATCGGCCGTAGTATGGTTCGTGCGTCGCGTGAAAGACGGTCCCAATTTCTCCGTCTCATTCTATTGCCGGTAAGAGAAACTGAGTCCAATGGTCCGCGGGGTGTTAACGGAGTAGCGCAGCCGCGTGGGGACATCCAGCGACACGTCGCGCTCGAGGGCCGTGCGCTCTACGTCGTTCAACAAATTATGCGCAAATAATGCGATCTCCAGGTTGTCGTGCGCAAAAGACAATCGTGCCCCGAGGAGCGACAGTGCGCCTAGGTCCGGGGTGAACGAGGCACCCGCATTATATGTCGAAAGCGTATGGTCGGTGTGCGAATAGTCCGCACGCGCGGTGCCGTGCCACGAGTTGAAAGCGGCGAAGTCGTATGCGAGAAATGCTCCGGCTGTCATCTCAGGGACACCCGGCAAACTTTGACCCTTCGTGCCCGGAATGCCGAAGATATCCTGTTGCAACGCGCTGTGCATGTAGCCCACCGATGTACCGACCGACAGCGCATTCGCGATGCGTCCTTCGATCTCAACTTCACCGCCGTCGTTGCGTACACTGCCCAGGTTCTCGTTCAAGTTGAAGCCGCATTCGAGGAAAATCGCTTGCTGAACGTTTGTCCAATCAATCCTGAACGCGGAGAGGTTGACGCGCAGCCGACTCCCGAGCCAATCGGTCTTGGCGCCTACCTCGTAGTTCCAGAGTTTGTCCGGCCCGACCTGTCCTTGCCCAATGCCGGCCCCGAGCTCATTTGCCTGAGCCGCACACATGCTCGGCAGCGCAGCGCGTCCGAAAGGCCCGCGGAAGCCTTCCGAAGCCTGAGCATAAAACATTAAATTGTTCGACTGTTGCCAGCTCGCGGCGCCTCTGTAGACGGCACTAGTGGCGGTTCCGTGTATCGCGGGATAAGTATAAGGATCGAGCGGTGCGGCAGAGTTGATGCCCGCAAAGAGTCCGTTCTGGGGCTCCGAGTCGGTACGAGCGTAGTGAAACCAGCGAGAGCCCGCGGTCAGTTTCAATCGCTCGACAGGGGAGTAGCTGAGTTCACCGAAGACTGCGATTTGTTTTACCCAGCCGATAGATGTCGTGTTGTAAAGATTGTCACCCGCTACCGGGCCGGTGATATCGCCAAAGTGCTGCGTGAAACCGGGAACCGTCCAGGGAACGACGGTCCAGCCCTTTTGATACTGGTAATAAGCGCCAACCAACCATTGGAGCGCGTCAGCCGTGTGAGAACCAGAACGGCTCGAGGACAGACGCACCTCCGCTGTTGCGCTATCGTCTCTGCCCACCTCGGTAATGGGCGCAGCGTCGAATGCCGGCGCAAATCCAACGTATTCCAGAGCGGCAGCCGTCTCTTCCAATAAACTCAGCAATCTACGCGAGTAAGACAAGCTGGAAAGAAAATCCGCCCATCCTAGATCAGCGGTCGTCTTGAGATTGGCGATCGTCAGCCGGTTGCGATTTTGCTCCTGCAAGTTGAAAAGAAAGTTTTGTACGAGCGCGTCGCTCGGATTCTGTGCCCCGGTCGTGATGTCTTGGTAGCCCCGGTAGAACTGCTCGTCGTACAAAATGCTCCCTTCCACCGCCACGGCGTCGCTCGCCTGCAATCGTAGGACGAGTCGGCCCCCGGATGCCGTCCCGGACGGAACCTTCCCAACGGGTAAAAAGTCGACGGGCGCACCGGTCGCAATGTTTGCGGCGTGGCTTTCAGGAGTTGCGACCTGCCGTTCTATGAAGCCGGGCTCCCACCGCGCCCAGCTGACTAACCGCATCGCGAGCTTGTCGGCAATCAGCGGGATGTTCAACACGCCGCTAATGGTTTCCGTTAGTCCGTTGCTGTGTTCGGTGCTCGATAGAAAGTCCTTGACCGAAAAGTCAAATTTCGTAGGATCCGCCACATTTGGAATGATACGTATCGTACCGCCCATCGAGCCGGACCCGAAGACTGTACCTTGAGGACCGCGCAACACCTCAATGCGATTGATGTCGACCAACTCCGGGTCGAACGCAACCTTCTCAGCGCTTACCGAGCTACTCTCTGGAATCGGTGTCTCGTCGAAGTAGTAACCGACAACGGCTTCACCGATTGTCGAGTCGATCCCGCGAATAGCGACCCGCTCCCGTCCCTCGCCGAGGTCTGTGAAGGACAAGTTCGGAACGGTACGCGCGTAGTCATCAAAGTTTTGAACACTCATAGCATCGAGCGCTTGAGCGGTAACGGCCGTGACGGAGATCGAAATTTTTTGAAGCGATTCCTCCCGCTTGGTCGCCGTGACTACGATCTCCTGCAGAACCTCGGAGTCCGGTGAGCCTTCGGTGGAGGGATCCGCTGCCGCCGGCCGAGGTGTGGCGGCGAGCCACAATGTCGCCATCGCAATAGTCGAGGATCGGCGCAGCACGGTCCAGATGGTCACGGCCTTCTCCCAAGAGATTGACTTTTTATAGCACCAGATCCCTTGATCGGGGTGGCGCCGCTTCGTAGCGGCTTATTTAGAATGTCTCACACGCGATGCGCCCCAGCGGCCAAAAATATAGGAGCCGCTCGTATCGTTGTCAAGCGCCATTGTAATAATGTGATCACATGTGAGCGGCTCAGGCCTCCCACTCGACGCCGCCGTCCACGGCGATGATCTGGCCTGTGACGTGCCGAGCAGCGTCGGAGCACAGAAAATCGACCGTGGCCGCCACCTCACTCATCTGCACTTTGCTGCGCATGGAGACAAATGACAGAGCCTCGGCCTCGATGTCCGCAGTCGATTTGCCGCTTTGCTGTGCGACACGGCTGAGGACGCGCGCGAGCCGTGCGTTGTCCATCAGGCCTGGCTGCACGGCGTTGCAGCGTACGTTGAATGGGCCAGCTTCCCGCGCTACAGCACGGGTCAGCCCTTCGAGCGCGACCTTCGAGGTGATGTAGGGCGAGCGACCCGGTGGAAGGGTTCGAACCGATCCCGTCGAAACGTTGACGATGGCGCCGCTTCGTCGGAATTTCATCCCCGGCAGAACATGCTTGATGCAGAGAAATGCACCCGTAAGATTGGTTTGGATGCTTGCGTTCCAGTCTTCGATGGATATGTCTTCGATATTCGCGCGCGGCCCTGCGATGCCGACATTATTGATGAGAGCCTCGACGGTTGACCCGCCCGCGCTGACGACGGCGAACAGTGCTGCGACGTCCTCGGGCCGCGATACATCCGCCGGCACCACTTCTACACTGGGATGTCGACGGCGTAGCTCCTCGAGTCCCGCCCGCTCGATGTCGCAGCCAACGACACGCTCGCCGCGGCTCGCGTACAGCTCTGCGAGCGTGCGCCCCAAACCTTCCCCGACTCCGGTGATCACGATCGTACGCATCTATTCACGGCTCCATTGTCAAGCGGTGGCTGGATCGGGGTGTAACACACTCTGCGCTTCCCATAATGAGTCGTCGCTGCTCGGCGACGGTCACGGCGCCGCGGGTCGGGATAGCGAGGGCCCAGCTCAAGAGCCCCAATGCCAACCACCCGAGTAAGATCTCCCACTCTATGGGAATAGGGTCGAGTCGGGCCTCCCACGCGAGATACATCGACTCGATAAACAGACACAGCGCCGCGACGAAGGCGCCTGTCGCCGTGATGGCACCGCCCGGCATGCGGTAGGGTCGATGGTGGTCTGGCTGCAGGCGGCGCATACGGATCACCGCGCATGCCACGACGGCGTATATCAGCATGAAACAGCCCGCGTCCACGCTAATGATGGGTAATAGGGCGCTGCGCCCGAGGAGGATTCCCGCACCGGAAAGTAGCCCTACACCTGCCACGGAAACAGTCGGCACGCCGCTCCGTCTTCCGACATAGGCGAGCTCATGACGGATCATCCCGGCGCGCGCAAGCGCATACAGCAGCCGGGAGGCGGCGATGAATAGCGCGTTCCAGGTCGCGAGGAGTCCGACGAGGCCCGCGAGCAGAACCGCTCGCGCTCCGATGTCCGAGTGAAGCGCGGCGGCGAACGCGCCGATTGCCGGAAACGGGAGCTTGATGATCTCTTCCCATGGCATTGCCATCGCAGCGGATAGTATGAGAAGGGCATAGAAGACCGCGGCGGCTGCGATCGAGGTGAGAAGCGCCGTGACAATGCCTTCATGGGACGCGCTTGGTGCGCGCTCCTCCATGAGTTGCGCCACTGTATTGAAGCCCGCGAGCCAAAATGGGGCCGTCACCAGCACGGCGAGTGTGCCGTGTGCCGCCTTCGCACCGGCCGCGTTGCCGGCAAACAAGGGATGTAGCGTCTGAACGTTACCCCAGATGAGTCCCGACCCTACGAGCACGACCGCCACACCCACCTTTATCCATGTGAGGGCCGCTTGAAAGGCACCCGACGATCGGACGCTCCTCGAGTTCAACAGGGTAATCGCGATCGTTCCACCGACACCAAGGAAAAGCGTGCCGGAGCTTACGGGGATGCCGTGGATGTGGTAAAGCACATGGCCAGCGAGCGGAGGAAAGAGAATTCCGGCAAGCCAACCGACCGATAGCCCCTCGAAGGCGGTGGCCGACACGTACACGAGCGCGAGCAACCACCCGACGGCAAAACTGGTGCGCGCGCCGAAAGCAGCGAACGCATACGCCATCTCCCCGCCCGCCGCCGGAATGTAGGTGCAGATCTCCGCATAGCAAAGGCCAACCAGCATCATCAATGCACCGGCGCAAAGGAACGCAATAGTGGCGCCCATGGGACCCGCGAGTCGCAGCCACTCGCCGAGCACGACGATCCAACCGACGCCGACGATCGCGGCAAAGGAGATGGCGAAGAACACCGGCGCCGAAAGTGTGCGCTTCAAGGAACCGGAATTCATAGGCCGGCCGGAGTCGATGCCGCCCGAGTTGAGCGGAATTATCGGCAGCAGCACGTAAGATAAATGGGCCGCCGAATGGTAGACGGTATTGTGCGCCACGTAGCCCACTATCTCGTCGACGTTGCGACCCCCCGTATTGAGATTGCGGTCGAAGCGCGGGAAGTTGCTGCTCGATAGTTCGAGGCGTATGCGATGACCGACCGCGAAGTAAGCGCTCGAGGCCTGCAAGTCAATCGTGATTTCGTAGACCTGGCCGGGCTGCATCCGCGTTGGGCTGGCATAGCCGTCCCGATAGCGCACGCGCTCGATGCCATCCTGGATATTGTAGGCGGTGCCCGCTGCATCGACATCGATCAGCTTTGCGGTGAAATCCGTATCGGGGGTGGAGGATGAAACGGCCAGAACGACTTTCAGCGGCCCCGTCGCCTCGACGCCCGACGTTAGAGGCGCGCTTGTGTACACCAGCACATCGTGACGCATCTCGATGTCAGATTGATCATAGGCGCCCGGCTGGGCATCGGCGCTACCGGTGCAGCAGATCGGTCCTCCCAATGTCGGGACCGGGCTATTCGGATCGTAAGAGAAGGTATCGGCGTGCTCGATAGCGGGTGGAGTCGCTGATAGCGTTCCCGTACCGAATCTACTGTTGGCGAAGCCATCGCTATGCAAGTAATACTTAGTCCAGACCGTGCGGGCAAGCGGCCATTCGTTCTCGCCACGCCACACGTTCGCGCCCATGACATAGATTTGCAGCTTCGGGCGCCGGGTGACTTCGTTGTCGACGCCTCTCAGCCAATGGTCAAACCACCGCAGGTAGAGGTCGTAGTAGTTGAAACGGGCGTCTCCGAGGTCACGACTCCCGACCACCGTGTGGTCGGACGCGAGTTCGGAGCTGCAGTGCCCCGTAGGTGACACGATAATGAACTGATTGTCCCGCGCCGTCCGGGAATCCGCGTTCGTACGCATTTGGTTGAAAAGGTTCAGCGTGTCGCCCACGGTCGGGTCGTACCAGGAATTGACCTGAAGGACCGGCACGTTGAAACGATGATGGGGCTTCACATAGCCGAAATGGTCCCACCAGGAATCAGCGGGCTCGTGAGTGAGAAAATCCTTCCAGTCATTCGGAGCCGCGCCTGCGCGCTCCTCGATGTCCATGGTGGGGAGGGTGCGCCACATTTTCGGCAGATCGACACCCGTCATGCTCGGCCAGAAGTCAAACAGCTCGGCGGTTGCAACGAACGTGTCGTGCGTCAGCGATGCGTC
>Ga0187784_10004331_pt1 | contig 11476 bp, 13 predicted proteins | sample 1015_SJ02_MP15_2_FD_132964 | JGI IMG/M metagenome (GOLD analysis project Ga0187784, IMG submission 132964) | Tropical peat soil microbial communities from peatlands in Department of Meta, Colombia - 1015_SJ02_MP15_20_MG | ecosystem: Environmental > Terrestrial > Soil > Wetlands > Peat | place... | reverse complement strand
TTTGAGCAGTTTCGACCGTCCCTCGCCCAGATAGCGATCGATCGCCTCCCGCGCCGGTTCTCCGAACGGCACCAGCCGCTGCTTATTGCCTTTGCCGATGACGCGCAGAACGCCCAGATCGCGCTCGACCGCCGAAAGTTCCAGCCGGCACAACTCGGTGACCCGCAATCCGGTCGCATACAGCACCTGTAGCATCGCGCAGTCGCGAAGCCCGGCGGGTTTATCTTTGGGCGGCGCCGCCAGCAGTTTCTCCACTTCCTCCCGATTCAAATACTTAGGCAAAGTGGACCATTGCCGCGGCGATACCAGAAATTCGGTCGGGTCACGGTCGATCTCACCCTCCCGGGCTAGAAAACTATAAAAGTTGCGCAGGGTCGTGATATGCCTCGCGATCGACCGGGCCGACAATCCCGCGCCATACAATGCCTCGATATAGCGGCCGAGGTCCTCCGGCGAAGCCCTTTCGACCGGGATCGGAAACTCGGAACTAAATCTTTGCAAATCAAATCGATAGGACTGAAGTGAGTTGGCCGACAGGCCCTTTTCCACCCGGCAGTAATCCAGAAAAGACTTGACCGGCGCCGGAAGCATGTCCGGTGCGGCGGGCAACGCCCTCATTCAGCCGCCCTCATTCAGCCAATGATACAATACTTGCGAAATTGTTTGAAAGGGATTACTCGCAGAAAGAGCATGTAAGTGGCTGGAACCACCAATAAAAGGGTCCTGGTGGCCCGGTTTGACCGGGAAACTCTCCGCGGATTCGCCCAGACGCCGGCGGGTTTCGACGCCGATTCGCTGGAACTGCTGACTCCGGAAGGCGGCTTGTTGCGCGTTCCCTTTTCGGAAACGAAAGCCGTTTGTTTTGTTCGTGACTTCGAGTCCGGCGAGACTTGGCGCGAGCACCGGACATTCGCCGCCCGGCCCAAATCAGCCGGTCTGTGGCTGCGGCTGCGCTTCCGCGACGGCGATTCGATAGAGGGAATGCTCCCCAACAACCTGATGGCAGTCGAAAGCTCGGGATTCAGTATCGTTCCGCCCGATCCGACTTTTCAAAACCAGCGTATTTTCGTCCCCCGAGCGGCGTTAACCGAGGTGCAGGTTCTGGGAGTGATCGGGAGCCCGCTGCGCCCCCGGCGCCGAGCCAAACCCGCGGAAGAAAAGGGCGATCAATTGAAGATGTTCGAGTAATCCCGCGGACTTTAGTCGCAAGTTTTCGCAACCCCGCCATTGCGACTGTGTGAAAACAGCGCTTTCTACCCCCGGCATGACTACCGGGACTTGCTCGGCCCTTGCCGCTCAACGATATCGTCAAGCCCTGCCTGTGAAGGCGGGGGTAGATCGCGAGTTTCCACGCAAACTCTTACTGGCGGGGCTTTGACACGATCACACTAGCGGGCCGGCACGCCGCTGGTGAGCGGGACGCTGCACAGGTCCTTCCAGCGATTTCCCAGCGTGTTCTGCACAAAGGTCAGCCGGTCGACGATGTAGGTTCGGGATTGCAGGAATGCGTGCCAGCGCCCGGCGGCGAGCTCGACCGCCGCAACGACGCGGTCCTGATCGAGGTCCTGGGCCAGAGTGACGTGCGGATGAAACTCGAACGGTTCTTGGAACGAGACGCGTCCCGCGTTCAGCGCGGCGTGCAAGCGCAGCAGTTCGTGGTAACCCTCGGTGATCGAGAGATAAATGACTTGAGTGACGGGAAAGATCTGAATCTCTCCCAACTTCACCCGGAAGGGTTGAAAATCCTGTAGCGTGTCCAGGAGCTGATACCAGGCGTCCTGAGAGGCGCAATCCAAAGGACGAGGCGGCAGAACGGTCAGGTGCGCCTTGGCGCGGCACTCGCTGACGAGTTCATTTCGAAGACTATCTAAAAAGCCCCCGAGCGGCTGCGGCAGATATGACACCAAAGCAAAGGAGTTGACCAGTGTCCCCGCTTCGCCGTTACAACCAATCATCCCTTGACCTATTCTACTCCCTTTCTGTCTGACGGCTTCTACTCCCTTTCAGTCAGACGGCTTCTACTCCTTTTCCGTCAGACGGCTGCTAATTCCCTTACTGTCAGACGGTGGCCGTTTCCGCGGCCGGGACGGAATCGGACTTCACTTCGGGCAGAACCCATTGCGCCTCCTCGAATCCGACGAATTTGCAGATTCGCAACGCGCCGTCTTCGGCTTCGAGCAGATCCCCGACTTCCAGTGGAAGGGCGGACTCGCGCAGGGCGAACCATGCGGCGTACGGCGAAGTTGCTTGAACCGTGTCGCCCGGTTCGTAATCGCGCGGTTTCACGCTGGCAGATCCGCTGACGTGCGGGGCGAAACGGAACTGCTGGCGCAAATGATCTTTCAGTTTGTGGATGCGATACGAGGCCATGACGAATTCCAGTATATTATCGCTCAAAGACAATTTGGAAGGGGAATGTTTTTGGCTGCCAGATTTCCACGGGTGATCCAATCCTCGATGTTGTCGCGGCGCCAGCGGAGCGCATCGCGCATCGATCCCAGCGTGCGCTCGGGCTGCAATATGCTCACGGTGACGCCTTCGGGAAGGGGTGGGTGGTGACCCGCGATCCGGCGGAAGCCGTTAACGAAAGGCTTCAAGATGCGCGAAGGGATTTCGGGCAAAACGTGCAGCGCGACGATTCTGGTCGCGCCCAGTTCGACCGCGGCCCAGACGGGCAGGGGATTCAGCAATCCGCCGTCAGTGTACCATCGCGCGCCGATTCTATACTGCGGAAGCACGCCGGGCACCGCGCAGGACGCCGCCAGATGCCGCCACGTTACCTGGTCTCCCAAAAAGATCTTCGGCTTCAGGCGGAACACATCGGTGAGCACGACGGCATAATCCATGCGTAAAGGATGTTGCGCCATCAGCGATTGGATGGTGGCGGGAAGCGAGCGAAGCGCTCCGACGCCGGGCCGCATCCAAAAATCGATGAGTTGTTCCGGTTCCGCGCCGCCGGCGATCACGTATCCGTTCAACGAACCGATGGATGCGCCGACGATCAGATCGGGACGGAAGCTGCGGCTGAGTGCGCTCCAGGCGCCGGCCTGCCAGGCTCCGAACATGCCGCCGCCCGATAAAACCAGCGCGGTTTTCACGGCGTCGGTTTTCACATCCCTTTTCCCATCTCTTTTCACGACCGCGCTCGCGCTTCTCTACAATAAAGACGTAACTGCTTCATGGAAGATTTTGATCCGGATCGATATGGGCCGGAAGTGGCTCGTATTTTAGCATTGGATGGGAACGGCGGGCGGCTGATGCCGCTCACCTGCGCCGGGTGCTCATCGGAACAGGCACGCACCATACTGAATACGTTTAAACCAAATCAATTGTTTCCTGGATTGAAAGACGCCGCGGCGCCGATGGCCGGGATGTGGCTGTACTTCTCCTGCTTCGAAGAGGCGCACGAGCTGGTTTCCCGATCCGAGACCGCGGAATGCGAGCTGTGGCACGCGATCCTGCATCGCCAGGAGCCGGATTCGGGAAACGCGGCGTACTGGTTTCGCAAAGTGGGTGCGCATCCCGTGTTTCATGAAGTGGCGCACGAAGCCATCCGGATTCTGAAACGTATCCCGGAGGCGGAGTTTCGAACCGGGAAATGGGATCCCTTCGCGTTTGTGGGGTTCTGCGAGCGCGCGCGCATGCAGCCCGGATCGGCGCAGGAACGGGCCGCGCTCGAAATTCAGCGCGCCGAGTGGCAAATCCTGTTCGACTACAGCGCGAGGCCGCGGTGAGGGCGCGCACGTTGGTTGTTGTGCTGGCGATCGGCGGCGCGGGCGTGCTGATCTGGGCGTTGCTGAAATTGAGGAGCCAGCCGCCCGAAGTGCAATTCGTGCGCGTGGCGCGAGTCACGATTCACAACTCGGTGGTGACCAATGGCAAGGTGGAACCGATCGAATGGGCCACGGCGCGCGCGGAACGATCGGGACCGGTGGAAAAAATCCTGATCCAGCGGGGGCAGAACGCGGCCGAGGGAGCTCCGCTGGTGGAGCTGGATACGAGCGAAGCGCGCGCTGGTCTGGCCGCCGCCGAAGCGCGGATCGCGCAGGCGCAGGCCGATCTCGATCTGATGCGAAGAGGAGGACGCGCGACGGATCTCGCGGAAATTTCCGCGGGCCTCGATCTGGCGCATCACGATCTGGAAACCGCCACCAAGGACTACGACGCGTTGAAGCGCCTGGAACAGAAGCAGGCCGCGACGAAAGCCGAAGTGGAGGCGGCGAAGCAGCGCATGGATCACGCGCAGTTGCAGATCGAATCCTTCGAGCAAAGGCGCGCGGCGCTCGCGGCCAAGGCTCCGGATCGCGCGGCGGCGCAGGCCCGGCTCGACGATGCGAAGGCCGCGCAGACGCTCGCCGAAACCGAGATTCGCCAGAGCGTGATCCGCGCGCCCATCGGGGGTATCGTGTATCAGTTCGATCTGAAGCCGGGCGCGTATCTGAAGGCCGGAGATGTGGTCGCCACCATCGGCCGGCTGGATCGCGTGCGGGTCACCGTCTACGTCGACGAGCCCGACCTGGGTCGCGTCGCGAAAGCGATGCCCGTCGTGATTACGTGGGACGCGCTGCCCGGCAATCAATGGAGCGGCGAAGTGGACCGGATTCCGACCCAGATCGTGCCTCTGGGCACGCGGCAGGTGGGCGAAGTGGCGTGCGTGATCCAGAATCCCGGCCGCGAGCTGTTGCCCGGCACCAACGTGACGGTGGAGATCCGGTCGCAGACGGTTCCGAATGTGCTGGCGATTCCGAAGGAAGCCGTACACAACGACCACGGCGAAACCGGCGTGTATGTTCTTGCCGGCGATCATCTGGAATGGAAGAAAATCACCCTGGGAGTATCGAACACGACGCGCACGGAAGTGAGCGGATTGAACGAAGGCGACGCCGTGGCGTTATCGTCGGATCACGCGCTCCGCGACGGGCTGGTGATCAAGCCGGTGATGCCGTAGCCCGCACCAGTTTTTCGATGTACTTGGCGATGACGTCCACTTCGATATTCAATCGAGAACCCGGACGCGCCGATCCGAGCGTCGTGTTGGCAAACGTGTGCGGAATGATGGTCACGCCCACGAGTGGGCCGGGATCAAGCGTTGCAATCGTCAGGCTGATTCCATCAATCGCGATCGAGCCTTTGTGGACCAGATAGCGATCCAGCTCAGCGGGCACGCGTACCTTCAGCCAGTAATTTTCACCGCCCAACGAATCCAAAGAAACCAATTCGCCGGCGCCGTCGACGTGGCCTTCGACGATGTGACCCGAAAGGCGCGTCGCCGGCATGACCGGCCGTTCGAGGTTGACGCGCGAGCCGGTTGCCAGATCGCCCAAGTTGCTGCGGCGCAAGGTTTCGGGCGCGAGATCGGCGCCGAAGGAATTTTGATCGATGCTGATCGCAGTCAGACAGACGCCGTTGACGGCGATGCTTGCGCCTTCGGTAAGGTCCGCGAGCACGGTCCTGCATTGGACCCGCAGGCGCGGCCCCGCGGCCGCCACGGTGCCCAATTCTTCAATGATCCCGGTGAACATGGTTCTCTTTAACTTGAAAAAGGGGACGGACCGCTCTACCCACACAGGACGCTCTCAAACGAATCAGCGACTTCAGATTGGGGACGGAGTGGTCTGTCCCCTTTTTCAACTAACAGCTTTATCCAAAAAAGCCTCGACGGCAAACTCGTCGGCGGTAATCGTATGGAGTTTCACGCCGTGAAACAGAATCGCATCCGCGCGGCGCCGTCTTCCCGCGCCGCCGGCCACCGGCAACGACTGCATCCCTCCCAGAACTTTCGGCGCGTAGTAGAAAAAAATCTTGTCGGCGACGTTCGATTCGAGCGCCGTCCAGTTTACGCGGCTTCCGGCTTCGATCATCAGCGAGAGATATTTTTCTCGCGCCAGAAGTTCGGTGGTCGCGCGGAGGCTGGCGCGCCCGTCGGGGCCCTCGAGCACTTCGACGCGCACTCCCTGGGCTTCGAGACGCCGGCGGCGTTCGGCCGAACCGGCCGAAGTGGTGATCACCATCACGTCCTCGCGGCACGAGTTCACCATCTTCGATTCGGGCGGAAGACGCAATTGCGAATCGAGTACGATCCGCAGCAAGGGGCGTGCGCGTTCCTCTCCGCTACGATCGTTCAACAAGCAATCGTCGGCGAGAACGGTGCCGATGCCGGTGAGAATCGCATCGGATCCATGGCGCAGGGTCTGCACGTGGGCGCGAGCGCGCTCGCTGGTGATCCAGCCCTGATTATCTTCGGGGGCGGCGATTTTTCCGTCGAGCGTCACCGCGGCCTTCACCGTCACCAGCGGCAATCCGGTGCGCATGAAGTGAATGAAGGCTTCGTTCAACCCGGCGGCGCGCGGCGCGTAGGCGTCGGCGATTTCCACTTCCACGCCGGCGTTGCGAAGCTCAGCGAATCCGCGTCCGCTCACCTCCGGATTCGGATCTTCGAGCGGCGAGACCACTTTGCGGATCCCGGCGGCGAGAATTGCGCCGGTGCACGGCGGGGTGCGTCCGTGAAACGAATGCGGCTCGATCGTGACGTACATGGTTGCGCCGCGGGCGCGCTCGCCCGCTTCTTCGATCGCGAGCACCTCGGCGTGCTTCACGCCTTTGGCGGTATAAAATCCGCGGCCCACGACGCCGCCGTCGCGAACGATCAACGCGCCCACGGCAGGATTGGGCGACGTGCGGCCGATGCCGCGCGCGGCTAACTCCAGGGCTTCGTCCAGATAACGGTTCATCACCTTGACACCAGTCAGTCGAATATGGACGCGACGAAAATTTCGGGATCGAACGGCAGCAGGTCATCCAGCTGCTCGCCGACACCCACGTAACGGATCGGCAGATTCAGTTCGCGCGAAATAGCGACCACTACTCCGCCTTTCGCGGTTCCATCGAGCTTGGTCAAAATGATGCCGGTGACGGCGCTCGATTCGGTAAACTTGCGCGCCTGTTCGAGACCGTTCTGCCCGGTGGTCGCCTCGATCACCAGCAGCACTTCGTGAGGCGCGCCTGGAATCACGCGCGCGGCGGTGCGGCGCATCTTTTCGAGCTCGGCCATCAGGTTGGTCTTGGTGTGGAGGCGGCCGGCGGTATCGACGATCACGTAATCCACCTTGCGCGCTTTGGCCGCTTGCAGCGCATCGAACACCACCGCGCTTGGATCGGAACCGGGCTGCTGGCGAATGAGATCGGCACCGGTGCGCTGCGCCCATACTTCGAGTTGCTCGATCGCGGCCGCGCGGAAGGTGTCGGCGGCGCACAACAAAACGCTGCGGCCTTCGGATTGAAGACGACGCGTCAGCTTGCCGATCGAGGTGGTCTTTCCCGAGCCGTTGACGCCGACCACCATCACCACGCCCGGGGGCTCGGCGACCAGCGGGATCGGGCGCTCGGTAGCTTCGAGGATTTCGAGCAGATGCTCGCCGATCAGATGCTTCAGTTCGGCGATGTCGCCGACCTGATGACGATCGACGCGCTGGCGGATGCGCTCCAGAATTTCGGAAGTGGTCTTGGCGCCGATGTCGGCGGTAATCAACGCGTATTCCAGCTCTTCGAGCACGGACGCGTCGATTTCCTTGCGTCCGCTGACGGCATCCTCGATTTTCTCCATCAGACCGGCGCGGGTCTTTTGAATACCGGCTTTGAGGCGCTCGAGAAGACCGGGCTCGCTCGGAGCGGGCGTCGAGCCGAACAGAGATTTGATCATGGGCGCTTAGACTTCAGTCTATCAGCGCCCGCAAACCCCTTACCGAGTTGATGGGCCCGGAAGCTGGAACAGGACGCGGCGATCGCGATTGAGCTGTTCGCTGAAGCGCACGTCCACGTCGGCGAGCGACGCGGTCTTCTGCACACCTTCGCGCGTGGTGTAATGCAGCGCGTTGCCCTCCACGTGATAGGAGGTCGCAGCCTGGATCGTGTGATCGTTGAACGCGATCAGGTAGAAGTCGGCCTGGCGATAGAATGAGCCTTGCGCGCCGTTCGGCGTCCCCGATCCGACGTTCTGATTGATGACCACCGGGGGCGCAGCCGCCTGCGGCGGGGCGGAGGCGTATCCGTAGCCGGACGGATAGTTGTAGGCGTATCCAGACGCCGGATAACCGTAAGCGTATCCGTAGTCAGTGTAGGGAGAGTAGCCGTCGTAATATCCGTAATCGTCCCAATACGGCCATCCCCATCCATAACCGTATCCCCAATACGGCCAACCGAGGCCGAAGCCGAGGCCGAAGCCAAGACCGAAGCCAAGACCGTATCCATATCCATAACGGCCGTAGCCGTAGCCATAGCCGCCGCGATAGCCCCCATAACCGCCGCGGAATCCTCCGGCGTAGCCGCCGACCGACCCGCCACGGAATCCCCCGCCGACCGACCCGCCACGGAACCCTCCGCCTCCGCCGATCGAGCCGCCACGGAATCCTCCGCCACCGCCGACCGACCCGCCATGGAATCCTCCGCCTCCGCCGCCATGCCCGCCGCCACCGCGTTGGGCGAAAGTGGAAACCGGAAGTAAGGAAAGAATGAGAACGAACTTCAGGAGCCGCATAAAGATCTCCTGCTTGCAGCTTACTCCCGGATCCCCGAACGCGCAAGAGCCCAAGGGCTGAAGCTATCGACGTGAAATTTTTCCTACAAGGTAATTTGATCCACCGGTCACCGCCCTTACCGGTCAGGAGGCAGTTATGAAAAAGACAATTCTGGTTCTGGCATTGATGATGGCGGCGATTACGAGCTTTGGCGCGATGACGCCCGCTCCGAAAATTTCCGAGCAAAACGGCCTGAGCGCCGAAACCGGCAACTACATTTACTACGTCTATCATCGCTATTGGGGTTATCGGACGTACTACTATGCGCCGCCCGTCTACGTCGCTCCGGTGGTTCCGGTGTATCGCGTGTGGTACACGCGCTACTGGTGGTATTGATCAGCCGCGACACCCACGCCGCATCATGGATATGATGGAGTTCATCTGTCCATTCAGCCCGCGAGGAGGAGCATGGCCGACAAAATGATCCGCTGCCCGGAAGGGCACTTCTACGACCCGTCGAAACACGGCGCTTGTCCCTGGTGCGCGCTGCCGCAAGACGTCGGGTACGAGGCGAAGACTCGCCCGGTGCGGCCCGGTGGATTGGAAATTCCACCGCCGCTGCCTCCGCCGTTTCCGGCGGGCTTGAGTGGGGAGCCTGCTGCTCAATCGTTTACACCGGCGGCGCCGGCGGCGCCTGCACCGGCTGCGGCGACTCCCGCGGCTGCCCGCCCGGGCGCGACCGTTCGGGTCGGCATGAACGCGACCGCAGCGGGAAAGAGGGATCCGGTGGTCGGATGGCTGGTGTGCCTGGAAGGTCCGGATCGCGGCAGGGATTTTCGCCTGCACATGGAAAAGAATTACATCGGGCGCGCGCCGACGATGGACGTGGTGATCGAAGGTGATAATACGGTTTCGCGCGAAAAGCACGGCGTGATCATTTTCGACCCCAAGCGGCTGGTGTTCTGGGTGCTTCCGGGCGAGGCTTCCGGACTGGTTTATCTCAACGGAGAAATCGTCAACGCTCCGATGCAGATGCAGCACGACGACGTGATTGAAGTCGGCCAGTCCAAGCTGGTGCTGATTCCATTTTGCGGAGAAAAATACAACTGGAGCGATCCGGCCGCATAAAACGAGCCCACTTCAAGCATGCGTTTTCTTCCCGGTAACGCGCAGCATATCGGATCGCGCCACTCCCAACAGGATTCGTTTGGATTCGGCGATCCGGACGACGCAGAATTTCTAGCTCATGGCGGATTTCTCGCCGTGGTCTGCGACGGAATGGGCGGGATGGAGTATGGCGACGCGGCCAGCCGTATGGCGGTGCGCGCGTTTCTCGATGCCTATCGCGCCAAGACACCGGAAGAGAGCATCCCTGCCGCGCTCGAACGCAGCGTTTATGAGGCGAACCGCCAGGTGGTTTCTCTCGCGCACGGTTTGGGGATGTCGGAAGGGATCGGGACGACGCTGGTGGCGGCCGCGCTGCGCGAACATTCGTTGTATTTTGTTTCGGTGGGCGACAGCGGCCTGTTTCTGGCGAGCGGGGGCGAGTTGAGAATGGTCAATCATCCGCATGTCTTCGCGAACGTGCTGGACGCGGCCGTCGCGCGCGGGGCCATGTCGCTTGAGGTCGCGCTGGCGCATCCCGAACGCGAATCACTGACCAGCTTCATCGGCGCCGAATCGCTCGAAGAGATCGACCGCAACCTCGATCCCTTGCCGCTGGTCGAAGGTGACACCGTTTTGCTGGCGAGCGACGGCATGTTCAAGACGCTCGCGCACGACGAAATCGCCGCGAGCCTGTGGGGGAATCCGCAATCCTGGCCGGAGGTATTGGTCGATCGGACGCTGGCGAAAAAGCGCGAGTTTCAGGATAACGTCACCGTGCTTTCGGTGACCGTGGCGGCGGAGGAAGTGCGTGCGCTGCCCCGCACGGTTACCCGGCACCAGCCGGAAATCCCGCCCGCGCCTGCCGCGCCCGGTTCCTTGCTGGAGGCGACGGCGGAATTGCCTCCGAGGGTGGTGGCTGCCGCCGCTGCTCGCAACACGTCGCGAAAAATATCCCGCAGCGGAGTTTGGATCGCGATCGTAATTTTATTTCTCGCCGCGGCCGGCGCCGGGTGGTGGTACGCGCGGCGTGTTTCGACCCATGTCGGTCAGGCGAACCCCATCTCCAATCCATTGACACCGGCGTCTCCTTCCGGAGACGTGAAAGGGCCGTCGCAATGATGAAACGAATCCTTCCGCTGCTCGCGGCGGCCGTCTGCGGCATTGCTCAGCCGGCCACGCAAAAAATGCTTGATTCGAGCGTCCAGGTGATCGGCGCCATTCAGAAGGATGGCAAGCTGCAAGTGGGCTGGCTCGGCGGCGGATTCGTCGCTGACGCGCGCCACGTCGTCACCATCGGCGCCTGTTGCGACAAGACCCAGGATGGCGACCAGAAGACGCCGTATATTCGCGCCGCGGGTAAGGTGATCGAGACGAAACTCGCCTGGACCGGCCCTGGCGACATCACGATCCTGGAGGTTCAGGAGGCGTTGAGCGGCTCCGGCGTGGCCATCGCGCCCAAGAATCTTGCGCAAAAGGAACAGCCGATTTTCACGGTCCAGTTTCCGCAGAAAGGCGAGCCGAGGGTCACCGAGGGCAAGCTTCAGGATGTCGTCAGCTCCGACAAGATTCCGGTCTCCGCATTCAAAACCACGCCCACCGCGGATTCGGTCGACATGGGCAGCGCGATGTTCGATGCCTGCGGCAGCGCGATCGGCATCAATCTGCTCGTGGACAAAGGCGCGCAGTACGCGTTCGTGATCGATCCGGTGACCGAGGGATTTCAGAAGGTGGGCGTGCAGGCATCGGTCGCGAGCAGCGCCTGCACCGCGGCCGGCGGGGGCGGGCAATCCGCGGGCGGCGGCGGACCAGGCGGCGGCCAGAAGGGCGATGACGACAATCCTGGTCTTTGGAGCTGG
>Ga0187784_10004328_pt1 | contig 11479 bp, 14 predicted proteins | sample 1015_SJ02_MP15_2_FD_132964 | JGI IMG/M metagenome (GOLD analysis project Ga0187784, IMG submission 132964) | Tropical peat soil microbial communities from peatlands in Department of Meta, Colombia - 1015_SJ02_MP15_20_MG | ecosystem: Environmental > Terrestrial > Soil > Wetlands > Peat | place... | reverse complement strand
GCGCTTTTCGAGATATTTTTGCGGATCGGCCGCGAACTCGGTCCGGCAGCCCGCGCATAGATGTGGCGATGCAGGCTTTTGCGCCGGATCGACCGCCATGCCGCAAACCGGATCGGCGGCCGACGTCGTGCTAGGTATTTTGGCGCCAGATGCTTTGGCGCTGCCTGAATGCACCGACTGTGCCATGATACCCCCGCCCCCCCTTGAAACGGATACCCAGTAGGGGTATATAAACAAAATGCGGGCACTTGCCAAGACATCGGTGTTAAAACGGCTGCAGCGTATCGAGGGCCAGGTGCGCGGATTGGCGCGCATGGTCGAGGAGGATCGCTATTGCATCGATATCGTGACGCAGCTCTCGGCGGTGCGCGCCGCGTTGCGCCGTGCCGAGGAGGAAATTCTCGCCGATCACGCGGCGCATTGCGTCGAGCATGCGATCGCCTCGGGCAATAAGGCCGAGCAGCGGCGCAAGGTCGCCGAACTGATCGACGTTATTTCGCGCAGCGATCGCTAAGTGTGAGGTAGCTTCGTTATTGCAAGCCAACGGCTCCGGCCCGAAGTGGCCGGCCCGATGACGAGTTCCGCGAACAATCCAGACCGCGGCGTCGCTGTTCTGGATTGCGTCGTCGCTTCCACGTACGCGCTCCGCGCTTTAGTGGACTCAAACCCACCGTAGCTCGCAACGCGAGCGGAGGCGGGTCGCTCCTCGCGAAGACGAGGAGGATTGGCCCTCACAGCCACCGTTCCCGGCTTTCGCTGCGCTCAATCCAGGCTATAGATATCAGTTCAGCAAAATGATGCAGCCGGCCGCCAGGTTCAGCGACTCGGCTTCGCTCGAAGTGGCGCGCCGGATTTCCGATATCGAATAATTGTAAACCTCTTGATTGATCAAGCGCCGCTTAAGCTCGCTGCGCGCCTCGTGCTCGGTTAGCGCGGCCACGCCGTACTGCAGATGTACGGTCATCCCATCACGGTCGGCGAACGAAACGGTGGTCACGAACGGCACTTGCATTGCGCTTCCCTTTTTGGTTTGCCCCATCCAAACGGTCAAACTTTAACAAAAAGCTACCAATTGGCTCGGCCGCAGTTCGCCTCTGCGAAACTTTGGATCTGAGGTGAATCGAAATTGACAGGCTCTTGTCGGCTCAGGCGAATCTCTTGCGCGCCAGCGCTGCGCCCCGGCCGAGTGCTTCGAGCTTCGATGCGGCGATTTCACGGCGCATCGGCGCCATGCCGCAATTGGTGCAGGCGATGATTCTTTGCGCAGGAATAAATTTTGCCGCTTCATTGATCACGCTGGCGATTTCTTCCGGTGTCTCAATCTTATCGGTAGCGACGTCGATGACGCCGATCAGCACATCCTTGCCGTCGAGCAGTTTGAGCACGCTCATCGGTACGTGCGAGTTGATGCATTCGACCGAGACTTGATCGATTCGGCTTTTTGCCAATGCCGGGAAAAATTTTTCGTATTGCCGCCATTCCGAGCCCAGCGTCGCCTTCCACTCGATATTGGCGGGAATGCCGTAGCCGTAGCAGATGTGCACGGCGCTTTTGCAGGCGACGCCATCGAGAGCGCGGTGCAGCGCTTCAATGCCCCATCCGGCGGCGGCATCCATGTAGACATTGAAAGCCGGCTCGTCGAATTGGATCACATCGACGCCGTCGGCGGCGAGCCCGCGCGCCTCTTCGTTGAGCAGCGCGGCAAAGGCAAAAGCCAGCTTCACCCGGTCGCCGTAATGGGCGTCCGCGATGGTGTCGACGATGGTCATCGGTCCGGGCAAAGTGAATTTGAGTTTGCGCTTGGTGTGGGCGCGCACGAGCCGCGCCTCGCGGGCATGCACGCGCGAGCGCAGCCGCAGCGGACCGACGACGGTCGGGCACATTGCCTTGTAGCGGTCGTTGCGGATGCCCATCTCGACGCGCTTATCGAAGTCGATGCCCGCGACGGCTTCGAGGAAGCCGTGCACGAAATGCTGGCGCGATTGTTCACCGTCGCCGACGATATCGATGCCGGCGTCCTGCTGCAGCTTGAGCGCAAGGAGCGTGGCGTCGTCCTTGGCGGCCGTTAGCTCGTCGCCGTCGAGGCGCCACGGCGCCCACAGTTTGTTCGGCGCCGCAAGCCAGGCGGGCTTGGGCAGACTGCCGGCGATCGTGGTTGGGAACAACGGCGCGGTTTCAGTCGCTGGCATTGTGGTCGCGGTGGTCGCGGCGGTCACGTGACCGACAAGGCGGCGGGCGGCCGCCAATCATAGAGCCAATCGTAATGATGCAGCAGCAGCTCGCCGCCGATGACGCGCATTGCCGCGTTGCGCAGCATAGCCGGTACGCCGTTGAGGTGATAGCGCTCGCCGTTCTTCGCCGCCAGCCGCTGCACTTTGCGGGTCCGCGCGCGCCGCACCGCGGTATAGGTTTTCAACGCAGTGGCCGCATCGTCCGGCATGCGCGCCAGGCAGCGCGCCGCCACGACTCCGTCTTCGATCGCCATCGCCGCGCCTTGCGCCAAAAACGGCAGCATCGGATGAGCGGCGTCGCCGAGCAGCGCGGCTGCGCCTTGCGACCAATTCATTAGCGGGCGGCGGTCGTAGAGCGCCCATTTCAGCCAGGCGTCGGGCAGGCGGACAAGCGCGCGCGCCTGCGGCGCCCAGCGCGCGGCGGTAAAGTGCGGCAACAAGTCGGCGCGGCTCGCCGGCTCGCTCCAGCCCCATCCGGTCCAATTGTCCGAAGTGATGACCACGATATTGATCACTTTGCCGGCCTTGACCGGATAGTGCACGAGATGAGCATCGCTCCCGAGCCAGAGATGGATCAAGGGTTCGCGGAATTCCGGCACAACGTCCTTCGCCGGAATGAGCGCGCGCCACGCGGCGCGGCCGGAAAAGCGCGGCGCTTCCTTAAACCCGAGCCGCCCACGCGACATTGACCACAGCCCGTCGGCTGCGATCAGCGCATGGCCGCGCTCGTCCCATAGTCCGCTGGTGCCGCGCGCCGACACGGTGACGCCGTTCGGATGGGTGACAAAATCTTCCACGCGCATGCCGAGCTTGAGTGAAATATCAAGCTCCTGCGCCGCCGCACTGGCGAGCGCGGCCTGCAGATCGCCGCGATGGATCATCCAATACGGCGCACCGTAGCGCTGTGTCGCCGCAGCGCCGAGCGGCATGCGCACGATCTCGCGTCCGGTCGTTGCGCTAAGCACGCGCAAACCCTCAGGCGCGACGACGTGCGGGCGCAGCCGGTTGCCAAGCCCGAGATCGAGCAGCGTACGGGTGGCATTGGGGGACAGCTGAATGCCGGCGCCGGTTTCCTCAAGCCGCTCGGCCTGCTCCAACACAACGACGTGAAAGCCGTTTCGTGCCAGCGCCAGCGCGGCGCTGAGCCCGCCAATACCGGCGCCTGCGACAATGACGATGCGTGACGGCATCGCGGCGCGGTAAAGGGCTACACGATTTCGCTATGCAAGGCGCATTCCGCCGGCCGCGCGGCATTCGGCGCAAGCGTCGGATCATGACGGTAGAGCGTCGAGCAATACGGGCAGATGTACTCGGCATTGTCGCCCATATCGCAGAACACGTGCGGGTGGTCGAACGGCGGCTTGGCGCCCACGCACATGAATTCCTTGGCGCCGATCTCGATGACCGCCACGCCTAAGTCATTGTGGAAGTGTGGAATGATCGTGTCAGTCATGGTCTGGGTATCCAACCTTGCGTCATCGGCACCACGTTGGGCGGCACCATAGCGGGCCCACCGACCGATTTCCAGCAAGTGATTGCGGCCGGCTCGTGTTGTCAAAAAGCCGCAAATTGCTGGCAGAACGTCGCCGGATTTCGGGCTAGCAGGCTATGGGCCAAGGCCGATTCCTTCGCACCGTGCGCCATCCAGTCTTCGCGCTGGTTGGTGCTGTCATTTTTGCCGTCGCAGCGGCGGCGGCCATTCGCGGCGGCATGGCTGCACACGCGCGCGCAGTTGAGGACGGCCCAGTCAAGATCAGCGATCAAGCACTCGACCGCACTTTCGACCGCGCGGTCGCGGAGCGTGAAATCCGCTCCGCGCTTGCCGCCGGCGATCCCGACCTGGCGCAAAGCTTTGTCGAGCTTGCGGCCGATCGCGGCGTGCCGCTCGATCCGGCCTTGGCCGACACTGTGCAGGCCGCGACCGCGAATCGAGCGTCACTGGCCAATACGGCCGGGCGCTTTGTGCGCGGATTGTGGACTGGCGAGCCTGCCGATCTTGCAAGCCTTGCCGGCACCGCCTTCGGCGATCTCTTCGTGTTCGGCGATATCCGCGACGCCGCGCGCGAGGGCACGCACTATTTGATGGGTCAGCCGGCCGACCCGTGGATCCTCGGCCTTGCCGGCGTCGGCATTGCCATTACGGCCGCGACCTACGCCACGGCCGGCGCTACCGCGCCGGAGCGGATCGGTCTCTCCATTGTCAAGGGCGCGCGCCGGGCCGGGCGGCTGAACCCGGTCTTGGCCGTGCGCTTGGGGCGTGAGCTGGTGAAGGTGGAGGACGCCGGTGGGCTTGTCGAGCTTGCGGAAAATACCGGCCGCATCGAGACCAAGACCGGCACCGCGGCGGCGCTCGACAGCCTTGAAGTTGCCGAGGAACCACAAGACATGTCGCGCCTCGCCCGGCTCTCTGCCGCCAAGGGCGGCAAGACGCGGGCGATCATAAAGCTCCTCGGCCGCGCCGCCATCGTGCTCACGACAAGCGCATTGGATCTTGCGATCTGGCTGTTGTGGGCGGCATTCGCGCTGTTCGGCTTCTGCTCGTCGTGCAAAGCCGCAGTGGAACGCATCACGCAGCGCTATCTCGATAGGCGCAGGACCCGCGGTCTTCGCGCAGCGGCGCTGCGTTTGCCCGCCGTGCCATTGCGGGCGTGACCGCCAGACTTTGCGGCATGGCCGATCGGATCGTATGGTCGAGCCATGCCGCGCTTTTCCCATGACGGTGTGGAAATCGCCTTTCTCGACGAAGGCGAGGGCGAGCCGATCGTGCTCGTGCATGGCTTTGCGTCGAATAAGGAAGTGAACTGGGTCGCTCCGGGCTGGGTCGCCACGCTCACGCGCGCCGGCCGCCGCGTCATCGCGCTCGACAATCGCGGCCACGGCGCGTCCACGAAGCTTTACGACCCCGCCGCCTATCACAGCGCGGTCATGGCCGAGGATGTCCGGGCGTTGATCGACCATCTCGGCCTGCTTCGCGCCGACGTCATGGGCTACTCCATGGGCGCGCGCATCACCGCCTTCCTTGCGCTATCGCATCCCGATCGCGTGTGGTCGGCCGTGCTCGGCGGCCTCGGCATCCGGCTCGTCGAGGGGGGCGAGTCACTGGACACGATTGCGCAAGCGCTCGAAGCGTCGTCACTCGCCGGCGTCGCCGATCCAGTCGCCTATATGTTCCGCTCCTTTGCCGAGCAGACGCATTCCGACCTGCGCGCGCTTGCCGCCTGCCTGCGGGGCTCGCGCCAGACGCTCAGCCGTGACGAAGTCGGTCGTATCGCGGTGCCTGTCCTGGTGGCGGTCGGCAGCAAGGACCCAATCGCGGGTTCAGCGGAACAGCTTGCGGCTCTTATCCCGGGCGCGCGGGCCCTTGCGATTCCCGATCGTGATCACATGTTGGCGGTCGGCGACAAGGTCTTTAGGGCCGGTGTGTCGGCGTTTTTGTCGGAACGGCCTTGAAACCAGGTCATTGGCCTACTTCTTGGACCGAATTTCTCGGCTACTGGCCTATAAAGCGTGGCTCATGGTTTTGGCCCTTTCGGCTCCCAATGTGGTAGAATTCACTTGGTTTTCCGGGAGACACCCCGATGGCACAGCATCAGGTAAAGCCGGCGCTGGATAAGGTCGATCCGGTATGGGCGCGCATCCGCCGCGAGGCCGAGGACATTGTGCGTCGCGAGCCGGAGCTCGCTACCTTCATCTACTCGACCGTCCTGCACCACGACACGCTGGAAGCGGCCGTCATCTATCGGCTGGCGGAGCGGCTCGACCATGGCGCGCTGTCGGGTGGCCTGATCCGGCAGGCTTATGCGGAAGCGTTGGAGGATGTCGCCGCGATCGCGGAGGATTTTCGCGCCGACTTGATGGCGACGGCGGACCGCGATCCGGCGACCCATCGCCTGATCGAGCCGGTACTCTACTACAAGGGCTTCCACGCCATCCAGACCTATCGGCTGGCGCATTGGCTATGGGCCAAGGGCCGGCGCGATTTTGCGCTCTACCTGCAGAGCCGCTCGTCGGCGGTGTTCCAGTGCGACATCCATCCTGCCGCCCAAATCGGCCGCGGCATTTTCCTCGATCATGCCACCGGCCTCGTCGTCGGCGAAACCGCGGTGATCGAAGACGACGTGTCCATGCTGCACAGCGTGACGCTGGGCGGCACCGGCAAGGAACACGAAGATCGCCATCCGAAAATCCGCTACGGCGTAATGATCGGCGCCGGCGCCAAGATCCTTGGCAATATTGAGGTAGGCCATTGCGCACGCATCGCCGCCGGGTCCGTGGTGATCAAGCCGGTGCCGAACAACGTGACGGTCGCTGGCGTGCCGGCCAAGGTGGTCGGCGTCGCCGGCTGCCCTGAGCCCGCGCGCTCCATGGATCAGATGTTTCAGGATGAAATTTAACGGCTCGATTGGCGCTGCCGCCGCTGCGTGCTATGCGGGATAGAGCATGTTGTTCGAGCATGATCTTTTCCGACCTTGCTTTACCCGCCGCCTTTGTTTCGCCCGCCGAAGCGGGCTTCGCGAAGGCGGGAAATGCCAACCACCACCTTCGTAATCGTGCGCCAGGAGACACGCAGTGGACGTCCAGGAAGTCAGGAAGCTCGACGCCTATCTCAAGAAGCTGTTCGGCAATGCGCGCATCCGCGTAGTGCCGCGGCCGAAGAAGGAAGATTCGGCCGAGGTTTATGTTGGCGAAGAGTTCATCGGCGTGTTGTTCGTCGACGACGAGGACGACGAGCGATCGTATAACTTCCAGATGGCAATTCTGGGCAGCGACCTGGAATAGCGGAGGACAGACGACAGAGGACGGAAATAGATTGCCGCCTTCTTTCATCTGTCACGCGTCTTCCGTCCTCCGTCATCTGCTTCCGGATGCAGTTGCGCGACGAGCCGGTCAAAGCCCGAGGCAATGTTGCGCCAATCGTCGAGCCAATCGCGCGGGAAGCGCAACGTGATTAAGGCGCCATCCAGCGCCCGCTCGTGAATGCAGGTGCCGGGCACGGCGCGGCCCGGGCGCGTGCAGCGGGCGAAGAACTGCTCGGGATTGCTGCCGAGATAGACAAGATCATCACCTTCATAGGGCGTGCCGGCGCGGAACGGCAGGATCGCAAGCCCGTCCGGTCCCGCGCTTGCTTGGGATTCGATGTAGCGCGGATAGATGGTGCGTAGCCGCTCGAGCGGCGGCAGCACGGCGCCCAATCCGGCGATGGTCACGAACAGCCGTTGGTCGGCGCGTGCGACCGCTGCCGCAACGGCGTTGTCGGGATCGAGCGGCTTATCGTTCGACTTATCGTCCGGTTTGGGCGGGTTCAGTGACGGCCAGTCAAAGGCGAGATCGATGCGCTCCTGCGGCCCCGGATGCCGTTGCACCGCGGCGCGGATTGCCGTCGGCGGCACGTCGAACAGCACGCCCGCGACCGTGATCGGAACGGCCGGCGCGTCGAGCGCCGTCGGTTCGCGCGGCCAGGTCGGCCACAGCACATAGGAAACGAAGGCCGCGGCCGTTGCCGCCAGCACGATGACGAGCGCGAACGGCAAACTGAGCGCAGCGCGCGCGGGCTTTCGTCTTTTGCGTCGAGGGACCGCATGCGCCGTCATGGTTTAGTGCCGCTGCTTCGCGAATCAGCGCGCAGTATCGCATGGGCCACAAGCGCATGGACGGCAAGGGTTCGTCATCGCGAGGAGCGACCCGCCTTCGTCCGCTTGGCGAGCTACGGTGGGTTTGAGTCCACCGAAGCGCATGGCGCGAAGGTGAAAGCGACGAAACGGCCCAGATCGGCTCCGCACAACTGGATTGCTTCGTTCGCTCGCAATGACGCGCAGAGCCTATGCCTTACGGTTTGGTCGGTGCCGGCTGCGCTGCGCTCGGCGGTGCTGCCGGCCGCGGTTTCGCCGGCGCGGCGATTTGCGCGGCGAGGGCCGCCGCGATCTTGCCATGCGCCGCGGCATTAAAGTGAATGCCGTCCCATTGATAAAAATCCGCCGGGATTTTGTCCGGGTCGTAGACGATGACGCGGATTCTGCGGGCGTGCAGGTGCGCCACCATCGCCGCGATATTGGCGGCGCGGGCCGCCTTGGTGCCGAAGAAGCGAAGATCGTTGGCGCCGGGTTGCAGGATGACGATGTCGGTGCCCTTGGGCACGGCGGCGTCGAGCCGGCTCAACATGCCGGCGGTGACATCGCCAAGCACGCCGGCATTGGCGACGTTGGCGGCGATGCCCTTCTTGCGCAGCAGCGCCTGCAATACCGCGGGATAGGCGTTCTGCGCGCCGACGCCCCAGCCGGACGTATTGCTGGCGCCGATCGCAACGATGTTCAGCGTCGCCGCTTCGATCGGCGAGGTTAAGGCCAAGGTCGTCGCTATTGCCAATGTCCGCAGCGTGAAAACCATCCGCTAAGCTCCTGACGCCAAATCCTAAATCGCAGCCGTTAACCTTTCTTTAAGCATTTCGTAGCGGCGCCCGGCGTCCTCTGCAATGGCTTGGGCGGAAGGGAGACGCCCGAATGCTCGAAGCCGTGCGGCCGGCGATATCGCCACAGACGATCGAATCCATTTTTGCGCTCGCCATCGGCTTTAGCGTCGCCGGATTGTGTGCGAGCGGCTACCGGCTGTTCAGCGCTCACTTTCCGAGCTTCCGCTTGCTCGAAGTCGGTCCGGTGCCGGCGCGCTTTGCGGCGATTCCGCTGCTGATGTTCTGCGCGCCCTTCATCATCATGCGCAACACGCTGCGCGGCCGCCGCATCGAAGGCCGCCGCGCCGAAATCGTCATGGTGGCCACCGTGATCGCCGGGCTGTGGAGCCTGATGTCCGGAACGGTGGTTGTGCTGGCGCTTCAAGTGCTGCTCAACGTCTGATACTCCTTCCGTTATGCTCTACGAACTCGACGAAAACCGGCCGGAACTGCCGGAACAGGGCCGCTATTGGATCGCGCCGGGCGCGACGGTCATCGGCAAAGTCCGGCTCAAGCTCGATGCCAGCGTCTGGTTTGGCGCGGTGCTGCGCGGCGACAATGAATGGATCGAGCTCGGTGAGCGTTCGCAGATCCAGGACAACGCGACGCTGCACACCGATCCCGGTTTCCCGCTGACCATCGGGCCAAATTGCGTGATCGGCCACAACGTCATCCTGCACGGCTGCACGATCGGCGCCAACAGCCTGATCGGCATGGGCGCGATTTTGCTCAACGGCGTGCGCATCGGCGAAAACTCTCTGGTCGGCGCCGGCGCGGTCGTCACCGAGGGCAAGGCTTTTCCCGCCCGATCGCTGATCGTCGGCGCCCCCGCGCGCGCGATCCGCACGCTCGACGACGCGGCGATCAAGCTCATTGCCGGCGGCGCCGACAGCTACGTGCAGCGCTTCAAGCAGTATGCGAAGGGATTGAAGCCGGTCGGGTGACATTTCGCTACATCGTGGTAACCGCCGCTTTGGGCGGACAAGCGACATGGCACGCGCGGTTTGAAATGGACGAGGCCGCCAACTGAGGCGGCCTCCAATTTCATTTGCTGTCAGTATCCGGGTCCGTGCCGGCAGGGAACGCAGCCGCCATATCGAGCCGGCTTGAAGTGGTACGGACAATAATCTCTCTGCCCTGGCCAGCAGCCTACCTTCTGAATTGGTGCGGCAGCTTCGACGGCGGCATGAAGTCCAGATGTTGCCAACCATGTCGTAGCCTCGGCTTTCCAAGTCAGGCTACCAGTGCTCAGGATCGCGGCCGTTGCAGTAAGCGTGACCATAAGTCTGCGCATCTACTTTCTCCTCCTGGTTTTCAAAACGAACCCGGAACTCTTTCGACCCTGCCAATCTAGCCTAAGACAGCTCTGAATTAGAATACGCCGTCGCGGATGAGGACGAAAGACCTGCAATTAGGACAGTACCAGGCCGCCAACTGAAGCGGCCTCATACCCCCAGAACGGCTTCAAACGCCTGAATGCCCAGCGTGAAAAACGCGGCGCCAATAGCCGCCAAAGCTACGCTCAGGCCAATTATCATGACGATCTCTGACCAAGTCATCGTGTTGTGATGAGCAAGAAACCGGCCACTCTCGCCAATTGGCTTCGCTAGCAAAAAATGGGCGCCGCGGGTGCTCCGCGCGCTCTGGCCATCCAGCCGATAGACGAATGCGCCGTTGCAAAAGGCGAAAGCACGGCCAGCGGTCGACTTTGAAATTCTTGTCAGCGGTTCATACAAACGTCATCCCAAAAAGGTGCGGTCCACCGGAGTCCGCCCGTAGCGCTGGAAAAGACGACGCTCACTTGAGGGCGTTGGAAACGCTGGTGGACCCGTGAGGCGACGCCTGTTCCCGGTTTAGGTTAATGCGCGGGGTATGTTGCGGAACCTGCCTTCGCGTGGCAAGGGTGCGCCAAATTCCTCTTCCCCGCTGCCGCGGACGCTGGCAAGGCGGAGGTGTGCTGGTGGCGAGTGTGATAATCCAATCGATCATGTATTTCGGGATCGGGTTCCTCGCTGCGGCATTGTTTGGACTATTGTTTGTTCCGCTGGTGCATAACCGCGCCATACGCTTGACGACACGCCGCTTAGAGGCAGCGATGCCATTGTCAATTGCCGAAATGCGCGCCGACAAGGATCACCTGCGCGCCCAAACTGCTATGTCAATCCGCCGGCTGGAAATAAGCATCGCGAAGATGAAGACCAAGACGGCGACGCACCTCGTAGCGATAAGCAAGAAGACAGAGACCATTAATCGGCTCACGAAGGAGTGTGGCGAAAAGACTGCCACGATCGATGCGCTGGAAGCGCGCGACAAAACGCTGCGCGATCAGCTGTGCGCCGCTGAGGAGAGGCTCGAGCTGCAATCTGAATCGCTGCGCAAAGCCGAGTGCACGTTCTCCGATAACGAGGCGGAGCTGACGAAACAGGTTGTCGCAATTGCCGACAAGGGTCGTCTACTCGACGAGCGCAAATTGGAGATCGAACGGCTGCAGAAGGAACTCGAGGCCGTCGGCAGATTGGTTACGGAAAGGGTGCGCTCCGAAATCGACCGGCTCGAGTCCTTGCTGCCCGTCGAGGTCAACGAGACGGTAAGACGAGATAGAGGATTGGTCTTCTCGGCGCATGCGATCACTAGTGGCCCGAATGGCCCGGTCTAGGTCTGGACGCTATTGAAGACCGCGGGTCCGCTGATGGCGTGCGGGCGATGCGTCGGACACGAAACCGCCACGTGCGCGCGGCATCGAAATGCCGCCGAGCTTGAACGCATGGAGCCAACGCCCGCTAATCCGCGCTTCGCCGAGGAT
>Ga0187784_10004326_pt1 | contig 11482 bp, 8 predicted proteins | sample 1015_SJ02_MP15_2_FD_132964 | JGI IMG/M metagenome (GOLD analysis project Ga0187784, IMG submission 132964) | Tropical peat soil microbial communities from peatlands in Department of Meta, Colombia - 1015_SJ02_MP15_20_MG | ecosystem: Environmental > Terrestrial > Soil > Wetlands > Peat | place... | reverse complement strand
CCTACTTCTTTTTTTAAAGATTGAAATTTCCTAATGAGAGACTCATCTTAAAAGTTAAAACTTTGTGGTTAAAACTTTGTGCGATTTTAATTCGAATTTATGTGACGTGAGGGTGGCACATATTAGTTGACACTTGACTCCGAACAATGGTTCTCGTTATTTGACTAAATCTACAATAAAGAGTATAGAATGTAAGGAATAGGCCGTTTCGTCCTTTTTGAGTACTTGATGTAATCATCGCCGAGTTCAGAAATCATGACTTTCTCCTCCACGTAAATCCGGTAGCAGTAAGCTAGACCAAATGTCGGCACAAGCAAAAGAATAGCCTCCCCAAGACTGCAATGCCAATCCTTGTCCCATCAAAATCAGAAACACTGCGGCATATGCTGGATGGCGCACAAGTCGATAAGGACCGCTGTCTACTACCTTCTGACCCTCTTGAATTGCTACTATCGATGAGAAGAAACGTCCTAGTAAAACAATGGACCATTGTCGTAACAAAATCCCTAAGACCATCAAGACTATGCCAGGATAAAAGACCCAGCTTGGCAACTTGGCAATTCCAGACGAAGCAAAGGCAAAAGCGATGTAAACGGACACAAATATGGTTATCATGATCAACCAGTAGGAGCTGTTGTCCTTTCTCTTTATTTGAGTCCCGCGACGGCGTAAGCGTGGGATAACGCCCGCACCAACTAATTCGCTTAGAAGCCAGAGTGAATACACTATATAAAATGTCCGTGCTTCGATGTCTCAAGCGAATAGTTGCACCATTTAGCTCACCTCGTTCTCTTCAATGCTGTTTTTGTCTTTTTGTCTGTTACATAAATATGTGAATTATTAAAGTGTAGGGGTGCAATTAACTAATGATGACCTGACTGTAAAGATATCGATTTTACATCTATGTATAATGCTCTTGTCACACCCTCTTTTTGTTGGGGGAGAAGTTGGACATTCTTTCAATATTCCATATACACATCATACACATCATAGACATATTCAGGCAGCGCATGCCGATAGTGCGCTCATTTAATACCCTGAGCACTGCGTGTGAGGATATGCACAGAGATATAAAAGCTGTTAGACGAGGGTCTTCAAACGCTAATGAGTGAGCCGTAAGTGTTGCTGGACAAATTTGAGACTGTTAAACACGACTAATCACCGATTAATTTGATACGTAAACGATCAAAAAAACAGCTCATAGCTTATTTTTGGCAAAATTGATGTTTCAGAGCAATTATTTGCCCATAATCTATATCTACTACTTATCACCCTTTTTTTAAATGAGGAATCGTCATGACTAACGACAGCGAGTTCCTCTCACGACTTAGTAGCTTCGGCCTCAGTGAAAAAGAGTCACAGCTCTATCTCCACCTGCTCAAGTACGGGCCAAAATCTACGTCCCTGCTCGCAAAATCGCTCAAAACATATCGTGAAGACGTCCATCGAACACTCATAAGCCTGATTGATAAGGGCATGGTTAATCCATCATTTGAATCGCCGACGGTCTACGCCGCAGTAGAACTTAAAATCGCTCTCGATTCTTCGATTAAAAAGCTCGAGACTGAGCTCCGTGAGATGGAAAGAAGAGGACAAGAGCTTGAGGAGATTTCAAAGCAACAGCGGTTTCAGCCATCCGATGAGTTCCCAACGTTTAAAATAATCAAGAGTCTCAAGGAACTTATAGCCCTGGTTAAGTCTGCCTTAGCTACAACGGTTAGGGAATGGGTAGTAGTTTACCCCGCAGTATTCTTTGTTGTTGCCTCCTTATATACAATAGAGGACTCAAAAACTTTTATAGACCGGGGAGGGGAGATAAGGATTATAACTGATTTCTCATACAAACATCTTGAGTCAGTGCAACAGCACTTGGATGTTGGTTATGATGTGCGTCAATTAACTGGATATCGCGGGGTAACGTTTTCAGTGTTTGACGAAAAATTTAGCACGACTGGGGTTAATGTTGATATCAACCGCATCTCACTTGATGAACCGGTGAGCGTAGTATGGACCGATGACGATGCTCATGCCGCACGTCTTGTGTACACATTTGAGATGCTGTGGGAACAAGCGATTCCTGCAGCACGGCAGATAGAAGAGCTGTTAATGGTAGAGTCTCCACTGGCATGACTGATGGTTGCAGTATTCCATTCAGCTAGTTTATGATAATGCAGAAGCGGAGTTAAAACCAGCAGGTAAATTTCTCGCAATGCAACGATACCAAATCAAGCGTTGTTGTATAAACTGTTGTCACTCAAGCTTATAAACTCGGTCGACTACTCTCAAGTAATAACAACCAATGGAACAACTATCAGGAGCATTAAGGATGCCATTGTTATAGGTTCAGAGATTGTAGAATCTCCTGAGAACGGAGTAATATTGCTTGCCCCTCGCCCCACGTTGGGTTATGCCTCTTAATTTGGCATAATAGAGAAATCCCAGACCTCACACAGAACGGAGTAAGCGTGCGGGGCATCTCCAACTTTTCATACGCCTGCATCGATACAGTTCGTGACTCTCGGACATTGGTTAAAATGTGCGCAACTTTGAAAATTACCGGGGGGTATTTATGGTGGCGTGGACGGAAGGAAGGTCATCAGTACGATTAGCATCGATGTCGAGAATCTCTCGACTGATGACCCTGTTATGGCGTTTTGGAGCGTAGACCCTACTTATGTCGAGTACCTTACGTCAATTTTCAATCTACTGTGGGAGCAGGCAATTCCCGCAGCAGAACGGATAGAGGAGTTGTTGAAAGAGGGGCCGCCGGACATTTAAGAGACAGACGTACATGTTATCGAACAAAGAGACACCGTTCCAGTATTTCATGTAAACTTCATAGACGTATTCGGGTAATGGATGTTTATAATGAGACCATTCAACGCTCGATACACCGTGTTTAAAAATATAAAGACGATTTGATTGATTCCATTGGATAATGTCTCCAAATTGTTCTGCAAATTACGAAGGTCTCTTAATACGAAATCACTTGCTGTGCCCGAATAAAAGTTGAACGCACCGGGTGTCCGCGTCTTCACGGACAAGGTGAATGGCATGGCTGTGCCGTCGCGCGTCGTGTTATCAAACTCTAATTTCTCATTTGACGGTCTATGCCGGTGGATCGTTAGTTCCATTCAGTGATTTCCACAAATCCTTCCTGTGCGAGCTGTGCCATTCTCGCCATCGCATCTGTGTTGACCTTGACTCCGGGCATGAAGTCCGCATTAACCCACCTGTGGGCTGCAGCCGTCGCGCCACACATCTCAATGTGCACGCCTCGACTCATCAGGTCGGTGATAAGACTCTTGTACGGATTGCCGGTCTTAATATTTCGTTCGGCATTGTATGCCTTATCGTTCAACAGGGGATGGCCAGCATTTGTGTGAAATACCGCAATGACTTGGGCCTTGGCGTTCCAGTCAGCTATATCCGTCGCAATGAGCTGGAGGTGGAAAATGGATGCAGGCAGGTCTCCTTCGAAAGCTAAGTCAGCAATACTGAAGGCGATCTTAACTTCTTCGAGTTTTACTGGAATATCGATATGAAGCGGTTTCATAAAATATCATTCAGACCCCGAGGTATTAAAATTACGTCCTTTTTTATAGCGGCTGGGAAGGCTTTTTATTGACAGTGCAAAATGTGCTGTATCGGTGATTTATAAGCCCTTTTTATGACGCTTTTGAGATGTGTACAAGTAGATTATTTGTATCTTTCTTCGTGACAAGTCGCACAGTTACATTTTTTCGTTCTTTTTTAATGCCTCGGGCTTATGTAGAAATATCTCAAACCCTTGATAGCGAGTGTCTAAACGGATTTTGGTTAAATATTTGAGAAACGCTTTTGTAAAAATAAGTAATTTACCCGTAGCGTATTCGCACTGATATTTAGTTATGAACAATCTCCTTAAAGCCTCCACTGTAAATTTACTAATTTCCGCCTGAGTTGAATTCCAAAAAATTGCCGAAGCTTTATTAATCTGGGGTATTGTCGCTTTACTCAACCCTAGTTTTCGCCACGCAGTGTACGTTTCCAACTCATTCCATGTGAACTCTAAGTAGAGAAGTGAGAGGTTATTGTTGCGATAAAAATCGGTGTTAGGAATACAATTAGACAAGTAGCCCTCCGACAGTCCACTGTGCATCATCGAACAGCTAATAGGACTACAATTACCTAAAGAAGGACACATCGAGGCGCATTTGTCAAAAAAGCGCCCTGTGAATGCCACGACTTGGGTTTAAATCCCCCCTCGGCCTTTTCTAGAGCTTTCTTTGGTTGATTAGGAGTTAAAATTGGATTTTTTTTGAAAAAGAAGATTTCTTGTATTGTTAATTGAAAATTCGAGGGTTGAGTGGCATGTTGGTGACACTTGATTTGAAAAAACGCCATTACATGTCTCAGATTGTGAAAAAGACCTGGTTAAAACCTTAGGCGGAGAGCCCACACAGCGGAGGTCGGACGTCAGAATCGCCCCTAGCCAGAGTCGTGCCTTTAGGATATCTATCTTCTGATAGCTCATTATTTTTAAAATCTTAGAAGGTTGAGTAATAGATTTACGGGTCAAACATCATCATAGAGCAACATTTATGTTATATAGCAACATTCTCATGAGTTAGTCACAAGTATGTTTTCTTGGGTTGAAATTCCCAAGAACTGGTAGATGGACTGCCCCCTAATACCGCGTAACTAACTGGTTAAAAATAGCACAAAAAATATGCCGTTTTTGATATCTCCTACTTAGAATACGTACACAGTGATAAATCATTATGGCTGACGATAGCGAATTCACCGCTCGACTCATTACATTCGGCCTCAGCGAGAAAGAGGCGCAGCTCTACCACCACTTGCTCAAGTACGGGCCAAAGCCAGCGTCCCTGCTCGCAAAATCGCTCAAGACTTACAGAGAACACGTCCACCGCACGCTCACCGCCCTCATCGATAAGCACATGGTGAACTCCTCACTCCACTCGCCGCTTGTCTATGCAGCAGTGGAGCTTGATATTGCCCTCGATGCTGCCCTGAAAAAGCACGAAAGTGAGCTCCGTGAGTTAGAGATTAGGAAGCAAGAGATTCAGGATCTGGCACGGGAACAGCGTTTTCGACTCTCCGATGAATTTTCGACATATAAAATAATCAAGAACATTAGAGAGCTCGTAGCTACAATCACATCTGTAATGGATTCAATGGAAAGTGAACTTTTAGTGTTTTGTCATGAGCCTGCGATAGTCGTTGCTTCCTTATATGGAGTGAACAAAGCGGCTGAAATGTTTATAAACCGTGGCGGGAAGGTAAGGGGTATAACAAATATCTCATACCAAATGATTGAACTGATACAACAACGCTTGGGTATCGGTGAGGACATACGCCACTACGGCGGGCGAGGGGTTTTTTTTGCAGTGTTTGATAGAAAGACTTCCATAACTGCGATTAATCCGGATGTCAGGAGTATCTCGCTTGATGAACCCATCAAAGGTCTCTGGACTGATGATCTCACGCATGCTGATTATCTCGTTTCCACGTTCGAAATGTTGTGGGAACAGTCAGTGCCAGCGGCACAGCGGGTAGAGGAGTTATCACAGGAAAGACCTCCGCATATCTAATAGATAGTCGTACTATGCCATTTAGCTTGTGCTGATAACAATGCGGTTGGCGTGGATGATAAGCTGATATTTAACAACCAGCTGATAAATTTCTCGCAATAAAAAAACCAGATGAAAGCTTTGTTGCACAGGCTTGTTGTCACGCAGCTTTATAAACTCCACCGACTTCTATCATGTGAGAATGACTATTCAAAAAGTCGTGAAGAATGTAAAGGATATTCTAGCGATTTGTTCAAATATTATAGAATCGGCGGAGAAAGAAGTCCTGTGGCTCGTTCCTTCTGTTATGTTGTTCTATGCCTCCACATACGGTTTGAATAAGCAGGAAAAAATGTTCATACAGAAGGGCGGATTTGTCAGAGGCATCACTGATATATCGTACAGCTATATTGATGCGGTGCGTGAGCGTTTGGATATGGGTGAAGAAGTGCGCCACTACGGTCAGTATGAAGGAATGATTTTTCTCGTCGGAGACAACAGTGAAAGCATTAGTTCGATTAGTATCGACCCCGATGTGCTCTTGTTTGACGGCCCCGCTACGGCGTTTTGGAGTGATGACGCAACCTATACTGAGTATCTATCTTCCATCTTCGAGACGGCGTGGGAACGGGCAATACCCGCAACACAACGAATAGCTGAGCTGTTAAAAGAAGGCCCTCCGGATTTCTAAGAGATAAACGTACATGTTACCGAACAAAGCAGATATCGTTCCAGTACTTCATATAAACGTCATAAACGTGCTCAGTCAAAGAGTGGCGATAGTGCGCCCACTCAAGCCCTGACACTCCGCGCGCGAGAATGTATGCACCTTTTGATTGCTCCTACTGTATAACATCGCCATGCTGTTCGGTAAAGTTCCTTGAATCTCTTAACACAAAGCGGTCTGCAATTCTTGAAAGCGGGATTTTTTGCCGTTTTATCCACTTATAAAAAGTTGAATCCGCGAGCAGCGTTAAAAAAGGTTTACAACCTTAGCGTTGTTAAAAAAACATCTCAGTTGAGTGTTTTATAAAATTCCATTTTAGAGCATTTTTTTATTTTTGACATATTATTTACCCAAATACACCATGTAATCTCCTGATACGACATAGATGACGCCCGAAATCTTTATGCGAACATAACTTGCTTTACTTTTGTTGAAAATCGACGGTAATGAGTCTGACCCATATTCTCCATCAACATCGCTAATATGTTACAAGGAGGTGACAGAAATTGATATGAAACGAAAACTCCTCTCGACTGTTCCCGTCAGTATTCCTATTGTCAGGGATTGAAATTGTTAGCCTGACGGCGACAAAGAAGGATGCGGCTACAATTCCGACAAGCGCAGTGCTAAAGCCATCAAACACCCCGACTTATTAGTACAACTGGGAGCCACTCGGCGAAGTATTGGCCTCCGGCCCAGGAGAGTCTTCGTGGGTCCTTATCGGCTCGACGTCTTTACACAAGGCACCGACAACGCCTTCAGGCACAAGTGGTGGATTGGTTAAGGAGAATAATCCAAATGCGTATACCGCTTTAAATGTGACTGCATATAGTCCTTATCTTTTAGCACGGGACTCGGGAGCGGAGGGCTGAAGCAAAATTTTGCAAAAAGCGGAAAAAGGTTTAAAGCATAGATAAGCCAGCGTTAGTTCAACGAGGTCGTTACTAGGCTGGACGTTTAATGATGAGCCGCAGGCGTTGTTGAACGAAGTGCACGTCCTTCCGGTACTTCATTTAGACATCCTGCACATATTTGGGCAGTGGATGTTTGTAATACTTCCATTGAACTCCCGATACTCCGTGTGTCACAATATAAGTTCGATTTGATTCATTCCATTGGATAATGTTACGGTACTGTTCAGCAAATGTGGGAGGTCATCAGTCCAATTCGGCCAAGCACATGTGTTTAATTATGATTTAGCCTCTTATAGCTCTTTTTTGAAAAATGAGTTCTTTTAGCTTCTTTACAAACACACGTAACAAGGTAACAAAGTGAAACCAAAAAAAAGATGATAAGTAAGTCCACTTATCTAGCACAATCGGTGACTTAAATGAAAGCTCTATGGACCGGATCGATAGCTTTTGGACTCGTGAACATTCCTGTAAAACTGTATGCAGCAATAGAACAGAAGTCAATCAAAATGCGGCTCTTGCACAAGGACAAGCATTCACCGATACGATACAAGAAATGGTGCGATGCGTGCACGCAAGAGGTGCCTCAGGACGAGATAGTAAGAGGGATTGAAGTCTCGCCGGACGAATACGTTGTTATCAGTGAAGAAGAACTTCAGTCCATCCGGCCTGAAAAAAGCGACTTGATAGAAATTGAGGAATTTATTCATTCTCATGAGATCGACCCGATTTATTTCAATTCGCATTATTTCGTGGGTCCAGAAAAACCAAAGGAGAAGACGTATTTCCTGTTCAGGGAAGTTCTCCGCCAAACTGCCAAGTCTGCAATCGGCAAGTTCGTTATGAAGGAAAAGGAACATGTTTGTGCGATCGAAGCTTACAGGCAGGGTATGCTTCTGACAACACTGAATTACGCCTATGAGATACGGGACATACTACAGATCAGCGGCCTAGATGAGAAACCGAAACTCTCTCGAGTCGAGATGGACCTCGCCAAACAGCTATTAAGCCAGATTGAGGTCAGTGAGTTTGATGTCACAAGGTTTCATGATACCTTTGAGGAGGAGCTCCAGGAACTCGTCAGGAAAAAGGTGAGAGGAGAAACAATCGCGGTCCAAAAGAAAGAATACGTCAGGACCACGGAAGAGAACCTGATTGAAGCGTTAAAGGCAAGCTTAAAATGATGCTCGCAGCTACTGGCACACAAGAGATTCTGAAATCTGAGGAGTACATTTTCGAGCCTAAGTTGGACGGTTACAGGGCGCTCTGCCAAAAAAAGGCAGAACGGCTACGGTTCATATCACGAAATAACAGAGATATTACCCTTGAGTTCCCAGAACTCTCGTTCAGCGATCTCATTAAGGCCGATTGCATACTTGACGGCGAGATTGTTATCTATGATGAAAAAGGAAACCCATCATTCTCTCTGATGCAAAGACGAAAGCGCCACGATCGGTTAGCTACGTACATCGCGTTTGACATTCTCGAACTGGAAGACAAAGACCTGAAAAGGCTGCCTTTATTAAAGAGAAAGCAAATGCTTGCAGATATAATCGAAGAAGGACGAAACTTACAGATAATGCCAAGCACCCACAATGGAGAGGAACTGTGGAAAGTGGTGACGTCAGCAGATCTGGAAGGGGTCATAGCAAAGAGAAAGTACAGCCCTTATGTCACAGGACGTTCGCACGATTGGCTCAAGGTCAAACGAGAGAAAACGGTCGACTGCGTTATCGTCGGATATATAATGAAGATAAGGAAAATAGGGTCATTGGCGCTTGGACTCTACGACAAAGGGACGCTCACATACGTTGGTCAAGTAGGTACAGGCTTTCACGAATCATTGCTTGATGAACTGGAAAAGGAGCTTACCTGCTCTAGCAACGGAGTAGTCCTTCCCAAGAATGTCCGACCAGTTGTCCCAAATAAGGTGTGCGAAGTCAAATACCTCGAATATACAAGAGATCATAGATTGAGAGCACCCGTTTTTTTACGGATTAGGGAGGATAAATTTCCCGCAGAGTGTACTGCAGACCAGGTGCAGAAAGGTGCTTGACGAGTATAAGAAGAGAGACTTTACAAAGACTGGTGAGCCTGAGGCTGAGCTTAAACCTTACCACGTGCAAAGCGAACAATCCATTTACGTTATCCAGAAGCATAAAGCCAGGTGGATACATTTTAATTTTCGCTTTGAGCATGATGGCGTCCTCAAGAGCTGGGCGGTACCTAAATGGCTTTCAGATGACCAGGAAGATAAAAGCTCGCAATCAGAACCGAGGATCATCCGGTTGCCCATGCCACATTTGCCGGCGAGATACCCGAAGGTGAATACGGCGCAGGGACAATCGAAATATGGGATAAGGGAAAATTTGTCAATATCACCACAAAAACGGAAAAGTGCAGCCTCTTGCCGAGGCTCTGGAAAAGGGACATTTCAAAATCTATCTGAAAGGAGACAAGTTGGAGGGGGACTTCGCATTCACACGACTTGACACCGGTTGGATGATCGTTAAGAAAAAGGAGGACCATCACTTGAGCAATGAGATTACCATCGGTGGGCACAGAATCAAAATAACGCACCCCGAGAAAGAGCTCGATATGGGAATATCGAAAGCAGAGCTCGTGGAGTACTATAGAAAAATAGCACCGTTAATGCTGCCCCATGTGAAGGATCGACTGGTATCCATGCTCAGATTTCCTGATGGAGTACAAGGCGAGAAATTTTTCCAAAAAAACATCCCTGACTATTTTCCTGAGTGGCTTGGAAGCAAATGTCTCAAGAATAACAGCAACACGACCTGTTATACGATCGTCAAGGATGAAGCAGGCATCGTTTATCTCGGCAATCAAGTCATCGTTCCACATATCATGGTAACACAAGCTGACAAACCGGAAATTCCCGACAAAATGCTCTTTGATTTAGATCCCTCTCAACCTGACTTACCGTCGCTTAAGTCGGTGGCACGTAAATTGAAGGGCTTTCTTGAAGCTTTGGGGTTTAAATCGTACATAATGACAACGGGGGGTAGGGGTTATCATGTTGCTGTGCCCATTATCCGAGAACTTGACAACAGCGGCGTTCGAGACTTCGCATCGAAAATAGCTCAAACCATCGCACAACATGATGCAACTGTGACGACTGAGCTTATTAAAGAAAAAAGAAAAGGCAGAATTTTCATCGATATTAACAGATTATCAGCGATGCAGACGTCTGTAGCGCCATATGCTGCGCGATCGGAAGCAAGACTTCCGATAGCGAGCCCGTTTGTTTGGGACGAGCTGCCTAATATCAACCCAACATCATACACCATCAGGAACTATCCAGAGGAGGATGCTTGGAGAGACTTCTTTGCTAACGCCGTGTCAATAAAGGACATTATTGAGAAACTCACATAGCAATCCAGCACGGCCCACTCCTACTACAAGCTTTCGTGGAAAGATCATACTTACTTTTAGCGGGATGGTACTATCTACATACTCAGGCAGCGGATGCCGATAGCGCACCCGCTCAACTCCAGATACTCCATGAGTGAGAATATACGCTCCGTTTGATTGTTCCCAGTGGATAATGACCCCATATTGCTCAGCAAATTTACGGAGGTCTCCAAGAACGAAATAAATTAAGACCCTTACAAGTTAGATTTTTTGTCGTTTCACCCACCCACCACTTGTAGAGGATGTAGTACTGAAACTTAGGAGTGTCATCGTCCCTATCGTCTAAAAGCGGTTGTACAGGCTTTATTACTTGCTGATGTAGTGGAACGTAATGGCCATTTTGATTTTATCTTGTGATGAACTTACTTGTAAGACAGGTCCATGAAGCTGCAATGCACCCCCGAATTGACATACTGAAAGTTTCATGATCGTAGAAATAGTTCTTTTGCCCTGTATAAGCACCTAATAAAACGAATGCTTTTAATTCTTAGGCTTTGTTGTGACCTAGATTGCCTTCCCGTTCAGCTTTTGTAATATGTGTTATATGTTGCCGACATTTTCCTTCGTGACAATTCGCGTAGTCACATTCTTCCGTTCTTTAGGCGCTTCAGGCTTCTGCAAAAATACCTCAAACGTCTGATAGCGAACACCCAAACGAGTTTTGGTCAGATATTTCAAAAAAGCCTTTGTAAAATTAAGTGTTTCACCTTTTCATACTAGCATTGATATTTTATCACAATGAAGTAACGTAAGACCTCCATGTTAGATTTACTAACCTTCCCATGAGTTGGATTCCAAAAAATTTCTACAACCTACTTAATCTATGGTATTGT
>Ga0187784_10004325_pt1 | contig 11482 bp, 12 predicted proteins | sample 1015_SJ02_MP15_2_FD_132964 | JGI IMG/M metagenome (GOLD analysis project Ga0187784, IMG submission 132964) | Tropical peat soil microbial communities from peatlands in Department of Meta, Colombia - 1015_SJ02_MP15_20_MG | ecosystem: Environmental > Terrestrial > Soil > Wetlands > Peat | place... | reverse complement strand
CACAGCCACCAGATTCCACCGAGAGCTACGGCTCCGATGCTCACGACATCGGGCAGGTGAGAGAGAACGTTGTACGTAAGCAATGGCAGGGCCTCTGAACCGAGGTCTGCCCTATACCCAAAGTTTTCAAAGGGCACGCTGGACAGCAGCAGCACCGACGTGCCGCCGACTTCCTTGAGGCCATAAATGTGGTTCAGATACTGGCCCGGGCTTTTGGCGAGGCGTCCCTGCGCCTCTGCGATCAACTCATCGCGCTCGCCAAATTTCGTTGCGCCCGTTGGGCAGGCCTCGGCACAGGCGGTAGGTAGTCCCTTGGCCAGCCTGTCCGCGCACATATCGCACTTGCGCACCAGCGGTAATGCTTTGCCCCATTCGTATTTCGGAACGGAAAACGGGCAGGCCATCATGCAATAGCGGCAGCCAATGCAGCGCGAGGCATCGTAAGTAACCGGTCCAAGCGTGGTCTTACGCAGCGCCGACACCGGGCACACCGAAGCGCAGGTAGGATCCTGGCAGTTCATGCACAAACGCCGCATGAACTTGTCGCCCTGCGCCAAAACCACGGTGTATTTGTGATCTGATTGCTTCTGCTCGGCGGCAATACTGTCGTTGTAGGGCAGTCCGTGGTGTTCCGCACACGCGGCCTCACACGCCTTGCAGTTGATGCAGAGTGTCGCATCGTACAGCAGACCTTTGCTCATTGTTGAATTGCTCCCTGGAGCGACCTTCACCCCTCGGGAAGGAGATGCGGCGAAGAACGGGGGTATGTGTTCTTGCGTTCATGTCTGGCGAGCACCGATTTGAAACACTCGGTACCACCATTCGCGCAGGCCCCTTGACAGCCTACAGGCGGAACAAAGGAACCCACGGCCAAGCACTGTTAAGAAGTTCAACTCGGACTGCCTCGTTGCTGTTGAAACCTTCTGCGCAGTCGTTGGCTCAACGCAAGTATGCCAAGGAAAATGTTGGCTGGCGGTGCAGGGGGTCACCCCCGGAGGTGACCGTCGTCACCTAGACCTGTTGCATCTTGCAACGATGAATTAGAGGGCCCTGCGGATAAAGCAAAGGCCCCAATCCCAAAGGATCAGGGCCTTTGTACTGCACTTGGGGGCAGGAGGTAATCAGTTCAGAAAGAACTCGCTGGTGATTTCGGCCCACTTTGTCGTCGGCAGTTGCACGGTGAGGTCATGAACAGCCACGCCGCCATCCTGCGCCACAGCGCCAGCCAAAGCCGGTATTTTCGCCTGCAGGCGATTGGCCGCCTCGGCCATCCACTTGCGCGCCAAAGTTCCATTCAGCAAATTCCGGAAGTTGATGGCCATGTCCGGAGAGATGACCGACACAAGCCAACCCGCACCGTAGGGATCGCTGTTCATCAACGCTGCATCGCTCAAAAGTGCATCATTAATGCTGGTCACTTCGCCTTCGACTGGCGAAACCAGTTCGGCCTTCTGCCCGTCGCGCAGGAGTGTCGCGAACTTCTGCCCCTGCCGGATCCACTGACCGCGCTTCGGAAGAATGATCCCGTCGATTTTGCCGGCAAGGCGCGCGCCGAAGTCATCGATTCCCACGCGCGCAAACGTGGGGCTCTCCTGCAACGCCCAAGTATGCCCCTGGTGATAGCGCCGGTTCTCCGGCAGATGGAACCCGGCCACGATTGTTGGGAGCGCACGCGCCGGTATGGCGGCTGCTTCCCGTTCGGCTTCGGCAACTGCCGCTGTCTCCTTGTTCTTCCTCAGATAATCGATGGTGAGGAAAATCGCAAACATTGCCAACATCAGAATAACTGTCATGGCCGGCCTCCTGAGCCTGTGCCCCGTTTACTCCTAAATTCCAATTAGCTAGAGGGCAATCAGTTGACCAGAGTGGCCGCATTTCTGTGAGTTTCAGATAAGTCCTTGTAAACGAAAAAATTACAGGAGATTTTGCCAAGCAAACTCGTCAATACCATGCGTCGCCGACGGCTACGGCAGATGAATTCTTCATCGCGGATTTTGAGGTGAATATCGACGCCCGCTGCCAACTCACTGAAGATAAGAGCAGTTAAACTGGAGCAAGGGGCCGTTGCGAAAAACAACGGCTCTGCTGAATTTATCAGCGACGGGTGTTGCTATTTTGGCACGTAGAAATTCTCGACTGCTTCCACGATCAAATCCTGATTCGCGTCCGTCAGTTCAGGAAATACGGGCAGAGACAGAACCTCTTCGCTGGCCTTCTCTGCTACTGGCATCTGCCCGGCATGGTAGCCCAAATAAGCAAATGCCTTCTGCAGGTGCAGGCAAAGCGGGTAGTAGATTTCGCTCGGAATCCCACGTTCCCGCAAGAACCCTTTTAATTCATCACGGCGTTGCGCGCGGATAGTGAACTGGTTGAAGACATGATGGAAACCACCCGACGGAGTCTGCGGGGCGACAACGTACCGGGTGAGGCCTCTCTTCTCAAAAAGCAACTGGTAGCGCTTCGCACGGTTTTGTCTCCCGGCTTCCCAGGCGTCCAGATGCCGCAACTTCACCCGCAGCACGGCAGCCTGCAAAGCATCCAGGCGGCTGTTGGTGCCCAGAAGCTCGTGGAGATACTTCTGCTTGCTTCCATGAACGCGGAGCATCTTTAGGCGCTCGGCCACGGTCGAGTCGTTAGTGGTAATGAGGCCACCGTCACCTGCGGCACCCAAGTTCTTTGAAGGGAAGAAACTGAAACAACCAAAATCACCGATTGTTCCGATCAGCCGGCCGCGGTATTGCGAACCTATGGCTTGCGCGGCATCTTCAATCACCAACAAGTTTTTTGCCTGGGCGATGGCGAGAACCGGATCGAGATCAGCCGGAAGCCCGAAGAGGTGCACCGGCATGATGGCCTTGGTCTTGGGTGTTATGGCAGCCTCGATCTTGTGCGGGTCAATGTTGAAGGTGACGGGATCGATGTCGACAAATACCGGCTTGGCTCCGATATGAGCAATCGATCCCGCCGTCGCGACAAAGCTGAACGGCGTCGTGATGACCTCATCGCCAGGACCGATGTCTGCAGCCAGCAGCGCCAGAATCAGAGCGTCCGTCCCAGAGGCACAGCCTACGGCGTGCTTCGCGCCCAGTTTTGCGGCAATCTCTTCTTCAAAATGTGCTACTTCAGGGCCCAGGATGAAGTGCTGGCTTTCCATCACTCGCGTAACGGCCGCCATGACCTCCTCGCGAATGGAGGCAAACTGCGCTTTCAAGTCTAGAAACTCAAAAAGCAGCGGCTGCGGATCTTTGACACTCATGGCGGGCTTCTTCCCACAGACTGTCGTCGTCATAGCTGTTCCTCAAAAGGTGAAACGCATAGCTACTGAACAGTGTAGTGCCGTTCACCGTTATCGTCGAATTCCGATTGCATGCGGGTCAGTGTCAGGAGTTTAGTTCAACGGATGGCTACGAAAATACTCTTCAAGACCGGCTTGCACCTCTAGGACACTACGCTGAACGTTCTTGTCCATGGCCAGGACGAAGGCGCTGACGCTTTTCTCCGAGGCGGGCTCATCATGCGAATAGAGATGGTTCCACACGGTAGCGCCGGTCTTGCGATCTCGCAGGCGTATTTCGTAATTCAGCCTGGCCACGATGGGTTTCGAGTCCAGCTCCTTGAAATCGTACAAGTGCCCCATAAGAATAAATCTCGCGCTGGCATTGGACCGGGGAGTATAAACGCCCTTGAACCGGCCGGAAGAGCGAAGCCCTCTCACCAATGCGTTCTGCAGAATCTCGATAGGCGGCTCAGCCCACCGCTGATTCTCGTAGGTACCCATTTCCGGGCCCTCGAATCCGTAGACAATTTTATCGTCGAGATACAAGTGCGAAGCTTCAAAAAGATGCACGATCAGCGTCGCGTCGAGGGTGTCCGGCGCTGCGCTGCCGCTCATGGGATAAGTCAGCTGGTAGTACTTAATGGGCCGCGCGCTCCCGCATCCGGCGGACATCACCGCCAACGCGGCCAAAGTGGCCAACAGCCAAATCCTGCGTTTGCCTCGCACCGGCGAGGCCGAGCTGGGTACTCCATGCGCGTTCACGCTCATTTGGTGTCTCCGGGTTTGCGGTCTTGCCGGCTGGCGGGACTTATCAGCGTGGCGGGATGCCTTCGGATGCTGTCGGTGAATTCCTTCAAGTTTTCCGAGACGATGCGCATATTGTTTAGCAGCTCTTCCAGGTTGTAGTCGTTGTTGTCCAGCAACTGTTGCATCTGAGCACTGAGGACAGACACGTTTTCAAGAGACTCCTTCAGCTTCACCACCGACGCGCGAATATCTTCCCGGTTATCGGCCAGCATCCCGTCGACTTTTTTCAGTGTTCCGTCGGCTTGGTTGGTTGTCTTCTGCAACTGGTCGAGCAGCGGGCCAATCTTCTCCGAAGCGGCGTTTACGTTCTTCAATGCGTTCTGGATCTGCGGACGGTTTTCGGCCAACATGCCGTGCAACTGCGCCAGCGAAGCTGACACATTCTCGCGGTTCTTATCATTCAGCAACTCGTTAACGCGATCGATTGTAATCTTGAGTTGTGTCACGCGAGCGTCGAGGTTCGCTAGCAATTGGCGGGCCTGCGGAGCCATCTCATTAATCTGGCCGGTCAGATCGTTGAACCCAATATACGGATCAGCGGGGAGCACCGCTCCGTCTGGCGCGCGTGGCGCACTGGGTGTGCCAGACCTTACTTCCAGGTGATTGTCGCCAAGCGGGCTGAAACTCAGAATGGCCACGCGGCTGTCTGTCTTGACGGGAATATCATTTTTTACGCTGAACTCCATGTCCATCCACGAAGAATCCGCGGGATCAATTCTTATTTTTTCCACCCGGCCGACTTTGGGGCCTCCTTCGTACCGCACCGTTGCGCCGGGCTCCAGGCCGGCTGCGTTGTGGAATTTCGCGTGGAACGTGCGCGTGGCGCTGGCGAAGGCCCCGGTCAGAGAAAAAACCGTGACTACCAGCAACGCCGCCGCCACAATGACAAAGAGCCCGACAAAGACTTGCTCGCGCCTCGCTTCCATCTTTACCTGCTCTTCCCCGAACCCTCGCTCTGTTTCGAGGCGGGCTCCGTCAGCATCTGCAAATAATCCAACTCCTGGGCCACCGCGGGTTCCGGAACGCGATCCAAAAACTGTCTAACCTTGGGATGCTTGCTGTTCTGCATTTCCCGGACCGTCCCCATCGCCACCACGTCGCCTTTGTTGATCAACACCATGCGATCCGCGATCAGAAAGGCGCTCGCCAGTTCATGCGTGACCACGATGATGGTCATATGGAACGCCTTTTTCAGGTCCAATATCAACTGGTCGATCCCCGCGGCAATGATCGGGTCCAAACCCGCCGAAGGTTCGTCGAAAAAAAGAATCTCCGGATCCATCGCTAGCGCGCGGGCCACCGCCGCTCTTTTTTTCATTCCTCCACTCAATTGCGAAGGAAGGAAATTGTCGAATCCCGATAAGCCCACCTGATCCAGCTTCAGGCGCACCATAATTTCTACGGTCGAGGGCTCCAACTTGGTATGTTCCCGCAACGGAAGCGCAACGTTGTCACCCACGGTCATCGAACCGAACAACGCACCTCCTTGAAAGGACATGCCCAGGTGTTTCCGGATGTCATCTCGCTCGGCGTCGCTGATAGACGCGAAGTTCTTCCCGCGAATCCACACTTCCCCCGAACTCGGCTTTTCCAGGCCCACGAGCGTCCGCAGCAGCGTGCTCTTTCCAGAGCCTGAGCCTCCTAGAATTACCAGCGTCTCTCCGCGTTGCACATCGAACGTAATGCCGTGCAAAATCTCGCGCCCGCCGTAGGCCACCCGCAAATCGCGCAGCGAAATCATCGGCCCAGCGACTTCCGCTTCGCGTTCCAATACTTGTGCCACGTCAGCCATTGGTTGACCCTGGTGTCAGGAAGAAAAACAGCATGGTAAAGATCAGATCCACTAAAATCACCAAAAAAATCGAGACCACCACCGCCTTGGTCGTTGAGCGCCCGACCTGCTCCGCGCCTCCGCCGGTGTTGAATCCCTCCTGGCAGCCCACGGCCGTGATGGTCATTCCGAACATGAAACTCTTGACCAAACCGGTGATAACGTCTCGCATATACAGCGCGTCCAGCGAAGCGGTGATGTATCTCGAAAACGTAAAGTCCGCCTGCCACGCGCCAAAGAGCGAGCCCCCCAAAATGCCCATAAAATTCGCCCAAATCGTCAAGCATGGCAACATCAGAATCATGGCCACAAACTTCGGCGCAACCAGAAACCCCACAGGATGAACGGCCATGGTCTCCAGGGCATCGATTTCTTCGGTCACCTTCATGGTGCCGATTTCCGCTGCGAACGCCGACCCGGAGCGCCCAATCACGATCACCGCGGTGATCAGCGGCCCCAGTTCGCGCGTCATCGATAGCGCCACCGCACTGGCCACGTAGCTCATGGCGCCGAATCGCCGCAACTCGTAGGCCGCTTGCAATGCCAGAATCAGCCCGATGAAAAAGGTGATCAGCGACAGAATCGGCAGCGCACGTACCCCGACTTCCATGGCCTGGGAAACCGAGCGCTGCAAGCGCATCGGCTTGCCGTAAAAGGGAGCGACAAACGTGAAATACGCGGCCCGCCCCGCCAATATCGTCAGCGAGCCTATATAGGCAAAGCCGCCGAGAACCGAGGCGCCGACTTTTCGCGTGAATTCCAAGCCAACCGACCTGTCCAAAATCGCAATACCGACCTAGGTACCCAGCGCCTGTTCTTCGTTTTCGTAAATCTCAAAAATCCGCTGCAAGCGAGAAAGCTCCATCACCTCGCGCACCGCCGGACTGAGACCATACAAAATCATCCGCGAACCCAGGTCCCGCGAAGCCTTCAATCCTTCGACCAGCGACGCTATTCCCGAGCTGTCGATATAGCGGACATTCTTTAGATTCAGATACACCTTGGGAGTTCGCTTTTCTTTGATCTCGCCCAAGAGCGCCTTGCGCATCGCCGGCGAATGCGCCAGGTCAATATCCCCGGAAAGGTCCAAGATGACGCGGCCTTCTGACTGTCGGGCAAAAATCTGCACGCTCTATTCTCCTTCCGGCATCTTCTCCGCTTTGCACGGGCCGAAATATTTCACCAAACGCAGGAAATTCTTCCCGTTCTTGCGGCTGAATTCTACTACGTCCATGCTCTCTTTGATAAAGTGCAGCCCCAGCCCTCCCGGGCGAATCTCTTCCAGCGAGCGGCTTCTCATTCTTCGCGTATCGACCGGAACGCCCGAATCCGCCAGACGAATCTCTATTCCGGCCGGTGCTCTCGCATCTTTATCTTTCCACAACCGCGAGCAACTCACTTCAATGGGCATGCCTTTGCGGCCCCCGTAAGCGTGGCGAATGATGTTTGCCAAGGCCTCGTCTACCGACCGCACAATGGCTCTCGCTTCCTGTTCTGGAAACTCCACAATCTCCGCTGCGCGCTGCACGGTTGCGCGCACGATGCACAGCGCCTCCGGATTGCTCTCCAGATGCAATTGCAACAGCAGTTCAGAACGGAATGACGCCAACGGCGCGCCTTGTTTGGTCTGTGTTTTGGAGGTGGTCACCCGGCCGTCGATCTCCAGCATCCAGGGCGAACCGCTCGCCCTTTTGCGAGGGAGACAATGCCATTTTCTCGCGCCCCTGACAACCTAAATTTGGACGTTCGCGCCCTGCGAAAGGGCGCACGCAATTAGGAGTACTTGTTATTGAGGGACACAATGGTCTCTCGGTTCAACGATTCGTCATAGGCTGACTGGTGATACCGGACCATGGATTACACTTTTTCGGGGGGAAGTGAGAATCCCATGGAAGGCACAAACGAGTGGGGCTATCTGGAGCCGAGGGCGAGACTTGAACTCGCGACCTGCCGATTACGAAATGACCCGACCTTGCGTATGTTGTTGTGCAGTATAGGTGCTTTGAAGTGCTTTTGGTGCGTTTCAGAGCGTTTTGGGAAGCAATTGTGCAGCAGCTTGTGCAGCAAATAGGAGGTGACGTTTTCCTTGACGGTCGGCTTCTCAGAAGCTTGATGGCTTCCTGCTGCACACTCGATGTGCAGCAACCGAGTGATCCGGAGGAGTGTACCGACCGCATATCCGCAAATACGGCGCAGTTCACGGTCGCCCGCCGCAGCAGTCCTTGTACTTGTTCTTGTACGAGATGGCGGGATGATGGTATGCTCTTGCCGTTTTTGCGGTCAAAAAGGAGATTCCGGCTAATTAGCCGTATCCCCCGATGGGAGCCGAACTATACGCGCAAACTAGAGGTCCAAATCTGAAATTAGTCCGAATCCAAGAAGAAAGGGGAATAGACGATGGCAACCCCAAGTCCAACCTTAAAGCCAATTAAGAAAGTGATTATCCCCCCCATCATTGAGTGGCCCGTTGTGTTGCAGCAGGGTCCCCAGATCACGAATGTCTACCCGTCACCGAGAGGTCCAGGCCAAACCGTTACCGTGCAGGGGACCGGCTTTGGTGCGACGCGTGGAAGCGGTTACCTTCTGTTTTCCAACGGAAGCGTTAACTGGGGCGCCCCCGGCGATCAGGCCGCGTTCGAGGTGTTGAGTTGGAGCGACACACAAATTACGTTCATGGTGCCGGAAGCGAGCGGCCCGAGCGACCAATGGGCGATCCAGCCGGACAGCACTGCGACGATCACGGTAACGAACAGCGCCGGGCAAACAAGTGCGCCTAGCTATCTCCCCGTGACGGTCGCTCCCCTAATCAACTCCCTTAGCGCCTCGCAAGCGCCGCCCGGCGTGGCGATAACCATTAATGGCGCCTTCTTCGGCGCCATACAAGGCACTGGGTACGTACGATTCCAGGACGATAACGTGAGTTCCGGGGCTCCTGGGGACAACGGTGGCATCCAGATCAATTCCTGGAGCGACAGCCAGATCATTTTCGTAATTCCTGGGCAAAGCGCCGTAAGGATTGGAACAACGGCATTGATCACCGTCGCTAACTCCACTGGTTTGGTTTCGGGCCCGGCGAGCATCCTTATAACGACGAACGTGCAATGGCCGGCAACAGCCAGCACTGGCAACCAACAGATCGGGACCACCGGAAACGGGGCCATCCAAACCTCGGTGTCGGTGAGTCAGGATGGCACGCTCACTGCCACGACCACGATTTCCGACACGTCGAACTGGGGATTTCTCACTGGTTTTCACGCGGCCGTGGGGATTGTGATCGTCGGCCCGTATCAGAACATCCTGCAAGAATTCTCGAACGTATTCGGAGCCCAAGGCGGCCAAACCTATACGGCATCATGGGGAGGCCAATTGACCACCGACTCCCGTGCCCAGATCTTTGGCATCGCCATATACCAGACATACGACCCAGAGAGCACAGGACAGATCATTGCAAACTGGTTTCAGCAGATTGGTAGTGACTACAACGACCTTTCCTCTCTGGTTCAGGAGGTTGCTACACTGTCCGGTAGCTGATCCTCTCGAGGCTCGACGTGCTATGGAAGTTTGCTTGAGGGAGCCGCCTTAGTGACTCTGAATCAGCGTCCGCTGAGTTCAGCTTTTGTACACTAAGCGCTCCTCCTTCGACCTGTGCATTTCATTCAGCCACTCCGTCACATGCTTGACCAAATCCGCCCACAAGCTGGCGCTGGTTGGATTTTTAGAAATAGCATTGGAGGGGCACTCGACCTCGACAATCCTGCCGACCGTGTGATCAAGCCAGTGCTTAAGGCGAACGGTCTGAAGTGGAAAGGCTGGCACACCTATCGCCGGGGCCTAGCCACGAACCCGCACGAACTCGGAATTCCCGACAAGGTGATTCAAGCGATCCTTTGCCACGAAGATGGGAAAACAACGCAGAGGAGCTACATCAAGACGGTGCCGAGCGTGGTGACCGAGGCGATGAAGCGGTTGGAAGAGAAAACTGCTTGTGCAGCAGGTTGTGGTGAACTGATCCATAACCTTCTGAAAAGCATGGAGCCGAGGGCGAGACTTGAACTCGCGACCTGCCGATTACGAATCGGCTGCTCTACCACTGAGCTACCTCGGCCCTGAATAAACCTGAAGCGATGGACCCAACCTTCCTAAATTTTATCGGTGTCCTAGCTTTTTCTCAAGTTGCCGCAAGCGGCCTCGTCTTGGAAGCACAACGCGAAACCCTGGGCCTTCGTGCTCATTCAGGAACGCATTCCCGCCGCATCCTAGCGAAACACGCGGCACACCCCGTCAGCAAGCCATCAGCGGGAAAACGGATACATCGCCCAGCCGATTCCAATTCCTACAACAAGGAATAGGAAAAAGGACCACAGGATGTATTTGATTCGGTCTTTCGGCTGGCGCCGCCCCAAAAAACCAAACGCCAAGGAGATCACCGCGGCAAACAACAGGAAGGCCTGAAAGTGGGAGAGTACCAGTTCGCGCATGTGGTTCATGCTTTACGGCCTCTCGCTGCTTCATAGGCGTGCAGTGCGGCCAGCAAATTCAAAACTCCTGCGGTCGCCAAGAATCGCGTCCCATAATCGCCGTTTGCGTGCGCCACATCCGTCCCGCTCCGCTCCAAGGCTCGCGCTACAAAATAGAAGCTACCCGTACCGAGATCCGCCATGTAACCAAGCGTGTCGAACGCATCATTGCCCCGTGAGCTGAAAATGTTGCCCCGCATCGAGACACCAACGGCCACCAGCAGGCCCACGGAAACAAAAACAATGAGTGCGCGTCCCCACATGCGTTGCAAAGCATGACCTAAGCCAGGCAAGATCCAGCCGGCGAAGGCAAGGCCGAGAGCCCGCTGCTCGGACGGCGCTTTAGCGGCCGGAGATGCCGGCTCCTGAACCGGTTCCTGAACTGCCTCGTTGGTTTCTTCACTCATGTGTAGTTTCGTCCAACCGTCGCACAGCCATTCCTGGCTGTGCTCTTCTACGCGAATTACGGACTAAGCGAGAAGCGGCAAAATCTCCGTCTGCACCGCCCCGGTGACCCGCGCCTCGTGCAGGTCCACGTAAACATCCACCTCGGTGCGCATTCCAAATTCCGGTAAGTAAATTCCCGGCTCCACGGAGTTACACGTCCCCGGAATCAGGTGGCGATTATCGTGTGTCTCCAGTCCGTCCATATTAACTCCGTTGCCGTGGACACTCGTTCCAATGTTGTGGCCGGTTCGATGGAAGAAATACTTCCCATATCCGGCCTTCTCCACCACGGCTCGCGCCACCTTATCCACTTGCCAGCCCTGCAGAGGCTTGCCGGACTTCACATTGGAGCGAATCAGTTCCACCGCGCGATCCCTGGCCTCCCGCAACACCTGAAAAACCTTGGCATATTTCTCGGGCACCTTCGGCCCCAGATACCCCATCCAGGTGATGTCGTAATACACGCTGCTCGCCGCTTTTTGTTTCCCCCACACATCCAAAAGCAGCAAGTCCCCTTCGCGTATGGGCGAAGAATGTTCGCGCGTCGGGCCGTAGTGAGGATCACTCGCATTGGCATTCACCGCGATGTCCGGGCCTTCATCT
>Ga0187784_10004324_pt1 | contig 11482 bp, 11 predicted proteins | sample 1015_SJ02_MP15_2_FD_132964 | JGI IMG/M metagenome (GOLD analysis project Ga0187784, IMG submission 132964) | Tropical peat soil microbial communities from peatlands in Department of Meta, Colombia - 1015_SJ02_MP15_20_MG | ecosystem: Environmental > Terrestrial > Soil > Wetlands > Peat | place... | reverse complement strand
GCCGGGCACGTCGTCGGTGCGCAGCGTCTTGCCGAGCCGGCCTTCGTTGTGGGCGATCAGATGCGAGGCGGCGGCGAGGATATGGCCGGTCGAGCGGTAATTGCGCTCGAGCCGGATCACCGTGGCGCCGGGAAAATCGTGCTCGAAGCGCAAAATGTTGTCGACTTCGGCGCCGCGCCAGCCATAGATCGACTGGTCATCGTCGCCGACGCAGCAGATGTTCTTGGCGGTTGAGGCCGTCCCGTCATGGCCGGGCTTGTCCCGGCCATCCCGATCAATGACCGCCGTGCCAGATTGTTCAGGATCACCGGGACTCGACGCTTCGCGTCGGCCCGGTGATGACGCAGGAAGCGCGCTCGTCCGCTGCGCCAACAGCCGCAGCCAGAGATACTGCGCGACATTGGTGTCCTGATATTCGTCGACCAAAATGAATTTGAAGCGCGCCTGATATTGCCGCAACACTTCCGGCTGCTCGCGGAACAGCCGGATATTTTCCAGAAGCAGATCGCCGAAATCGGCGGCGTTGAGGATTTTCAGCCGCTCCTGATAGGCCTTGTAGAGCTTCAGCCCCTTGCCGTTGGCGAACACCGCGGCTTCGCCCGGCGGCACCTGCTCAGGCACGAGCCCGCGGTTCTTCCAGCCGTCGATCAGCATGGCCAAAACGCGCGCGGGCCACCGTTTCTCGTCGATGTTCTCGGCTTCCAACAGCTGCTTCAAAAGCCGGATCTGGTCGTCGACGTCGAGAATGGTGAAATCGCTCTTCAGCCCGACCAGCTCGGCATGCCGGCGCAGAATCTTCACGCCGATCGAGTGGAAGGTGCCGAGCCACGGCATGCCCTCGACGACGTGGCCGACGATCTCGCCGACGCGGTGCTTCATCTCGCGCGCCGCCTTGTTGGTGAAGGTGACGGCCAAAATCTCGCCGGCGCGGGCGCGCCCGAGGCTGAGAATATGGGCGATGCGTACGGTGAGCACGCGGGTCTTGCCGGTGCCGGCGCCGGCGAGCACCAGCACCGGCCCGTCCAGCGCCTCGACCGCGAGCCGTTGCTCCGGATTAAGCCCGGCGAGATAAGGCGCGGGCGCCGCCGCCGCCAGCGCGCGCGCGGCAATGCCGCCGGGCGCGGGTGTCGGCCGATCGAGCGGTTCGATGCTGCGCTTTAAAGGGTCAGCCACTGCGGTCAGTATCGCTGATTCTCATCCATACAAGATGGCATCCGCGTGCGGCTTTTACGAGGCTTGCGGCCGACTTGGACGCCTCACTTCGTCGTCGCCGGGTCGTAGGTCTCGCGCTTGGCATTGGCGATCTTGATCAAGACCTCCGCCGCCTTGCGATCCTGCTTGAGAAACTCGGCAAATCCCTCCGGCGTGGTCGTCGCCGAGACCACGGCGTTCCTGTCGAGAAACGCCGTGAATTGCGGCGCGGTGAACAGTTTTACGAATTCGGCATTGAGCTTGTCGACGATCGGGCGCGGCGTGCCCTTGGGTGCGGCGAGGCCCCACCAGCCTTGACCCGGATAGCCGCCCCAGCCGACCTCGGCAAAGGTCGGAACCTCGGGCAGAAGCGGCGAGCGCTGCGCCGAGGTGACCGCCAGCGCCTTGACCTGGCCGGCCGCAATGAGGCCCATGAAATTGCCGACGCCGAAGCGGGTCATCTGGATCTCGCCCGAAGCGAGCGCCTGCGCGGCGGGACCGCCGCCTTTATACGGGATGCCGACGATCTGCGTGTTCCACTGATTATTCAGCCAGCGCAGGAACAGGTCGGGAAACGAGCCCTCGCCGAGCGTGCCGTAATTGAGCCCGTCCGGTTTCGCTTGCGCCAGCGCCTTAAGCTCGGCAACCGAGTTCACCTTCAGGCTCGACGGCACGAACATGCCCTCCGTCAGCCAGAACAGCCGCGTGATCGGCACGAAATCGGTGTCCGGATTATACGGCAGATTGCTGAACAACAGCGGATTGTACGACATGGTCGAGTGATAGATCACGCAGATGGTGTAGCCGTCGGGCGGCGCCTGCGCGCAGGTCTGGCCGCCGACAATGCCGGAGGCGCCGCCGAGATTCTCGATGACGAAGGGCTGGCCGAGGCGCTGCTGCAACTCTGCCGCCGCCGTGCGCATGATCACATCGGTGACGGAGCCGGCGGCGATGGAAACGATCATCTTGACCGGCCGGTCGGGATAGCTTTGCGCCCGGCCGGCAGAGAACCACAAAACGCTAAGACATGCGATGAGCACGGGTATGATTTTTTTCATGGCATTTTCCCCTTGGACGATTCTGGCGAATAGCGAGTAGCGAATGGCAAGTAGCGAATAAGGAATAACTGAGAACTCTTTCACTATTCGCCATTCGCTATTCGCCAATGACAACCTCGCCGATCGACCCGGCATCGTATTGCGTGAAAAACAGCCGGCCGTCGGCGAGCGCGGCGATGCAACGCGCCCCGCTCGCCGGCGTCGGGATATCATATTCGCCGCGCACGACACCGTCTGGCGCCATGCGGCCGATCTTGTTGGCGAAGTTCGCGGTATACCAGAGGTCGCCGTCGGCGCCGACGGTGACGCCGCGCAGCGAGGCGTTCGGCGTCGGCACCGGATGTTCGGTGATGCGGCCGTCGCGGTCGATACGGCCGAGCGCGTTGGTCGAGGTCTCGACGAACCAGATGCTGCCGTTTGGATGCGTCACCATGGCGCGCGGCTGGCTGTCATGGCTGGGAATGGGGAACTCGGTGACCTTGCCGTCGACGGTAATGCGGCCGACGCGGTTGCCGGCGGCTTCGCTGAACCACAGCGCACCGTCGCGCACCGCGATCGACAGCGGCTTTGAGCCTGGCGAAATGCCCTCGGCAAATTCGCTGACGCGCCCGTGCGGCGTGATCCGCCCGATGCGGCTCACCTCGGTTTCGGAAAACCAGACATTGCCGTCCGGGCCCAGCACCATGCCGTCGGGCCCGGCATTCGGCGTCGGCAAGGCGAATTCGGTAATTTCGCCGCGCGGCGTAATGCGGCCGATCTTGTTGGCGGTCTTTTCCGCGAACCATAGATTGCCGTCGGCGCCCGCGGTGATGCCGATCGGCGTGGCATTCCTGGTCGGCAGGTCGAACTCGGTGAACGTGCCGCGGTCCGGATCGAGGCGGCCGATCCTGGAAGCGCCGCTTTGGCAAAACCACAGCTGACCGTCCGGACCCTGCACCGCGATATAGGGCTTGCCGTCGGCGCTTGGAATCCGGTGTTCGCGGATCGTGACGCGATCAGCCGGCATTGCCCGCGCACGCGAAACTGGCGTCATTATGGTCCTCGGCAGTGAGCGTTGTGATCGCTAGGCTGGGGGAAAAAGCGCCGTACTGTCAATTCGCGAGCATCGCGATCCGCCGTCCAACGCCCTGCGGAATCGGCAGGCCGGCATGCGCGGCTTTCATGTGCGCCAGCCGCGCGGCGATATGGTCCGGAAAGGCGGCGGTCTTTTTCGCCGCGATATCGACATGCAGCACCATGTTCTCGGAAGTGGCCGAGAGCCAGCCGTCCTCGGCGTGGAACAGCTGTTCGAAATAATGCAGGCGCTTGGCGTCGAAGTCGAGCAGCTGCAAGGTCACGCGCACCGGGTCGCCGGCATATAGCTCGCGCAGATAACGCACATGGACTTCGGCGGTGAAACAAGAATGCCGGCTGCCTTCGACATAGGCCAAGCCCAAACCCAACAGCTCATAGACCTCGTCGACCGCGCGGTCGAACAGCAAATTGTAGTACGCCATGTTGAGATGGCCGTTGTAGTCGATCCAGCCGGCTTCGACCCGCATCGGCGAGGCGACGAAGGGCGCAAAAAACGCGGGTTCGGGGGCGCGGCTAACGGGCATCGGCTTGACTGTGAAGGATTCTTCACGGGCTGCGCAAGGCCGGCGTGCTGTGCGGCTTGACCTGCGCGAGCCCCACCGCCACGTTGCGCACAGCAACAGGAAACGCCGGCTCAGGAAACACCATGGCGCTCGTTGAGGCAATGCAACGAACCCCGCGCGACCGCCAGGCGGTCGACGCCGTCATCACCGCGCTCGCCGCGCGGTTCGGCAACCGGCTCGTCACTTCGCAAGCGGTGCGCGAGCAACACGGCCATACCACGACGTGGATCGACAACCAGCCGCCGGACGCCGTTGTCTTCCCACAGACGACGGAAGACGTACAGGAGGTGGTGCGCCTGTGCGCGGCGCAGCGCGTCCCGGTGATTGCATTCGGCACCGGCACCTCGCTCGAGGGTCAGGTCAATGCACCGCGCGGCGGCATCTGCCTCGATTTCCGCGACATGAACCGCGTGCTCGCCGTCCATGCCGAGGATCTCGACTGCGTCATCGAGCCCGGCATCACCAGAAAGCAACTCAACGAGCACCTGCGCGATAAGGGCGTGTTCTTCCCGGTCGATCCCGGCGCCGACGCTTCGCTTGGCGGCATGGCGGCGACGCGGTGTTCAGGTACCAATGCGGTGCGCTACGGCACCATGAAGGACAACGTGCTGGCGCTCAAGGTCGTGACCGCCAACGGCGAGGTGATGTCGACCGCGCGCCGGGCCAAGAAGTCTTCCGCGGGCTACGACCTCACCCGGCTGATCGTCGGCGCGGAGGGCACACTCGGTATCATCACTGAACTGACACTGCGGCTGACCGGCATCCCGGAAGCGATCGCGTCCGGCATTTGCCCGTTTCCGTCGGTCGAGGCGGCCTGCAACGCCACCATCCTCGCCATACAGTCCGGCATTCCGGTGGCGCGCATCGAGCTGCTCGACGCGCTGCAGGTCAAGGCTTGCAACCTCTATTCAAACCTCACGCTGCCGGAAACGCCGATGCTGTTTTTGGAGTTTCACGGCACGGACGCAAGCGTTGCCGAACAATCGGAGCGCTTCGGTGAAATCGCAAACGAACTCGGCGGCGGACCTTTCGACTGGGCCACGCGGGCCGAGGACCGCTCGCGACTGTGGCAGGCGCGCCATGATGCCTATTGGGCGTCACGCCGTTTGCGACCGGGCAGCCAGGCGCTTTCGTCCGATGTCTGCGTTCCAATCTCACGGCTTGCCGAATGTGTAACTGCGACCCAACGGGACGCCGACGAAAGCGGGTTCATCGCGCCCATCGTCGGCCATGTCGGCGACGGCAATTTCCACTTGTTGCTGATGCTCGACCTGAACGACAAAGACGAAATTCGTCGCGCCGAGGGTTTGCTCGAACGCCTCGTCGACCGCGCGCTCGCCATGGACGGCACCTGTACCGGCGAACACGGCATCGGTCAGGGCAAGATGAAATACCTTGCGGCCGAGCACGGCGAGCCCGCGCTCGCCGCCATGCGGGCGATCAAGCGGGCGCTCGATCCGCTCGACATCTTGAATCCAGGCAAGATCGTCAGCCGATAACGAGATCGTCAGCCAGTAACACGTCAGCGGGTGAGAATTGCGCCGCTTGATCGGCTAGTCCGCCGCCCGCAGCACTACCGGTGCGGCCAGCGGCCGCAACACTAACTCGCGCGGCGTGTGGACAGCCTCGCCGGCCCTGCCGTCGATATGGCCGTTGCTCTGCGCCTGATAATGGTCAAGCACGAACAGCCGTATCGCCGACGACAGATTGCCGTGGTGGCGCTCCGAATCGATGGACGCGACCAGATCGGACAAAGTAATGTGCCGGGCGATGGCGATGTCCTTCAGCCCTTTCCAGAAGGCATCTTCGAGACTGACGCTGGTCTTGTGGCCAGCGATCACAATGGAGCGTTTAACGACCGGCGATTTCATTACCTGTCTCCCGTTTCAATTTCGATCCGGTGCCCGTCTAGACTTCTCATGGCTTTGGCGCTTTGCGCTTGATCAAATTTTCGTTCCGCCTTGGAACGCCCTTGGGCCAGCCGGCGCGAGGCGGCCTCCTGCTCGGCCTGGCGCCGTTTTGCCCGCTTCCTTTCGGTGCGAAGATTGATAATGCGGCCCATGGAGAGAACCTCGAACCTGGTGAAGAACTTCGTCGCGAGGCTCGCCGGGATGCTCGGGGCGAGGTGTGAGTACCCGGAAAGACTGGCTTTAGGCCATCGCTGGCCTAAATCCTCCGGTAAGTAGTACGCTGATACCAGGCCACTGGATCACTGCAACCGATGGCGCCCGCCTTGAGACCGCCAAGTGGCGCAGAGCGGGCGCCAAGCTTAAGTTTGGCTTTACTAAGCGCTACGGGCAAGACACGGTTGCTTGAACCAAACATTGCTTTCGCACCGATTGCAGCGGTGCCGAGGAATATTTGGCGAGAATCCCCGGTTGGTCGGTAATACTCAAGGTTGACTTCGCCTTGTGCCTCTAGCATGGCACGTATGCTAGCATGGCACGTATGCAATCGGTAAAGCGATTAAGTACGTAGTTCACCAACGGCATTCACGCTTCCAATCGTCAAAACCGTTGCCGCCTCGGCCAAGTCTGCGATCATCTGCGGCCGGAAGTTTAATGCGGTCCGGTCCGTCAGGCCTGCGGACGCGTCATCCGCGCCGGCTGCACCAGGCGATCGAACTCCTTGCCCGAGACGAAGCCGAGCCGGACCGCCTCCTCGCGCAACGTGGTGCCGTTCTGGTGGGCCGCCTTGGCGATTTGCGCCGCCTTGTCGTAGCCGATCTGCGGCGTCAGCGCGGTGACCAGCATCAGCGAGCTTTTCATCAATTCACGGATGCGCGGCTCGTTGGCGCGGATGCCGGCGACGCAATGATCGGTGAACGAGTTCGCCGCGTCGGCCAGAAGCCGGATCGATTGCAGCATGGCGTCGATGATGACGGGCTTGAACACATTGAGCTCGAATTGACCCTGGCTCGCCGCCACGGTGATCGTGGTGTCGTTGCCGAACACCCGGCAGCACACCATGGTCAAGGCTTCGCATTGGGTCGGATTAACCTTGCCGGGCATGATCGAGGAGCCCGGCTCGTTCTCCGGCAGGATCAGTTCGCCGAGACCCGAGCGCGGTCCGGAGCCGAGCAAGCGAATGTCGTTGGCGATCTTAAACAGGTCCGCGGCAAGTGCATTGAGCGCGCCATGGGCAAATACCAGCGCGCCGTGCGAGGCCAAAGCCTCGAACTTGTTGGGCGCGCTGACGAATGGCAAACCGGTCAGGTGGGCAACTTTTTTGGCGAATAGTTTGGCGAAAGCGCGCTTGGCGTTGAGCCCGGTGCCGACCGCGGTGCCGCCCTGCGCCAGCGGATAAAGCGCCTTGGCGCCCTGTTTGATGCGAACGATGCCGGAAGCGACCTGCGCGGCATAGCCGGAAAATTCCTGGCCGAGCGTGAGCGGCGTCGCGTCCTGGGTATGGGTGCGCCCGATCTTGACGATGGCATGGAATGCCTTGGCCTTGGTCTCGAGCGCTGCGTGCAGATGCGTCAGCGCCGGAACAAGCCGCTGCGCGATTTCCCGCGCGGCGGCGATATGCATCGCGGTCGGGAAACTGTCGTTCGACGACTGACTCATATTGACGTGATCGTTGGGATGGATCGGCGACTTGGCGCCGAGCTTGCCGCCGAGCGTCTCGTTGGCGCGGTTGGCGATCACCTCGTTGACGTTCATATTGCTCTGGGTGCCGGAGCCGGTCTGGTACACCGAAAGCGGGAAATGATCGTCGAGCTTGCCGTCGATGATCTCCTGCGCTGCCTGCACGATCGCCTTGGCGCGCCGCGCGTCGAGCGAGCCGAGCGTGCGATTGGTTTCCGCCGCGGCGCGCTTGACGATGGCAAGAGCAACGATCAGCGGCTGCGGCATACGCACTTCGCCGATGCGGAAATTATTGCGCGAACGCTCGGTTTGCGCGCCCCAATAGCGGTCGGCCGGCACGTCGATCGGCCCGAACGAGTCGGTTTCGATGCGGGTTTTCATGGTGGAAAGCGCCCTGTTCACCGTCATCCTGAGGCGGCCGCGAAGCGGCCCTCGAAGAATACGGCCCGTGCGCCCGGGCCGTTGCCCTTCGAGGCTCGCTGCGCTCGCGCCTCAGAGCGTGTGAATCTATTCGACTGCTGCACTTTTGGACCCTGCTAAGTGCTTGATTTGACTCAGGTCGAGAAATGCGAAAATCAAAAGATTCACAAGCTGCCAGGGTGACGGAACAGAATCATTTCTTCCGGAACCGATCGAGCCGCACGACTTCGCCGCCACCGCCGCCCTCAGGCGCCGGTGGCGGCTTCACCGGCTTTCCGGCAGCGGGCGTCGGCAACGCGTCGGGCTTCGCCGCGGCAAACGGATGGCTGACCGGCGCGGTCGACGTCTCGGTCGGCTTGGCGTGAGCGCCGGGCTCGCCCGAAGCCACGTCATCCGAAGCCTTGTCACCCAAAGCCTTGTCACCCGAAGCTTTGGCTTCGATGGTTTCGAACTGGAAGCCGAATTGGACGGCGGGATCGTAGAACGCCGTTATGGCATCGAACGGAATCGTCAGCCGCTCCGCTATGCCGCCGAACGACAGCCCGACTTCGAAGGCGTCGTCGGTCACGACCAGATCCCAGAATTGATGCTGCAGGATGATGGTCATGGCTTCCGGATATTGCGCGCGCATGCGGCCGGAAAGCCGCAACCCCGGCGCCGCGGTGGCGAACGTGATCTTGAAATGATGCTCGCCCGGCAGGCCTTTCTTGGCCGCGTCGGCGAGCACCGTGCGCACCACCCCGCGCAGCGCCTGTTGCGCCAGAATATCGTAGCGAATGTGATCCATTCAGGAATCAGTGGTCAGTGGTCAGTAATCAGACAACAGATAGGTCGAAATTCATAGGGGTCCAGATCGCTCTGCCCTCTGATTACTGATTACTGACTTCTATGCCCTGGAGAGTGGAGGCTTCTGTTGCCAGGTGCCTCCGAACCCCGCCTGACGCTGCTAAGACGCCAGGACTTTAAGTCGGTCTTTCGGACTGCTTACGCAGCCAGAGCAACCGGAGCATAGTTGTCGTTGGCAACTATGAATTTGGCCCGATAACGGCGGAACCATGCCGAGCAAAAGCACGCCCTTTACGCCCTCGTCGATCCTATTTCGACCCCGTAAGTAGGGAACAGTAATCAGTGATCAGTAATCAGAACCGCCTCATTTCCACTGATTACTGACGACTGATTACTGCCCCCTGGAATTGGTGGAGTCGCCGGGTACTGCCCCCGGGTCCGAAAGGTTTATTACGACGGCCATTTATCGCCATAGCCGGCTTGCGCCGGCACCAAGGAATATAAGCGCAAAAGGTTGCCGAAAAAAGAGCCGGCACCGCCCTATCCTGCCCCGCGAAGCGGAGAAGAGCGCGCACCGTCTTTCTCGCGACGCATGCGCGCCCGAGTTTTGCCACGCCACTGCAAAAAACTCCGTCAGAGCAGGATCGCGTCACGCTTTAACCGGCGGTGGGACCGGCTTTCGGCTCGATCATGCCCCGTAACGGTGGGTTTCGCTTCGCTCGACCCACCCTACAAAGCTACGACGAAAGAAAAAGGAAGCGGAACGCCGGCAGACGCGTGTTGGCTCTCGCCAAGGGGAGCTTTCGTCCCCAAAGGCTCAGCGTCAGGCCAGGCTTCCTGGGACTTGGCAGAAGCGCTCGATCCTCAACGCCCGCCCCAACCGGGGGGCGGAGATTTTGCGCCGCTCCACGGGCGTTACCCGCGCCCGCCTGTCCCAGTCCAGTGTGGCACCTCACGCTCCGGTGGCTTTGCCTAACAACCTCAACCTCCGATATATCTTGCCCAAAAAGGGCAACGGTTGCCCAAAAAGTCCTAAGTGCTGCGATTGTAGTGCTTGTAGTCATAGGATTGCAGCACATAGCGGAAGCCGCTGCTTACCGGAACGAAACGCTGAAAGAAACGGTGAGTATGGCGCTGATCAAAAACGTCATCATAAATGACGTAGCCGAAAATCCAGATATTTGCTGTTCCGCGTTTAACTTGTTTCGCTTGCCCCAAGGTGATCGGGCCTTGAACTGTTGCGAAATTTTCGGTCACGGCGTTAGGAGGAATAACGTTAGCCATTACAACTCTGACATCATAAACAGGATCAGAGACAATTTCCCAAATCGCAATTCCAGTTCCGACCTCCACAACAACGCCGGGCGATTTCCCGTAGTTGCGGAACTCGATTTTTGCCATAGGCCAATTGCTGGCAGCCAAATCTTGTGTATCGAGAATTTTACCATCCCAAGTGCCTGCTGCGTTGATGCAATCAAGAAAATTGTGGTCGATTTCGACGTAGAACCATGCGCGGTCGGCGGCTACGGCAGCGTCGGCGGATTGTTTGGCGGCCGCAGCACTGTCTCTCGCGATCTTCAATTGGTCTTGGGTTTCTTTAGCCTGCCGGTCGGCAATCTCTCTAGAGAATCTGAATTGATGCCGCGCTTGTCGGGCCTGAATGGCAGCGACCTGGCGACTGCTTCTAATTTGGCGCTCGCCAGATTTGTAAAGAGAAATAGTGGCAATCCACAATCCGATAGTAGAGAGAGCCAGAATTACCGTGAAGGCAGCGACAATGCCTTTGTCGTGAGTTTCGAAGAAATGTCCAAGGCCGACTATGAGAGACGCAAGGGGGCCTTGGAGAACGGTACAGTTTTCATTGCCATCTTGACTGGCGCTGGGGCTATTTGGTGGTGGATGGCATGTTTCAAGCGATGAAATTGTGCCGTCTAAAATCAGGATTAGCGCCAGCGACAGGAGTATTGCTGGCCAATATCGTTTTATTAGCTGCGGCCAATCAAACATCCTGTAGTCGAAGGTTGTCGGCTTCGATTGCCTTCAAAGACGCCAGCAAGAACGTCGCTGAGAAAGTTCCCCGGCTGATTTTGTTCGCGATACTGGCTTCAGTCTCTTTCAAGCCATGCTTTGCGAGCCGTTCGGCCAGTTCCCGGTATCCTATCTCTGCCCGTGCCAATTCGGCCTTTAGGAACCGCCGCGCCCGGTCCTCCCAAGAGGGGGGCGGCTTCGGTTTTGTCGCCATAGGTATTCTCTCCTATATAAGCAATATCTCTCATATACGATATTTTTCGCTTGACTGCAATCCCGAAAGTGATAGTCTGCTCCCATATACGGGAGATAGGGTCATGTCCGATGTAGATGTGCGTGGGCATAATCGCCAGCAAAAGGGCTTGGAAATCGCGGCAACGTCGAAGATCGCAAGGAAAGGCGGGGCATGGCTGGATGCGGTTTTTTGGAAGGAAGCGGCATGAAATCAAATCGCCACTTCCGTTTTGCAGACTGGACAGCGATAAACTGGCCTGATCCCAAGGGAGGTTCTCGCATTATTGCCGGGGAGAATTTGAAGGATGGATTTTCGCTTATTCTCATAGCATGTTGGACATATTTGATGCACTGGTTCGCTATGTTGAGCCTCAGCTTTCAACACATAGGCAAATGCGCCCCGTCCAAATTCCTTCAACTCATAGCGTTCTCGCTCAGTCTCCCATGTAGCAAAGCGAGTCACTTCTTCTTCAAGCGAGCGTATGTACTCAACCAAATTCGCCTGCGCAGATTGTGCGGCGAGGATTTTTTCTTGAAGTTC
>Ga0187784_10004323_pt1 | contig 11484 bp, 11 predicted proteins | sample 1015_SJ02_MP15_2_FD_132964 | JGI IMG/M metagenome (GOLD analysis project Ga0187784, IMG submission 132964) | Tropical peat soil microbial communities from peatlands in Department of Meta, Colombia - 1015_SJ02_MP15_20_MG | ecosystem: Environmental > Terrestrial > Soil > Wetlands > Peat | place... | reverse complement strand
CTTTGCGCTTCACCATTTCCCATGAGGCGGTCTCGACGGTGATACCCGGCATGCGGACGGCGGAACACGTGGCAGCCAATGTGGCTGCTGGCGAGGCTGGGCCGCTATCCCCGGATTTGCTCGTCCGGCTGCGTGAGCACCGTTGGGAGCGCAATTTCTACGGCTTCAGCCCCGTGCGGACGGAGGCTGGCGCGCAGCCAACGCCCAACAAAGCTTGAACCAGGGGCAACGCTTAAGAGGAACCGGATCATGTCGTCATTTGATGAACGCTATGAGAAAGTGCTTGCGCTAACCCACGCGCTCGCCAAAAACCGGGACCGCATGGTCGAGGCTGCTGTTTCCGATCTGCAATTTACCGTGAAGGATAGCGCCCAAGAGGTCGAAGTGGCCCGCGACCGCCTGCAAATGTACGAGGAGGCGCAGTTCCTGCGCGACCGTGTTCCCTTGGGCGGTCCGGGATCGCGCGTTTGCCTGTTGCTCGCATACAACGGCAGCGCTTGGCTGAACACCGCCATTACCTCAATCTACATGGTGGGTAACAAGGTCACTGTGAAGTACTCGTCCAAGGGACGCCGCATCATGGCCCTCACCCGCGAGATATATGAGCCGGTGTTCGGGAGCGACATCGGCTTTTTCCCTGGGCACGGCAAGAACTTCATCGACGCGGCCCTCAAGGCCCCGGACGTATCGGCTGTGGTCGTATTCGGCTTCGACGAAAACATAATGCCTTATCAGGAGGCATTTCGCCGGGCGGGGAAAAAGCTGGTCTTTGAAGGTCCCGGACAAGACCCCTTCATCGTCTTTCCCGACGCCGACCTCGATCTTGCAATGGAAGACTTGATGGCGGGCAAGTTCATGTACTCGGGACAGACTTGCACCGCGCCCAAGAGGATCTTCATTCACGAATCAATTTACGACGAGTTTCTCGCTCGATTCGTCGAGCGGGTGAAGCGCCTGGTGGTAGGCGACCCTGCCCATCCAAAGACCGACGTCGCCGCGGTTATCAGCGACCTTGCCGTGGAGCGACTACGCCAGCAACTGGCGGACGCCCTCCAAAGGGGCGCGCGTCAGCTGGCTGGCGGGTCACTCCAGAACAACCTCGTCACCCCTACCGTGGTGAAGGGTTGCACCGATGACATGCTGGGCATGCAGGAAGAAGTGTTCGGTCCGGTGGCGTTCACCACGAGCTTCGCCACCCGTGAGGAAGTGGTGCGTCGCGCCAAAGACCACAAGTACGGCTTGCGGGCTGCGGTTTTCGGCGGAGTCGAAGCCTGCAAGGCAGCCCAGGCTCTGGTCGGGGAACCCTATTGTCATCCCGTACCCGATTACACCTTCGGCAGGTTCGGCACGGTAGCTTACAACCAAGCGCGTCGTGAGTCCTGGCGCGGTGCTTTGGTAACTAAACCTATCGGAGGCTATGGCTACTCCGGATGGATTTGGGAAACCGTTGATGGCCGGTTCCAGATCAAGCAAGGGCCGAAGTTGCTGAGCATGGAAACGTCACAGTAGCATTATGGGGATCGAAACGATGGTAACTTTCGGGCCCTTTCGATGCGATCCCGAGTTTCTTGAGCAACGGGTTACTTGCAGAGTACAAACGGAACCTAGATGCAACATCAGGCGACGCACGATTCTTCAACTGCTCGACAAATGTGGGAATCAGCAATACTGGCGTGCTAGAAGACACCCAAGCACGGCGTCGGGGTACACTAAACACAAAGAGGTGGGGGATGTTTCGCATTGTTACCCTCGAACGAGAGTATGGTAGCGGGGGCGCCGGCATCGAGGCCGAACTCGCACGCCGTCTCGGTTGGAAACTCTGGGACCAGCAATTGACCTGCGAGATCGCCCAGCGCGCTCAGGTGCCCGAATCCGCGGTGGCGCTATGCGACGAGCGGGTCGACAGCCGTCTCTATCGGCTCGCTAAGGCCTTCTGGCGCGGCAGCTACGAGCGCAGCCTTCCCCTGGCCGATTCCCACGTCTTCGATACCGACCGCATGATAGCCATGATGCAGGAAATCATGCTCGGCATTGCCGCCGAGGGTAATGCGGTCATCGTGGGCCGCGGCTCGCCGTTTTTCCTGCGTGAGCGTGAGGATACGTTCCGTGTCTTTACCTATGCTCCCCGCGACGAAAAAATTCGCCGCCTGCTGGCCATGGGCATGAGGAGCAAAGAGTGCGAAGACCTGGTGGAGAACGTGGACAAAGAACGGATCGCTTACATTAAGCACTACTTTAACGCCGAATGGCCCGTGCGCCCCCTCTACCACATGATGATTAACACCTTGGTCGGCGATGAGAACGTGATCGCCTGGATCCTACATGGCATGCAGACGTTGGTTGCGAATCCGCGCGAAACATCCCTGCGCAGCCTCCTCTGAACAACCAGCAAAAACTGCCACGATTCATGGCCTCCGCGGTTTCGTTCTTCGTGTCCGCAGATCGAACCGTATGAACCATGCCAGTGTGATGGAAAAACGACAGTTTGGGTGCCACGAAGGAAGCTCAGATAGGCATGAAGCGGAAATCTGCGGAACCCGCCCGGCAGTGCCAGTGGGTCAGCCTCGGACCCAGACGGCATCCTACCTCCGAGTCGGCTGCGCTTGGCGGTCCAAACAAATCTATGTTGATTCAAACAGCTAGCGGCAGGGACGGGTCGAGGATGACGCCTGCAAGCGAAATCGAGGCACCGATGTAATGCTCAGCAATTCCCTCCAAGGAATTGGTGAGCATTACATCGTCATTTCCCTGGAAGAGGTTCACATCGCCGGTGACTTCGAAAACAAAACCGCCGGGTGTTTCCTTTGGTGTCAGGACAAGTTTGCTGATGCGCTTCCGCAGTTGCGTGCGGGCAGTTTCGGGATCGCCAGCTAGGATGTCCGCGAATTCTTGAGTCTTTCGTTGCAGGAACTCACGTATCTCTTCAATCGTGAACTGGAACTTTCTGCTCCGAGTCAGCGGAGTGCATGCGCTGGAGTTGTGCGATGCGGGCTTCCACGGTAGATAGCCTGGCCGACAAAGCCGCCGACAAGCCATGCTGGGCGATTGCATCCACGAGATTGGACTGCTCCTTGTTGAGCCGTGCGAGTTCTTCTCTTAGCTGGGAGTTCTGCGAAGCCGCCTCTCGTGCGCGCCGTGTTTCCGCATCGGCATCTGCTCAATGCGCTCGACGGAACCTATCTGCACTGCGACAAACGCCTGAATGACGCAGGACCTACAGACACAATCTGGTTTGACGAAGAGCGCCGGCAACATGTCGAGCTGTTCCTCCGGCAAGAAATCTCCATGCCGCTTAATCGGGTCCTGGATCTGACGTCTAAGCTGATCGACGGATTTGAATCACCTTTGGGCATGGAGCTTCTGGCAACCGTCGATTGGCTGATTCAACGCGAGCATGCTGAACCAACGGTTTCGGGCATGCGGTCCGCTCTTCGTCGGTGGCCCGCTGGAGAAGCGGCTGCCGAGCGCAAGCTTCGTCTCTTCAACGATCGCCTCCTGCAACTTGCGCTCGACCGAGTTCAAATTGACATTTCATCTCAACAACCGATCTCATAGGCTTGTACCCGGGGCTATGGCCGGGAGCACGGTGCTACGGATTACATGAGCTGATTGTCAATGGACGACTATTCGGCCGTCAGTCATTCCTGTCAAGCGGAGTTCCATGAGAGTCCCAATCTCAGAAATCCTCGAAAAACCACATCCACACCCTTCTTCCGCAACTTTTCTTGCAGCATCGGAGCCAGATGCCGAATGAATATTTGCTGAGGCACAGGCCCGGCCCGTCAGAACGGTGTGATGACGAAACCAGACTTGATATAATAATTAAGTGCAGCGCGGCAACATCTTCAAGCGTCACGGCTCATGGTATGTCCGCTACTACGAGGGCAAAACCCGCGTAGCGAAGCGTCTGGCTTACGTTGACGAATATCCGACCAAGCGGCTGGTGGAACCGCTGGTGCAAGACTTCATCCGCACAGTGAACAAGTCCAGTGACGCGGGCGTCACGTTGGACTCGTTCATTGAACAAAGCTACCTGCCACACGCTAAGGCGAACTTGCGGACCAGCACCAGCAAAGGCTATGCCGACATCTGGCGCGTTCACATCTCCGGGTGTGAAGAGGCTCAGCTAAAGTTGCGGGAGTTTCGGACTACCGACGTACAAGCACTGCTCCAAGCGATTGCAGACAACGCAGACTTGACGAAAACGACACTTCAGCACATCAAGCATTTCCTCTCAGGTGCGTTCCGCTATGCCGCGATTGCTGGCGTACGTGAGGGCAACCCTGTGCGCGAGTGCATTGTCCCGAAGGCGCGAGAGTCGGCTACAACGCAAGCGTACGCACTGGCTGACATTCGTCGGTTGCTTGACGTTCTTCCGTTGCTACCGAAGGCGGCCTGTGCGTGTGCCGCGTTCGCTGGCTTGCGGCTCAGTGAGCTCCACGGGCTGGAATGGACAGACTACGATGGCGACACAATCACGATTCGTCAAAGCATGTGGCGTGGCATCAAGAACCCGCCGAAGAGCGCGGCGTCCGCAAACTACATTCCAGTGATCGCGGCGGTGCGTTCGATTCTTGACGCTTACCGCCACACGCTCGGCAACCCGCAAGCTGGCCCCGTGTTCCCTGTTGAACTTGAACACTTGGGAAATCGCACCGTGCGGGCTGCGATGGAAACACTCGAACTTCGTTGGTCAGGCTGGCATGGCTTCAGGCGCGGCATCGCATCGAATCTGTTTGAGCTTGGCTGCGACGATCTGACCGTGCAACGAGTGCTCCGACACAGCAAGGTTCAGGTCACGCGAGATCACTACATCAAGGTGCGGGATCCGAAGTTGGATGCGGCCATGACGAAGCTGCAAGAGGCATTTGGGCAACAAATAGGTAACAAAAAATCTGATCCGTCTGTAACCAACTGACTTAGTTAACGGAGAGGTGGCCGAGAGGCTGAAGGCGGCGGTTTGCTAAACCGTTATACGGGCTAACACCTGTATCGAGGGTTCGAATCCCTCCCTCTCCGCCACCCAGTCTCAACTGCAGAGAAATCTGCCGAATGTTTTCCTGGAAAGCTCGCAAAATCCCCGCCAATTCGCGATTTTCTTCTCTTAAACCGGACTGGAGAGAATGTCCGGCGCGAGCTTTCCCGCTCTTCCACCCCTCACTTTCTCTGGTTGGTGAATTGGCAGTCCGGTTTGCGCCCTTCGTGGTCGGCGAATGGAATGGGATCAAAGACCGATCAGTTGGCGAAGGCGACTTGACTTAGCCCTCAGTTTCTCTGATCGGATCCGGCGGTGGACTACTTTTCCTCCGCCGCATCGCCCCGCTCACGCGGCGCGACGCGGTCTTTCCCCGGCGGGACTTAATTGGCTCAACCGTCCGACTTTTCAACGCTTGCTCAAAGCCGCGGAGGTCGGTGGAAGGAATTGCGTTCGCCTGGGGGGCGTCCGTCGAAAAGAACCCCTGTCATCCGCAAAAACCTCATACGGTTCAAGCGGCGCGTCGTTCCAACCAATATTCGTGATGTAATCCACCCAGGATGTCCTCAACTCTGATCTGGTAGTCGCGCGGCAACCGATGCCTCTGTGGTGGCGGTCGAGAAACGGATCGGTCGGGACGCGGTTCGGGAATTCCTGGGCCTAAACTCTAATGTGGGCGTCCTTGATTATAGTGAGCGATCCAAGGTCGAAGGGTTCCCCGCAGGTGTCTCTCATTCAGTGGGATTATGAAATCCAAACACTCCCGTCGCACGGTGCCGATGAGTCTTTCGCAATAGGCATTCGCCTGCGGTGCCCGGGCGGGTGTGCGCAAGACGCGCAACCCAAAGGTGTTCCTCAATTCTTCGTCCAATTCGGTGGAGAAGATCGAATCCCGGTCGTGGATCAAGAACTTATACGAGTGATCGCTCGGGATGGCTTCCCGCAATTGTTGCAGAGTCCAGTCGGCGGTCGGATGGGCGGTCAGGTTGCAGTGCAGAATGCGGCGACTGCCCACCTCCATGGCTACAAAGACGAACAGCACGCGGAAACGGGCCGTGACTGCCACCAGAAAATCGCAGGCGACAATGCCTTGAGCCTGATTTTTTATGAAGGTCTTCCAGTGTTGAGATGAGGTGCGTCGGCCTCCTGTGCCCTCACCCTTCGGCCAGTACTTGCGAACCGTACGGGGAGAAACCAGGATACCGAGCTTCAGAAAAAGCTCGTCCGCCACCCGTTCTTCGCCCCAGGTCACGTTCTCCCTCACCATGCGGGCAATGATCTGACGGATATCTTTCGGCAATGGAGGACGACCACCGCGCGATTTCCAGCGCCAGTACCACTTGAACGCTTTGCGGTGCCAGCGAATGAAAGTATCCGGCTTGACCACAGCCAGCGCCGTTTTCCAGTCGAACCAGCGCGACCAGATGAGCATGGACAATCGAGACCCGTCGGTGAGGCGGCGTGGTTTGATCTGATGTTCCTGATAGTAGGCAAGCTGCTTGCGCAGGAAAAGGATCTCGGCAGCGGAAGCCGTACGAGAGTGGCAGAGCGTGCGCAGGAACCCGAGACCGTCGCGGAGGAGTTCAACCAGCGTGGCGACCGCGGCGTGGAGTTCATGGTTCATGGGAAGGCGGAGTTAAGTTTCGCACGACCGTCGACCGGAAGGAACCAACCGAGCAAGAAAACTGCCCGCTGCTGCACCAGAATCAGTGCATTCTGAGTCCGTACGAGGTTTTTGCGGACGACAATGGCGGCAGAATACAGTCGCGAGTTGGGAGTCAAGGTTCTTGCCGGCCAGAAACGCGTGGCTGCGCTCGGTTTTCGGGTAGGAGGCTACGCCGGATTTGGACTACGAAGGATGTTGGTCAGCGCGGATCGGCAGCCAAAGAAGGCGCTGAAGCAAGGCGATAGAAAGGCTTTGGCGACGGACCGGGTGATTCTCGTGCCCGGGCCGGCTGAAGAGGTCTCCTGTGTCCGCCAAATCTATCAAATGGTAGCTGAAAAGAAAATGTCGTACGTTGCAATTGCGCAAGAACTCAATCGGCAGCACGTGCCTGGTCCAGCATCGGGCCCTTGGACACACTACCAAGTGCGGAAGATCGTCACGAATCCCAAGTACAAGGGAACTGTCATATACGGAAGGGTCTCGAAGAGGCTCAGAACGCCGGAGGTAAGAGTCGCTCCGCACAAATGGATTGTCGTGCCTCATGCCTTCGCCCCGGTGGTTACTGAGTCCACCTACGATGAGGCCCAGAGGGTTCTCGCAAACCGGACAATGAACAAATCCAATGAACAGCTTCTTGACGAACTGCGAACACTTCTCGCAAAGGAAGGCAAGTTAACGTCGAGGCTGATTAACAGCGCTCCAGGAGCAGCTCTAGCAAGATCGTATCGGTGCCGTTTCGGCAGTGTTGGTCGGGCATACGAACTGATTGGCTATCAGATGCCAAATCGCCGAAACGTCGAAACACGCCGTCGCATGCAGCACATTCGGTTACGGCTGCTACACGAATTACAGCGGCTTTTCCCCGAGAACATTGAGATTGTGGGCCGAAGAGGACATAGCCGTAAACATCTTGTCCTGAATGGTGACACCCGCGTGTCTGTGCTTGCATGTAACTGCCTGCGAAGCCCGCTGGGGCACTTGCGCTGGCGAGTCCGCGTCGGCCGGGCCGAGAATGGCTGGCCCGCACTCTTGCTGTTAATGAACTCAGAAAACGATGACTTCCGGGAAATGTATTTGCTTCCGGCGACGGTTCTTCCTCCGGTGCTTTACATCGCGGGTGATTCGCGCATATTGACGATGGGGGAACGCCTTCCGAGTCCAGAGGCTTTCCTCGATGCATTCGATAAACTCGCTGGAAAGCAGCTGGATAAGTTTTTGACAGGTGCGCTGCTGCGCGCTCGGGTGTGATGAAAGTAGAGAACGACACGATTACAGCGCTTAGTCGCCAATGCGCAAGAGATCTGCCAAGATCGCATCGGCGATCTGCCGTGCACCGCGATGGTATTCGCCTTTCTCAATCGCTCGCCGCAGTTCGCAAATCCTCTCCCGACGCATTTCGGGGAATCTCATCACTGCATCGAACAGATTCGCTAGTCGCTCAGCGACTTTTTTAGGCTGTTCGCCTTGTCCTGGCGCGACAGCGTTTCTAGATCGAGGCCTTTTTCGCAAGCGTTCCTGATCCATGCGCTGAATATCGACAGAATTCGCAATTAGCTTTAATTTGTGCTATCTCCTTGCAGAACATATACTTGGAAAGCTCGACAGGGTGTGTTAAGTCCACTTTTGATTGGCAGGCACGCTGCTAACGTCAATTGGTAACTCGCCCCGCGCGCGAGTTGCACCGTTCGAATTCTGATTCAGACAATGGGTAGATGCAGTGTGGTTTTGTCTGGTCGTTCGCGCCACAGGATTCGGACGGCGGAGTAGAAATCCGACAACTTCCGGAGCCTCGTCGCACCACGCAGCGCCGGATCATACATGTACATTCGATGAGGGGTTGGCCAATTCATTCGGGGAAACAAATAAAAGCCGAGCAGCCGGTCCTTGCTTTGATTCATGGTGCAAAGCAGCGTGATATATTCGCGTTCCGACTTGTTGGGCTCCACGACCCATTGCAGGTGTCCGCGGTCGATCCGAGTCCGAGGCAGCACAAGTGAGACCGGAAACGTATGATCAACCACGAGCACTGATCGAGTTCCATTCGGGAGATGCGTAACGACCACGTTGTTTGGAAACAACTTTGTGATTTTGGCAACGAGTGCTCGCCGCAGTTGCATAGAAGGTTCTGCTAGTCCAGCTGACTCGACCGGCCCGTGAGCATTCTTCGTCATCGTTGGCCGCACTGTTGATCCGTGCGCTTACCGGATAGCAGCGCATGAGTCCGGCGTCTAAAGGCTTCAGCAGTTCCGATGCGGTTGTAGTGTCCTGCACTCCCGGATCGAGCCATAGATCGTAATCGTCGGGATCAAGGATAACGGGCATTCGGTCGTGAATAGCCGACGTGACCGTGTTCGGCGTTGTCGTCAAGATCGAACACGTTTTAATCCACTCACCATTCGGGTTCTTCCAGCGCTCCCAAATTCCCGCGAATGCGAACAGTTCACCGTTGTTGACTTCAAAACAGTAGGGCTGTTTGGCTGCTCCATTCTTCTTCCACTCGTAGAAGCCATCTGCGGGAACCAGGCATCTGCGGAATTTCAGCGCATCACGGAACACAGGCTGAATGTTTGCGGTCTCTGATCTTGCGTTAATCCTCTTGGCTGCCTCTGAAGCATCCTTCGCCCAAGGTGGGATGAGTCCCCAGCGGAGCAAAGATAACTCACGCGCTGGCTCCTTGGGATTCTGGCGAATCGCGGGCACGGGCTGAGTCGGAGCGACGTTGTATCTCGGCTTCCAATCATTGTCATCTTCTGACACCGCGTTGAAATGCTCTTCAATGAGTTGCTTTCGCTTCGATAGTCGGTAGCGCCCGCACATAAGTGGATTATTGCAGATCGGCAGCCGACAAAATATCTGCCAATTCCTCAATATTTTGCGGGAAAACCCAGGACTGAGGATTGACACGGGCCGCGATCCAGGTCTATTGTACAAATTCTTGATGGCGAATAAAAGGCGAATACTTAATGCCGTCTGCCGCCCTGCTGCGCACTCAAATCGAAAAGAGTCTGCCGTCCGCGTTTGCGGTTTACACGCGGACACAATGCGGCAGCATTCCCACTGGAATTTCTGCGATTGACTCCTTGACGCAGGGTGTTCCATTGAACGCTCTGACGGAGGTTTGCGGAAGCAACATGGCCTCTTCAGGAAAAACTTCGGTGATGACATCCCTGTTGGCGCAAGCATCGCAAGATCGCTTCTGCGCTCTGGTGGATGCCAGCGATGCCTTTGATCCAGAAAGCGGACAAGGCGCTGGCATCAACTTTTCAAGATTGCTGTGGGTGCGATGCGGAAAAGGCAAAACCAGGCTCAGGCCGTTGGAACAGGCATTCAAAGTTGCCGACATCTTGCTTCAGAGCAGCGGCTTCGGTCTCATCGTGGTTGATCTCAGCAGTGTTTCTGAGCCGATCGTTCGTAAAGTTCCTTTGAGTACATGGTTCCGTTTCAGCCGTGTCATCGAGAAGCAATCGGCGGCTCTGGTTTTTATTGAGCAGGAACCGCACGCAACCAGTTGCGCCGGACTCGTACTGCGTGTGCACTTCAACCCCACGCTGCCTGTCGGCAAATTACTCACACGCTTCGATCTGAATGTAGAGGTCATGCGTGGATGGACAAAGAAGCCTGTTCGTTCGGAAAGCTCGGGATTCTCTCTCAAAACTCAATGGGTTTAGTTATATGTTTGCGTGTCTCTATGTTCCCGATTTTTCCGTGCAGGCGGCCTTGCTGTCCGATTCAGCGGACACACGCGAATCTCTGAGATGCACTCCTATCGTCGTGCTGGACGGGCCTGCGAACCTGCTTAAAGTAGTGGCCCTCAACGACGCCGCGCGGAATCTCGGGGTCGAAGCGGGCATGACCAAATTGCAGGTCGAAACTTGCAGCGGCGTGCTCATACGAAAACGATCTGAGGCCACGGAAGATGCTGCTCACGCCAGCTTGTTGGATTGTGCGAATGCGTTTTCTCCGAATGTGGAATCCGTATGTTCAAGCACGATCATCCTCGACCTCACGGGTACGGAAAGACTGTTCGGGACTTTAGAGAGCACCGCAAATCAGTTGGCGGTCAAAGCGTGTGAGCGCGGCTTCCAGGTGCGTGTTGCGGTTGCATCGAATCCGGACGCGGCCTTGTATGCAGCACGCGGCATCTCCCGCATTACGGTGATTTCGGTCGGGAAGGAAGCGCACTATCTGGCGCCTTTGAATGTCAATCTCCTTCCGATCACACCTGAGATGCTGGAAACTTTGAATGGCTGGGGCATCCACACATTTCAATCCTTCGCCGCTCTTCCCGAAGTTCCTCTGACTGAAAGACTCGGACAGGCCGGATTGCATCTTCAGAAACTTGCCCGTGGACAAGTAAAGAGAACCTTGGTGCCGACAGCGCCGGACACGAAATTCATCGAGAGCTATGAGTTCGATGATCCAGTCGAGACATTGGAGTCGCTGGCGTTTGTGTTGAACAGACTTGTGCAACAAGTTTGCGCCCATCTGACATCGCACGCGCTCGCTACTAACGAATTGCGGCTGACGCTCGCCCTCGAAGTAAGGCAACGCCGCGTTGAAAGCAACGGCGAACAATACTGCCACGAATGGAAATTGCCAGTTCCAACTCACGACGGCAAAATGCTGTTCACTCTTGTGCGCCTTGATCTTGAGCGAAACACATTTTCTGCTCCCATCAAAAAGGTCACAGTGGAAGCGGTGCCCGTAAAACCCCGGCTGGCCCAGGGCAATCTCTTTGCCCGGCCATCCCCTGAAGCTGAGAGATTGGAAATTACGATGGCTCGGATTCGCGGGATAGTTGGCAGCATAGACGCAAGCGGTCTCGCTTGCGTTGGTTCTCCGG
>Ga0187784_10004322_pt1 | contig 11485 bp, 11 predicted proteins | sample 1015_SJ02_MP15_2_FD_132964 | JGI IMG/M metagenome (GOLD analysis project Ga0187784, IMG submission 132964) | Tropical peat soil microbial communities from peatlands in Department of Meta, Colombia - 1015_SJ02_MP15_20_MG | ecosystem: Environmental > Terrestrial > Soil > Wetlands > Peat | place... | reverse complement strand
GGATTCTCGCCCAGAATCCAGTTCAACTGATTGGTGGCGAAGGCTTCGAGTTGGGCGCGAAATGCCGCGTCTTCCGCGAATACACGCTCGGCCAGACGGGCCGCCGTCGCCACCGAGGCCAACCGCGCGTTCTCGCCCTGCCACCAGGGAGCCGCGTCGCTATTGTGCGGAAAGAAAAAGCTGGTGCGCCGCACGCCGGTCTTATCCTGCACATATTCGCGGCTGTAGCCGAAGGGATTGTTGACTTCGGCAGTCAGTGCCAACTCGAATTCGAGCGACTTCTTCACCGTGTCGAGCACCTGTTGCTTCGTGGCCGCATCGGCGATCTCGGCATAGTAAAGCAGGCTCACCACTGGAAATCCGCCATCGGACGCATGAAAGAACGGACGCTCGCCGTCATCGGCGCGCCAGTAATTTTTGTAACCTCCGGCGCTGATCTGGCGGGCCATCAGGTTTTTCGCCCTCCGATCGGCGGCTTGCTTGTACTTGTCTTGGTGCGTGGCGCGATAGAGTTCCGTGGCCGCGGCCAGGGCACAATAGTCGTCCACGATGTTTTCCTTGCCGTCGTTGATCAGCTTGAGATTGTTCTTCTCCAGAAAGTCGTATGCGTCTTCAGCGGCCTTCAGATAATCCGCGTTCGAAAATTCTCCTGACACCGGATACGTGCTCGCCATGGCCAGCGCCGCGACGGCGATTCCGCCTCCAGAGCGGTAGCCGACTTCATACTCAAGATCGCTGTTGGCTGATTCCACCATGTCTTTCGCGCCCTGGCCCGGCGCAGCTTCGATGCCAAAGCGTTTCATCTCGCCGGCAATCCTGCGCCCCTGCGGAGTCTGATCCACGCCGCCGGTCGAAACCGACCGATAAAACGACCCGCCTGGCACTTTCATCCGCACCAGGTAATCCGCGCCGAACATGGCCTCAGCCAGCAGATGCGGTTGGTAGCGGGCAAAATTCGGATTGCCGCGCAACTTCGTTTGCTCGTAGCTTTTGAGCATGCTGTAGACCGCAAAGGGAATCTGCTGCGGGTTGAAATAAGTCGAAAACGACAGATGCGAGAAGTGCTTGCCGTAGTCCCCCGTCGCGTCCCACCATCCGCCGTGAGCGTCAACAACGCCCTGTTTCGTGCCCTCAAACTTCAGGTGGCGGTCCGCCTTGTCGTATTCACCCGAGCTGCGCTCGTCTTTGAAGTAGAAGATGACGTCCTGCATGGTGTTGCGTTCGAGCAGATCGCGCTGAACAAGAAAGGGAAACGAGCGCACATTCGCCGCTCCCGCGCTGCATTCCAGGTAGTACTTGCCTTCGGTCGCGAACGAATCGAAGTCAAGCGTCCAGAAATACCAGTCTCTCCATTTCTGCACAGGGCCGGCCGCTTTCGCGGGAACGGAGAGAACCTGCTGATCGCTGGCATACTCTTTCAGCGCACAGGTGGTAACGCTATCGCCAGCCTTCGCCAGTATCACTGCGTGTTTGGGACCGTTGACTTCGTATCCCAGATGATTGGTGAGAATCTTCATTTCGCCGGCGAACGACAGGGCGGAAAAAGCGACAACCAGGCTGCTCGCAAGAACCACAAAAAGATGGCGCTTCATAAGAACCTTTCTTACGTCGGCGGGGATCAGGACAACGCCATAGGGTAGGCTATTTCAGGAAAGTTCTCCATCCAGAAACCAGAGCGCAGATAGGCTCGCGCCGGAGGAACGCGCAGTCACTCCACCGGCCCAATCACCTTCATCTTGCTCTCCACGTGCGTATGTTCGAACCCACTGTTTTCGAGGGCGACCGAGATATCGCGGTTAAAGAAGAAGAGCACGTGAATCCGGAACTCCGTGCCAAAAGTCGCCGGGAACCAGACTCCGTCTTCCTGGCGCTTGTAGACCACATTGAACCCAAGTCCGGGCAAATCCGTGCCCAGCACAGTTCGGACCAGGAACGGCAACCGCCGCGACAGCTTGGTGAACACGCGGACTGGCTCGAACTCCGCCGCGTCAATATAGGCCTCGCCCGCCCAGTCCATTTCGTCCTGTTTGGGACGGAAGCCGATGTGGTAGACATTACGTCCGTCCTGCACTTCCCGCCCCAGCAGCTTGAAGTCGTAGTTCTTCTGCTCTTCGCTGGTCAGGGGAAACAACTCTTGCGCCAGCCCGTCTTTTGTCTTTTCATTCGACAAATCCTCACGAAAATCGTGAATGAGGTCGCCGTCGATGCTGTCCGCCTCGGGAGCAGGCTCTCCCTGAAACGGTTCGTACTTTCCCTTGTGCCAGTAGCGGCCGACGAGCATCTGGAGTTCCTTCTCAGTGCCGTCGGGGGTCGGAACTACGCCGTAGTCGGCGGTCTCTTCCCGCATCAGCCTGCCCCCGGGCTTGTGCGTCAGGATGTGGATATGCTGCTTGTAAACATATTGTTTGCGCAGGGCCTCGCTACGATCCTGGTTGGCCGCGACTCGCGCCATGATGGCATCGGCAGTCGGTGGCGCTGGCGCCGGTTCCGGCTGTGAACTCTGCGCGACTGTGGCCGAGGCCAGCAGAAGGAACGTCGCCAAACGCGAGATCGCCATGGGCATGGTCCCCCTTCTTACTACGCATAAAGGGGTGTGAAAAGTTGCAATAAGAAGGTCAATAAATCGCTTTCAATGAAAGCTGAATCTGTCTGGACTGCGGTTTTGCTGATCATGCCGAATCCGCTGCCCAGCACGCGAAGAAATTGAAGCCATCGTGATAGCATTTTCTTGCAGCGCCTTTCCCGCGGCCAAACATGTCTCGTGCTGGGCCCATCTCGCTACGACTGGTCTCGGTTCTCTCGTCAGCGATCCTCCTCTGCTCCGTTTCCGCCCCAGCCGCTGAGCCCAACCCGTGGCTCGAAATTCATTCCGCGCATTTCACCGTAGTCACCGACGCCGGCGAAAAAAAGGGCCGCGAAGTCGCCCTCCGCTTCGAGCAGATGCGCGCCGTCTTCGCCAGTCTGCTGAGCAAGGACCGGCTCAACCAACCCGTTCCTCTCACCATCCTCGCCTTCAAGAACGACGAGTCTTACTACAAGGCGGCGCCTCTCCGCCGGAGCCAAACTGGCGAGGCCCAGCCGATCGACGTCCCCGGTTTCTTCCTTCCCGGCGAAGATCAGGATTTCATCGTCCTCAATCTTCTCGCCGACGAATCCTGGCGCGCGGTTGCGCACGACTTCGCCCATATGCTGCTCAATTACAACTACCCTCCGGCCCAGGGATGGTTCGACGAGGGGCTGACGGAATATCTCGCTTCCATGCACGCCGACAATCAGCAGGTCGAGATTGGCGGCGATCCTGAGGCCAGCTCCTCTGCGACTCCCGGTTTGACCGGCAAGCTCGGTGACTCGAAGCAGTCGCTCACCCAACTGCTCAGCGCGCAAGAGTGGATCCCTCTGTCCGACCTGTTTTCCACGAAGCATGACACATCCGGCTACAACGAGGGCACACACCACACGCTCTATTACGCCGAATCATGGATCGTGATGCATTACCTGCTGCATGAGAACAAGCTGCCGGAGACGGGAACCTACTTCGACCTCGTTCTGAACCAGCACATGCCGGTCGAATATGCCATTCAGAAAGCTTATGGCATGACCTCGGCTCAACTGGAGCAGGCGGTGAAGGATTATTTCCACTCACAGGCGGCGGCGATCGGTGCACTAAGTTCGGCCCAGAAGAGCTCGGATCATCCCATGAACTCCGCTCACCTCGAGCCGGGTTATCGCTTCCCGACTCCGGTAGGGCCAGACGACTCGGCGATCATCCCCAAGCCTTTGCCCGAGGACGACGCGCGTGCCCTCTACGCGGAAGTGCAGATCCGCATACCCGAACGCCGGGACCTGGGCTTGCAAGAGTTGCAGGCCCTGGCCACGGCGCCCACCTTGGCCGACAAGAAGACCGCGGCGAGAGCGGAAAGTGCACAAAAGAAGTCTGACGACGAAAACACCGGCCAATTGCCTACGACCGCCATTGGGAACGCCCTCGCCCACCGCATCCTTGCCTGGGATCACATCGAGCATGCTGAATTCGACGACGCATTAACCGAACTGGGTGACGCCGCCGCGCTCAACCGCAACGACATGTGGGTGCGCTATTACCTGTCGGTGCTGAAATACCGCATGGCACAGGCCCGGCACACCGGCATGCCGGGGCTGGCCAACATGATGCTCGACCTCAAAACCGTGCTGGAGTGGTATCCCGAATTCGCCGCCGCCTACGATCTGCTGGCCCTTGCCCGCAACGAGGGTGGAGGCCCGGCCGCAGCTATGCAGGCCGAGCGCGCCGCCATGTCGCTTAGCCCGCGTGACGAGGGTTATGTCTACCACATGGCACAGATCTACATCGCGAGCAAGCGGTGGGAGTCGGCCGAGGCCTTGCTGGAACGGCTGCGGTCGAGCGCTAACCCGGAAATGGTCAGCCTCGCGCGAGAGCGTTTGAGCGAGATCGGAAATGAGCGTAAGTACGGCATGGCGGTTCCCGGTTCGGCGGGCACACAAACTCAACTCACGCCGCAGAAGACGCCCTTTGATGTTCTCGACGAAGATGCCGCCCAGCGCGCCGCCCAGGAAAAAGCCGCGCAGTCGGGCGCGGGAGACCGGCGTCCCACCAAATTCCTCAAGGGCCGCCTGGTCGCGGTGGATTGTTCGATCTCTCCGGCTGCAATCCTGACCGTAACTGCCGAGGGAATCGCGTTAAAACTGCGCGCCGCCGATTACAAGTCGCTGCTCCTGATTGGCGCCGATCAGTTCTCCTGTGCCTGGCAAAACCGCGAAGTCAGCGTGAACTACAAGCCCGGAGGCCTGGCCGACGGCGATCTGGTTTCGCTGGAGGTAAGGTGAAGATTCTTGCGTTTGGCTGGGAAGATGGTTTCCATCTTGCGAGCTAAACGGGCCTCGGCGGAGAGGTTAGCGTCCGGCGCGTCTGGCATTCGACTTGCACATAATTAGACTGTTGCGCCTTCCGGCACACTATTTCCACATACCGGAGGACGCGCCAGGCTTGCAGCATTCCCGCGCGAGGCGCACAATAGCACCTTGATGTTGACGTAACTTGGCTGTACGGCTCGACTGGAGCCGCTTTTCTCCCCATCCGGTAAGGAGGTCGAAAATGAAGACCCGTATTTTCATGACTCTGTTCCTGGCTATCGTGCTGGCGCTTCCCGCCTTCGCGCAGCAAAACAATTCCAATTCCGCCGCGCCCCAGGCAGCGCCTGCTGGTCAAGCCGCTCCTGCTGACGCCCGCGAACCGCTGCCCCCTCCGACCTCGCGCGACTTCTGGGACGGCGACGATCCCAACCTGGTCAATCTGGTGACCCATCCCATGGCCCGCAAGGCGTGGGTGAAGCGGCAGATCGGCCCGATCCGCGACCGCATCAACGAGCTGGATGAGATTACCGCCGAGAACGCCAATAAGATCCGCGACATCGATGCTCGTTCCCAGCAAGGCCTCCAGTTGGCTTCCGAGAAAACGAATCTGGCCGACCAACATGCCACCGATGCCTCGAACAAGGCACAGACAGCGCAGCTGACCGCCGCCGACGCTTCCACACACGTTTCTAACGCCGAGCAGATGGTAGGCAACCTCGATCAGTACAAGCCCAGTTCGCAAACCGAGATTCGTTTTCGTCCAGGGCAGACTGTGCTGAGCAAGCAGGCCAAGGACGCGCTTGACCAGATGGCGGCGCCGCTGCAAGGCCAGCGCAGCTACGTCATCGAAGTCCGCGGATTTTCTCCCGGCCGCGGCCAGGCCGCCATCGCTTCTTCTGAGAAGATGGCCGACTCGGTGGTGCGCTATCTTGTGCTCACGCACAACATTCCGGTTTACCGGATCTATACCTTGGGCATGGGCAATGCGCCAGCCGCCGAGGAAACAGGGACCAAGCGTCCCGTGGGCTCCAGGGTTGAAGTCAGCTTGCTGCGCAACGACGTGCTGGCAGCGCAGCGCTGAGCGGGTTGGAAACTTAATATTCAGGACAACGGGCGAGCCGGTTGCGGCTCGCCCTTTTTGCTGCCCGCCGTTTGGGGTCGACGAGTGTAATTGAGATTTTTCACCAACGACTCGAAAGCCCTTTTTAGGACGCACTGCCAGTCATCGTGGGGTTGCCTGCGCAATGTCCCGTGCCGTCGTTCACCTTCCCGCACGCGAGAGCGGTTGTCACAAAGACCTTCTCCATGCGGTAAGCTGGCTTAATGTATGGCTTCTTTTCGGTGGGCGGAGCAAGAGCGTCTTGGCTTGGAGTTTCAGAAGTAGGTGGAGAGGGCATGTCGTCTTTCTCTGGCATGATTAGCTGCTCCTCTTATGGAATAGGGAGGCACTGTAGCGCCTCAGCTTTCGGCTGCTCTACCGTTGGGGTTTCTGTTACGAAATCAGAACAACATGGATAAGAGTCGATCTAGGCTGTCGATGTGAATTGCCCCGACAATAGGGGATGCACCGTCCCCCGCAGAATTGAGAGGGAAAAGGGTGTGGAGCAAACTTCGCTAATCGCTCGGAACTCTCATTCGTGCTGAAGTCCATCCTTTTCCGGCAGGACATCCGATCTCTTTCCTGTTCCCGCGCACACGGGACAAGGAAACCTCATAAACGCGGTGGCTTCGCTCGTGCCTTTGCCGCCAACGCCCTCGACTACATATCCCGTACCGTCGCAATTCGGGCAAGCCACATGCATTTTTCATCCTCCTACTTTTGAAAGGCCGCCCCGTTCGTATATCGGAGACTCACTCGGAGCGGAGTCCCTTGGCTCGAACGTCCCTACCAATGCGACGAGCGATTCGTGTGATGAGACCACCACCGGCGGCACTGAGCAGGAAAACGACTACCAGAACGACTACCAGTGGGAAAGCCATATACAAGTCTCCGCCTTCCAGTTGCGCACGATTTTCGGCCTTCCTGTTTACCGGGCTGATTCCTCGTTACGGAATCCGAACAAGGTACATTTGGCTAGTTGTCGCAACCAGGCGATGACACTCAGAACCCGGCAACGCTTCTCGCGTCCCTGTGGATCGAGCGAGGCCCCGGACCGCCGAACGCACCGCCAATAGAAAACCCTCCCGTTGGGATCGGGAGGGTTTTCGGGAGGGCTAGGAATGGTTCGCGGTTAGGCGCGGACTACGTTTGCCGCCTGGAAGCCTTTGGGGCCTTTCAGCAGATCAAACTCCACGGTCTCACCCTCATTCAGCGTGCGATACCCGTTCTCCTGGATCGCGGAAAAGTGCACGAATACGTCTTCGCCCGTGGAGCGCTGGATAAATCCATATCCCTTCGCCCCGTTGAACCACTTTACTGTACCTTTCTCTCTCACGGATAAGACTCCTTTCACCGATCACGAAATATTGTTTCTCCGGCATCCTCGATCGTCGCCCCGGTCGACCGAAGCCCCCCTCAAAGAAGCCGGCGAAACTTCCTGGTTGCGCTCGACGGCAGAAGAAGAACCCCAACCACCTTTCCAAAAAGGAAAACCCCCTCAGTTCTCCGCCGCAAAGCGACACTACGGTGTGAACTTCGGGAGCCCGTGAATTTGGCGCTTTTCCACTACTCGACTCAACGTCAACCGGACCTGGCTGCTCTCAACGCCGGACACTGTCCCGGTGTCGAGGAACGAATAATAAGCATTATTAAAACGTTTCGCAAGTGGAATTAGAAAGGAATCGTAATATGACCAGAGGTCATGTCAGATAACTTTAACAAAGATAAAGAAATAGTCCGGTAACCGCTTGCAGAACTTCAGTTTGGCTCACTCCCGCAGCCTCCCGCCAACCTGCTACGATGACATCATCCGTGTCCAACCCGCCCAGTCCGGTGACTGCAGCCGATCCAGCCCGCCCCGGGCGGTCCGCCCCGCGCGCCTCCTCCGGCCTGGTGCTCTCCACTGCGAAATACCTCATGCGCACTGAGGTGCACACCTTTGCCTTTTCGGTTGCGGCCAACGCCATCCTGTCGTTCTTCCCGTTCGTCGTGCTCATGATGACCCTGATCCGCCGCGTGTTTCACTCCCGGGTGATGAGCGAAGTCGTCATTCAGCTCCTGCGCGACGACCTTCCGGCGGGCCAAGACTTCGTCATCCGCAACCTCAACGCCATGGTCAACTCCCGGCAACGGGTGCAGTTCGCATCGCTGATTATTCTGCTGGTCACTTCGTCCGGAATATTTCTGCCCCTGGAAGTTGCGCTGAACCGGGTCTGGCATTTCGAGAAAAACCGCTCCTACCTGGGAAATCAGGTCGTCTCGTTCGGATTGGCCTTCGCCTGCGGAGCGCTGGCCCTGCTGTCGATCGCTCTGACCGCCGGCCCGGTGGCATTCATCGAATTCCTGCTGCGCGGACACGGCAAGGACTTCGTGAGCGCGGTCGGGTTCATCGTCATGAAGCTGTTCGCCATCGCTGCCAGCATCGCCATTTTCTTTCTCATTTACTGGATATTACCCAATGGCAAGGTCCCGGTGCGCGCCGTGCTGCCCACCGCCATCATCATGGGATTGCTTTCCGAGGCGCTCAAGTACGCCTATATCCTCGCCCTGCCCTGGCTGAATTTTCAGGAAGTCTACGGCCCGTTCGCGCTCTCGGTCAGCCTGATGTTCTGGGCGTTCCTGTCGGGCCTGTTGCTGCTGGCTGGGGCGAATCTGTCAGCTGAAGAGCATCTGAAACATTCACTCTAGTCTGGATTCTATCCGGGCGTGGTTCCTTCCCGATCTGTCATTGTGAGCGGCGCTGTTCGCCGCCAGAAAAGTTCTTGGGGGCGGGTGGCCCAGACTTTGAGTTGCAGAGGCCACCATCATCGTGGGTGCCCCGCTCTTGCGTTTTTTGCAAGGGCGGGAACCACGAACGCAGGCAGCGAGCGTTTTTTCTCCCGCAACTTCCGCCCTCGGCTGAGATTCCTCGCCAAAAAGGCGGCCTTGTCGCGGGTCCTTCCGCTTGCGTTTCGGAAGCAAGGCGCGAGCCGTGCGCTGCTTGAGAACCTGCATGATCTTGGAAGGATTTCCAATCTCAGGTTCAGTGATAAGCAGGTAAATACGTTCCGGCATGACGACGTCGCCGACGACCACGAATCGATATCGCGCGCGCACCTGGTCGAGAATCGACAGGAAGCAATCGCGGCTACGGGCTCGGTTCAGAAATGGCAATCTCCGATAACAGGGACAGGTGATAAAGTGCAGATGATGCGCGCCGTAGCTGCGATGAAAGCCGATGGGCATGGCAAATCCCATGGTATCGGCAGCCTTCCTACCCGCCCTTGCAAAAAACGCAAGGACGGGGCACCCACAGTTTCGGAACGGGAAAGGAAAAAGACTGAGAGCTCCGGGCCACCCGCCCTGTTGGCTCCATCACTTGGGGATGGGAACGTCCGTAAAGGAGATGCCGCGCCTGCGGTTGATCCGGCAGATGATGTTCTCCAGCATTTTGGGCAGCAGGTTCATTCCGGGAAGGGGCATCAGCGTGTTTTTCTCGATATACTCCTCGGCACCGTCATCCATCAATTTTTGCCGGTTTTTCTCCGTGAGGCTGCTCAGCACGACCACAGGAATCGCAGCCGTTCCCGGCTCACTCTTCAGATGATGCAGCACATCGGGCCCGCTCATCTTGGGCAGGATCATATCCAGCAGAATCAGGTCCGGCTTCTGTTGTTGCGCCAGCCGTAGCGCGGTTTCTCCATCCTCGGCGCAGGTCACCTCGTAACCTGCCTTCAGCAGGGCCGACTCGTTCGCCCGCCGGATGGCCAGGCTGTCCTCGACTAAGAGAATTCTCACGCGACCGTCCTCCTCGCTACCTTTTCCTATCGGCAGCGCTACTGAGGCACATTAGACGCGGGAAAATTGGCGAGAAAAAGCCGCCTGCACTCGCAGGCGGCCGGTTGAAAGCATTTACTTCGAAGCTCGGCCTACTTCTTTTGCTGCCCGATCGACAGCAACTCAACTTCAAAGACCAGCGTGGAGCCCGGGGCAATGTCGGGACCTGCGCCGCGGTTGCCGTAAGCCAGGTCGGCGGGAACAAACAGCTGCCACTTCGATCCCACGGGCATCAGTTGCAGCGCCTCCGTCCAGCCCTTGATCACGCCGCTTACGGGGAACGTGGCCGGCCCGCCGTGTTTCGTGGAACTGTCGAATTCCTTGCCGCTAATCAGCGTGCCACGATAATTGCAGCTCACGGTGTCGCCGGCGGTGGGCTTGGCCCCGGTTCCTTCTTTCAGGATTTTGTACTGCAGCCCGCTGGGCAGCGCGACCACACCTTCCTTGCTCTTGTTGGCCGCGAGAAATGCCTCGCCTTCCTGGCGGCCTTTCGCCCCCATTTTCTGCTCGACCTCTTGCCGCAATTGCGTGAGCGCCGCCCGGGCTTCCTCTTCCGTCATCGCGGTCTTGGCGCCGTTCTGGGCGTCCTTGAGACCGCGCGCCACCAGGGCGGGATCAAGCGACAATCCCTGATTGCGCATGCCTGTGCCGATGCTCATTCCCTGAGCGTAGCTTTCTTTGTCACGTTGTGTCTTAAGCACAACTGGCGCGGCGGTCGTGGAAGCCGTCTTTTTCGTTGCCGTGCCTGTCTGCGTCTTGGCCGGAGCACCGGCCTGAGTTGAAGGAGTTTGGGCTGTAGATGCTGGTTGGGAGGTGGTAGCCGCCGGAGTCTGCGCTGGAGCATTGCCAAGTAACATCATCCCGGCCAGCAGGAGTTGAATCACGAATGCGGTGAGCGATTTTTGCATATGTGTATTGTCCCATTGTGAGGAGAGATGAGCAAACCGTTCGATGGATTGTGCGCCAAGCTGTCGCGAGACCTCTATGACGGGAGACTACTAAACGACAGTCAACGAGCATGCTTCCATCATCCCGAATTGCAAATCACGCGCCGAGCCGCCACAATCAAATGGATGCCATCGCTCTACCAGCGCGATCTGGCGTATGTTCACGCTGCCGCGTTTGAAACGCTGGCCCGGGGCGCGGCCAGCGAGATTGTTCGCCGTTTGCAGTCGTCCAGTGCACGGGTTCGGAGAGTGCTGGACGCAGGCTGCGGCGCCGGGCCTTTGGCGGAAGCGCTCGTCGCTGCGGGATTTGATGTAACCGGCATCGACGCCTCTGCCGACCTGCTGGAACTTGCCCGCGCCATTGTTCCCACGGCGCACTTCGTTCACGCCTCCGTCTACGACGTCCCCGTCCAAGGCTTCGACGCGGTTGTCGCCTTGGGTGAACCTCTGACCTACCACGCCGAGGGTAGTGATGCCGACCGTCTCGTCAGTCAGTTTTTTCAACGCGTCGCTCAGGCCCTGCCGCCAGGAGGCGTGCTCATTTTCGACGTGATTGGACTGGGTGAACCTTCTTTGGCTGGCCGGAATTGGGTCTCGGGCGACAATTGGGCCGTGCTGGTCGAGACCACCGAAGATCAGACTCAGAGAACCCTGGTTCGGAACATTGAAGTCTTTCGCCGCGTCGGCGAGCTTTACCGGCGAAGCCGTGAAGTCCACCGAATACGGCTCTTTGACATCCCGACCCTGTGCGATC
>Ga0187784_10004319_pt1 | contig 11490 bp, 10 predicted proteins | sample 1015_SJ02_MP15_2_FD_132964 | JGI IMG/M metagenome (GOLD analysis project Ga0187784, IMG submission 132964) | Tropical peat soil microbial communities from peatlands in Department of Meta, Colombia - 1015_SJ02_MP15_20_MG | ecosystem: Environmental > Terrestrial > Soil > Wetlands > Peat | place... | reverse complement strand
TATGCCGAATACGAGGCGGCGATGCAGGCGAGGGGCAAAGGGAAGCGAAAACGGTAAACGAAAGATTTAATAGGAGATTGACCGGAATATAGGTCATACGATACAGCAACCAATAATTACGACGCCTGCCCGGGGCCAAGTTGGGCGAAGTATGGAGGTAGGGAGGGGGCAATGAGCTCGGCCGCGCAGGCCGCCATCGAACCATCAGGCCGAACCGAGGCGCCAGTCGCACCGGCGCAGCCGTTCCTGCTCGGCCTGATCGGATCGCCGATCAGGAGCTCGGCGGCGCCCGCGATGCACGAGGCGGCGGCCGCAGCGCTGGGCCTGCGCGCGCATTACCGCCTGATCGACGTGCCGGGCGCGGATGCCACCGGCTTGCGCAAGATGCTCGACGGCGTGCGGCTGCTCGGCTTCTCCGGCGTCAACGTGACGTTCCCGTACAAGGAAGCCGTCGTATCGCTGCTCGATGCGCTGTCGCCGGCGGCGGCGGCGATCGGCACCGTCAACACGGTGGTGGCGCGCGACGGCAAGCTCACCGGTCACAATACCGACTCGAGCGGCTTCGCGCGCGCCTTTGCGCGCGTGCTCGGCAGCCCCGGCGCCGCGCCGGTCGCCTTGATCGGCGCCGGCGGCGTCGGGCGCGCCATCGGCTTTGCGCTTGTCCAGCTCGGTGCGCGCGCGCTGCATATCTTCGATTCCGACGCAGCCAAGGCGAACGCGCTCGCGGCGCGCCTTAATGCGCTCGCCGCGGGGGCTGCCGGCCGCCTCAACGCGCGCGTCTGCCACGACGTCGCCGCGGCGCTCGACGGCGCCGGCGGCGTCATCAACGGCACGCCGATCGGCATGCTGCCGAACCGCGATAGCCCGGTGCCGCCGCAGCTGTTGCGTGGCGACATGTTCGTCGCCGACGCGGTCTACACGCCGCTGTGGACGCCGCTGCTCACCGCCGCCCGCGCGGCCGGCTGCCGCGTGATGACCGGGCGCGACCTCTGCATCGACCAGGCGGTCGATGCGTTTCGCCTGTTCACTTCCTTCGAGCCCTCGCGCGAGCGCATCGGCGCGGCCTTCGATGCCGTCATCGCCAAGCGCAATGAGGGCAAGTAAAAGGTAAGGTAAGCTGCCGTCTTGGTTCCCAACGAAGATCAACACCTGGGAGGAATGGATGAAACGATTGATGCTCGCTGGCGCGTTTGCGACGGCTCTCGCGAGCGTTCCGCTCGCCGGCGGCGCGCTCGCCCAGTCGGGACCGGTGAACTTCGCCTTCATCGGCGAGCTGTCCGGCGCCGGCGCGGTGTCGTCGACCAACTTCCGCGACGGCGCGCTGATGGCGATCGAGGAGATCAACGCCAAGGGCGGGCTGCTCGGGCGCAGAATCGAGCTCAAGCAGTACGACACGCAGACCAACCCCGGCACCGCACGCTCGCAGATGCAGAAGGCGATCGACGAGGAGCCCTATGTGATCCTCGGCCCGATCTTCTCCGGCATCGTCAAGGTGTCGATGATGCTCGCCGCGCAGGCCGAGATCCCGATGATCATGGGCGGCGAGGCGAGCGACCTCACCCAGCAGGGCAACGCCTATCTGTTTCGCACCTCGTTCGGCCAGCAGGTCTCGATGCCGAAGATCGCGAACTACATTCGCGACGTCGTGAAGGCGAAAAGCGTCGCCGTCGTGTGGGTGAACAACGACTTCGGCAAGGGCGGGCGCGACAACTTCGTCAAGGAGATGAACGCGCGCGGCATCAAGGTCGCGGCCGACCTCTCGACCGAGTCCGGCCAGACCGATTTTGCCGCCGACGTCGTGAAGGCCAAGGCCGCGGGTCCGGATGCGATCTTCGTGTACACCAATGAGGAGGAGAGCGCGCGCTTCCTGCGCGAGGCGCGCAAGCAGGGCATCGCGGCGCCGCTGATCGGCGAGACCACGTTGCTCGGGCAGAAGGTGATCGACCTTGCGGGCGACGCCGCGAACGGCGCGCGCGGCCATGTCGGCCTCTCGGCCGACATTCCGGTGCCGGCGGTCGCGGCGTTCAAGGACAAGTTCAACGCGCGGTTCAAATACGTGCCGGATCACAACGGCATCAAGGGCTACACCGGCGTCTATGCGGTCGCCTACGTGACCAGCAAGCTCGGCAAGCTCGACAGCAAGGCGCTCGCCAAGACCCTGCACGGGCTGACCATCTCGCCGAAGGACGAGCCCGGCATCCTCATCGAGACGAGCTGGGACGAGAAAGGCGACATCGACCGCATCAGCTATATCGCCGAGGTCGTCAACGGCAAGCAGAAGATCGTCACCGAGCTGCCGAAGCTCGGCAAGGCGACGCAATAACTCAGACCTCATCCTGAGGAGGTCGCCATAAGCGCGTTTACGCGCGTCTTCGACGCGCTATGGCGGCCGTCTCGAAGGATGGCGGCAAGCTCTTAGCGTACGTGGCCGTCCTTCGAGACGCTCGCTGCGCTCGCTCCTCAGGACGAGGGTTTGGCGTTCCATGTCCGACTTCCTCCAGCTCCTGATCGCAGGGCTCGCGACCGGCGGCATCTATGCGCTGGTCGCGATCGGCTTCACCCTGCTGTGGCAGACCTCGCAGACCATCAACTTCGCCCAGGGCGAGTTCGTGATGCTGCCGGCCTTCTTCATGCTGATCGCGATGAGCGCGTTCGGCGTGCCGTTCTGGGGCGCGGTCGCGATCGGCATCGCGGTATCGGCGCTCGTGCTCGGCGTCCTGTTCAAGCGCGTGCTGGTCGATCCGATGCTGCGCCACGGCGTGCTGCCGCTCGCGATCGCCACCATGGCGCTTTCCCTGCTCATGAAGGAGAGCGTGAAGGACTTCTACAGCGCCGAGGCGCAACCGTTCCCGCCGCTCGCCGCCGCGACCAACATCTCGATCTTCGGCGCGACGGTTGCGTTGCAGAGCCTGCTCGTCGTCGCGATCGCGGTCGCGGCGGTCGTCGCGCTGCAGCTCTTCCTCAACCGCACCCGCACCGGGCGCCAGATGCAGGCGACCGCGCAGAACCCGGGCGTCGCGCGCATCCTCGGCATTCCGGTCGAGCGCATGATCCTGATCGCCTTCGTGATCAATGCGGTGCTCGCCGCGCTCGCCTCGGCGCTGGTGACGCCGATCTACCTCGCCAAGTTCTCCAACGGCGAATATCTCGGCATGGCGGCGTTCATCGCCGCGATCGTCGGCGGCTTCAACCAGGTGCGCGGCGCGATCGTCGGCGGACTGCTGCTCGGCGTGATCGAGAACTTCGCCGCCGCCTATCTGTCGGCGCAGTATCGCGCCGCGATTCCGCTCGTGCTGCTGATCGTCGTCATCGTGTTCCGTCCGCAGGGCCTGGTCGGGCGCGTCGAGGAGCGCACCGTATGAGCGCGCGCCGTCTTGCCGGCGCCGCCGCGCTCTCCCTGATCGTCGCGGCGCTGATCGCCGCGCCGTTCGGCCTGAAACCTTACGGCATCTATATCCTCAGCCTCTGGGCGGTGACCACGATCGCGGCGATCGGCCTCAATCTCACGCTCGGCTATGCGGGCCAGGTCTCGCTCGCGCAGGGCGCCTTCGTCGGCATCGGCGCCTATGTGGCGGCGCTCATCACCACCAAGGGCTGGCCGCTCGGCGCGGCCTATATCGTGGCCGGCGTCTCGTGCTTCGGCATCGGCTGGCTGCTCGGCTATCCGGCGTTGCGCGTGCAGCACCACTACCTCGCCTTCGTAACGCTCGCCTTCTCGACGCTGGTGTTTCTCGTCTTCCGCAACGAGGAATGGCTCACCGGCGGCATCTACGGCATCAGCAACGTGCCGCGGCCGAGCCTGTTCGGCTACGCGCTCGGCAAGCCGCGCGACTTCTACTACTTCTGCCTCGGCAACCTCGCGCTGGTTGCGCTCGCGGCCTGGTGGCTGATCCGCTCGCCCTGGGGCCGCGCCTTCGTGGCGCTGCGCGAGAACCCGCTGCGTGCGCTCTCGCTCGGCGTCGATACGCGCCGCTACACCTTGATGGCGTTCGCGCTCGGCGCCGGCCTCGGCGGCATTTCCGGCGTGCTTTATGCGCCGCTGGTGCAATACATCGATCCGACCCCGTTCGCGCTGCTGCTCTCGCTCAACCTGCTGCTGATGGTCGTGGTCGGCGGCTCCGGCTATTTCTTCGGGCCGTTCCTCGGCGCGGTCGTCGCGGTGCTGCTGCCCGAATGGCTGCAGGGCGTCGACAATGCCTATTGGCTGTTCGGCCCGCTCGCCGACGCGGCGCGCGCCGTGCTGCCGCCGGCCGTGCTCAAGTCGGTCGCCAAGCACTATCTCGTCGCCTATGCGATCTTCGTCATGGTGCTGCTCGTGTTCAGCCCGGGCGGAATCATCGGCTTCGTCGAGCGGCACCTTGCACCATCGCGCCGCGCCGCGCCGCAGCCGGCGGCGGCGGAAGCGAAGGCCGCCTCATGAGCACGGTGCTCGAAGTGCGCGACCTGACCAAGCGCTTCGGCGGCATCCACGCGGTCGACGGCGTGTCGTTTCAGGTGAACGAGGGCGAGATCCTCGGCATTATCGGGCCGAACGGCAGCGGCAAGTCGACGCTGTTCAACTGCATCCTCGGCCAACTGCAGCCGACCTCGGGCGAGGTGCGGCTCGACGGCCGCGCCGTCACCGGTATGCGGCCGTGCGATCTCAACCGGCTCGGGGTCAGCCGCACGTTCCAGCTGCTGCAGGTCTTCCCTGAGCTCACCGTGCGCGAAAACCTGATCCTGGCGGCGCAGGAGCACAAGGGCTCGATGCTGTCGCGCCTGTTCGGCGCGCGCGATGCCGGGCTCTCCGGCGACGCCGAGCGCATGATCGATTTCTTCCGCCTCGCGCCGGTGGCGAGTAACAAGGCGGGCGCGCTCTCCTACGGCCAGCAGAAGCTGCTCGACGCCGCGATGGCGTTCATGGCCGGCCCGCGTCTGGTGCTGCTCGACGAGCCGGCCGGCGGCGTCAACCTCACGATGCTGGCAAGCCTGCGCGAGCGCCTCGAGGCGATCAACCGCGAGGAGGGCGCGACCTTCGTGGTGATCGAGCACAATATGGAGTTCGTGATGCGGCTGTGCGCGCGCATCATCGTGCTCGCCGAAGGCCGCATCATCGCGCAGGGCGAGCCGGAGCAAGTGCGGCGCGATCCGAAGGTCATCGAGGCGTATCTTGGCCACTAAGCCATTTCTCGCTCATTGCCGCGCAAGCGGGAATCCAGGGCCAAATATAGCGATCCATGCATGTGGCCCTGGGTCCCCGCTTCTGCGGGGACGAGCGGAATGATGGCGGTTGGTGCGATGGCTGGTCCAATTCTCACTCTTGAGGACGTCGTTGCCGGCTACGGCAAGATGACGATCCTGCACGGCACGAGCTTCTCCTGCGCGCGCGGCGCGATCACCACCGTGATCGGCCCGAATGGCGCCGGCAAGTCGACCGTGTTCAAGACCGTGTTCGGCATGTTGCCCGCCCGCTCCGGCCGCATCCGGTTCGAGGGCGCGGAGATCACGAACCTTGGCCCGCGCGAACTCCTCGCGCGCGGCATCACCTATGTGCCGCAGGGCCGCAACATCTTCCCCGAGCTCTCGGTGCGCCACAATCTCGAGTTCGGCGCGGTGACGGCGCCAAAGGACTTCGACCTTGCGGCGCGCCTCGACGCCGCGATGGACCGCTTTCCGGTGCTGCGCCGCAAGGCCGACCAGCAGGCCTCGACGCTCTCCGGCGGCGAGCAGAAGATCCTCGAGATCGCGCGCGCGCTGCTGATCGAGCCGAAGCTGATGATGATCGACGAGCCCTCGATCGGGCTCTCGCCGCTGATGGTCAACGAGCTGTTCGCGACGCTGACCGCGATGCGCGACCGCGGCATCACGGTGCTGATGATCGAACAGAACGCCAAGCGCGCGCTCGAGATCTCCGACCACGGCATCGTGCTTGAGCTCGGCCGCACCCGTATCGCGGACCGCGCACCCACGATCCTCGCCAACCCGCGCATCGGGCAGCTGTTCCTGGGCGGGGGATTGGCCGAGAAGGCGGGGTAGCGGGCGCGGCCTCTCATCTCCCTCCTCCCGCATAGCCCGTCCTAAAGGGCGTTCACGCCCGTCTTCGACGGGCTATGGACGGGTGTAAACGCCCTGACGCGGGGAGGGTTGGGGAGGGGACCCGCATTTCGCGGCCCAAATAGTACGACCCGCTCGGACGGGGACTGTCCGAGCGGGCCGAGCCAATCGGCGCGGGGGTGGAAGGGGGGCGGACGCGCCGATCGAGCTAAATTCTTCGCCCCGGTAAACTGTTCGAGACCGCCTTGGTCCCTGATGCCTATTGGTCGCCGCCACCCGGGAATAGGTTCACGGCGTTCTCCAAGAATCTTTTGTCAGGGATTTCAGTCGGTTAGGCGCCAACAGGGGCCAGCCGCGAATATCCGTTCACCGCCGCAGTCGAAAAAATCGACCGCCTCTAAGGCAGCATCTGGGTGTCGCCGCAGATCGAGATCGCCTGGCCCGAGATCGTTCTCCCGCGCTCCGAGCAGATGAAAACGATGGCATCCGCAATTTGCTGCGGCGTCACCGTGGTGCGCATCGACACCACCGAGAGCGCCTCCTCGAGCATGGCTTGCGGGGAGATGCCCCGCGCTTTCGCCTTGTTCTCCATCACGCGGTCGATGCGCGGCCCGGCCACGATGCCCGGTTGGATCGCGTTCACCCGGATGCCCTCCGGCCCAAGCTCGGCGGCGAGCGATTTAGAGAAGCCGACCACCGCCCATTTCGCCGCCGAGTAGGGCGTGCGCAGCGGGAAGCCGAGCCGTCCCGCCGCCGACGACAGGTTCACGATCGAGGCATTTCGGCTCTTGCGCAGATGCGGCACGGCAAGCCGCGTGCAGTTGAACTGGCCGGTGATGTCGACCGCAAGACAGCGGTCCCAGTCCTCTGGCGCGATCGCGTCGACCTTGCCGGTCGGTCCCGCAATGCCGGCATTGTTGACCAGCACGTCGAGCCCCTTAAGCACGCCGATCGCCTCCCTGAACAGTTTCGCGACCTGGCGGCGATCCGACACGTCGCAGGTCGAGCGTGTCAGCTTCGGATCGCTCTTTGCGAGCGCGCGCAGCGCCTTGCGGTCGACGTCGCAGACATGCACGCGCGCGCCTTCGGCCGCGAAGGCGCGTGCGACCTCGAGCCCGATGCCGGCCGCGCCGGCGGTGACGAGAACCTTCAGATTCCGGATGCCGAGATTCATGTTGCTGCTCGCGCGGCACCCGCTGCCACGCCCCCCTCGAAGCCGACTTGCGTTCGCCGCAATGCGGCGCGACGGTAATCGCCGCAATGATGGCCGGCAAGCGCGACGCACGGATCGGGGCAGCGGCGCAATCGCGCAAGCCGGCGCGCACGATGCTCTCCCGGCGCGCGCTTCTGTTTGGCGCCGGCAGCGGCGCCCTGCTGACCGGCGCGCCGGCGGTGGCGTGCGCCCGCGGCGACTTGATCAGGATCGGCCATCTGACGCCGCGCGCCGGCCTGCTCGGGCCGCTCGGCGACCATGCCGTGATGGGCGTTCAACTCGCCGCCGAGGAGATCAACGCCGCCGGCGGCGTGAACGGGCGCAGGATCGAGCTGCTGCTTGCGGACGCGAGCGATCCGCAAGGCGCCTGCGCCAGGGCCGCGCGGCTGATCGCGTGCGACCATGCCGCCCTGTTGATCGGCAAGGCCCCGTGCACGGCGGCACGCGTTGCGATCGAACGGGCGGCGAAGCGCGCCCGGGTCCCTTTCGTTGATACCGGTGCCGGCGCGGCGCACGCCGCGCTGGACGTGCCGGAGCGCTTTGTCGCGGTCTTCGCCCGAAGATACGGCAAGCCGCCGCAGGCTCCCGCCTGGGTCGACTACTGCGCCCTCAGGATCGCCGCGCGGTCGATCGGAGCAGAGGCGACGACCGGTCACGTTGGGCGCGCCGAAGTCATCGCGCCGCCAAGGAATGCGTGTGTAAGATGACCCGATGCTGCTCGCCCTCATAGCCGTCATCCTCGAGCAATTGCTGGACGGGCTCCTTTCCGGCGTCTTCGTCGTGCTGATCGCGCTCGGCCTGTCGCTCATTTTCGCGCTTGGCGGGATCGTCAACATGGCGCACGGCGCGCTCTACGCCATCGGCGCCTACCTCGCGGTCGTGCTCGCACGCCACACCGGCTTCGCGGCGGCCTTCCTCGCCGTGCCGGTGGTGGCCGCCTTGCTCGGCCTCGCGATCGAGCGCGCCGTCTTTCGCCGCGAAGGCCGCCGCGAGGGTGTGCCGCCGCTGCTGCTCACCTTTGCGCTTGCGCTGGTCGCCGAGCAGGCGCTGGGCTTGATCTTCGGCGCGTCGCCGCTTCCCTCTCCGACGCCGGGCGTCTTGCCCGGCGAGCTGCAGCTTGGCGGCATCAGCTATCCGAAGGACCGCCTCGTCGTCCTTGCGATCGCCCTGGTCGCCATCACGCTGACCGCGCTGCTGCTCTACCGCACGCCGTTCGGCCGCGTGGTGCGCGCCGGCGCGCAGAACCCCGAGATGGTCGGCGCGCTCGGCATCGCGCTTGCGCCCTACCGGATGGCCCTCGCGGCGCTCGGCGTCGCGCTTGCGGGGTTAGCCGGCGCGCTGTCCGCCTCGATTGTCGCGATCGGCCCGGCGATGGGGCAGGACGTGCTCACCGCCGCCTTCGTGGTCGTGACCATTGGCGGGATCGACTCGTTCGCCGGCCTGGTCGCGGCCGCGCTCGCCGTCGGCCTCGTGCACGGGCTCACCGCGGCCTTCGAGCCGGCGGCGAGCGAAGCCGCGATATTCATCCTGATGGCGCTCGCCCTGTTGCTGCGGCCGCGCGGCCTCCTCGGCGCGCGTGACGGGAAGCGCGCATGATGCGCCTCGCGCCGCGACACCGGCCGCTGTTGATCGCTTTGGTCGCGCTGCTGGTGCTGCCGTTGCCGCCACTCGCGCTCGGCCTTACCGCCGCACCGGCAACCGGCGTCGTCATTCTCGCCATCGCCTGCATGGGGCTGAATCTGCTCGTTGGAGAGCTCGGGCTTGTCTCGTTCGGGCACGGCGCGTTCTTCGGGCTCGCCGGCTATGCGGCGGCACTGGCGCAGCTGCGCTGGTTCCCCGGCGCGATTCTCGCGCCGTCACTGTGCGCGATCGCAGCCGTCGCGATCTTGGCGGCCGTGGTCGGCGCCCTGATCCTGCGGCGCCGCGGCATCTACGTCGCGCTCGTGACCTTCGTGCTGCCCGCCATGGTGCTCGCTGCGTTCCGCTGGACCGAGCTGAACGGCCCGGACGGCATCCTGCGCGGCGTCGTCCGGCCGGCGTTCGGCGCGATCGATCTCGGCGACCCCTCGGTCTATTACGTGGCGGTCGCCGCGATCGGCCTTGCGATCGCCGTGCTGCTCTCCGACCTCTATGGCTCGCCGGTCGGCCAGGCGTTCGTCGCGATCCGCGAGAACGCGCAACGGGCGCGCCACATCGGCTATGCGGCCGACCGTTACCGGCTGTTCGCCTTCACGCTCTCCGCCGCGCTGACCGCCCTCGCCGGCACGCTGTCGGCCTTCCACCAGGGCGTCGCGACCGGCGACCCGATCTCGGTGACGTTTTCAGGTGCGCTGCTCGCGATGGTCGTGATCGGAGGGATGCGCGCGTTCCTTGGGCCGGCGCTCGGCGCGCTGCTGTTCACGCTGTGCGGCGCGTCGCTCGCGCTCTTTACGCCGCACTGGCAGCTGGTCACGGCGCTGCTGTTCGCCGGCTTCGTGCTGTTCTGGCCGACCGGCGTTGCCGGGCTCGTCGAGCACCTGCTGTCGTCTCGGGAGTCCGGCGCGACGGCCTCTGGCGCGGCCGGCCAAGCGGTCAGCGATGGCGCGCCGCTGCCGGCAGCGCTCGCGGCGCGCAGCGGCAACGCCGGCGCTGTCCTGATCGCGCGCGAGCTCGCCAAGCGCCACGCGGGTTATCGCACCGTCGCCGGCCTCGACCTCGTGGTCGAAAGCGGCACGCTGCATGCGCTGGTCGGCCCGAACGGTGCGGGCAAGGCGACGGTGCTCGATCTTCTTTCCGGCGTGTATCCGCCCGACGGCGGCTTCATCACGATCGCGGGCCGCGCCATGACGGGGCGCGCGCCCGAGCAGTTCGCGCGCGCCGGCGTCGGCCGCTCGTTCCGGACCGCCAGCCTGTTCGGCGCCTTGACGGTCGCCGAGAATGTGCGCCTCGCCGTGCAGGCGGGCCGCCGCCGGCGCCCCGCCAGATGGCGGTCGGCCGGGGGCATCGCGGCGGTCGACGCCGAGACCGCGGCGCTTCTCGGCTATCTCGGCCTTGGCGATGTCGCGCGCACAAGAGCCGCCTCGCTCGCGCTTGATCGGCAGCGGCTGCTCGACATCGCGCTGGCGCTCGCGAGCGCGCCGCGCGTCCTGCTGCTGGACGAGCCGCTCGCCGGCCTTGCGGACGCGGAGCGCGCACGCCTCGCCGCGTTGATCAAGGACATCTCCCGGCACATTCCGGTTCTGCTGACCGAGCACGACCTCGATCGCGTGAGCGCCATGGCCGACGTCGTGACCGTGATGGCGCAGGGCCGCATGCGCTTCCACGGCAGTGCCGCGGCCGCCTGCGCGGCGGCGCGCCCGTCGGACCTCGCTGCTGCGGCGCCGCCGTCCGCCGCCGGCGCCAGCACGCTGCTTGCGGTCGATCGCGTCAACGCGGTGCGCGGCACAACTCCGGTTCTCGCCAACGTGTCGCTCGAGGTGTGCGAGAACGAGATCGTCACGCTGCTCGGCCGCAACGGCGCCGGCAAGTCGACCCTGCTGCGGGCGATGGTCGGCGTTGCACCGCCCGCGAGCGGGTCGATCAGGCTTGCCGGCGAGGAAATCGCACGGCTGCCGTCGGCCGCAATCGCGCAGCGCGGCATCGGCTACGTGCCGCAGGACCGCGGCCTGTTCGCCGGCATGACGGTCGAGGACAATCTCGCGCTCGGCCGGCAGAAGCCTGCGATCGGCATCGGCGCGCGCTGGGAGGACGAGCGCATCATCTGGGCGTTTCCGCGCCTCGCGCGGCGCTGGTACACGCCGGCCGACCGGCTCTCCGCCGGCGAGCAGCAGATGGTAGCGATCGCGCGCGCGCTCGCCGGCGGCGCTCGTTTGCTGCTGCTCGATGAGCCGTTCGAAGGCCTGCCGCCGCCAATTGCCGCGGAGCTGTTCGAGGCGCTCGATCGCCTGCGCTACGAGATCGCGATGCTGCTGGTCGATCGCGGCCTCGACCTTGCACTTGCGCTCTCGGATCGCAGCGTGATCCTTGACGCCGGCAGGGTGACGTGGACCGGCCCGTCGAAGCTGCTGCGCGAGGACCCAGAGCTGCGACGACGGAAGCTGTGGGTCTAGTGCGCACTGCCTCTCCTCTCCCTCCCCCCTTGCGGCAGGGGAATCGCACATGAGTAATGCGGTTGTTGCGGATCAGCAATTGAGAGATTCTGTTGTGGCTTTCTCTTTGAGGAGGAAGCTCGATGCAGTCTTTCATTGCGATCCTGCGAGAAGTGC
>Ga0187784_10004318_pt1 | contig 11491 bp, 12 predicted proteins | sample 1015_SJ02_MP15_2_FD_132964 | JGI IMG/M metagenome (GOLD analysis project Ga0187784, IMG submission 132964) | Tropical peat soil microbial communities from peatlands in Department of Meta, Colombia - 1015_SJ02_MP15_20_MG | ecosystem: Environmental > Terrestrial > Soil > Wetlands > Peat | place... | reverse complement strand
GCACGACCACGCGGCTGGCGCAGACACGCCGTCCAGTGTCTGCGATTCAGGGGAGGAGGGCGAAGCGGGGCCTTCCCTTGGGGAAAGGCAGAGCCCAAACGGCAGGGGTCTGCGGCCGCCGACCTCTGGGACAGAAAGTCAGGCGGAAGAAGACGGCGAAGAAACCTCAAAATCGCCGGAACAAAGCCAGAATGTTGATGAAAACAAAGCACCGGCCAGGGAAGAGGTGAACGCATGAGCTGTGGCGCGGGCGTCCCGCCCGCGCTCGCGGGGGGCGTCTTGCTCCAGCGGGAACTGGCGGCCAAGATGGCCGCGCCACAGCGGCCGAGATGGCCGTGCCACTTCAAATTGAGGCACTGGCTGATCGACTTTAGGGTTGACCGTGGAGGGCCCGATCATTAGAATTTAGCCACGTGCTGAGGAAAGGACGGAGTTAGGATATCAAACTCAGGATGGGAGGTGCATTTTCGAGCAAGGTCAGGCTCTTCTGGAGCCTCGGCGCTCTCGCTCTTTCGCTCAGTTGTGTAACCGAACAGCAGAAAGTCATCGTCCAGACCCCTGCGCCCACGCCCACGCCGGTCGCCCAAGCCTTGCCCCCTAAGCCTCCTGTGACCACGCCGGCGCCTCCGCCCGCGCCGCCCCCTGATCCCTCTGTGGCGCTCGTATCCCAAGTTGAAACCCTGTACAAAGCCGGGGTCGCCGATTACCGGTCAGGGAACCTGGAAGGGGCTAAGGAAAAGTTCGATCAGGCGGTGGAACAGCTACTCGAGTCGAACCTCGACGTTCAGGCCGACGATCGCCTCGACAATGAGTTTGAAAAACTGACGGAGGACGTTTACGACGCGGAGGCCGCGGCGCTGGAACGCGGAGACACTTTGAGCCCGCACAATTATGTCCCTCCGCCGCTCGAATCGTTTACGGGCCTCACCTTCCCGGTTGATCCGCGGGTCAAGCAGCAGGCCCAGCAGGAACTGAAAGCCGTCCGGTCAGACTTGCCGCTGGTGTCGAACGACTATGTTGACGGAGTGCTGACGTATCTTCAGAACCACGGCCGGGGTTATGTCGCGACGGCCCTGAAGCGGATGGGCTTATATCAGGCAATGATCTCGGAGACCCTAGAGAAGGAGGGGATTCCGCAAGATCTTGTCTACCTCGCCGCCCTCGAGAGCGGGTTCAATCCTTACGCGTTGTCGCGCGAAGGGGCGAAGGGCATCTGGCAATTCATGTCTGGAACGGGCATGCTTTACGGCTTGAAGAAGGACCGCTGGGTGGACGAGCGCCAGGACCCCGTGAAGTCCACGCAAGCCGCCGCCCGCCACCTCAAGGAGCTTTATCAGGAGTTTGGAGACTGGTCCCTTGCCATGGCGGCCTACGATAGCGGCCCCTTGACGGTGCAGGCCGCCATCGAGAGGACAGGTTATGCCGATTATTGGGACCTGCGACGCCTGCATGCGCTTCCCTCTGAGACGGAAGACTACGTACCGATTTTCATGGCCACCGTCATGATCGCCAAGGACCCAAAAGCCTACGGCTTCGACATCCAGCCGGATGCGCCGCTGGTTGTCGACCAGGTAGTCCTAAACACACCCACTGACCTGCGCCTGGTTGCACAACTCCTCGACAGGCCCGTGGATGAGTTGACGCGGCTGAACCCCAGTCTGCTCCGCTGGACGACTCCGCCCAACGACCCGGCATTCACCTTGAACCTTCCACCGGGGACGAAGGAACTGTTCGAGCAACGGATCGCAGCCATTCCGGAGGATAAGAGAATCTGGTGGAGAGCCTATAAAGTCGAGGAAGGCGAAACACTCGCCAGTATTGCCAGGAAGCTCCACGTCTCGCCGGGGTCTTTGCGAGCAGCGAACAAGCTGGATGCTGAATCGGCGCTGGAAGAGGGAACTCACCTGGTGGTGCCGATGTCCCCGGGCAGCGTCTCGTCCCTGGTGCGAGTGCGCGAGGGGGGGCCACACTACGCGGTCAAGTATCGTGTTCGGCCCGGCGATACGCTGGAGTTTATCGCCGATCGCTATGACGTGACTCCTTACCAGATCCGCCGCTGGAATAACCTGAAAACTTCCCAGTTGACGGCTGGCGCCTCTCTGCGCATCTACGTGGAGGGCAGGAGGCCTTCCAGCAGGTCCCGATCCCGGGGGCGAAAGAATTCCCGGCCGGCTGGCAAGGCAGCTAGCCGAAGCAAGGCGGCTTCCGGGGCAGGCGAAGCCGTGGCCGCTCCCAAGGCCACTCCCAAAGAGCTCGCCCAGGGGCGTTAGAGCTCTTTTCTTCAAGAAAGCAACGATTACACTTGACACAACGATTGGCGTGTTATACATCTGCCTCCAGCGGGGTAGTCAAGACGTTGGCACCTGTCGCCCAGGCGGCAAAGCCGGGCATTGTTGAGTGAATCAGAAACTGACGGGGGAGGGATTCATGGATTTCGATAAAGACAATAAAGCGGGTGAGGAGCTCGAGGATTACGGTGACGAGCTTTCCTCCGACTACAAAGAAGAAGCGGAGGAGAGATTGGGCGACGAAGGCGACGATCTCGACGAGGAGGTTTCTTATAAAGTAGAGGAAACCGAGATCATCGAGAAGCCGGCCGTTGTCCCGGCCGGAGCGGAGACAGCCCCGGCGCCCACGCCGAAGCCTGCTGCGGCCCGGAAGAAGGTCGCGAAAGCCAAGCCGAAGCCGAAAGTGAAGCCGAAGAAGGCGCCCGCCAAGGCCAAGAAGCCCGCGAAGAAAGCGGCCAAGCCTGCCAAGCCGGCGAAGAAGCCGGCTGCCAAAAAGAAGGGGCGCGGCAAGTAGCTGGACGAAGCTGGGAGGACCCGCAAGGGTTCCATCCGCCCTCAAAATGCGGGCGCGGATAACAAGCGGGTGGTGTGTCTGGCCCGGAGCGATGCAGTGCAGGACCGGGCGCCCGTCGTCAGGCAGCGTGGATGGATTCGCAGTCCCAATCCTACGGGGAGTCGTCAAGGCCGGAAGGTCAGGCAGGCCGCAGTCCTATTCTCGCCTTGGAGGTAGTCCGGCGCATGCATGGGGCTTCACAGCCCTACCTGCTGCATTGTGCGGACGAGTGCGATTACGTCGTCAAGTTCCAGAACAACCCCCAGCACGTACGCATTCTGGCCAACGAAATGCTCGCCGCTCGCCTGGCGATGCTCATTGGCCTGCCGGTTGCCGCTCCGGCCTTCGTGGAAGTCCCCCCTGCCCTGATCCGCGGTACGCCACCTCTCGAACTCGAGATCGGCTCCCACCGCGAACTCTGCCTGGCTGGTCTACAGTTTGGCTCACGTTATCCCGGAGCGCCCGGCCAAACCCTGGTAGTGGATTTTCTGCCGGATCGGTTACTCAGCAGAGTAAAAGGTCTAGCCTCGGCATTCCTGGGCGGATTCGTCTTCGACAAATGGACCTGCAATTGTGACGGGCGACAGGTTGTTTTCTACCGGTCCCTGAACGATGAGGACCCCGCATATTCAGCGCTTCTGATCGATCAGGGTTTTTGTTTCAACGACGGAGATTGGAGTTTTCCTGATTCCCCAATTCGGGGACTTTACCCGCGCCGGCTGGTTTATGACGAAGTCGAGGGATTGAAATCCTTTGAGCCTTTTCTCTCGAGAGTGGAGAACCTGGACAGCTCTCAAATCGGAGAATGCATCTCTGAAATGCCTGGCGAGTGGTGCGGACCGGAACCAGGCAAGTTGAAGCAGCTTGCGGAGACCCTTTATAAGCGGCGCCGAGGAATTCGGCAGGCGGTTATTGACGCCAAGAATAGCAGCTTGAAACCTTTTCCCAATTGGCGCGAGACTAAAATCATCGCTCGGCCGAAGCCGGACCCATGGTCAAAGAGAGCGAATTGAAGCAATGCTCGTACTTCCTGGTGCGCTACGTCCCAGACGTGACGAAGGAAGAGTCGATCAACATCGGTGTGTTCCTCAGTTGTCCCGGTGAGCAGTTCCTGGATTGCGTATTTAGCGACGATTGGCGGCGCATTAGCCGCTTCCACGAGCACGCGGATCCGGAGTTCCTGAAGGATCTTCAATTGCACTTCAAACAGCTAATCGAAGAGCACAGGAATGATCTCGATCGCTACCTCGGCGAAATGCAACAGTCCTATTCGAATCTCATTCAGTTGTCGCAGCCCCGCCCCTGCCTGACTTCCAACCTTCTGGCCCAACTTCAAGATCTTTTCGAACGATACGTGGGAGTGCGTGCGGCCAGTCCAGCGGAGCAAGACACCCGGATTTATGTCAGGCAGCGAATGACGGAATGCTTCAGCCGATATGGGATTCTTGGGCACAAGTTATTCGAAAGGCGTATTCCAGCCTCCCAATGGACGGGCGTTGGCGATCCCTTTACTTTCGACTTTGGGTACAAGCCCCAGAAACAGGCGGGCAAGCCTAACGGACGCCTGAAACTGATCCATGCCGTTTCCTTGCAACGAGACCCCAAACTCACTGAGGCGCTGGTGTGGACCTTTGAAAGAGTCCTCAAGAAAGAACGTTCCACGCTGACCGTGGGTCACGAAGACAACGCTCATCGGGACAATCCCCAGGTCCGGTTCTCGCTGAGCGTTCTTCAACATGAGCATATCCACCTGGTGCCCGTTTCAGGCTTCGATGCCTATGCTCAGTCCATCCGCGCGGAACTTGCAATGTAGCCCCTGGAGTGCGGTAACGTTGCCGCCTTTGCGGACGGAATTCAAGGCGGCAGCTTCGCTGCTGCGCCCCAGGGTTGGTAGTGCGATGAGCGGCCAGCTCAAAGTCGAATGCTATTCCGGCTACAAGGCCGATGAACGCCCGCTTCGGTTCTGCTTCCAAGACAAGCCCGGCGGACGGGTCTTCGAAGTCAAAGAGGTCCTGGATCATTGGTATGGCGTAGGCTATCAGTGCTTTAAGATAATAGCCGATGACGGCAACTTCTACATCCTTCGCCATCAACAGGTGGAGGATCTCTGGCTGCTCGATTCCTTCCGCTCCTCTGCGTAGAGGAACCTGCCCGCTCGTGACAATCCTGGTAAGAAATGATTAAATAGGTGCCTCGAAAGTTGGAACCAGCCTCTCGGTTCTGGGGAAAGGTAAAGGAGAAATGCACAAGGGCGAAAACGTGATTTCTTTCGCACTTGCTGTGGTTGTAGTGCTGTCCTTTGTGGCGATTCAGCGGCAGTGGAACCCTGCCAGTCTGACGGACATGGCCTCGACCGCCGAGGACTTTATCCTCACCAGCACCGGAATACGCGGTCAGTTGCCGGATTTGGTTGGTTACGAGCGGCTGAAAACCTATCGGTTGGAGAATTATCGTGCTGCCTTATACCGCCGCAGCCCCGCCTCATTGATCTTTGCCCCGGGCCGCTTCGTTATTTACAACCGGGAAAATCAACCCGTCTTCAAGCTGGAGACCCTGGAAGGATCAAAAGATTCCTGGACGACGCTTTACGACTTCAATGGACGGCACGGGCTGGCTATCCCCGGCAGCCGGAGCCGCCCGGATTACGCCCGGAACATCACCGGCGGCGGCATGCCTGACGTTGTGATCGGTCAGTACTCCGGCGGGGACCACTGTTGCACGGTGGCGACGATCGTCGAACTAGGCAGCGACTCGGTATCCGTTCTAGGGCGAATCGAAGGCTTGGATGGCTTGCCTTTTGAGGGCCTGGAAATCCGCGATATCCGCAAGGATAAGAGTTGGGAATGCGTAGCCCATCGCCTCTTCACGACAACTTGCGGCGACGAGGCCGAACCGGCCGATGTGCTCTCGGTCTACGCTTTCATCGACGGGCATTACGTTGACAATACGGCGCAATATGAAGAGTACCTCACCGCTGTCCTGAACCAAAACCTTAACAAATGGCGTCAGGAAAAAAACCTGTCGCTGGGGCTGCTGCAAACCTTGGCAGCCCAATTCGCGCAGTTAGGCCGCAAAGACGATGGTAAGCGTTTTTTTGCGATGAACTTCAATCGCTTCTTGCCTAACCTTCAACAGAGAGGTATCGATCCCAATGTTTGCCTGGATGACCTGGAGAACCTCATGAATCGCCTGCCCGGCGTTCCGCCCGCCATCAGTCAACAGTCGCAAGGCGGGAGCCGAGAGCCGATAACAGTAAGTCAACCGTCGACAGTCCGTCGATAGCCTTTCACTTGTCACTGCTCTTACAGCATCGGCTCGCTCCAATTCTCGAGGATCTGCTTAATTCGCCCCAAGAATTTCTCGGCCACCGCCCCGTCGATAACCCGGTGATCGTAAGAAAGGGAGAGGTAGGCCATGGAGCGGATGGCGATGGCGTCGTCGCGCACCACCGGACGTTTTTCGATGGCGCCTACGCCCAGGATAGCCACCTGAGGCTGGTTGATAATCGGCAAGCCGAACAAACCACCGAAACTTCCGGGATTGGTAATCGTGAAGGTCCCTCCCTGCACGTCATCCACGCTCAGGCGTTTGGCTCGCGCCCGCTCCGCAAGCTCCTGAACGGCCCGCGCGACGCCCAGGAAGTTCTTTTCATCCGCGCGCTTAATTACAGGCACGATCAGTCCCGCCTCCAGCGCCACGGCAATCCCCACGTTGACATCGCGCTTGTAGATAAGGTTCGTCCCTTCAACCGAGGAATTAATCACAGGAGTGTCTCTAATCGCTTCGACAGCGGCGCGAACGAAAAAGGGTGTGTAAGTCAGCTTGAAGCCATTTCTTCGCTCAAACTCATCACGGTGCCGCTCCCTTGCCTCCACCACTTTGGTCATTTCAACTTCGAATACCGTGTAGACGTGGGCCGAAGTCTTCTTGCTTGCCACCATGTGCTCGGCGATTTGGCGCCGCATCGGCGACATCTGAACCACTTGCGTCGGCCCGGCGAAAGCGATGGGCGCGGGAGCGAGCGGAACCGCCACAGACGGCGAAGGCGAGGGCGCGGCGGGCGGGGAAACTGAAGGCGTCGACAAGGCGGGCGGCGCAGCCGCGGCAGTTCGGCCCGCGGCCGCAGACTGGCGCTGTTCCACGTAATCCAGAATGTCTTTCTTACTGATTCTGCCGCCTGAACCTGTTCCGTGCACCTGCGTGAGGTCGACCTGGTACTCGCGGGCGATGCGCCGCACGAGTGGCGACGACCGCACTTCCGCGGATTCAGGGGGACTGGACGGACCACCGGCCTCGGATGCGGCGCTCGGTGTCTCGACAGGCGTTGTCGGTGCCGGAGCCGCCGGAGCCGCGGGGGGCGCCGAAACTTCTTCTTCCTTGGCCGCTGCGACTGTGGCTGCGCCCTCGCCATCGATCACGGCCACAACCGTGTTCACCGGTACCGTCTCGTTTTCTTTCACCAGGATCTGGGAGAGAATCCCCGCGGCCGGCGACGGTATTTCCGCATCCACTTTGTCGGTCGAAATCTCAAAGAGAGGCTCGTCCCTGCCGATCGGTTCGCCCACCTTCCTTAACCATTTTGTAATCGTTCCCTCGGCGACACTCTCGCCCATTTGGGGCATGATCACATTGGTCGACATTGCAACCCTCGCAGAATTGATTCATTGATCTATTGAGTCATTGGCTCATTGAGTCTTTGAACCCTTGGCTTGTCCAATGGACCAATGACTCAATTCTAGTACTTCGCCAGTTTCCTTGCCGCCTCCATCACCTTCCGGGGGCTGGGCAGAAAATATTCCTCAAGAGGCGGCGAGAAAGGGACAGGGGTGTCCGGGGCGGTAATGCGTACAATCGGCCCGTCCAAGTCCTCAAACGCTCGCTCGGCAATCAAGGCGGCGAGTTCGCCTGCCATGCCTCCCGTCCGCGTGTCCTCGTGCAGCAGGATAACCTTGTTACACTTTCGCACACTGCCCAACACTGCTTCTTCATCGTAGGGCAGCAAGGTGCGCAGGTCAACGACTTCGAGGGAAATGCCCTCTTTTTCGTTCACCTTTCGACTTTCGACTCTCGACTCCCGGCTTCCTCAACCATCTCAAATCCGAAAACTCTACCAAAGTGCCAGACGGTTTTCTCTGCCACCTCGTCCATCTCCACTCGCTGGCCCAACAGCTTCTGGAGCGAGGTCACGCCTTTATCACGCAGCCCACAGGGAACGATCCAGTCGAAATAGCGCAGGTCGGTATTGACATTGAAGGCGAAGCCATGGGAAGTGACCCAGCGGGAGATGTGGACCCCCATCGCTGCCAGCTTGTCATTTCCCACCCAGACCCCTGGAGCGTCGGCCAGGCGTCCGGCCTCGATTCCGTAATCCCCGGCCACAGCAATCAAGGCATCCTCGAGGGAACGCATGTACCAGGCAATATCCCGGCGATGCTGCGAGAGGTCCAGGATCGGGTAGCCCACCAACTGGCCGGGGCCGTGGTAAGTCACGTCACCACCACGGTCGATCTCGAAGACCTGCACACCGCGCCCAGCGAGTTGCTCGGTCGAGAGGAGGATGTTGTCCTTTTTCGCATTGCGGCCCAGCGTGTAAACGTGGGGATGCTCGAGGAGTATAAGCGTGTCCGGGATCACGCCGGCCTTGCGTGCGGCAACCCGATCGCGCTGGAGACCCAGGCCGTCCGCATACTCAACCAAGCCGAGTTGTTCGACGTGACACGGCATTATTTGTTCGGGGCCCTATTCATGGGCTTTCAAGCGCCGCTGCGGCCCCCTCACCCGGTCCGCCCCGGCTGCAGAAAACGCCGGCTGCGGCCCACCCTCTCATCCCAGCGAGTCTGTGGGAAAACGTGCCAACACTGTCATTCCGAGCAAAGCGAGGAATCGCGCAGTGCCTTGAAAACAAACCAGGGCAAGATTCCTCGCTCCGCTCGGAATGACAAGTGAACGGGTTCTTCCTCAGCCTGTTCACCCCCGCCCTTCCGCTCTTCTCTGACCATGGTGCGAAAACCGAGCCGGCTCCTCGACCCCAGCCCCTAGTCTAGCCCCTGCTCTTCAGATATGAATGGCCCAGTCGTGCGCAGCGTGGGCGGCTTCCATCACGGCCTCGCTGAGCGTAGGATGGGGGTGGATGGCATCAGCGAGATCCTCGACGGTGCCTTCGAGGCGCATGGTCATCACGGCTTCGGCAATCAGTTCCGTGACGCGCGGCCCGACCATGTGGACGCCCAGGATTTCGCCGTATTTCTCATCGCTGACGATCTTCACAAAGCCCTCGCGGGCTCCCAGGATGGTGGCCTTGCTGTTGGCCGCAAAGGGGAACTTGCCGATGCGAACCGGGTGGCCCTTCTCGCGGGCTTGTCGCTCCGTCATCCCCACGCTGCTGATCTCAGGCTCGCAATAGGTGCAATTGGGAATCTGGCCGTAGTTTACGGGCTCGACCGGCTTCCCCGCTGCGTGCGTGACGGCGACGATCCCCTCCCTCGAGGCAACATGCGCCAGCAATGGGCTGTTTGCCACGATGTCGCCGATGGCATAAAGGCCCGGCTCGTCGGTCTGCATGTAGGGATCGACTTTCACAAAGCCTCTTTCCAGCTTGACCCGGGTTCCCTCCAAACCCACATCCTGGGTGTTGGGCGAACGTCCCACAGCCACTAAGAGGGTTTCAGCTTCCATGGCCTGAGGCTTCCCGTCGGCGCCAGTATAGGAAACCGACACTCCACTTGCCGTCTTGGCGGCTTTCTCGACCTTGGCCTGCGTCGCGAGGGCGATGCCCTGGCGTCGGAATGACTTTTCGAGTTCGGCGGAAATCTCTTCGTCCTCGAGTGGGACGGCGCGCGGCAGCATCTCCAGAATCGTGACTTCGACCCCGAAGCGGTGGAAGATTGATGCGAACTCCACGCCCACCGCCCCGGCTCCCATGATCACCATCGACTTGGGAAGGGCTTGCAACGCCAGGATTTCCTTGTTGGTCAGAATGGTCTTCCCGTCCGGCTCGAAGCCCGGAAACGTCTTGGCCTCGGAGCCTGTGGCCAGCACAACCTTGGCAGCCTGGATTTCCCGCTTCTGCCCTTTGGCATCCGTCACGGTGATCCGGCCCGGGCCGGCCAGCCGGCCGTAACCTTGCACGGTCTCCACCTTATTCTTTTTGAAAAGAAACTCAACGCCCTTCGCGAGCCTGGTGACCACCTTCGTTTTGCGTGCCTGAATTGCTGCCCAGTCAATCGAGAACTCCTTGCAGATGATTCCGAATTCCTTGCCGTCTTGGAAGTAGTCGTAAACGTCAGCATTGAGGAGAAGGTCCTTCGTCGGTATGCAACCTACGTGCAGGCAGGTTCCGCCGAGTTTGTCGTCCTTTTCGACCACCAGTGTCTTGAGTCCTAATTGCCCGGCGCGAATCGCCGCTACGTAGCCGCCTGGGCCACTTCCGATAATCACCATGTCGTACTTTGCCGTTTCTGCCAAGCCCGCACCTCCAGTCAGGAATCAGGATTCGGGAGTCAGAATTCAGAAAGCTTAACTCGTCGATTCTGCTTGGTGCCTGATTCCAAATCCTGAAACTGCTATTGAACGATTCAGTCCACCAATGGTCATCTTACACCCTTTAGGCGGTCTGATTGAGTTCGATTGCGGGGGCCCGAGAGTACGCCAGGACGCAAAGGACAGCCCGCAGGTCCTCTGGTGAGATCCGTGCTTGGCGGAGGATTGAGCGAAGTACCGGACACCTGAGGTCGGAGGTGTGGATGGGGATTGTCACCAGCAGGTTGCCGCGTTTTAATTGCAGGTGGCTCCCCTTTTGGCGCACTTCGTAGAAGCCCAACTTTTTGAGCGCAGCGACGAGTCTTTTCGGTCGAATGGCGGGTAGCTCAGGCAAAGGCGTGGACCTTGAAATCTACCTTCAGAGGGAAAAGTTCGACGACGCGTTCCGGCTCATTCACGCGCGGGTCATCTTCATCAGGTACGGGCCGCAAATGGGGAATGCCATTCTCGAAACAAGTCTCGAGGTACAGCGTGACAGCTTCTGCAAGCATCTTCTTGGCTTCGCGCGCGGTTCGTCCCTGCGACGCGACGTCGACCTCCAGGCAGAGTGACACAAAAGAATTGCCATCCCTGAGGATCAGGCCTGTAAATTCGAAATGATTCTGATCGTTTGCCATAAATTGGTTGCTAACCGATCCCCGTGGCGTTCGGCTCCGGTAAACGCCGAAAGAGTACTACGGTGAGGCAGCAGGCACCGTCCCCTCATTCCAGATACTACACTAGCATTCCAACATCGCGCCGTCAAACTCCGCGGCACGCCGTTATGGCGACCAAACCAATGGGCCATCGCAAAACGGACTGGCTAGGCGTAGCGTCCCGCACCGGGATCTCAAGAAAGAGACCGCTCTGCGCCAGCCACGTTTTAATTGCAGGTGGCTTCCCTTTTGGCCCATTTCGTAGAAGCCCAACCTTTTGAGCGCAGCGACGAGTCTTTTCGGTCGAATGGCGGGCAGCTCAGTTTTATCGCGCGGGATAATCGCCATGCGGCCTATCGGTTCCGTAAGAAAGCGGAGCGCGCGCTGCGCCGCCTATCGAGATTCCCGGAGTCCGGCCGCCTCATTCCGGAATTTCCAGATCTCCCCTTTCGTGAAGTCGTCGTTCCCCCGTATCG
>Ga0187784_10004317_pt1 | contig 11493 bp, 7 predicted proteins | sample 1015_SJ02_MP15_2_FD_132964 | JGI IMG/M metagenome (GOLD analysis project Ga0187784, IMG submission 132964) | Tropical peat soil microbial communities from peatlands in Department of Meta, Colombia - 1015_SJ02_MP15_20_MG | ecosystem: Environmental > Terrestrial > Soil > Wetlands > Peat | place... | reverse complement strand
GGCGCGCGCATCCGCACGCCGGCAACTTCGGTCTCGAAGGCGCGCTCGTATTGGCCGGCAAAGTGCGACACGTCGGTCGAGGTGCCGCCCATGTCGAAGCCGATCAGTCGGGCAAAGCCTGCGGCACGGCCGGTTTCAGCCATGCCGACGACGCCGGCTGCCGGCCCCGAGAGAATCGCATCCTTGCCGCGGAACAGTTCCGCCGCGGTCAGCCCGCCCGACGACATCATGAACATCAGCTTTATCCCTGTCCCCGCACGCGGGGAGAGGTGATTTTGGTTCAGATCGTCGGCGACCTGCGCGACGTAGCGGCGCAGGATCGGCGACAGATAGCTGTCGACGACGGTGGTGTCGCCGCGGCCGACTAGCTTGATGAGCGGCGAGACCTCGTGGCTGGCGGAGACTTGCGGAAAACCGAGCTCACGCGCCAGCGCCGCGAGGCGACGTTCGTGGTCGCTGTAGCGGTAAGCATGCATCAGCACCACGGCGACGGCGCCGATGCCGTCGGCCTTGGCACGCTCCAGATCGCGGCGCGCGGCGTCGAGATCGATCGGTTGCTCTATCGTGCCGTCGGCGCGCACCCGCTCGTCGACCTCGACGACGCGCTCATACAGCATGTCCGGCTTGACGATATGCTTGGCGAAGATTTTCGGCCGCGCCTGGTAGCCGATGCGCAAGGCGTCGCCAAAGCCCTTGGTGATCATCAACAGCGTGCGTTCGCCCTTGCGCTCGAGGAGCGCGTTGGTTGCCACCGTCGTGCCCATCTTGACCGCGGCGATGCGCGCGCTCGGGATCGGCTCGCCGGGCGCAAGTCCCAAGAGATGGCGGATACCGTGCACGGCGGCGTCGGGATAGGCTTCGGGATTTTCCGAGAGCAGCTTATGGGTGACGAGCGCGCCGTCCGGTCGCTTGCCGATCACGTCGGTAAAAGTGCCGCCGCGATCGATCCAGAATTCCCAAGCCCGCGCTGCGTCCGCCACACCTTGCTCCTTCAGACATCAAGCGTCGGCAGCAAATACAAGTTGGGTGGCTCCGTCCAATCGCGATTTTCAATAAAGTGCGATAAGCGGATTTTATCAAGCCGCCGTTTTGGTCGCCGTGCGAGCGGTGGCGACGGCGATCTCGGCCACTTTCTGCGCCGCCGGATTATCCGGCGCGGCGGGCCAGGCGACCACGAAGTTGAGCCGCGGCAGCTCGACTTTGGTTTTCAAGCGCCGCAATCGGCCAGCCGGCGCGATATCCTTGAGGATCGCCGGCGGGATGACGGCAATACCGATGCCGTCGAGCGCCATGCGCACCACCGTCGCCAGCGACGCGCTGGCGTGAATGATGGGCCGCAAACCGTTGCGGGCGAACAGTTCCCGGAGCGCAATGTAAGGCTGCGTGTTGCGCGAGAAAGTGACGATCGGCCAGCGCGCGATGTCGTTAAGCTCGATGGCCTTGCGCGGCAGTTTCATTCTCGCGCTGGCAACGAACGCAACGGAAAATGTGCATAGCGGCCGGCTGGGAACGCTCGAATAGCCGGCCGGCGCCAGCAGAAATGCCAGATTCAAATCCCGGCTGACCAGGCGCTCGTGCAGGCTGGCCGAATCGTCGACCTCGATCTCCAGTTCGAGATTGGGATAAGCCGCGTTGACCCGCTCGATCAGCGCCGGCAACCAGGTGTGGACGATACTTTCCGAGACGCCGAGACGGACGATGCCCCGCATCGCGGCAGGGTCGCCGACCGCTTCGATCATTTCGGCGCGCATACGGATGAGCCGTTCGGCGTAACCCAACACCTGCAGGCCCTTCGGAGTCGCCGCCACCGCGCGGCGATCGCGTTCAATCAGGCGAATCCCGAGCAGGTCCTCGAGTTGGGCGATGCGCATCGAGATGGCCGGCTGCGTGGTGTTGAGCTTTTCCGCCGCACGGCGAAAGCTGCGCAGATTGACCACCCAGATGAAGGTTTCGAGAGCCTTGAAGTCGATCATGCGATTTAACCGGATCCGCTGATAAGGCAAGCTTATCGAACTTTATCGAAAAACACGATTGGACAAGAGGACGACCTGGTGGTCGGCTAAAGCTGCCGGAGATGCGGGCGTCCGGCGGGCGAGCAAAGGGGCAGGCCATGGCAATGCAGGCAACGACGGCGAGCGAGCATCACCCGACCGCGTGGTACACGCAGATGACCCGCAGGGAAAAGGCGGGCTTCTGGGCCTGCATCGGCGGCTGGATGCTCGACGCCATGGACGTGCAATTCCTGAGCTTTGCGTTCCCGGCCATCATCGCAGCCTTCCACATCAGCAACGCCGATGCCGGCCTGATCGGAACCGCGACGCTGTTCTCCTCGGCCTTCGGCGGCTGGATTGCCGGCGCGCTAGCGGACCGGATCGGGCGGGTGCGCATGCTGCAGATCACCATTCTGTGGTTCGCCGTGTTCACCGGCCTGTGCGGATTTGCCCAGAACTACGGCCAGCTGTTGACCTTTCGCGCGCTCATGGGCTTGGGCTTCGGCGGCGAATGGGCCGCCGCGGCCGTCCTCATCGGGGAGATCATACGGCCGGAAGTTCGCGGCAAAGCGGTCGGCACCATGCAGAGCGGCTGGGCAGTCGGCTGGGGCCTCGCCGCGCTCTTGGCGACGTTGTTCTTCAGCATCATGCCCGCGGAATTGGCCTGGCGCGCGCTGTTTTGGGTCGGCGTCACGCCGGCGCTCCTGGTGCTGTTCGTGCGCCGCGCGGTCGACGAACCGGCCGTCTTCACCCAGACGCAACGCAACCTCGGCGCCGCCGGCGCGCGAACGAATTTTCTCGAGATTTTCTCGCCGGCGATCCTCAAGACCACGATCCTGACCAGCATCCTCACCACCGGCGCCCAAGGCGGCTACTACGCCATCACCACTTGGCTGCCGACCTTCCTGCGCACCGAACGCAAGCTCACCGTACTCGGCTCGGGCGGCTATCTTGCCGTCATTATCATCGGATCGTTCGTCGGTTATATCGTCAGCGCCTGGCTCAACGACCGGATCGGACGCCGCAGCAATTTTATCCTGTTTGCGGTGTGCTCGATCATCACGGTGGTCCTGTACACGCAGCTGCCGGTCGACAATACGACGATGATGTATCTCGGCTTTCCGCTCGGCTTTTTCGCCTCCGGGATTTTCTCAGGCATGGGACCGTTCCTGACCGAGCTGTTTCCCACCCGGGTGCGCGGCTCCGGACAGGGTTTCGCCTACAATTTCGGACGCGGCGCGGCGGCGCTTAATCCGCTGTTCGTCGGGATGTTGAGCGCGACGTTGCCGTTGGGCCAGTCGATCGGCGTGTTTGCCATCGGCGCCTACGGCCTCTTGGTGTTGGCCGCGCTGCTGTTGCCCGAGACCAAGGGACGCGTGCTGGCTGCCGGCTGAACGGCGCACGGCGGCTGCTCGCGGTCTTTATGGCGCGACGATCATGTGGCACAGTGGCCGAAGTCGAATTCGGCTATTGAGGACCCCCGATGCACAAGATCGCGATCTCGGCCGCCGCGCTTGAGCGCATGACGTCGCGCATGGGCAAGTTGCATCCCTTCGATGCCATCGACCCGCGCAACGCCGCTCTCGTTGTGATCGACATGCAGAACTATTTCGTCAAACCGGGCCATCAGGGCGAAATTCCGATCGCGCGGGACATCGTGCCCAACATCAACCGGCTCGCCGCCGAGCTGCGCCGGCGCGGCGGCCATGTGGTTTGGATTCGCAACGGCACGGCCAATACCCGGGAAACTTGGTCGAACTATCACGAATGCCTGATGACGCCGGAGCGGATGGAGCAGCGCTACGCCGCGATGGACAGCGGCGGCGACGGCTACCCCTACTGGCATCTTAACGACATCCGACCCGAGGATGCCCAGATCACCAAGACCCGCTACAGCGCATTCATCCAGGGCTCCTCGAACATCGAGCGGCACCTGCGCGACCGCGACCTCGATACGCTGCTGGTCACCGGCACAGCCACCAATGTCTGCTGCGAAAGCACCGCGCGCGACGCCATGATGCTCAATTTCAAGGTGGTCATGGTGTCGGACGGCCTCGCCACCCACACCGACGACGAGCACAACGCGGCGCTATCGGCATTTTACGGCCAGTTCGGCGACGTGCAGACGACGGACGAAGTGATCGAGTCGCTGGCGCGCGGGGATAAGAAGAAAGCGGCGGCGTAGTTCTTTCGCCCGCGCGCCTGATAACTTTGCTCATTGTCTTTGTGATCCGGCCGTTTGTTTTAGCACGTCATTTTCGCAAAACCGGGCTCGCCAATTTGCGCCGCGCGCCAAGGCGCGCGCAAAACATACGCGATAGTCGCGGTCGATCCGGCTCGGCGCTCGAGCGGCCGATTTTGTGCGGTGCACAAACCAACGCGCTGTCGACAGGATGATGACGCGCCGCTGTCGATCGAGTTGATTTAGATCAATGCGGCTTGCTGGTCACGTGCCGAGCCTTTGCAAGCCACCATTTGAGATGGCATCCCTTAGGGAGGTCCTCATGACTGTGCAAAATGAGGGCGAAAGACACGGCCTGTGGCATAACTTCTGCGGTAACGCCCCGGCGCAAATGCTCATGTTGATTGTGGTAGTCGCCGTCCTGACCGCACTTGCGACGAAATATATTTGGTAACGCGCGCGTCGGCGGCCGTCTCGACTGACGGCCTGTGCCGCAATGGGCTGGTTGGAAACGTGCGAGCCCTGATCGCCAAGGGTCAGCGGGCGCGGTAGTGGTTTTCGTGTCGATGATTGGTATTCGCGGCGGCAGAGCATGATCCCGAAAAGTGGATACCGGTTTCCCGCCTTCGCGAAGCCCGCCAATTCGCGGTAGCCCCCACGGTAACACGCCGCTTCGGCGGGCGAAGCAAGGTCGGAAAAGATCATGCGCCAACAAAAAGCTAGAGCGTAAGCGCCCTCATATCCTCCGGCGTCGCGATGTATTTCTCCATGCGTGGCGTGGCGCCGTTGTTGCGCATCTCTTCGAGCCAGATGCGGTGGATGCGCGGGTCCTGATCCTCATATTCGATCTGGTCGCCGCCCTCCTTGACGCTTTTCGACACCGCCGGCTTGTCGTCGCCGCCGGCGCCAAGCAGCGAAATACGGTTCGCCAGCGTGGTCGGATAGCGCAAGCCGCCGACCGCGGTGGCGAGATAACGCGCCGGGGCGGGGCCGGTGTTGAAATGCTGGTGGAACTGGCGGTCCATCGGCACCAGTACCATGCCGTGCTTCCAGTCGATGCGGCGGAAATTCTTGTCACCTTCGAACCAGAGCAGCGAATAGCCCTGCCCCATGACGCACATGACGTGAAAGCTCGGCCCGTGCCGGTGTCCCTTCTTGTAGGTGCCGACCGGCATTTCCGAAATATGCGCGTGCATGGTGCCGTCGGCGAGCACGAACATGATGTTGGTGCCGCCGGCGCCGCGATCGCCCCAGCTTTTCAATTCGATGGCGGTGAGATCGGGCACGAAATTGGTTTCCCACATGTGGTTGCCCTGCCGCACCGTGATGAGATCGCCCTCGCCGGAAAAATATTCCTTCTTGCCGGCCCGTTCCGCGAAATCGAATTCGGAACCGAAAACGAAAGTTTCGTTGTGAAAGACGTTCATCACCATCGGTAGATTGGTGGTGCTGACGATGAGCGCGCGCTCGGCGCCGCTGGCGTTGAAATGCCGGTACTTGGCATTAAGCGGGATTGCGAACAGGCTCTTTTCGCCCCATTCGAAACTGCGGCGGCTGCCGTCGGCGAATTCGAGCTGGGTCGAACCGTGACCCTCGAGCACGTAGATGACTTCCTCGTAGAGGTGGCGTTGCGGGGCGGTCGACTTACCCGCGGCAATGTCGAGCACGAACATATTGGCGAAATCGCCGCGGCCCTTCAGGTGCACCGCGCCGCCATTGACGCCGTAGCGCGGCCAGGGGGCGGTTGCGGCGTCGAATAGGTACACGCCATAGTCCTCGGTAACCGGAACGCCCTCGCCGGCGAGCCAGTCGAGATAGGGGTCGATGCCGTAGCGCGGTTTCTGCTGCTGCGGGGTCTCACGGATGTTCATGGCGTCCTCCAGGACCGGGCCGGGAATGTTATAGCGTCATTCCGGGGCCGAGCGAAGCGAGGAGCCCGGAATCCATATTCGCTGACCTGTGGTTATAGATTCCGGACTTACCGCTGTCGCGGCAATCCGGAATGACGGCTACGCGAACAACAATGATTTGATGACCACCGGCACCACCCCGGGCGGCGCGACGAGCTCGCCGACGTCGACATAATCGAGCTCGTGGAGGTCCATGCCGTCGATGGAGACGACCTTGCCTGGCCAGTTGAGCTCGCGATGGATGAGGCGGCCGAAGGTCTTGCCGATATCGCCGTCGATCATCAGCAGCAGCAGTTTGAGGCGCGCCTCCAGCGGGGCGAGCGCCCGCACAATGCCTTCGCCGGCCGCCTTGAGGCGGGAATGCTCGGGATCGCCGTGCCAGGCAAACGCGATCGCCACCCGTCCGCCATGCTCGAGATCGACCTCGTCGAGGCCGCCGCGCACCGCGTCGGCGAGCCGCTCGATCCCGTCGGCGGGATCGATTTCCACGCGCAGCACCGGCACGTTATACGCCGGCAGCACGTACGGATCGGGCAGATAGATGGTCTTGCCGCTGACCTGGACCGTGAATTGCGAGGCGCCGATGACGGTCGCGCGGATGCGCTGGCCGGGGTCGATCAGCGGCAGGGTGGAGCGCCGGCTGAGCGCGCCGGCAAGCTCGCTCGCCAGCAGTTTGGCGATGTCGCCGAATTCGTTTGTTTCGTGGCCGAACAGATATTCGGCGACGCCGCCGGAGACAACGACGGCCGACGGCTTTGGTCGGCGCGGCAGCGGTTCGGTGAGAAGGAGCGACCGACCGAGGCTGTCGAGCGGCGCGTCGAGCATCATGTCGGCCGCAACGGCCGCAAGCCGCTGCGCGATGCGCCGGCGCACCGTCGCATCGGCCAACGTCTGTGGCGACAGTTTCAGCCCCAAATCGTCGGCGACGAGGCGTGCGGCGTCATCGATGCGGCTCCACGTGCCGCCGCCATCGGTGGCGACGAGCCGGCCGCCGACGGCAAAGGCCGCCAGCCCGACAATCGTGCCGCGGTCGATCAAAGCAAGCTTGGTGGTGCCGCCGCCGATGTCGGCATGCAGCACGCAGGTGTCGCGCGCTTTCGACAGCGCCACCGCTCCACAGCCGTGAGCGGCGAGGCGGGCTTCGAGCTTATGACCGGCGGTGGCACAGACGAATTTGCCGGCGTCGGCGGCGAACAGCTCGTCGATGGCGCGGGCGTTTTTACGCTTGATCGCCTCGCCGGTGAGGATGACGGCGCCGGAGTCGATTTCGCTCCGGCTGATGCCGGCGTCATCATAACAGCGGCGGATGAATTCGCCGAGTTCGGCGGCGTCGATCGTGCCGTCCGGCAGGAACGGCGTCAGCAGAATCGGCGAGCGCCACACGACGTCGCGGCTGACCACGACGAAGCGGCTGGACAGCCCCTGCGATTGCCGCTGCAAGGCCACCCTGGCAAACAACAGATGCGACGTCGAACTGCCGATATCGATGCCGACGGTGGCGAACGCGATGTTGTCCTGATCCCAGATACTTTTCGCGATCGCGGCGCGCTCGGCGGGTGTTTCGACATGCTCGTGAGTGAAGTCGGTCTCGTGCATCCGTAATCGGTTCTCCAAGCCGCCCTCTCCGTACAGGAGAAGAGGGCTATTTCGCCAAAATCCCGGCAATGGTCGTAATCTCATTGCGGGCGTATTTGGGCAAGCCGGCGCTGATCGAATTGCCGGAGTTGAACGACGACTGACCCATCAAGACCTGCGCCGGGACGAGATTGCGCAGCACCGGCACCTTCTCGAAGTTGCGCTTCTCGTCGAGTACGCTTGCCTTGATCGCCAATGCCATGAAGGCGGTGACGACCGTCTTGCCGGGATCGGTCGGATGCGCCTGAAATACCGCGAGCAATTTGCCGAATTTCATGATTTCGTTGGCGTAGAAAATATTCTGCTCGAGCACGCCCGCGATCGGCGTATCGAGCGCCGTCAACTGCTGCAGCCCCGGCTGATCGAGGTCGGCCGGCGCGAGCACGGCAAGCTCGCTCTGAAAATCGATGTGGTCGGCGACCTTCTTGACACCCTCGCGCAGCTTGTTGACCAGCATGATGCCGACGGGGATCTTGCCCTCGAACTTGTAGGTCGACTGGATGCAGATCGAGGCGTCGCGCCCGGAACACCATTTGCGCTCGGCGTTGTCGTTGCCGGCGCCCGCTTCGTCCTTGAATGAAGCCACGTCCGCGGCGGCGAGCAGTCTATGCTTGACGGCCGGATCGATCTTTTCCAAAAACGGCAGCGTTACGTAGCGCGCCAGATCGAGCGAGCCCGGCGCCTTATCGAGAATAAAGCGCGCCTGCGCGACGTACTTGTAAAGCTTTTCGGTGACGTGCACGGTAGCGCCGTTGACGGATTTATCGACGGTCGGCTCGGTATAGGCCGGGAACAGGGCGAGAAACTTTTTCTCGTTGGGATGCTGTTCCGTCCAGGAGTCGAAGCGCGTCAGCGCCGTTTCGCTGGCGATGCCGCCGGCGCTGGTATGATCGGAAAATTCGACCGCGCCGGACTTGACGTTGGCGACGTTGGCGTCGCGCGCCGCGCTCACTTCCTCGATATGAAAATCCTGCGCGCCGGCGGCCAAGGCGAAGCCGAACAGGCCGACGGCGAGCGCGACCGAGTGCCACGTGCCCATCACGACTATCTTGCCGATGTCCCGCAATGCAAAGCCGTCAGTTCAGGCGTCCGCCCCAGTAACCCTGGCTGGGCGGCTGTTCGCTCCACGGCCGGAAGAAGAAGCCGAATAGGCCGCGCTGCGCGGGCGGTTGCGGCGGCAACGGCCGCCAGCCTTGATTGGGATAGTAGTATCGTCCGTTGTTGTCGCCGCCGCCGCCCCAAAAATAGTTCTGGTCGTTGTACTGCTGGCCTTGATAATAGGCCTCCTCGCGCGACACCAGCTGGTACTGCGTGTCGGCGACCTCGCCGCCGGCACCGCGGCGGAAGTGCTCGATGAAGCCGCCGCCGTTGACCCGATCGCCGGTCATATAGTCGATCAGCATGTCGACCAATTCGCGCCTGGCTTCCGGCGAGGCACCGGCGAGCGGCGTCTTCGGCGCGACGTGATCCGCCCACACCGCCTCGATGATCGGCTGAAAGATCGGCAGCGCCACCCGCGCGCCGGTTGCGTTGGAGCCGAGCGAGCGGCGCTTGCCATTGCCGTTATCGTAGCCGACCCAGACCGCCACGGTGACGTCGTTGGTGAAGCCGATGAACCAGCCGTCCACGGCATCCTCGGTGGTGCCGGTCTTGCCGGCGACATAAGGCGACAGCCCGGCAATCCCGCGCGCGGTGCCGCGCGCCACCACGCCCTGCAGCAGCGTCTTGAGCTGATAGAACGCGACACGGTCGGCGGCGCCGATCCGCGGCAGCGGCGTGTTTGGATATTGATAAATGGTGCGGCCGTTTTGCTCGATGGAATCGATGCCGTGCGGTTGCGGCAGCGCGCCCTCGTTGGCGACCGCGGCATAGAAGGCGGCGAGATCGATCATCCGCACCGGCTGCGCGCCGAGTACAAACGGATAATAGCGTATACACTGGCTGTAAATCTTGGCGGCCACGGCCGTGGCGCAGATGTCGTCGAGGCTCTGTTCCGGATTGGCATCGATGCCGCCGTCGACGAGGTGAGCGGTGACGACGTTGACGGAATTTTCCAGGCCCCGCCGCAGCGTGTAAACGCCGCCCTCGCTGTAATCGGCGTTGCGCGGCGACCAGAAATCTTCCTCGCGCAGGCTGCCGCTATATTCGCGGTTGATGGCGTCGCGGGCGTCGATGCCGCTGCCGATCGGAGGCAGCGTGACCGGCTCGTTCAGCACCAGCGTGTTCGGCTGCAGGCCGTGCTCCAGCGCGGTCAGATAAGTCAACGGTTTCATGGCCGAGCCGGGCTGGCGCTGCGTCTGTACCGCCCGATTGAGTTGGCTCAGCGGATAAGAAAAGCTGCCGGCCATGGCGAGGATGCGGCCGGTCTTGTTTTCCAAAACGAGCGCCGCGCCCTGCACCGTCGGCGGTACGCGCAATTGCGCCTGGGCGCCCGCCGTAACGGCAACGCTGGCCTTACCTTTTTTATTGGGCTCGACCGACCTGGTTGGGGCGGACTTGGTTTCGAGGACATTGACATAGACGACGTCATAAAGGCCGAGGTTGCGCCTGATCTCGCCGCTCCAGACCGTCAACGGCACGATGCGGCCGTCGGCCAGGCCGACGCGGATTGCGTCGTCGCCTTTCTTGCCGCCTTTCTGCACGACGACGGCGGGCGTCCAGTGCACGTCGTAAAGCGGCAGACGGGTCGCCCGCAGCGCCAGCTGCCACGCCGGCATGCCGGTGTGATTGTCGATTTCGAATTTCCGCACGGCGTCGGCGACGTTGGCCTCCGCTCCGCGAAACTGCACGCGGCCGGCCGAAATCTCGTAGCGCGCCAAGCCTTCTTGCAGCGCCGCTTCAGTGGCGCGCTGCAATTGCGCATTGATCGTCGAATGCACGGTGTAGGGCTCGGCGCTCAGGCTGGCGACGCCGTCGGCCTTGGCTTCGCGACCGAGAAAATCGACGAAATGGAAGCCGCTGTCGCGGTGCGGACGCGCGAACGCAACAAGTTTGGGCGGCGCGGCCAGCGCCGCGTTTTTTTGCTCGGCGGTGATGATACCGTCGTCCTGCATGCGATCGAGCACGTAAGTCAGGCGCTCGCGCGCACGATCGGGATGGCGGTCGGGATTGTAGTAATTGGGCCCCTTCAACAGGCCCGCCAGCATCGCGCCCTCAGCCAAGCCGAGGTCTTTGGCCGATTTGCCGAAATAGGCGCGCGCCGCCATTTCGATGCCCCACGCGGCGCGCCCGAGATAGGCCGAATTCAGGTACAGTTCGAGGATTTCGTTTTTGCTCAGCGTGTTTTCGAGCCGCGACGCCACGATCATCTCGCGGATCTTGCGCTCATAGGTCACGTCTTCGCCGACCAGAAGATTCTTCACCACCTGCTGGGTGATGGTCGAGCCGCCCTGCGGCCGTCCCGGCTCCGCCAGATCGCCGATGAAGGCGCGGATAATGCCGCGCTCGTCGACGCCGTGATGGTCGTAGAACCGCCGGTCCTCGGCGGCGACGAACGCCTTCTGCACCAGATCGGGAACGTCGCCGAGCGGCACCCAGATGCGCCGATTGCCGGGCTCGAACACGTCGGCGAAGTTTTGCCCGTTGCCGTCGAGCACCACGCTGAGACTCGGCAGTTTCCTGCCTTTCAGCGTGTTTTGATCCGGCAGGTCGGCCGCCGCGGCGTTGAAGAAAGCGATCACCTCGGCAAGATCGACGACCGGCTTGTCGATGGGCTCGTTCTTGCAAAACTGGCGGTAGGCGGTGTTCAGGTCGGCAAAATTCAAGCCGTGGAACG
>Ga0187784_10004316_pt1 | contig 11494 bp, 12 predicted proteins | sample 1015_SJ02_MP15_2_FD_132964 | JGI IMG/M metagenome (GOLD analysis project Ga0187784, IMG submission 132964) | Tropical peat soil microbial communities from peatlands in Department of Meta, Colombia - 1015_SJ02_MP15_20_MG | ecosystem: Environmental > Terrestrial > Soil > Wetlands > Peat | place... | reverse complement strand
GATGCCGATGGAAAGCACCGCGCCCACGCCGGCCTGCCATGCGCGCCCCAGCACCGCTTCGCGGTCGTCGGCGTAGCGTGGGCTGTCGAGATGGGCGTGGGAGTCGACGAGCAAAGAAACCTCGGTGGACCCTCGGAGTCCGGGCGACAGCATCAGTGTAGAGCAATCGAGCGACTGCCGACTCGACCCGCAGGTTCGCGGCAATCGGCCCACGTCAACTACTATCGGGGCAGCAGATGCCGCAAAAACCCAAGCTCGGGCAGAACTTTCTCGTCGACGCGCAGGCGGCGCACAGGGTTGTCGCGGCTCTTGGCGAGGTGGCCGGACGCACAGTGGCGGAGATTGGACCGGGCCGCGGCGCCATCACCGGCATTCTCGCGCAAAAGGCTGGCCGTGTGATTGCCATTGAGCTGGATCGCGCGCTCGCCGAAAAGCTGCGTGGACGGTTCGAACCCGATCGCGTCGCCGTCGTCGAGCAGGACGTGCTCAAATTCGACTTTACCGCGGCCGCCGAGCAGGCCGGCGGGCGGCTGCGCGTAGTGGGCAACCTGCCGTACTACATTACTTCGCCGATCCTGCTGAAGCTCGCCGCCAGTCACGCAGCCCTCGATCTGGCGGTGCTGATGGTGCAGCGGGAGGTGGCCGATCGTGTGTGTGCAGTGCCGGGAACGCGCGACTTCGGCCTGCTCAGCGCCACCGTGCAGTTGTACGGCCCAGTCGAACCGCTCTTCACGTTGCCGCCATCGGCGTTCTCGCCCGCGCCCAAGGTCCACTCCACGGTTTTCCGCTGGCGCTTTGCGCCCAGATTCGCGCAGCTCGGCGTCGACGAGGCCGGTTTTCTGCGCTTCCTGCGGCAGGCGTTTGCGCAGAAACGGAAAACACTGGCGAACAATCTGCGCGCCGGCGGAGTGTCTCCTATTGCCGCGGAGACCGCCCTGGCCCTGGCGCGAATCGAGCCCAAAACGCGCGCCGAGGCTCTGTCGCTAGAGGCGCTGGCAGGCCTGTGGCGCGGGCTGGAAAGACCGGATTGACGTGGACCTAAAGTTCGAGCTTGAAGTCGACTCGCGGCCTGTGGCAAAGTTCGTGTATGGACAAGCAACTCGTGATCGAGACGTTACGGCAGCATGAGCAGGAGCTTCGGGCCGCAGGCATCGTCCACTTGCGGCTTTTCGGCTCGGTGGCAAGGGGCACGACGTCTCTGCAATCGGACATTGACCTGATGGCGGACATCGACCGCGGCAAGCGGCTTACCCTGATCGGAATGGCGCGCCTGGAAAATCGGCTGAGCGATCTGCTGGGAGCGAGAGTCGATCTGTCCCCCGTGGATACGATGAAAGAAGCCGTGCGTGCACGGGCCGTCAGTGAGGCGATCCTTGCCTTTTGAGGATGCAAGATCCCATCTGGGCGATATTCTCGACAGTATTCGGTCCATTGAGGAGTTTGTCTGAGGAATGGACCTGAATGCGTACCGTGCCGATCCCAAGACGCAAGCGGCGGTCGAGCGGAAAATCCAGATCATCAGCGAAGCGGCCGTGCGAATGAAAGAGGACGCCGAGACGCTCTGTCCTGGCCCTCCCTGGCGAGATATTCGGGGCATGGGGAATTGGCTACGGCACCAATATGACCGGATTAACGCAGAAACTGTGTGGTACACGATTGAAAATGACTTGCCGCCTTTGAAGCAAGCGATCTCGAGGATCCTCGCCGCACAAGACCCTTCTTCCCGTTAGCAGGCAAGGCGCGTAAGCTACCAAAGAGGCTCCGAAGGGCGATTTTCCCCTTCGATGCCGGAACCGCGAGGTTGCGGCGAGAGTCTAATCTTCTGAGAGAGCTATGAACCCGGTTCTCGAGTCGCGCCGCACCACATTCCGACAGACCGTGGTGAGCGCTCGCGACACCATGCTGTTCAGCGAGATTCTCAAGCTCGCCGTGGACAGCTTCCGCGCCAGCAAGACCCGCTTTCTGCTCACCGCGTTGGGCATGGTCATTGGCACTGCTTCCGTAATCCTCGTGGTCACCATCGGCCTGACCGGCAAGCAGTACATTTTGGGATTGCTCGAAAAAATCGGCACCAATTCCGTCGAGCTGGAGTACGTGGGCGGAAGCGCATCGGCCGCCGAGCGCGTGCGCTATACCGATTACCTGACTCACGAGGACGAGAAGGCCGTCGACCAGCAGGTGCCGGGCATCTTGTACTCCTCGCCGGTGGTCGAGATGCACAACCGCATCAGCTTCGGCGGCGGCATCCAAAAGGATACGGTCGTGCTCGGCGTCAGCCCGCAGTATCGATTCATTCGCAATCTCATCGTCACTTCCGGCCGGTTCTTCGACGATACCGACGACTCGGCCCACATCAAGTGCGCCGACGTGACCCAGCCCTTTGCCAAAGAGCGGTACGGCAGCGAAGACGCCGCGGTCGGCCAAACCTTCCAAATCCTCGGCATTCCCTTCACCATTATCGGAGTCGTCAAGGAGAGCATGGATGACTACGGCCAGTCGGAGCTGGCCGACGAATCGATTGTGATTCCCTACTCGGTGGCCCGTTATTTCGAAGGAACTGATCGCGTGAACGACATTTACTTTTCCATGCAGAGCATGGACGAAGTGCCCGGAGCCGCCGGAGAAATCGTCCGCGTGGTGCAAAGCCGGCACCATCCCAACTCGGTGTACAAATCGCAGACGCTCAAAGATCTGCTGACGACCGCGGCGGAGGTGGCCGATGCCCTGACCTGCGTGCTGGTGATGGTGGCTGCGGTCACGCTGGCCGTGGGCGGTGTGGGCATCATGAACATCATGCTGGCCAATGTGCGCTCGCGCATTCGCGAGATCGGCATCCGCAAAGCACTGGGCGCAACCTACCGCGAGATCAAGCTCCAGTTCCTCACCGAAGCGGTGCTGATTTCTCTGGCCGGCGGCATTGTCGGCAGTATCGTCGGACTGACGATTCCGTTCTCGATCCGGCTGTTCACCAGCTACGATTTCCCCGTCTCCTGGCTTTCCGTTCTGATCGCGCTCGTCGCCGCGGTCGCTGTCGGCGTGGTCTTCGGCACCGTCCCGGCCACGCGCGCCGCGCAGATGGACCCCGTGGATGCGCTGAAGTATGAGTGAGCACGAGCCGGGCGGCAAAAACGCCGGCGCGCCGGACGAGGAAGGGCCGCAAGGCCCGAGCCTCAAGTTTCTCTACAGCCTGATCGCGCTGGCATTGGCCGCCGCCATCGCCATCGCGGCCTTGATCGTGCTGCCGTTCTACCGGCGTCGGTGAACGCAGATCGTCGATTTAGAGCGGATCAGGCTTTTGTGCAGGGAACGCTTGGACACATAGAAATGAGATCGTCCCTCAGGGGCTGAAGCCCGCGCTTCTTTTAGCGCCATTTGCGGCCCGAGTAAACTCGTGCCCTTGTTACAAAGCCCCCTACAGTATTTGCTCGTCCGGTCCAGAACTTCGCGCCGGCTGCGAGGGGTGGAGCTCTCAGATGCGCTCTTTGATGGACGGAGTTGTCCTTTCCGCGCGGTCGGCGATCAACACGGGAATTCCATCGACGATCGGATAGGCGCGGCGGCATGCGTTGCAGATCAGGCTCGAGTTCTCGAAGCGGAGATCGCCGTGGCACGCCGGGCAGGCGAGCTGGCCGACGACCGATGCGTCGAACGGAAGCAGTGGCGTTGGCCTGATGGCCATGTCGATTGGCGCTCCTAACCGGAACTGGTCCGGTGAGCCGGAGGTTCGTTGAAGAACAACCGCAGATCCTTCGACTCCGTTTGCCGCATAATGCGCGGCAAATGTCGCTCAGGATGACAATTCATTGCTAACGCGACCTTCAAACTCAGTAACCTGGCAGAGAACTTCGAGCTACGAACTCTGTGCGCTTCGCTGTTTGCTGTCCGCTGTTTGCTGTTTGCTGTCCGCTGTTTGCTGTTTGCTGTCCGCTGTTTGCCTTTCCCTGTTCCCGAATAGCCTGTGGTGAAATTAACAATACGCCGAAAAACATCCCCAGGGGCTAAAGCCCCTCAATCTTCTCAATCGCTTACAGCACGACTAAAGTCGTGCCCTTTCGCAATTCGACTTTCACTACAAGCTGCGAATCCCTGTTCCCTGTCTTTCTCACTGGATCGTCGCGTCGGCGCCAGCGGGGTGATCGGGACGGATCCTGGGCCGGCCGGCGAAGGCCTGCTCGATGTGCTCGTTGGCGCCGGAGCGCGAGAACTCGTAGGCGACGCGGATGCCGTTGAAGATGGCGCGGTCGTTCGACGAGCCGTGGCCGATGATGCAAACGCCGCGCACGCCGAGCAGCGGCGCGCCGCCGTACTCGCGGTAGTCGAGCCGTTGGCGGAAGTCGTTGAAGGCACGGCGGGAGAGCAGTGCGCCAACCTGCGCGGTCACGGTCCGCGTGAGCGATTTGCGAAGCACATCGCGCACGAAGCGGCCCACGCCCTCGCTGGTTTTGAGCGCCACATTGCCCACAAAGCCGTCGCAGACGATCACGTCGGCCAGACCGCTGAAGATGTCGCGGCCCTCGACGTTGCCGATGTAGCGGATGGGCAAGGCCTTGAGCAGCGGCTGCGCCTCGCGCGTCAGGTCGTTGCCCTTGCTCTCTTCTTCGCCGATGGAGAGCAGGCCGACGCGCGGCTGGGGAATCTTGAGCACGGCCCGGGCATACATCTCCCCCATCACGGCAAACTGCTCCAGGTTGTGCGCCTTGCAATCGACGTTGGCGCCGACGTCAAGCAGCACGCAGGGATTCCCGGTGGCGCTGGGCATGGGAGTGGCCAAGGCGGGCCGGTCGACACCCGGCAGAGCGCCCAGCACCATCTTGGCCGTGGCCATGGCCGCGCCGGTGTTACCGGCCGTCACGAAGCCCGCGCAGACTCCTTCGCGGACAAGCTTGAGGCCCACGCGCAACGAACTATCGCGCTTGGCGCGGACGGCGTGCCCTGCCTTCTCGTCCATCCCGATGCGCTCCGAGGCGTGGTGGATAACGACCGGCAGGTCGTCGTTTTCGAGGTGTTCGTCGACCAGGTCGCGCAGCTCGTGCTCGGGGCCGATCAGGTGCACACGCACCGGAAGCTCCCGGCAGGCCAGGATGGCTCCGCGGATCTCCGGCTCGGGAGCCTTGTCGGAGCCAACGGCGTCGAGCGCGATGTCGCACAGCATCGGGAGCTACTTCTCTTCTTTCACTTCCAGAACGGCGCGGCCCTTATAGGCGCCGCACTTGGGGCAGGCGCGATGAGGCAGCTTCTTCTCGTGGCAATTGGGGCACTCGGAGAGGCCGGCGCTGGTCAGCGCGTCGTGAGCACGGCGGTTGGCGGTGCGGCGCGTCGAATGGCGCCTCTTCGGATTCGGCATGTCTGGTATTCCAATCCTTTCGGTTGCGGAGGCAGGCCGCAGTTCACAGTTCTTAGTTGGTCGTTCACAGTGAGATGCCGTCCAACTGTGAACTCGGAACTGCGAACTTTGAACTGCACGCTCAGGACTTGATCCGGCCGCGCAGCCCGGTGAGCGCCTCCCAGCGGGGATCGGTCTTTCCCTCGTCGCAGGAGCAGGGCTGTAAGTTGCGGTTGGCTCCGCAGCTCGGGCAGAGTCCCTTGCAGTCGGGCTTGCACAGCGTCCTGACCGGCAGGGACAAAAGCACCTGCTCGCGCAGCACATCTTCAAGCAACAGACTGTCTTTTTGATAATAACCGATTTCGGTCTCCGAAGCCGTTATAGAGCGCTCGGGAGAGCCGGCGTCGGCGCCCATGGGGCGGAAGATGAGATCGAACTCGGCGGAGAGCGGAATCTCCACCGGTTCCAGACAGCGGGCGCAGGGAAGCTCGAATCGGCCAGCGTAGCGGCCTTTGAGGCGAATGTCGGGGACGATCTCCTTCGGCCCGCGGTGCTCGCGGATCAACTCCGCGCGGCCTGACGTAGCCAGGAGGCCCATCTGCTCGGCTTCTTCGCCGAAGTCGATCGCGCCCGGCTCGATTTCGAGTTCGAACTCGACCGGCTCGCGCTCCAGCTCGCCGATGAGGAATTCCATGGATACGAGCGTAAAGCACGGGGCATCGTGCGGGGAATAGCGGACCTGATTCCGAGCGCACTGGTCAGACGGCGCGCGCTGCGAAGTTGTTCGATTGTCATTGTCTGGGTAGCGGCAGGCCGCTATCGATTGGTTCTATCCACGAGCCAGTGAGCATTTGGAGCGCGCGATTCGAGAGCAGGCACGATGTAGCGAAGCATCCGTTTGGGTACCTGAAAGACGGCCACTTGGGTGACATGATCGCTATCCGTATAAGTGATCCGGAGATATTGATTTCGTTTGCGGGCGGCGACGGCGCCGACGGCGATTGCAGGCAGGACCCCGAGGTGAACGGCCGGCTCGTTGGTGTGTTGCCAGGAATCGATGGCCGAATAAGGGATATCGAGGTCGCCGCTCGACGAGCTGAAGCGCAGCGCGGCGCCAGAAGACAGGTCGAGAGAGCCCGCTGCGCCTGCTTTGATCTGGGAGACCGTGCCGCCGGCGTAGGCAACTCCGTCGTCGCCAGCCGCAAAAGCCGGCAATGCGAGTGTCAGAAACATCACCATCGGAAAAGCTTTCGGCATATATCCTCCTCGAAGGGCTTCCATGTTCTTGGACAGACTAGCCGTAAACAGAAAGGGATACACTGCTCGATGGGACACTTTCTGAAGTGTCACAATGCGATGCTAGGTCTCTAACCGTATGGATTCCTAGCTTCGCTTCTCGGTTTCCCAGGTCCCAAATTCGGGACCTGGGGCACCCCAGGAAGGTGCAAAATCAAGCGGTCAAAGACCTGGGTCAGCCTAAGTTGGCGATCATGAGAACCATGTGTCTCAGCAAGAAAGAACGATGAACGAAAAGGAGATTCATTTTCGCGAAGCAACGGCTGCCGACCGGCGGCGGCTGATCCCGCTGATCAATGCGGCATTCTCGGCGGAGGCCTTCTTCGAGGGCACCCGCACCGACGATGTACGCCTGGAAGCCTCGATGGCCAAGGGCGCCATCCTGGTTGCAGAGGATCGCGAGGGCCGCCTCCTGGGATCGATCTACATGGAGCGGCGCGGCGCTCGCGGCTACCTGGGAATGTTGGCCGTGGATCCGGCGCGGCAAGGCGAAGGCGTCGGCCGCAAGCTGATGAAGGCGGCAGAGGAGCGATTTCGCAGCCAGGGATGCGCGGGCATCGACATCACGGTTCTGAACCTGCGGCCGGAGCTTCTGCCCGTCTACCGGCGTTTTGGCTACCGGGAAACGGGGACCGAAGAATTCCGGCCCTCGCGGCCGCTCAAGGCCGGCGTGGAGTGCCACTGCATTGTCATGTCGAAGGAGCTTTGAGCACTCGCTGGGCCTTCACAAGCTCCTCGTGGGGCCTATCGCACAACCAGAGCGGGCGGGCCTCGAAGCCGTAACAGCCGAGGCGAGGCGCCTCGTGGGGAGCGGCGGACCACACACCAAAACGGGATTCCGCAACCTTGGTTTTGCCCGAGAGCAGATTAGGAAATAGTGTAAGCAAAGCGCATGACTTCGAGGAAACTTCCCTCAGGGGCTAAAGCCCGCATGTTCGGCGCCGTTTTCGGCACGAGTAAACTCGTGCCCTTGTTACAAGACCCTACACCATTTCCTAGTCCGCCCTAAGGCGTGCTCTCTCAAGGACGGGGCGATTCTGCCGATAGATGCAAGTGACTTCACTCGCGGAGGATGCCCCATGTCCTGGGCAAGGAATGTCCCGATCGCGCGCAAATTCATCTATTCCTTCGGGATTGTATGCGGGCTATGCCTGTTTCTCGGCGGCTACACCTGCCTGACTTTTCGTTCCATCACCGTGAAAGGCCAGGACGTCAGCGATCACGCATTCCCTTCGCTGGTCTACCTTTCCAACGCGCGCGGAGCGATGAACGTCATGCGCCGCAGAGACCTCGATCTGATGATGTGCCAGTTGCCGGACTGCGCGGCGCAGAACTCGGCAAAGCGGCAAAAGGCGATCGAGGATTACGAAGACAACATTGGAAAATACCAATCGCTCATCGCCCATCCGAACGAACAGGAGCTTTTCCAGAAGACCCGTGAGACGTTTGCGCGCTACAAGGAGACAAGCGACCGCGGCGCTGGGTTTGTTGCGTCGGGGAAGGGAGGAGATGCACTCGATGTGCTGGCTGGCGAATCGACGATCGCCGAGTTCGATTCCGCTTTGGCGGCGATTAACGCGGACATCGATCTATTTGTGAAGGCCGGGACGGACAGCTCACGGAGCGCCGTAAGCGCGAGCAGCCGGGCGACATGGATCAACGCGGCGGTTTCGCTGCTCATCGTTCTTCTGAGCGCGATGGTGGGCGCGGCGTTAACGCGCGTCACGGCGCCGCGGATTGGAACGTGCAAGGCGGCATTGGAGCGGCTGGCCCAAAAAGACTTGACGGCGGACGTCGAGGTGACGGGAAGCGATGAAATCGGGAAGCTGGCCGAGGCGCTGAATCGCACCGCATCCGAGATCAAGAAGGTTGTGCAGGCGGTGGCGCAAGGAGCGGAGACTCTCTCCGCGGCTACTACGGAGATGAGCACGCGTGCGGTGCAGACGGCCGGCAATGCGCAGACGGAATCGGCGAAGACCAACCAGATCGCCGTGGCGGCGCAAGAGATGACGGCCACGATCGGGGAAATCAGCCACAACGCCGAGAGTGCGGCCAACGCCAGCCGCGAGTCGGCGCAAACCGCGGAACGGGGCGGCGAGGTGATGCAAGCCGCCGCAGCCACCATGGAGAAAATTGCCGCGGCATCCAGCTCGGTGGCCGAGAGGATGACGTCGCTGGCCCATCGCTCGGAGGAGATCGGCAAGGTGGTGAACGTGATTCAGGAGATCAGCGAGCAAACCAACTTGCTGGCTTTGAATGCGGCCATCGAGGCCGCGCGCGCCGGGGAGCACGGGCGCGGATTTGCCGTGGTGGCGGGCGAAGTGCGGCGGCTGGCCGAGCGCACCAAAAGCGCCACCGAGGAGATTGCGGGAACCATTCGCAGCATCCAAGAAGAGACGCGGGAAACCTTGCAGCTGATGGAAGAGAGCCGCACCGCCGTGGAAAGCGGTATGGGAGAGACGGCGAACGCGCGCAAGAGCCTGGAGGCGACGATCGAAGCGTCGAAGCAAGTGGAGCGGCAGATCAACCTGATCGCGACCGCGGCGACGGAGCAGGCATCGGCGTCGGGCGAGATTTCGGAATCGGCAAACCAGATTTCGCAACTCGCGGTGGAGAATTCGCACGGGGCCGAGGAGGCCGCAGATTCGCTGAAGAACCTGGCCGCATTGGCCAACGAGCTGGACGGGCTGATCCGCCAGTTCAAGCTGGACCAGGAAGCGCGCCCCGGTGCGCGAATAACAGCCGCTCCGCAATCCGCGACGGCGTCACTGTGCGCGGCGCACAGCTAGGTCTCTGGCCGGATGAATCTGTACCTGCCGATCCTTCGTGGTATCCCAGGTTAGGCGCAAAAACAAAGGCGCGCCGAACTTGGGGCACCCCCAGGAAGGCGCAAAATCAAGCGGTCAGGGACCTAGGGCACCCGGCGCCCGCTCAGGATTGAGCGGGGCAGGAACCCAGATCTGCGGCCCCGGCACGTGGCTTCGTGGCGTTGCCGGGGCCACCTGCCCGTTGGGGCTCCCATCGCGAAACCCGAGTTGACGGATCTCGGAACCGCGATTCTCGACTTGCTGCGGCCGACAGAGCGCCGCGGCCTTGAAGTCACCCATGCAGCACGCAGGAACTCCGGCTTTGCCGTGAGCCGTCAATTCGCCGGCGCAGGGAGCTATGGTAGGCTCCGGTTCAGGAGCATCGCCGGACAGAAGGCACTGCGCCGGCGCGAGGGCCGCATCGCAAGGAGAGACTCGCCATGAGCGCGGTAAAGTACGACCTGATTGTCATCGGCTCCGGACCCGCAGGCCAACGCGCCGCCGTGGCCGCCGCCAAGATGGGGAAACTGGTGGCCGTGGTCGAGGCGCGCTCTGTGGTGGGAGGGGTCTGCATCAACACCGGCACCATTCCATCCAAAACCATGCGCGAGGCGGTTCTCCATCTTTCCGGCTACAACTACCGCTCGGTCTACGGCGTGAATTACCGCGTGAAGGAGAAGATCACCATGGCGGACCTTGCCTTCCGCGTGCAGGCGGTGATCAAGACCGAAGTCGACGTGACCGAGGCGCAGCTTTCGCGCAACGGGATCGAGGTGGTGCACGGCATTGCCCGATTCGTCGATCCGCACCAGGTGCGCGTGGAGGGACCGCAGGGCGATACCACGCTCCAGGCCGATCAGATCATCATTGCCGTAGGCACCAAGCCTGCGGTGTCGGACAAGGTGCCGGTGAACGGCAGGACCATCATCAACAGCGATCAGATTCTGGGCCTGGAGGCGTTGCCCAAATCGCTGATCGTGGTGGGCGGCGGCGTTATCGGCGTGGAGTACGCGTGCATGTTCGCCGTATTGGGCGTGCGCGTAACGCTGATTGAAAAACGCAACCGGCTGCTCGAATTCGCCGACCAGGAGATTGTCGAAGCGCTGAGCTACCACCTGCGCGACAGCCGGGTGACCATGCGCCTGGGCGAGGAAGTGGAGAGCGTGGAAGAGCTGGAGGTGCATCCCAGCAGCAGAGACACGCTGCTGGGAACGGTGCCCCTGGGCAACGTGGTGGCAAACCTGCAGAGCAAGAAGAAGGTTTCGGGCGACGCCCTGCTCTATGCAGTCGGCCGCCAGGGGAACGTGGACGACCTGAACCTGTCTGCGGCGGGACTGGAGGCCGACAGCCGCGGCCGCATCGCCGTCGACGAGCACTACCAGACCAAGGTTCCGCACATCTACGCCGCGGGCGACGTGGTCGGATTTCCATCTCTGGCTTCGGTCTCGATGGAGCAGGGACGCATTGCTGCGGTGCGCGCCTTCGGAGATCGTGCGGCGACTTCGAATCCGAGCTTTTATCCCTACGGTATCTATACCATTCCCGAGATCAGCTTTATCGGCAAGACCGAAGAGCAGTTGACCGGCGAAGACGTGCCCTACGAGGTGGGCATGGCGTACTATCGCGAGGTGGCGCGGGGGCAGATTCGCGGCGACACGACGGGCCGGCTGAAGCTCATCTTTCATCGCGACACGAAGAAGGTGCTGGGGGTGCACATTATCGGCGAGGGGGCCAGCGAGCTGGTCCACATCGGGCAGGCGGTGATGACGCTGGACGGCACCATGGACTATTTCATCGAAACGGTTTTTAATTACCCGACGCTGGCCGAATGCTATAAGGTCGCGGCGTTTAACGGATTGGGAAGGCTGCTGAGGTATCAGACGGAGTGAAAGAGCAGCTTCTAGCTTCTAGCTCTTAGCTTTTAGCTCTTAGCTATTAGCTCTTCGTTTTTGGCTGTTGGCTGTCTGCTTTTGGCTGTCTGCCGTCTGCTGTTTGCTGTCTGCTGTTGGCTGTCTGCTGTTGGCTGTCTGCTGTTGGCTGTCTGCTGTTGGCTGTCTGCTGTTGGCTG
>Ga0187784_10004315_pt1 | contig 11494 bp, 5 predicted proteins | sample 1015_SJ02_MP15_2_FD_132964 | JGI IMG/M metagenome (GOLD analysis project Ga0187784, IMG submission 132964) | Tropical peat soil microbial communities from peatlands in Department of Meta, Colombia - 1015_SJ02_MP15_20_MG | ecosystem: Environmental > Terrestrial > Soil > Wetlands > Peat | place... | reverse complement strand
GTTCAGGGCAGGTTTCAACCGGGTATCCACTTCACGCGTTCAGCCCTCGGCCTCCAACTTGACCAACATCCCGGGTCAATTTGGAATTCAGGGCATACCTCAATCGACCTTAAACGGTGGGCTCCCGTGGCTGAGCTTCGCGGGACTCACACCCATGGGGTCGTCTCCCTGGCACCCGACCTGGGAGATTACCGCCAGTTTCGAACTGACCGAAAACCTCACCAAGATTTCGGGTAAGCACACCCTAAAAGGTGGATTTCTGTTTGAGCATGTAAAGAATCTGTTCTTCCAGCCGGCTTGGTCGCGCGGGGAATGGGATTTTAACGGCACATACACAGAGGTCCCGACCACCGGCGGCGGAAACACCGGGCTCGCTCAGGCCCTCTTGACGCCCATTCCGGCCACGGTCCCCAACGGGATTAACAACGCCGGCGGGGCCGATACGGTGTTCGCGTCGAATATCTCCTGGCCGGATGCCACCCTCGACAACTACGCAGCCTACTTCCAGGACAACTGGAAAGTAAGCCCCAAGTTGACAGTCGATCTCGGCCTACGTTGGGAATTCGATGGCCATTTTGAGGAATCCTTCAACGCCCAGACGAATTTCCAGCCCGGGCCCGGCCTGGTCGGCGGACAATTCCTGATGATGAAGAACCGCTGCAACCAGGGGCTGTCGCCGTTGGTTACGTCGAATATGGCCCAGGAAAATATTTCGGTTGTCTGCTCGGACAACCCCACACTGGTTAACACGGCCAAGAAAGACTTTGCCCCCAGAGTCGGTCTCGCTTACCGCCTCGGCCAGAAGCTGGTGGTCAGGAGCGGCTACGGTATCTTCTACGGCGAGTTCAACAATGGGGACACCCTCAATTACCTCACCTACCCATACTATTACTCGTTTGTCATCCCAAACACGGACCCCGTGCACCCGATCACCTTTTCTAACGGGTCGATCGCTACGCTCGAGACCGGTTTTACAGGCCTGGGGGACGCAGTGACTAATTCCGCTGACGCTCCTACCCAAGGTTTGGGGCTTTGGGGCGCTCAGTACAACTGGGGCACTCCCTACACCCAGGATTGGAACTTCATGGTGGAATACCAGATGACTCCCAACCAAACGTTCACCATGGGCTATATCGGTACGAAAGGGACACACCTGCAAATGCACTCCACTAGCAATGAAGTTCGGGAAATACTCACCCCGTCGACAAACTACGGCCCGTATTTGCCTTATCCTGATTTCGGGGCGGGTCAGGGATTCATGTCGACCGAGGCAGGCAGCCTGTACAACGGGCTGCAAGCCACGTTCGAGAGGCGTTTCAGTCAAGGGCTAAACCTGCTGGCCAACTACACCTGGTCGAAATGCCGAAGCGATGACCGCAGCCCCTTGAATAACAACCTCGGTGGTTACCGCGCGCCGCTCTTGCCGGGCTTCGGCATTCAGGGCGACTATGGGCTCTGCGATGCTGACATACCTCAGGTGGTGCATTTCAGCGGAACCTATGCGTTGCCGGTTGGCAAGGGGCAGAGATTCCTGCGCGACAGCTCTGGAATCACCAACCAAGTCCTCGGTGGTTGGCACGCGAACTGGATCCTCACTCTGGAAGACGGTCAGCCGTTTACGATCAATTGCATAGGCTCCTACACGGCCGAGTTGGGGTGCAATGCCCTGTTGGTTCCCGGCCAGAACGTTTACGCCGGGCAGCATAACGTGAATCAATGGATGAACCCCGCCGCGTTTATGAGTCCTCCTGTAGCTACAACCAATGGGCAGTCCGACTACGCCCCCCTGGGTGGCGCTCCCACTCAGCTTCTGGGCCCGGGCTTCCATCGCATGGACCTGTCGATTTTCAAGGAGTTCCCCCTTACCGAATCCAAGCACCTGGAGTTTCGCGCTGAATTCTTCAACCTCACCAACACCCCTCAATTCAGCATACCTGGCTTTTCGTTCCCCTCGGAACCGGCAGCCCCCGGTTCCTTGGACTATACCAACACGGTGCAGTTCGGGAAGATCACTTCCACACGCGATCTAGGGTACGACCAGCGCGAGATTCAATTCGCTTTGAAGCTCTACTGGTAACCTGAGACTCAGTCGACCGCAGGCGTCGTTTAGCGGCGCCTGCGGTCTTTTTCTTCCTAGCCCCGATTTCTCAGCACGCCCTTCCGTTTTGACCCGTGAAGCCGGGAGGGCCTGGCTTTATAGGCTCGCAAAAATCCTTGGAGGTTGTCACCCTGAAGCGTCCGCCACTATGATTGGCGGAGGACGAAGGGTTTCTGTGGCTGCTTGACTTTACAACTATCGGGATTCTTAGCTGCATGCTGGACCATCCGGCCCAGAGCTTCGCTTAGCAAGACAGCTCCATCTGCGGATCGTCTGTTGAACCGAGCAGGGAACACAATTGGAGGGGGGTAATGGCTCACAAGTTTACGCGTCGAGAGTTATTGAAAGATGCCGGCGCCGCGGGCGCAGCTTCATTACTTGGAACTGGTCCAGTTAGTTCAGCGCTTGCTCAGAACGGCCAGACAAGCAATCCGATTGACCAACTGCTGGCTCAGCCTTCCACCGCTTTGCTTGCGCAACACGAAGACTACCAACTCGAACTCATTGCCGGCGACATGATCGTGGGCTTCGATCGCCGGTATGGCTCAGTCTCTTCGATTAAGCGCAAGGGCGATCCTTTCGGCACCAATTATATTGGCAACGAGCGGAATACTCCCGGCGTAGACCCCTCGGACTCCCGTTGGACGGGCGATGTGGTCAGCACGGTGTGGGAGTTGCTCTCCGAGTGGAAAGTCCCCAAGCTTGGCCAGAATGATATCTTCAAGGTTTCGGGCAAGTGGAAGCGAGAGTTGACTGGAAAATCCTCGGACATTCGGCGGGTAAGCTTCCGGGACGGTGTTTTCACCGTGGACTATGACCCCCAGTCGATGAATGAAGGTGGAATTCGCAGCTACAAGCTCGCCATGTCCTACCACGCTGCGCAAGACAATTCCCTGCTATGGGACATTGAAATCGAGAATGTGACCAACAACGTCCTGGAATTTGGAGAACTGGGGCTCCCCTTGATGTTGAACGACGACTACTCCGAGCTGTATTTTGAACCCGGAGGGGAGCCCGCGCTGAGCGCCATCAACAATGTCGATTATGCAAGAACGCCCCTCCGGCAGAAGCTGATTCATGAACAGAAGGTGCTGGTTCATCATTTCATCGCCGGCCACAGCTCTTACGTACTGGTTCAGCGGCCCCTGGGAGATCCTCCCTTTCTCCTCATTCACCCCATGATGGACACTTCTTTCGAATGTCTTTACAAAGATGCTGATTCAAGATTCATCGCAGACGCGGAAGGCTGGCGTGGGCCGGAAATATTAGCGATTCATTCACGCGCTACGAAGCAACTGCGTAGATGGTCGAAGAACCCTTGGGTGAACGGTCACACCTCGCTGGTTCTGCAACCGGGGGAGAAGAAATCGTTTCAAGTACGGTTCGCCTTTATCGACAGCTACGAAGCCATTCGCGACGAGGTTTACAAAGCCGGAAATCTCGGCATCCGAGTGGTGCCTTCCATGGTGGTCCAGGAAGAAACTGACGTTTGGGTTGAACTGAAGTCGAAAACCGACATCGAGAAAATCAAGTTCCTATCGGACAACATCAAGATCAAGGCGAAAAAGCGTGAAGGCGACAAGACTCTGTTAACTCTCTCGTTCAAGGGTCGGGGGCAAAAAAGTCTTAAGCTTCACTACGGGGCCGGCCGGTGGACGAATCTCCATTTCTACTGCATTGAAGACATCGAGCGGTTGCTCAAAGCGCGCGGTCAGTTTGTGGTGGAGCGGCAGTTCTACCAGGACCCTGAAGATCCCTACCACCGCTATCACGGGTTTCTGCCTTTCGACCATCGGACCGGCAGCACGTTCTTGGACTCCGACGAGGTTTGGGAGGTGGGTGACAGCGACGAGTCGGGTTTCTCCGAGCCTTTGTTCCTGGCTCAAAAAAACGTCTATCTACCTTCGAAAAATGAAATCGACACGCTGGAGACTTACGTCGCAGACTGCCTGTTTAAGTACATTCAGAATCCGGAGACCTATGCCGTCCGAGCATCGCTGTACTGGAAAGATAGGTATCCCTCGAGCCTCTGGGGTGATTGGACGGAGCAACGCTCCGAGGCTACTTTTCGGACGTACAACTATGTTCACCCGGCAGTTATCTATCATGCGCTCTATAGGATCGGCAAACAATATGGCTTGTTGACTCGAAAGCAGCCGGATGAGTATCTCCGCATGGCCTACCGCACCTGCATGAAATGGTTCACCACGGGCCCGTGGCGGCATATCGGATTGATGGAAGGCTCGATTGCCATCGATATCCTCGAGGACATCAAGCGTCAGGGATGGCAACAGGAATACAACAACCTCTTGGATCAAATGAAGGAGTGTGAAGAGCAGTTTGTGCGAGATCCGTACCCCTACAGCTCGGAACTGATCATCGACCAAACGGCCCACCAACAGGTCTATTTTTTCACCAGGTTCTTTGGGGACACGGCCAAGAATCTCAAAACCGTTCAGGTCATTAAAGCTCTACGAGGAGGGAATCAGCCGGTTTGGTTCCGCTACGGAAATGACAAACGGGGCGATGTGGCCTGCTGGTACACCGAGTCTCTGAACGGCATGGCTTTGTTGAAAGCCTTTGAGGATTCCGGCGACCTCGATGCTTTCATTAAAGGGTACGCGGGCGTCATGAGCGTGATGAGCAACGTTTTTCCAGACGGCATGGGATTCAATTTTTTCATTTGCACCGCCGGGATTTATGACCGCACGCCGCCCCGAACCTTCGAGAGTGGCACCGGCTTGTGGGGATTTCTGAAATCGGCGAAGTCATACGTGCTAAGTGACGAGGCGTTTGGCCTCATCGGGTGCGGCTGCAAGGTCGAAGCAACGGGACAAGCCATTACCGTCTACCCTCAGGATGGGTTAAAGAAGAGGGTCCGGTTAGTAGATGAAAAAATCGATTTGGAAGCCACGCAGGCCGAACTGAATCGGCTTGTCTGGGACAAACCCCACAAGGCGCTCGAGTTGGAGATGGGCGATTCCACCGGACTGGTCAAGACCGCGGCGGTAGTGATTCAGGGACTTGAGAAGGCCGAATACAAGGTAAGTTACGGGAGATCATCGAAGCGGGTATCGTCAGACGGGACGGTAACCCTCGAGGTCCCGATCTCGGAGGCGCGACGGATCAGAGTCGAGCAGGCATAAGCCCGTCGTTATCTTCAACGTCGTAAAAGGAGGATGGGTGATCAGGAGTGGCCGCTGTGTGATTATTCTCGCTCAGGTGCTTATGGCTATCGCCGCGGGCGACCTGATTTCAAGGGCGCAACAGGCACCAAGCACAGAGATGCGCCGTGAGGACGAGGCGCGACTCGAACGAATTCCGCATGGGGACTTGGGCAATGGCTACTTCCTTAATCCGGTCCTCGTCGGACCAGGCGCCGACAATACCGTAGTCCGGGTGGGGAGGGATTACTACATGGCGGCCGGCGGAGGCTGGCCCGACCAACTGATCTGGCACTCACGGGATCTTGTCAATTGGGAACCTCTGACCCGGGCCCTGAGGAAGTTCAATGGCTATGCCTGGGCTTCGGAGCTCACCTACTACGACGGAAGGTTTTACCTCTACACCACTCAAGTCGACCCGGAGCGCGGCAACATAGGACCTCTCAACTTGTCTCAGCGCAGCTTGCTGGGTGTACCTTTCAAGGATCAGGGAGACCATGCCTGGGAAAATGTCGTCCTTTGGGCCAAAGACCCCTTGGGTCCGTGGAGTGACCCTATCAATATTGGTGTGTATGGCGTGTTTGATCCTGGGCATGTCGTCGACCAGCAAGGCAATCATTATCTTTATTTCAATAAGGGGATGATGATTCATCTGGCGCCCGATGGCTTGAGCACTGTAGGAGACCTCAAGCATGTTTATGACGGCTGGGACTATCCGGAGGACTGGGTAGTGGAGTGCAAATGTCTGGAAGCACCTAAGCTGAAGTATCACGATGGGTACTACTATCTCTTCTCCGCCGAGGGTGGAACCGCGGGCCCCACGACGGCTCACATGGAGATTGTGGCGCGGTCCAAGTCCGTGGAAGGGCCATGGGAGAACTCACCCTACAACCCGCTGGTGCACACGAGAAGCCAGGACGAGAAATGGTGGCGTCAAGGTCATGGCACGCTCATTGACGATGTGAACGGCAAATGGTGGTTCATGTACACGGGCTACGAACATGGCTACACGGTTTATGGCAAACAGAGCCTGTTGTTGCCCGTCGAGTGGACCACAGACGGATGGCCGCGCATCCTTCCCGGTGTGGCAGCAACTGACTTGCTGAAGAAGCCTCCCGGGGAGAACCTCGCGCACGGTATGCCGCTTTCAGACGACTTCTCGAGTTCCACGATTGGTATTCAGTGGCAATATGCGCCAGACGTGAATCCGAGTGAATACTTCCGGATGGGTGATGGGGAGCTCGCCATGAAAGCCAAAGGGGCTATCCCTGGTAAGACGGCGATCTTACCGCAGAAAGCGACCACGTTGACCGTCATGCCGGTTAACCATGAGTATGAGGCGGAAGTCGAAGTCTCGATCCCCGAAACGGCAGAAGGGGGAATAATGCTGTCTCCCGGGCCCTTTGGAGGCACTGCTTGGGCGACCATCGGGCTGAGGAAGGGGGAAACATTCGCGACTTGGCCCGGACAGGCTAACTACATAAGTTGGAGCGGGACTCGGATATTCGTGCGGCTCCGGAATATGAAATACGATGTCTCCTGCTTTTATAGCAGCGATGGCCAGACGTGGACCCCTTTCGCGAACTCGACCCATCTCACTGACGGCCGCAGACTGTCGCTGTATGCGGCTGGGGAAGGCACGGTGGTGTTCAGAAATTTTAAGTATCGCGGACTTGACTGAGTGGGTCTCACGGCTAATTAAGCGCTGCTGCATCATTGTTAAGCCACGGAAGGGTTTTCCCCCAGGGGTAGAGGGAAAAATCGTTTTCGGGAGGAGGCAGGTGAATGGGAATTCTCGCCTTGCTGCTGGCTGCGGGCACCGCAATGTTTCAAGCTCGACCGCAACCGCCCCTTCCACGCTACGAGGTAAAACGCGCGACCTCCCCGATTATCATTGACGGCAAACCCGACGAGGCCGCTTGGGCCACAGCAGGCAAGATTTACCTGATTTTCCCTTGGGGGTCCCCGGACAACCTTAAACAGGCGACGGTCGGTCGGCTACTTTGGGATGACAATTATCTTTACGTCTCCTTCGAATGCGAGGACGCTGACATCACGGCGAGATTCGCGCGACGAGATGACCCCGTCGACCAGGACGATTCAATACAGATCCTGATTAATCCCCAGCCCTCCCAGACCCACGCCTATATAGGGTTGGATATCAACGTGCGCGCCGCATATCACGATTACCTGTCTGTTGACGGCAAGTATTTCTACGGCCAATTCAATATGCGAGGCATCCGGCTAGCGACCTACATTGACGGCACGTTGAACCAGCGCGGTGATAAGGACCGCGGGTGGAGCGTCGAGGTTGCCATTCCCTGGAGTAATTTTGAGGATTTGTCGCGCCAACACGGAGAGGGCGCGGTTTGGACTGGCAACTTCAGCCGATGGGATGGCGACGCCCCAAACCGGACCTTCAGCATATGGTCAGACTCATTGCTCGCGCAACCCAGCCCGCACGCGTTGGACCGTTTCGGAGAACTGGATTTCGTAAAATGACGCGCAGTGTAGATCGGATAGGGTACAGAATCTTCCGAGCGGCACAGATTATCCTGCCGCTTTGGATTGCCTGCACGGCCTTTGGCCAGACCATGGCCAATAAGCCTCGCTATGTCGTCCACAGGGCTGGTGTGCCGATCGCCATCGACGGCAAAATTGAGGCCAGGGAGTGGTCGCCGGCAAGCCCAGCCATAGAATTCATCTTTCCCTGGGAGTCTCAGACCGGCTCAAAACAGAGGACACGGGCTCGTTTACTCTGGGATGACCGGTACTTGTATGTCGCTTACCAATGCGACGACACCGATATAGTCGCATTGACGCAAGGCCGGGATGAATTCGTCTACCGCGACGACACGGTTGAGATTTTCCTGAACGTCAAGCCCTCGCAGACGGTTGCGTACTATTGTTTGGAAATCAATGCTCTCGGCACGATCATGGATTATATCTGTGTTGACGGCAAGTATTACATGCGGGGGTTCGACTTCGAGGGTGTGAAGGTCGGAATCCAAATTGATGGCACGCTGAATATGCGCGGCGACAAAGACCGAGGCTGGAGCGTGGAGTTGGCTATACCCTGGAAAAACTTCGCGGACATGGCCCCTCCACCGCGGTCGGGCACCGTTTTCACGGCGGAGCTAAACCGCTGGGATGGTATAGAACCCAACCGGCGGCTGAGCGTCTGGGTGGATCCCAAATTGGACTGGCCTCACCCCCACGCACCAAAACAATTCGGGGAGCTGGTGTTTGCAAAGTAACCCAAAGAGAATTCGCCTGGGCGCCGCCCCAGGCCACCAACCCTCCCTGAACTGCAATCGGGCTTCATGCAAACCGTTCTGGAGACGAAAGACACCATGCGCAAAAACATTCTGACAATTCTGTTTGTGGTGTTCGGGTTGGCAGTACTAAGCCCTTCGGTTGTCGAGGCGCAACTTACCAGCGAGGTGAGAATCCTCCAGGGCATGCCTGCACTATATGTGAACGGAAAGTCGACCAGCCAAGTTCTGGCGGCGCCTTACCGGCCTGCCCCGTCGGACTTCGAAGACTTTGTGAAGGCCGGCATCTCAATCTTCGACATCTATCTGCGGTTTAACTGGCCAGCTCCTGGGCAGTACGATTTCACGCAGGCAGACGCGAAGCTGGAAACTTACCTGAAGCTTGAGCCGCAGGCCCTTTTCCTGCCGCGAGTTCTTCTGACGCCGGGCGCTTGGTGGTGCAAAGAGTTCCCGGACGAGATATCCATGCGAGACGACGGCAGCCCGGCCGGAATGTTTGGCGCGCCCTGCCATCCCTCCTTCGCCTCAGCGAAATACCGCGAGCTTTCCCACCAAGCGATGATCGCCTTCTTAGACCACTTCGAGCGTAAATTCGGGGATCACATCGTTGGGTATCAGGTTGGAAACGGTTTTGGCGGCGAATGGCTGACGTTCAACTCCTTTTGGGAGAGTCGCCCCGGCGGCAAGCCGCCCACCAAATTCGGCGTGGAAGATTACAGTCCTCCGGCCAAGGCGGCCTTCCGGCGCTGGCTGAAGAATAAATACGGCGCGGTTGAAGAACTCCGTCGCGCTTGGGGGGATCAGAAGGTCACCTTTGAGACCGCCGACCCTCCGAACGAAGTCGAGCGTTATAGCACAACCCACGGGATCTTCTTTGATCCGTCTATCAGCCGCCGCGTGCCCGATTACTTCACTTTCTTCAACGACATGGTCGCCGATGTCCTGCTCGAGAACGCGCGCTGGGTGAAAGAGCTTACGCATCGAAAGAAGATCGTGGGATCTTTCTATGGGTACCTCTGGTGTAACTTTCCAAATCTGAGCGTAGTTCATAGCGGCGAGCTGGCTTTGGCTAAGGTCCTTGCCTCGCCCGACGTGGACTTCCTCGCCAGCCCCTATAGTTACTCAAACAAGCAGCTCGGAGGCCCGGACTACTCGCAGACCTTGCCTGAAGAAATCGCTCTTCACGGCAAGCTTTACTTCAACGAAGTTGATACCGACACATATCTCCATCAGTTTCAGTGGCGGTGGGGCAACTCGCTCGACAATCCCCAAAACTGGGAGGAAACGAAGGCCTTGCTCGTCCGCGATTACGGCTATGCCTTGACTAAGAGCTTTGGCATGTGGTGGACGGATCTGTTTGGAGGTAATTTTCATGACGAGAAGATCATCGGACTCCTCGGCGAACTGAAGAAGATCGATGAAAAGTATCTGGAGGCCGACAAGCGATCTAACGCGGATATTGCCGTCATCCTGGACGAATCGAGCTTCACGTACTGCGGGGATGGGGAGCCGCTTTGGAACGCCTTGCTCAGCGCCCAGGCACAATATGAGTTCGCCTACATTGGCGCGCCGTGGGACCAGTTCCTGTTGACCGAGATGGCCAACCCCAAGCTTCGTGACTACAAGCTCTATATTTTCCTGAATGCTTTCCGCGTGACACCTGAGGAACGAACCGCAATTCACGCGCGCTTGAAGCGGAACGGGGCCACAGCAATCTGGGTCTACGCGCCGGGTTATATCGGAGACAGACTCTCGGTGCAGAATATGCAAGCTCTAACGGGCATTCGTCTTGCTGAAGCCGATACCGCCGGCGAGCTGCACGTAGACATCACCTCCTACAATTCCCCTTATACGCAGGGCCTGCCCAAGGGATTCGCTTACGGCACGGATGTAAATCGGGCAAATATCATCCGGTGGTACGACCATCAGGTCTATTTGAAAGATCCCCGGGATCCCAGCCTACAGCGTGATCTGCCGGGCTTCCGGATTGATCCCCGCTTTTGGAGCGACGATCCTGCTGCCACGGTGTTAGGCGAGCTTGTGGGAATACGCAAGCCCGGCCTGGTGTTCAAGCGGATGCCGGGCTGGACATCCATTTATTCGAGTGCACCCATCCTGCCCGCAGTTCTTATACGCAATATTGCCCGGGCCGCCGGCGGCCACATTTACAGTGATGCGAATGATGTCGTGTACGCCGACCGGAACTTCCTATGTATTTACTCTGCCGCGGGAGGAAACCGCACGGTTCGCTTGCCACACAAATCGAAAGTCGTTGACGTGCTGGAGAACCGCACTGTGGCGAATCGGGCGTCCGAGTTCCCGCTCGCCATGGCACCAAACAGTACCGTGCTCTTGGCCATCGAAGAGGAATGACCTGGCCTTGCAGGGGTGATTTGTGACTGGTGATTTGCGATTGCAATCACCCATTCCAAATCAGAAACACTCACTCCGCATTGATTATTGTGCCGCAGGGGGGGCCGGTCCGGTGGATTCACCGATCACCAGGTGGAGGGGAACCACGTAGTCCCGGCCTTTGGGTTTGGTCGCCGAGGCCAGCTCAAGCAGAGATTTTACGGCAAGGCGGCCCAAATACCGGGGTTGCATGTCCACCGTAGTCAGGGATGGCTGGTAGGATTGCGAAAAGTACGTTCGATCGAACCCCACCACAGAAACGTCCTCTGGGACGCGAAGGCCATGCTGCCGCAAGGCTCTCATGACCCCAATAGCCGTGAGGTCGTTCATCGCCACCACTGCGGTGGGCCGCGGCACCATCTGCAAAAAGGCCTCCCCGGCCGCGATACCTCCGTCGATCCGCTGATTTCCGATCACGATGGGGCCCGGCTCGAGCCCCTTCTCGAGCATGCAGGCAACGTAAGCCACCTGGCGGGCTTTGACGTTCGGAAGGGAGGAACGGCCACCCACAAAACCTATCCGGCGATGTCCGTAATTGTAGAGGT
>Ga0187784_10004314_pt1 | contig 11496 bp, 8 predicted proteins | sample 1015_SJ02_MP15_2_FD_132964 | JGI IMG/M metagenome (GOLD analysis project Ga0187784, IMG submission 132964) | Tropical peat soil microbial communities from peatlands in Department of Meta, Colombia - 1015_SJ02_MP15_20_MG | ecosystem: Environmental > Terrestrial > Soil > Wetlands > Peat | place... | reverse complement strand
TATCTGAACGAAGCCTCCTGCTTCACATTCATAACCGGCCCATTCTAAGGCATAGTTGTAGTTTGTTCCGCTCCAAAGGTTGTTGTTGACCCAGAGCCAAGTGGTTACGGCGTCATTTAGTGCCGTAGTTATCCCAGAGCTGTAGAAATCTAAGAAGCAATCAACTGTTTCCCCGCATTCATCATAGTATCTCGGTCCATAAGATATCGTTGATGCAGCCCCGTTTTGGTCTACCCAAAGAAGCGCGGGGTAACGTGCTGAATCCACTGATGCTTTAAAACTGTTGTAGGCTTCCGTCAAATTCCATTTAGCTAAATCGTAATTAAATTGAATAGCATATCCATAAGCTAGTATCAAAAATCTGTCATAGACAAGGAATGCTTGCGACGAACCGGTTAAACTATCCGCTCCTGTATTTGGCAACCCGTTACTCATCATCTGTTGGTTGTCGAGCGCCCACTCTATTTCTGTTTGATTAACATATCCAAGTTTTGAAAGAATTGGAGTCCACTGCAAAATAGTCGTAGGGTTCGTTAATGCATTGTACGCGTTTATCAATTGTTGCATTGAAGTTTGGTCAACAATCATGCCTTGATAAATGGCATTTATATCGCTGGTGTAATTGACGGCGTTAACGACCGATTCTAAATTGCTCATCAGCGAAGATGATAGTTCAGTCGCTCGAGCTGAAGGAACATTGAATAGTCCGGCAGCAATTGAGGAACTGACCAAAATAACTGCAATTATGACAGTGAGACTTTTAACGCTAAACCGTTTATTTAACCGCATTTTAATTCTTAACACTCCTTTCTCCAACAAACGCGATTATTTCTCGCCAGTCCCTCATTTCGAATACGCAGTTTGTTATCGCTCGGGTGGGTTAATTAAATTTGCGCCGTTAAAGCAGTTCCGCCGATTATTTGAATTAATTTGGCAAGCTCGCGCGCTTCTTAGGACAAATCGGTGGTGCTGTGGGCTTGATACTGGCTTGCCCCAGATTCAAGTGTTGAAGTATGAGGGTGAAACTGCCTTGTCGTGTCTGCCGATGTTTTCTGCTGCTTTCTTGTTCAGAACCAAGCTTGAGATGCTGAAAAGAGCGTAGGAAGTTGCGTGCGATGAGCCTATGACCTTGTTGTTGGTTAGGCTGCCTGTGTTTTCAGAAAGCAGTATTCTGCCTCTAGGTATGGAGCGCGGCGCGCGAACTTCATTTTATCTTGCAAGCATCGTAATAGTTTTGGCTTTTTCGGCTCGGCGCACTTTGGGGTTTTTCAGTAACAAGTATATCCCTAAACCTATTATGGGAATAGCCCACAATTCTCCGAATGGTATCATCCAATAAAGGCGCACGCTGACGCAGTAAATAACGTAGATTACAATATATGTGCTGAAGAAAATCGCTGACAGGCCCCACCATCTCATTGCATTATCTCCTCCATCTTTTCTTAGAATATGAAGAGACCCGCCAACAGCAAAGACAACAGCTAAGGATAAAACGATAACCGTGTTAAGGAACCCTAGAAAAGAGAAAGGGCTTAGAAACCACCAGAAGCCGTGCATCTCGAATGACACCTCAATCCACTTCAATATGTAGCTTAACCATAGGGCGATCACATAGTTCATGGACGACAATACAGCCAATCCTATGAGTGATGACCCACCCATGCCTGGTTTATATTTTCTAACCTTGAGACTCAAGCTTATGAGAAATGGTGAAATCAACAGGATTTGAATGGCGAGAAAGGCAGATGCAAGGGTGCTGGCATACTGGGCAATGATTGCAAGGTCTAGAAGGTAATATATCCCGGGAATAAATGACAGAAAGTAGAGACCCTCAAGAAGCAAGGCCACAGAAACTTTGTCTCTGATTACTATGAAAGAATTTGTTTTTGTCTTCAAGATTAGCAAAGCCGAAAATAAGGCAAATGATGCGCCTACAAAGCGAATCATTAAACCGAAAAAAGCTGAATAATCCATTAAATAGGCTATAGATACGCTGTAGGAGTTAATGAAACGGAGGTCGCCTGGAATTGGAAGATAATCATACCCGGGTCTGAGGGATATTACAACGACCCATGGAATTTCCCTGACGAACCAGTAAAGAGTGTATGCGAAATAGCCACACACTGCAACCAGTATCAACACCTTTACGGCAAGTTGGTTACGGGTCATTTTTTGTTGTTCCTGCAAGGTTTAGCGGGGTAGTTAAGCCTAAAAATATGACATGCGTCATATAAGGGTTTTCGAAAGAAGAAAAGCTAATTAAAACAGGAGGGTTAAGAATTCGATAGCACGGTCGCTTTAACATTCTTGACGTAATTTTAAAAACCATGAATGGTTTAATGATTGGAATATCAGGAATTATTAAGATTGTTTGACATGCGATTTAAGCTGTTTTAGCTGTTTTTTGAAGATTTCTCTACTACTACATTCGATGATGCTTTCAAAGCCATTTTCAAGACCAGCTTCATTCATGCTGCCCTTTAGCTCCTCAACATTAACTTTAAAGTTACTTGTACTAGCCAAGTTTTGTAACACCACTTCAAACTGACTCTTTTCTTCCCTGTTGTTATCTCCAACAACCCTGCCGAGCAAAAGGTCATTTAACAGAAAATAGGCTAAAACAAGATTCTTTGCATCCTGAAAATTTGGAAAGCTCTCTTCAATGTCATTGTCAAGGCTTAAGCTGTTAAAGTAATAATACACGACTTCTAAGAAGTTATAAACTTCCCTTGATGTTTCTTTGGAATCCTGCCTCTTAACCGCTGAAAAAACCTTTGAAAAATCCAGGCTTAACGAAGGCATCGATTGGCCTGCAAAATTTGAGTGCCCGCCGAAACCGTTAAAGTAGCTTTCTAAGCGTTGCCAATCAATTCGCTTCTCCTGCAGACCCACCAGAATATCAAACGACGAATCGATGATTCCTATTGAAGTGTTAATTACCCCCAACAGCTCATTACTTCTCAGAGAAGCCTTCTCGTTGCGCTCTAACAATTTATGATGCTCCTCAAGCATCCCCTTAACTTTATTACGCAATTTACCTACTGAGTCAGTCTCCTTTATACAAAAAGTGTAAGCAACGCCTTTCCATATCACGCCTAACTCATTCCCAAAATTGTCGATGCTTGTTATCTCATAAACAGGAATCTCCTCAGCCACAACCCACCGCTTTTTAAAGAAGCCTTTTGCAACAAGAAATTTTGCAGTATCATCAGTGACTTCAAATTTCGCTACAGGAATGTCATTTGGCCTTTGAGGATTCTCCAGAACCGAGGAATTGACGGAGGGCTTCTCCCCTTTTCTTCGTTGAGCAAAAAACAAAAGGGCACTTACAGCAATTCCTACACCGACCAGAACAGGAATGATTAAATCCAAGACGGGAGCAGGGTGAGGGTTTGATGATGCACCAAAAGCGTAGACTCTGTGGTCCCATGAGCCTACATAGACTACGCTGCCGACTACGGCAGGTGAAGAAACTACAATGCCGCCTGTGGTGTAACTCCAGACGAGAGCGCCATCCATAGCATTCAGAGCATAAACCTTGTGGTCAAGTGAGCCCACGAACACTATGTTATCAGCCACTGCTGGAGAAGAAGCTACAACACCGCCTGTCGTATATTTCCAGACAAAGTTTCCTGAGGACGCGTTTAAGGCGTAAACATTGTGGTCCGCCGAGCCTACAAAGACCACGCCGTTGAAAACAGCGGGACCGGAATCGACGTAGCCGCCAGTCATGTAGTTCCACACGATAGTTCCAGTAGACGCGTTTAAAGCGTAAACGTTTCCGTTCGATGAACCAACTAACACCAGTCCGTAAGCTATGGCAGGAGAAGAATCAAACCCACCATGGACAGTAAAGTGCCACAAAAGGCTGCCATTTGTCGAATTTAACGCATAAACACCACCGTAAGTCCCAATGAACAGCCTGTCATCGGAAATTGCAGGGGAAGATAGCATGACACCGCCACTTAATGTGTAGTTCCATAGAACAGCACCATTGGTAGCGTTTAAGGAATAGACATGCCGGTCTGATGAGCAAGTGAAAACTCTACCATCGGCTACGGTGGGAGAGCTGTCAATTCTACTTTTGGTTGCGTAACTCCATATGAAAGCACCATTCTTAGCATTGAGTGCGTAGGTCTTGTTGTCACCTGAGTTTACGTAGACCACGTCATTAGCCAAAGTTGGGGAAGTATCAATGTAGCCGCCAGTGGTGAAACTCCAGATAAGGGCGCCGTTTTTGGCATTCAAAGCGTAAATCTTGTCGTCGTAGGAACCTATGTATACGACGCCGTTTACAACTGCCGGGTCGTTCACATCTCCGCCAGTAGTATAAGTCCATAGTGTCAGATTCGTGATTGGAGCAGTTGAGGTAGAATAGCCCGTGTGGGTCAGATCATGATGGAACATGGGCCACGAGTCTATGGTAGACTGTTGAGCCTTCACGTTTGATGCGAAAGCTAAAAACATCGATAAACACAAAATTCTCACCAGAATCATGCTCAATATTCTCTTCATTTTCTTCAGATTTGTCGGCGTACGCACGCCACCGATTAAATCTTCGACTTTCAAATCGCCGTGACTCACTTTGATTTAACGATTATTAATGCACAACTGTTTCTCTTGAACTTTTTTTGAAAGAAAGAAAATGCAAATCTTTCCGTGTCTTCGCAATAACTCATGTAGCCAATCTTCGGCACAGCAGTATTTGGAGTAAGAACTTTCCGCCCTCTTCGGCGATTTGCGGAGCGGACTCATCGCGCTATGGTTTTATCTACTAGCTAAAATTCATAAATCTTAATTTCTCTTAACAAAAAAAAGATGTGGTCACCCTCGCGCAGTCACATATCTTAAAGTATATATTTAGTTCATAAATTGACGTGCGCATCTATGCAAAAAACAGTAAAAAAACAATCTTAGAATACCTTGAAAGCAGAATACATTTCAGGAACGCGTTTTGAACATCTAAAAACTATCAGAAATATCTATCAAATACCCGAAGACGCACAGAAGTATACGCAGGGTTTATATGTATTTTAAGTACCAGAACGCCATCATTCTAATAATTGGCATTTTGTTACTAGTTTTCATAACCCCTACCTCTATAGTAGCCAACTGCGAAAAGACCTCTACTTTTCACGCTCAATACGGGATTGACAATCAAAAATTGTATGTTTCAGTACCGTCCTCACTTTACAATTATTATAGTAACATGAGTCACTCAGTAAACATCCCCAGTGATTACGCAAGTTTTGTTACGCCTCAAGCTGTAGAACCCATCGCGGAGAATATCCGAAATATTACTCTCAATCTGCCAGACAGTAACGAACAGTTTGCTGACGCAGTTCTAACGATGGTTCACCAAATCCCATATGCTATTAGTAACGCGCAATATCCTGTTGAAACTCTCGTGGACAATTCTGGAGATTGCGTTCCCTTGTCAGCCCTTGCCGCAAGCATCATGCGGGCTGGCGGCTTAGATGTTATTCTGATTCTCTACACAGGGATAACCCCCGAACACATGAATGTAGGCGTTTACCTGCCTTACACGCCGGTCTATCATACCGCTGGGCTTGCACCGACAGATTTTGTATACGATAATAAAACTTACTGGACAGCTGAAGCCACCAATGCTGAAGACTGGAAAGTCGGAGACCAGCCTTCATCTATAGCTGGCGCAGTCCCTGTGATTATTCCTATTAACAACACTGAGCAATCATCACAAGCACAGGTTTCATCGAGTTTGGATGCTCCTTTACTTCCTTCGACAATAAGTATTGATCTGTCTCAAGAATCATTAAGTGCTAACATATCTGAAGATCAATCAAGCATTGGCGAAAACACCCGAGCTCTTACAGTTTCAGGTTCAATTTCACCAGCTTACTCGGGTCAAAACGTCTCTATGTATGTTGGCAGCGGATCTTCTTATGATTATTTCACAACAGTTGCAGATGGTTCTGGCGGGTATATGTTTACTTGGAATTTCACCTCAGCAGGCACATACTATATTACAACAAGTTGGAATGGTGCTTCAAATTATGCGGGTGCTGATAGCGACACGCTTACAGTTTTTGTCGGACCTGAATCATTTGTCCAGTTTAATTCCACCGCTTATAACTACATATTTGGGGAAGCCAACCTTGCAGCTTACGAACTTAAATCACTGCAGGGTGTAAACGATTTTCTAAGCATCCCCTTAGGGAAAGCTGTTTCGTTCAGCTATGATTTTGCCTTACTGCAAGCTGGGCAAACAGTATCAAACGTTCAAACAGAAACAATAACAATACCCTCAAGCACACAAACATTGTACAGGGGAAGAACGCCAATAGGAACAACATATACACCTGCGATAACAGAAATAGTTCCAGTAGATGTGCCATCAGACTTGGTGCCTCTAACGTTACCGGACGATTTTGATCAAACAATAAACAATCAGTTTTGTTTTATCCTCCAAAATAACAATGGAAATTACACCTTGAATGTTAGTGCACTAAACGACTATGAAATGTATTACACAATACAATGTATCGGAAGCAACACAGCTTTCATGAACGCTTCTGATAACGTAAAAGAAAACGTTTGGTACCGCGTCACAGAAAGTATATCTGGCAACGAAATAACTGCGGATTTATACAATACAAATGGCACTGTCATAGAAAGTATGGTAACTCCGTATGATGAGACAGCCAGCAATTATATGGTAATGTTAATAACAAATAATGTAAATAACGCCGTAATTTTCAAAGATTTGAAAGTTCAAGCCCCAAGCATCACCACTAAACCAGCTAAGAGTAATGGAAAGACAACTAATGAAATCGAGCCGTTATTTTTTTACGTAAGCTTGTCAATTCTCTTAGTTGCAACCTCTTCAGTAGCAGCATTCTACGTCAAGAAAAAAAACCTAATGAGATTCAAAAAACACGATAATAATGTTCGCACCGCGCCTTCCAAAATCATCCTTCTCTTATCAAAGGAGTTTAAATTTCCAAAGTTATTTATCTGAACTGTTGTCTATAAAAAAATAAAGGGCAGTGTAAGCAAAAGTGTCGACGTTACTAGCCGCATTGGCCCTAAAGGTTGAAAATGCAAAAAAGAAAATGTTAGAGGCTGGGGCAGTGTCACCGGAAACTGCTAAAACCGCCAAAGAGTTAGGTGTAGATGAGTTTACCATAAAAACGCGGATTGCTAAGAAGAAAGGGATAACCGCGTCGTCTGATGGGCGCTACTACGTAAAAGCCACAACTTAACCCCTGCTAAAGTTGCGCGGAAAAAATACCCTTTTTTATAAATTTAAACCAGTACTTTGAAAAATCTCATGCTATTTGCCGAGGTTTCGTTTGTTATGGTACAAACTTCAACTCAGCGCGCGCGCTCCGAACTGGAACGTCTTATCTTCTGTATTTACTTGTTGTCGCTTCTTTGAAACAACACAAATCTTATATCTTACTATTAGTGATATATTTTTCAAAAGACAACTGCACAGGTTTAGTTGTCCACGATAATAAAACAGGAGAAGTGAGAAAATGAATAGGCAATCTGAACAAAGCAAGGTTCACCTCGATGGTGGCCTTGTTCCAATAGTTTTGACGCTAAACGATGTTCCACTTAAAATAAAGAAAAATTCTGCAAGCGAACCAATTTACATTGATCATATATGAAAAAAGACCTATTATTGCTAGAGAGTGCGCTGATCGGATATTTCTAAAACAGTATTTTCATTAACGCATTAGCAGAATCGAGCGCGCCGCGCTCAAACAAGAGTAAGTTTTAAATTTGCACGGCATGGATACTTGTGTTGTTATGAAACATGGTGATCACATTGAAACTTAAAATTTGGAAGATTTTAGGTTTGATATCAATAATGGTCTTCATGTTGTCCACAACCGCCTCAGTTCATGCTGCATCATTAACAACCACAATACCCGTGGGAAGCCAACCTGTAGGAGTAGCTTATGATCCTAGTATGCATGAGATATTCGTCGCCAATTACCTTAGCGGCGATATCCAAGTTATCTCAGACAGCACCAACGCCGTCGTCGCAGATATAACAGCGCTCTCGCAGTACGCGGGCGCACCCTACGATTTAGCCTACGATTCAGCCAAGGGCGAAATGTGGGTAACAGACGCAACTGGAGCATACGCCATATCAGATGCCACAAACACAATTGTTGCAAACGTCACTAATGGGATAGTCCCAGGATGGGGCGGCTTAACGCGCATAGCTTATGATTCTGGCAAAGGCGAACTCTTCGTGTCTTACACCATCTATGATGAACCGAGCTTAAATTTGGTCCAAGTTATATCGGATAGCACAAACACCATTGTAGCTAACATCACAATTTCCGCATACGCAATGGTCTACGATCCAGCCAAGGGTGAAATATTTGCTTCAGAAGAAAGCAGTGATGTTGGAAATCAGGACATTGCTGTCATATCAGACACTACCAATGCCATCATCGCAACCATACCAGTCGGCGCTGATTTCTTAGCATATGATTCTGCCAAAGGCGAAATATTCGCGGAAAGTGCTGGTACGGGAGTCTATGTCATATCGGACAGCAGCAACAAGGTCATTGCCACAATTAACGACGAGAGCTTTTGGTGGGAAGGAACCCTGGCATATGATTCTGCCAAAGGCGAAATATTCCTAAATGGACATAACGAGGTTGATGTGATATCAGATAACACCAACAAGGTGATTGGAAGCGTGAGTACTAACTTCTCTTATCCTACAGACATTGCTTATGATTCGGGTACTGGCCAACTCTACGCGGCGAATTCAGGTATACCCGGCACCATTGTAGTGATATCAGACTCATCAAGCGGAACCTCCAGCTCAACGTCCACGCCCTCATCAACTACTTCTGCAGGCGCCACTTCGACGCCGAAAGTTCCGGAGTTCAGCAGTGCAGCCCTCGTTTCAGTCGGAATAGCCCTGATTGCATTGACCGTTTCGGCTGTTGCTTTAAAAGCGCGTACAAGAAAATCCCCGCGAACATAGATGAAACTGGCACAATACAAAACCTAAAAGTTTTCCTTTTCTTTTTTATTTTTTTCGCATAAATGAATTTAGACAAACCAGCGCGCGCAGTTATTCACTTGAAATAAATTCATTTGATTTGAAAGTTACTTATTACGACTGCAGCTTTAACGAGAAATAAACTGCAGTTATCTGCAGGAGCCATGTAGCAAGAACGCGGCGCTATCCACCACTGATCATATAGCCATTCGCATTCACTACTGAAACGTTTATCATCAACTTTTGACTCCTAAATAGCGACAAGCGGCGTACGTGCACCGACGCTGCCACTAAAATTAAACCAAGAACCACAATCAAAGTCCCTAACAACATCTCAAAGGCGCAGCACCCTATCCAAGCACCGAGTCCAGCGACCGCTCCTAAAGGTTTCGGATTAAAAGCGGGCGCGGAGTTCACCTGAAGGCACGCCGTATCATCTCGCCATATTGGGTTGCTGTTGTATTCAATGTTTCTTTTTCCGATTGGCGTCATCATTTCCATTTCGTTATGAGCCGAGTTTCCAGCGGCGATATTTTTTAGACCTGCAACCATTTTTTGAGTGTACTCTGCATGAACAAGCTTGAATATGCTGTTTCCTACCAGTTCATTTTCCCTATAACCAAATTGCAATACTGCCTTATTTACCGAAGTTATTTCCCAGTTAAATCAAAAGTAACGATAACATCCGGGGCGTTTTCGAAAAGATTCTTGTACCTCTCTTCAGATTCCGCCAACGCACGCTCAGCTTTTTTGCGCTCTGTAATATCTCTCGCAACGCTCAATTTTGCACGTTTTCCATGGTAAGTTATGAGGCTGGAGCTTATCTCCACCGGAATTTCAGTCCCGTCCTTGGCCACATGCGTTCTTTCGAAAACTTTGGTCCCAACAGGAGGCATAGTTTTTAGGTGATTTTCAAATTGCTCTTTGTTAAGAGCCTTATCTATATCTTTAATTCCCATAGTCAGTAACTCATCTTTGGAATAGCCCAAAGTTTTAGCAGCGGCATCATTTATCTCAACAAAGTTTCCGTTAAAATCGATAACCCATGCCGTTTCGTTCATACCATTAATCAAGTTTCTATAATTTGCCTCACTTTCCATTAAGGCTTCTTTAGCCTTCTTGGTTTCAGTAATATCTTCGCAGAAAGCAACGAGTTTTCCATCGGGAAATTTGCATGAGTTCAAGCTGACGTCAATTATTGTACCGTTTTTTTGTTTGAGTTTTAATACCCCAGCGAAATGTCCTTTTTCCTTAAGTTCGTTCAACCTAAAGCTACCGTGCGAGTCGTTTTTCGGAACAACTTGGCGAGTAGTCATGTTCAATAATTCTTCTCTTGCGTAACCAAGCATTTTGACAGCTGCATCATTCACATATTCATATTTCCCATCAAAATTAACCGCGAAAACAGCAAGAGGGCATCCCTCCAAATAAGCCCTAAAAGTCATTTCGGAAAGAGCAAGAGCATCTTCAGCCTTTTTTCGTTCCGTGATGTCAATTATTGAGCCCTCCAATATATCCCCTTCAGGATAAACCTTAGATGACAGTAAACACGTCTTGACCTCACCATTCTTGCTGACCAACTTTATTTCAGAATCCACCAATTGTCCCTTCGCTTGAAGAATTTTTATTAACTCTTGCCGCTGTTCCGGGTCAGCATAGAAAAACGTTGCCGGTTTACCTTGCATTTCTTCACGAGTGTAACCAAGAATCTGAAGAAGCTTTTCATTACATTCTAAAATTTCAGAATTTTGTAACTTAGTCCTGAACATTCCCACTTCAGCAGCGTTGAAAAGTCGGAGGTACTTTGATTCTGAATCTGCCAGCAGTTTTTTGGAGTTCTTACGTTCTATCGTTTTGACTATTGAGTGTGACAGCTCTCCATATACCGTTTCGGGGTTGCCCTGCTTGTTAATGTACGCGTCGGAACCAAAGTTTAATGCTTTTATAATAATTTCTTCTCTTCCTTTTCCCGTGAAAAGTATGAAGGGAATTTCGTTTCCTTGTTCGCGCAATTCTTTTAGAAATTGGAGCCCGTCTTTTTGGGGCATTTCATAATCAGAGATTATAGCTGCATATTGTCCAGTTGCCAGTTTTTTGAAGGCTTCATCCACACAACGAGCATGATCAATTTCAAAGTTTCCCATATCCATTAGGATGAGCTTCGAGATTTCAAGAAAAGTTGAGTCGTCGTCAACATGCAAAACGCGAATAATGCTCTTACTGTTCGAGGATGCTAAATCAGCACCATCAAGGACTATTCCGCCGTCTCCTTCGAGCTTTTGCAACAGCTAAGTCTCCAACTTAGAACTTAATTAAATTTACAATAAGTCAGTTATGAATTTCAAATACTGATTTCTGATCGCTCCAGTTAGCAGCTCTTATGCTTTTCACTTGCACTAATCCCTCTACGGTTTTCGGAGCAGTTTCTCCATTTTGTTTTAAAGCGCGCACTCACTCATACAGAAGCTCCATTTAACGTT
>Ga0187784_10004313_pt1 | contig 11498 bp, 12 predicted proteins | sample 1015_SJ02_MP15_2_FD_132964 | JGI IMG/M metagenome (GOLD analysis project Ga0187784, IMG submission 132964) | Tropical peat soil microbial communities from peatlands in Department of Meta, Colombia - 1015_SJ02_MP15_20_MG | ecosystem: Environmental > Terrestrial > Soil > Wetlands > Peat | place... | reverse complement strand
GGCCGCGAAGCCGCCGAGCGCGATCGTGTCGGAGACATGCCCGAACCGCTCGCTGCGCAGGATGAACGCCAGGAAGAACAGCAGGAAGCCATAGAAGACCCGGCTCACGGCGTTGGCGCGCATAGCCTCAGCGACGACGGGCCCCACGTGCGGGATGAAGAAGGCCCGACGGCGTTGCCTCGCCGCACGGCCAAGCCGGATCGTCGCGCCAGGGAAGGCGCCACCGGGCGCGCTCGCGCCAGCCACGGTGGGAGCATCACCGGGGAACGGGTTGCCAAGCGTCGCGGTCCCCCCATCCGCGCGGCCGTTCCTGCTAGCTCCGCCCCAGCCGGCCTGCCCGGCCTGCCCGGCCGTGGTGCCCCAGCCGTCGGGTGCCGGGGTGCGGTCGGCATTACCGCCGGATGCGGGGCCCCTGGCAGGAGCGTCCACCGTGTCGGGCAGCCGCAGGCCGAGGATCATGGCGCCGAGGTAGATGACCGTCGCCACGCGCAAGACCCAGGCGGCGCCGTGCCCGTCCCCGCCCATGATCTTGTCGACTCCGAGCGCCAGTGCAGCCCCGGTGGACGTGGCGATCAGGGAAGCGAGGTTGGACCTGGCATTGGCGGTTACCAGGGTGATCTCCGACGGCAACAGCCGCGGCGTCACGGCGGCCCTCGTGACCACGTACGCCTTCTGCAGCACCAGGACGCCGAAGGCGGCCGGCAGCAGCATCAGGACGTTGTTGTACTCGACCGCGCCGGACATGCCCCAGCACAGCAGGCCGCGAGCCAGCAGCGTGCCCATGAGGATGAACTTGTTGCCCTGTCTGACCTTGTCGAGCAGGGGTCCGATGAGGGGCGCCAGGATGGCGTAGGGAGCGATGGTCACGAGCAGGGCAACCGCAGCGCGGCTCCTCGCTTCCCCCACCGACGTGCTGAAGAACAGGCTGCCAGCGAGGGCGATCGCCACGAATGCGTCACCGACTCCGCCAGCCGCGGTGAGCTCGAGCAGGTGGGAGAAACCGGTGCGACCCGCCCCGGACGCCCCGGACAACCGGTGGACGAAGCGGCCGGCGCCGCCTGCGGCAGCCGCGCTCACGCGGCCGGCGCGCTGCGAGGCCGTCAGGATGGACCGGCCAGCCTTGCGCGCGCGTTCGGCCGTGCTGGTCTCGTCCATGGGGTCAAGTATTCTTCCTCCGCGGACCTCGGTACTACCGCCCGCGCCGCGCGGCCGCCGCCGGCCGACCCCCAGACCGACTGCAAGCCCTCCGATGAGAGACAATTACCGATTGTGAGCCCAGTTCGCGCCCGTAGCGCTGTCCTCGATCCGGCCTGCGCGGAGGCTATTGACCTCGCCCGCGGTGCCGCTGAGGATCTGGCCGGTACCGGCTTCGTTGGCGACCATGAGGGCGTCTTCGCCGAGGATGAACGGGTAGCTACGCACCTATTTGGGTGCCTAGACCGCGCGTACCGGGGGTGGCGGTGGTCGGTCACGGTGAGCCGGGCCGCGCGGGCGAAGGCCGTCACGATCGACGAGACCGCCCTGGTGCCGGGTCCCGACTCGCTGCTGCCGCCGCCCTGGGTGCCGTGGAGCGCGCGCGTACGGCCGGGCGATCTGGGCGTCGGTGACCTGATGCCTGCGGCCGCGGACGACGAGCGCCTGGTCTCTGTACGCCTGCTGGAGGGTGACGAAGGCGTCTTGGACTGGGACGAGAGCCTGGCCGCCCCGTTCGGTCTCGCCGCCGGGCTGGAGACCGAGTCAGCCGCCGGCGACGAGCCCGCCCTCGGCGGCGACGGCGCCGCCGCCCGGCGGTCCAGGGTTCTCTCGGCGATCGGCCGGGACGAGACCGCGGCGCGGTGGTACCACAGCGAGCACGGTCCCGGCACGCCGCTGGCGAGGTCAGCCCCTGGCCCGTGCGTCACGTGCGGCTTCCTGACGCCGCTCGCGGGCCCGCTCGGCCGGGTATTCGGCGTATGCACCAATGAGTACGCCCCTGATGACGGCCGGGTCGTGTCCCTCGATCACGGCTGCGGAGCGCACTCGGAGGCGATCCCTGGCCACCTGGGCCACGGAATCATCTCTCCGGTCATCGATGAGATCGGCTATGACCTCGTGGACATGCCGGGCGTCGCGCTAGCCGATACCGTGTTCGAGTCGCTGGATCACGAGTCCTGATCGCCGTCGGCGCGCCGCCCGCCCGCCAGGGCGCGGCCATTCGCGGCGCGCTCGCGTGACCGCTTCAGGTGCGGCACGTAGGCGAGTCCGAACAGGCCCATGAATACCCCGAACGCGGCGACCCAGATCCACCATCGGTCGCGGTAGGGCAGCGAGTCGCGCACGATCACCAGCACGATGGGCGCGACCACCCAGCCCGCCGTGATGACGCCGGTGATGACCCGGTCGTTACCCTCGAGCGGCGGTGGTGCCAGTCGTTCCGGACGGCTCACGCGCCCAGGCTACCGCGACCGAGCCAAGGAACTCTGTTCGCTCAGGACACCTACGCGAGGTCGTCAAACTCCCCGGCCCTGATCGCCAGCTGCAAGGCGCGGAACTCATCGGGCGTGTACTTGACGACCTTCCACGGTGCGACACTACTGCGCACGAGAATTCTGTTGCCTTTGCGCCTTATCTCCGCGCACTCGCTAGCTGCGCAAAAGGAAGGTCTGCGCCATGCGGCCCGCTTCGGCCGCACGTCATAGGACTTCATTCAGGGGTCCTCTGGCTCTAGGCATTCGCTCTGCCACGAACCCCTACCTCCATCGTTCGCGGCCTGGGTAAGCGGATCGCCAAGGCCGGCGATCACGCGGTATGTTTCCAGCGACCGCCACTTGTACCCGTGAACGCGACGATATCGCTGCCCGTTCGTGGCCGAATCGTAGCCAAATCTTGCCAGTCCGGTTACAGTGGGCGCGCCGAGCCTCCGGGGCGAGGCTATTCGGTCAAGTAGCCGAACTCGCCGGACTGGACGTCTGCCGCAAACGCAGCCCACTCGTCTCTGGTGAGCCAGACCATCTGCTCAGGCGCTGCTGAACTACGCAGAGCGATCTTGCTTTCGTGCGCAGCGACCTCGACGCATTCGCCGCTAGTGCAGCGCCTGGACGCACGCCAGCTCAGGTCCTGAGGTGAAGCGGGTTCGGGTCGCATTTTCAAACTCCGGGAGTGCCGATTCCTGTCCATAGTTTACACGCGGCGGTAAGAAAGTTATGTCGAATATATTGAGTTTAATCACATTTGCGATGCGATTGTCGCGATCAGTCGACGAGACTCCGCCGGTGTCGACGCCATATCCGCCATTGCGCTAAACGCTTCCTCGTAAGCGGCCAGGCCCTCGTCCGGGCCGAGATAGACATCGCCAGTGTGCACCTCAACGAAAACGACACCGGGAACGGAGGAGTCCGCAAAGGACAAAATGATGAACTTGTTGGTAACAGGGAGAATGCCGACATTGAATGGCAGGACCCGGATGTCGATCTGCGGCTGCTCAGAAACGGCCACCAGGTGTTTGAGCTGCGCTCTCATAACGTCGCGGTTGTCGGCCAACCGGTGCAGCACGGCTTCATCGATGACCGCAGTGAACTGCGGCGGATCGGCAGCCGCCAGCAAGCGCTGCCGCTCGATTCGATTGGTGACCCGCTGCTCCACAACATCAGCCTCGAGTCGGGGATGCACCGCGCTGAGAACCGCGCGGGCGTAAGCGGGCGTCTGGAGCAGACCCGGCACCACGCCGAGGCCTACGTCCCTGATGCTGGCTGCAGCTGCCTCCAGGCCGACGTAGTTCGAGTACGGCAGGTCGCGGGACTGCCACCATGCCCGCTGTTTGCCTTCGGCCGCCAGGTCGACGAGCTGCTGTCGCTCCCGACCTCGCACATCATAGAGATCGCACAGATCATTGATGTCCCTGGTGGATACTCCACGCAGGCCGTTCTCCAGGCGGCTTACCTTGCTGGGCGAGAACTGCAAGCGCTCGGCAACGTGGTCCACGGTCCACCCGCGCTCGGTGCGTAGGCCCTTCAGGAGTACGCCGAGCTCACGCCGACGAAGCGTCGGGCTGCTGGAGCCTGGCAACCTCTGTCACGTCCCTCCCGGTGGACGCGCCTCGCCTCACTGGAACCGAGGCTCGGTCACTGCAGCACGCTAGTCCGCAAAATGGCACTTGCCAATGGCCATTGCCAAAGTCACCATTGAATCACCAGGCAGTTTCCTCAAGACTCGCTCGCGGAGTGAGCCGGCGGGGCGGTAGGTAGCCGCCTTGACATAGATCGCCGCCCGACGGCACGGCGGCGGAGAGGAGGCGTGTCTGACGATCCGGTGAACCCAGCGCTGACGAGCCAGCGCGCCCTGCTGTTCAGCAGAGACCGCAACTCAGCGTGTCGGCTACCTGGCCGGACACACACGGCGCGGCCGATGTTGCCGCATCGGCCGCGCCATCTACCACTAATCCCAGTCCAGGACAGGACAGGTCAGCGATAGGGATCATGCTACCGACCTGGTGACGGAATGCAACCATTCGTTTTCCAGCGGTACTAGCCCTCTCCTGTTCCGCCTGGACTCCTCGCGCAGTCACGGAGCAGGAGATGCACGCAATCGCTCAAGGACCACTCCAGGCCGTGGAGGCGGCTCGGGTAGTCCTGTTCTTCCTCGCGGTCGTCGTCGTCGCCTTCTGGCGGGTCATCCTCCGCCTGGTGCTGGCGCTGATCGCCGTCGCGATCCTGGTAGCCGTCGGCTCCGGGGTCGTAGCCCTGATGAACGCAGGTCACCTGTAACACGAGAACCGTCGGCCGGCATGGGCGCCGGCCGGCGGTGCAGGCGGAGGCAGTCAGCGAGACTTCCGTCGGAGCTGGCGGCTGCCGAGCAGCATGAGCAGCCAGCCCGTCCCGGTCAGGCCGGTGCCGATAGCAGCCACGGCCATACCGTCAAACCCCGCATCTGGCAGCGTTCGCTGGTGCCCTCCCCCCGAGGAGGCCTGCGTTGCGGTCATCGCGGGTTCGTGGCTCTGCGTCCGATCGGCAGCGCTGCGGATGGCCGCGGCGTTGGCGCTGGGCGCGCACGCCACGGCCGGACCGGCTAATACCACGCCCGCCGCGAGAACTCCGACTCCCCCTTGCCACCGTCGAGTCCGCATGCGCTACCCCCAGACCACGGCCCGTGCGCAAGCAAGCCCCGGAATTGCGCCTGCCGCGTGCCGTCCACACACCGTACCCTGATATCACGCAGGGTTACGATTGGTAGCTTAACGCGACGACAGGCAGTTCAACAGCCTTTTCCCGCTCTCGTGCAATCTTGCTAGCGGTAGGGAGCGCGGCAACGCGGCGACCGCGCCCACGTCCCGTTCTGGCTCGTGCGACGATGCTGCCGGGATCGCGCGACTCCGGATATCGGCACCGGGTGGCGCCGGGCGGATGGCTGGCCCCGGCCCTCCGTCGCGCGAGCTACCTGTGGCGGAATACCAGCCCGCTACACTTAGTTAGCCAAAGTAATGATTCAGGTTAATGGAGATGACGCCACAGCAGACCAGGTCCGAAGCGGGCCTTGCCACCGCGTTGCGGATATCGGTGAGCCGACTCGCGCGCAGGCTCAGGGCCGAGCGGTACACCAAGGGCCTGGAGCCGGGCCTATCCGACACGCAGCTGGCTGCGCTGGCGGCGCTCGAGCGGCACGGGCAGATGACGCCGGGCGAGCTGGCCGAACACGAGAAGGTGCAGCCGCCCTCCATGACCAGGGTGATCGCGGTCCTGGAGGAGCGCGGTCTGGTCATCCGGGCGCCGCACGCCACGGACCGTCGGCAGGTAGTCCTTACCGTCACCGGGAGCGGCCAGGCGGTCGTTCAGCAGTCGCGGCGGCTGCGGGAAGCATGGCTGGCAAAACGGCTGCACGAGCTGACGCCGGAGGAGCGGGCGATCCTGCGGGCGGCGGCGCCGATACTGGAGAAACTCAGCCAGTCCTGAGGCGCCGCCCGGGCTGGGGCGGCCGTACCTTCGGCTCGCTGCGCAGCAGGAATTACCGGCTGTTCGCGACTGGCCAGGTTGTGTCCAACACCGGCAGCTGGATGCAGCGCGTCGCGCAGGACTGGCTGGTCCTCGAGCTGACCCATAACAGCGGCACGGCGCTCGGCATCACGACCGGCTTGCAGTTCCTGCCGATGCTGCTGTTCTCCCTCTGGGGCGGCGTCATCGCTGACCGGTACCCCAAGCGCCGCATCCTCATGGCGACGCAGTCGGCCATGGGCGCGCTCGCGCTCATCCTCGGCCTTCTCGCGCTGACCGGCTCGGTCCGGATCTGGCACGTCTACCTGCTGGCCTTCGCGCTGGGCCTGGTCACGGTCATCGACAATCCGACCCGGCAGGCCTTCGCCGTTGAGATGGTCGGCCGGGACGGAATGGCGAATGCCATCGCTCTCAACAGCGCCGTGTTCAACCTGGCGAGGATCGCGGGGCCGGCGGTCGCCGGCGTCGTGATCGGTGTGCTGGGAACCCCGGCCGCCTTTCTGGTAAACGCGGCGTCCTACGGCGCGGTGCTGATCGGGCTCAAGCTGATGCGGCCGGCCGAGCTGCATCCCGCGCCGCGAGCGGAGCGCGGGCCTGGCCAGCTGCGCGAGGCGCTGTCGTATGTGCGGGCTCGGCCCGGACTGTGGATGCCGCTCATCCTGATCTTCTTCGTGTCCACGTTCGGGATGAATTTCCAGGTAACGAACGCGCTCATGTCGCGGACGGTGTTCCACACCGGGGCCAGCGCGTTCGGGCTCGCGTCCGCGGTGTTCGCGGCGGGCGCCCTGGGCGGCGCGTTGCTGGCCGCGCACCGCAAGCGGCCGACGCTTCGGCTGTTGCTCGTCACGTCGCTGCTGTTCGGCGTCTTCGAGATCATGACCGGCCTTGCGCCCGACTACGCGACGTTCCTCGCCGCACTCGTGCCCACCGGTCTCGCCGTGCTGACGTTCACCACCGCCGCCAACTCGAGCACCCAGCTAGGCACCGCTCCGGACATGCGCGGTCGCGTCATGGGCCTGTACATGCTCGTGTTCCTGGGCGGGACGCCGCTCGGCTCACCGCTTGCGGGCTGGCTCGCGGCGACCTACGGGGCCAGGCTGAGCGTGATCGCCGGTGGCGTGATCTCGGCGCTGGCGGCGGTGATCGTCGCCGTGATGGTGGCCCGGCGTCGCGGCGTCTCGCTTCGCTCCTACCTGCGGCCCGCAGAGCTCGCCCGCGGCACTGCCTGACCGATGGCGGCACCGCGCTTGGCCACATTGTGGAGCTTCCGGCGCTTATTCAGCCTAAATGACATGATTTGCGCCGCCGAAACCGCCACAGAGTGGCGGGTCGACCGTCGCCAAGTCCTCCGCCGCGGCACCGCAGGCCGAAACTGCTGATACGAATGGCGGCATGAGGCTGTTCGTCGCGGTGGAGCCGCCGGACGCGGCCCTGGCGGAACTCCAAGACGCCGTCGCGCCGCTGCGCGCCACGGCGCCCGAGCTGCGCTGGACGGGCACCGCCTCCTGGCACCTCACGCTGGCCTTCCTCGGCGAGGTGGACGAAACCGTCCTGCCCGCCCTGTCGGCCCGGCTGGAACGCGCCGCGAACCGGCATTCGCCGCAGCGGCTGGCCATCGCCGGGGGCGGAGCCTTCCCGTCAGCGCGGCGGGCCCAGGTGCTGTGGGCGGGCATCGAATCGGACGCCAGGGCACTCGGCAGCCTCGCCGCGTCCGTGGCCGCCGCCGCGCGGCGGGCGGGCGCGCCGCCACCGGACGAGCACCGGAAGTACCGCGCCCACCTGACCCTGGCCCGCTGTCGCGAGCCCGCCGACGTGTCCCGCCTGACCCAGGTGCTCGCGGACTTTGCCGGTAGCGCGTGGACCGCGGAATCCATCCACCTGATCCGCAGCTACACCTCTGCCGGGCCACCGCGGTACGAGGACCTAGCCTCCTGGCCGCTGCAGACGCAGACGCGGCCGGGCTAGAGCCGCTCCAGCACGTAGTCGAGGCACGCCGTGAGCGCCTCGACATCATCTGGCTCGACCGCGGGGAAGGTGCCGATCCGCAGCTGGTTGCGGCCGAGCTTGCGGTAGGAGTCGGTGTCGACGATGCCGTTAGCCCGCAGCGCCGCCGAGATCGCGGTCCCCTGGACCGAGTCGGCAAAGTCGATGGCGACCACTACCGGGGAGCGCTCCGCCGGGTCGGCGACGAACGGAGCGGCCAGCGTCGACTTATCCGCCCAGGTGTACAGGATTCCCGAGGACGTCGCGGTCCGCTCGGTCGTCCAGCTCATGCCGCCCCGCCCGAGCATCCAGTCGATCTGCTCCGCCAGCAGGATCAGCGTGGCCACCGCCGGTGTGTTATACGTCTGCTGCAGCCGAGAGTTGTCGATGGCGATCTGCAGGGACAAGAACTCCGGGATGTAGCGGCCGCTGCGCGCGATTCGCCCGGCGCGATCGACCGCTGCTGGCGACAGCAGCGCAAGCCACAGGCCGCCGTCCGACCCGAAGCACTTCTGCGGTGCGAAGTAGTACGCGTCGAACTCCCGGGGATCGACCGTGATCCCACCCGCGGCGCTGGTCGCGTCGACGAGAACGAGCGCCCCGTCGTCCGCGTCGGCGACGCGCCTGATGGGCATCGCCACGCCGGTGGAGGTCTCGTTGTGGGTGAACGCGTAGGCGTCGATACCGGCTTCCGCCACGGGAGACGGGTGCGTTCCCGGTTCCGATTTGATCACCGAGGGATCAGCCAGCCACGGTGCGGCGTCTACCGCCTTGGCGAACTTGGCCGAGAACTCCCCGAAGCTGAGGTGCTGGGATCTGTTGGTGATCAGCGCGAACGCCGCCGTCTCCCAGAACGACGTGGTGCCGCCGTTCCCCAGCACGACCAGGTAGTCCTCGGGCAGCCCGAAGAGGGCCGCAAGGCCCTCCCGGACGCGCTGCACGAGGCCGCGGACGGGCGGCTGACGGTGCGAGGTGCCGAGCAGGTCCCGCCCGGCCGCGGTCAGCGCCGCGAGCTGGGCCTCCCGGATCTTCGTCGGGCCGCTGCCGAACCGTCCGTCAGACGGCAGCAGGTCGGCTGGGATGACGATCGCGGTCGGGTCAGACATCCTGGTCAAACACCTCTTCAGCACCCGGAACTTCGCGGACAGAGCGGGACTTCGGGCCAACGTACCTGGCACTCGGCCGGACCAGCCTGCCGGTCTGCTTCTGCTCGAGGATGTGCGCCGCCCACCCGGCCGTCCGGGCGCAGGTGAACATCGAGGTGAACATGTGGGCCGGAACCTCGGCGAAATCCAGGATGATCGCGGCCCAGAACTCCACGTTCGTGGCCAGCACCCGGTCCGGGCGGCGCGCGTGCAGTTCGTCGAGCGCGGCCTTCTCTAGCGCCTCGGCGACCTCGTACCGCGGCGCCCCGAGCTCCCTCGCGGTACGCCGCAGCACCCGGGCCCGCGGGTCCTCGGCGCGGTAGACCCGGTGGCCGAAGCCCATGAGCCGGTCCCCGCGGTCCAGCGCCTGCTTGACATACGCGGTGGCGTCACCGGTCTTCTCGACTTCCTCAATCATGCCGAGCACCCGCGCCGGCGCACCGCCGTGCAGCGGTCCGGACATCGCGCCGACCGCGCCGGACAGGGCCGCGGCCACGTCTGCACCGGTCGAGGCGATGACCCTGGCGGTGAACGTCGAGGCGTTCATCCCGTGCTCGGCGGCCGACACCCAGTAGGCGTCGATCGCCTTGACGTGCCGCGGGTCGGGCTCACCACGCCAGCGGATCATGAACCGCTCGGTGATCGTCCTTGCCTCGTCGACGCGCGACTGCGGGACCATCGGCAGGCCGAGACCTCGCGCTGCCTGCGCGACGAAGGACAGCGCCATCACCGATGCCCTGGCCAGATCGTCGCGGGCCTGCTCGTCGCCGATGTCGAGGAGCTGGTGCAGCCCCCACGCGGGCGCGAGCATTGCCAGCGCGCTCTGGACGTCCACCCGGATGTCCCCGGAATGCACCGGGATCGGATACGGCTCGGCGGGCGGCAGCCCCGGCGAGAACTTGTTGTCGACCAGCAACCCCCAGACGTGCCCGTAAGAGACGTGGCCGACCAGCTCCTCGATGTCGACGCCGCGGTAGCGGAGGGAGCCGCCTTCCCTATCGGGCTCGGCGATCTCCGTCTCGAATGCGACGATGCCCTCCAGCCCAGGTACAAAGTCGGACATTCGTAATCCTCCGTCTCCTTGTCGGGGACAGGCCGACCACTGGCCCAGGGGGTCACGCCGCGCGTGTCGAGCGGCAGGACCAGCGCCGTGAAACGCCTGCGCCCCTATTCAACCTCGCCGGCGCAGCCGATCGGTAACGCGGCCCGCCGGTGGTTTCGTCCCCTGCTCCCGGCCGGGGCCGTGGCGCCTGGGGGGCCGATGCGAGAGGATCACTAGCCGTGGAGCCATCGCGATCGGCCGCCGAAGGGCCCGGCACTGGTGTTACTCCGGGGGGACATCCCCCGGCACCCCCCGTGGCGGCCATGCCCGGAGCCGGACTGAGCCTGCCGGGAACGCTGGACGAGCACATGCTGCCACCGGTACCGATGGAGCTGTTCGATCAGTGGATGGGCGATGTGGTGCGGGCCGGGCTGCCCGAGCCGACCGCCATGGTGCTCGCCACGGTGTCGGCGGACGGGCGGCCGCGGGCGCGGATGGTGCTGCTGAAGGACTCCGGGCCGGACGGCTTCACCTTCTACACCAACCGGACCTCCCGCAAGGCCCGTGACCTGGCCGACGTCCCGCAGGCCTGCCTTCTGTTCCCGTGGCACGCGCTGCACCGGCAGGTGATCGTAGAGGGCCCGGTTGCGCCGCTGTCGACGGCAGCCAGCGAGCCGTATTTCCACAGCCGCCCGCGCGGCTCCCAGCTCGGCGCGTGGGCGAGCAGGCAGTCGATGCCGCTGGCGTCCCGGGCCGAGCTCGAGGACCGGTACGCCGAGCTAGAGGGACGCTGGCCGGAGGGCACGGAAGTGCCGATGCCGGAGTTCTGGGGCGGTTACCGGCTGCGGCCCGAGCGAATGGAATTCTGGCAGGGGAGGCCGAGCCGCCTGCACGACCGGTTCCGTTACACCAGGAAGGCGGCGGGCTGGGAGGTCGGCAGGCTCGCCCCGTAACGCGCAGCCGGGCGGGGGGAACGGAGTCGAACTCCACCCGGATCTCTGCCGAGACGCGGAGCTCGGCGCTGACATCCTCGGCGCTGAGCGCGCGGATGGCCCGGCCGACGACGCGATGGCTCAGACCGGACGCCGGTAGCCGCCGCAAGCTCCGCCGGCACAGCCTCGGGGCGCCACCCGGCCGCACGCGGGAGATCAGCCAGGCCCGGCCGGTTCCGCGGCCGGCTCGGCCGGGCCTGTTGTGGTCGGTACCCGGTGGCCCCGGTGCGGCATAGCATCGATTCCTGGAGGTAATTGCTAGTGACGGCGCACGGCCTCATCGATACGACCGAGATGTACCTTCGCACGGTCTTCGAGCTCGAGGAAGAAGGGATCGTCCCGCTGCGTGCTCGCATCGCCGAGCGGCTTTCGC
>Ga0187784_10004311_pt1 | contig 11501 bp, 9 predicted proteins | sample 1015_SJ02_MP15_2_FD_132964 | JGI IMG/M metagenome (GOLD analysis project Ga0187784, IMG submission 132964) | Tropical peat soil microbial communities from peatlands in Department of Meta, Colombia - 1015_SJ02_MP15_20_MG | ecosystem: Environmental > Terrestrial > Soil > Wetlands > Peat | place... | reverse complement strand
TCAGGCCTCGCAGCATGTTGAGTACGGCCTGAGAATTCTCCGAGTCGAGATTACCCGTGGGCTCATCCGCCAGCAGGATTTTGGGCTCGCAGATTACCGAGCGCGCGATGGCCACCCGCTGTTGTTCGCCGCCCGAAAGCGCAAAAGGACGATGATCGAGCTTGGCGCGAATGCCGAGCATCTCCGTCACCGCCTGAAAGCGGTGGGGATTAAAGCCGTTGCCCTGGATGTGCTGAGCAATGGCAATGTTGTTTCGCGCCGTCAGGGTGGGCAGCAGATTGAAGTGCTGAAAGACGAACCCGATCGTGTGCCGCCGGAAGCGCGTGCGATCGGCATCCGTCATCTTACTGAAATCATTGCCATCGACCAGCACGTGGCCGCTGGTGGGGCCGGTCAGGCCGCCCAGGATATGAAGCAGGGTGGACTTTCCGCAGCCGGACGGCCCCACTACCGCCACCAGTTCACCCTCATGGACAATGCAGTCCACACCTCGCAGTGCTTGCACCGCGACTTTGCCGACGCGGTAGATTTTCTTCAGGTCACGAGTGGCGATTATGGGTTCCATTTATTCATACGCCAGCGCGTCCACAGGGTCAAGTTGGGCGGCGCGCAACGCGGGATAGAACGCTCCCAATGTACTTCCAGCCAGCGCGAGAAGGGCGGCATAAGCGGCCCATTCCATGCTCAGCTCGATGAAAAGGGTCGGGAATGTCCCGAGGATCACCCTACGGGCTAGCGCCGCCACTCCGTACCCAGCGAGGATTCCAACCACGCTGAGAAGGCCTGCCTCTCGCAGAATCACAGCAATAATATACCCTTTTGATGCTCCAAGCGACTTCAAAATCCCGATTTCACGAGTGCGCTCCGTAATCGTTGTGTACATGGACAGGAAGATGACAAGAAATCCGATCCCCACCGCAATGATAATTACGACCGTAATAAAGGCATTTAAGCCCGGCAGATTGTTAGACGTCATCAGGGCCATATATTCTTTCACAGCAAGGACCTGGCGATTGGGAAGCAGTTTGTGGATAGCATCATAGACTTCACTGGTATACCCAGGATCTGAGCACTTGACCCAAAATATGGAAGCCTTGTCCTTTTCTTGGAGGAGGTCCTCTGCCGTTTGCAAGGGAATGAACAGCCGCGCTCCCTTGCCATGCTCGACGATCCCACACACGTAAAACTCGTGACTCAACAGGGAAACCGTTTGCCCCACCTTGACGTGATTCTGGCGGGCGTACAGATCGTCCACCAGCAGGTCATAGGGATTCACGAAGGGTCCGCCCGCGTGATAGGCAAAGCCGCCGGAAACGCGCTTGAAGCTGTCCGTGTCAATGCCGTAGATCATATTCAGCCCTCCGACGTTAAAAAGGATCAGCGTCGGAGCCACCGCCAGCACGTGGGGGATTTCTTTGAGCCGGTCCCCGATCGAGATGGGCATGGGGGCCTGGGAAAAAGCGAGAAGAAACGATGCCCCGGAGGGTTGCACAAGAATGTCTGCGCCCACGCCCTGCTGCCGATCGGCTGACTCATCTACCAGCCCATGCGTGAGCCCCACGAACAGCATCACCATTGCGACTTCAATGGCCACCGCCAGGGCGCTCACCACCGTGCGGATGGGACGGTACAAGATGTTCGAGACGATCAGCTTATTGACCACGTGGGTTCTCCTGTTGAGCCTTCGCGGTCAGATCAACCAGTTGCGCGCCTTCAGGCTGTTTGAGGATGAACTTCTCAGCTTCGATGGGCTGGTTGAAGGTCGCCTTCAGGATAGTGATCGCCAGGCGATAGTCCTCAATCGGCCTCGCCAGCTCGATGCGAGATGGGTAGCTGGTTCCTTGAAAATCGTGATAGTCGGAGTAATGGACGTCCTCAACGTAAAGGCCCTGCGCCTCGTAGAATTGCATGCGCGCCAGCCCGAGATCGACCCGGTCGAACCAAGCCTTGCGCTTCAGGCGCAGTTCTCCGTTCTCGGCGGGCTCCACGACATTAACTACGTAGAATCGCTGCCCGCCTTCCTCAGCCTCCTCCAAAAAGGTCTCTTCATGTGAGTTATCGAGCGCCGGAACCAGCAAGGCCTCCAGCATATGTTGAGGTCGCAGGTTCTCCAAGGAGTTCTTCGCGGGGCGACGAAAGGCCGTCTTCCCCACGATGAACTTCTGCTTGGGTGGGATCGACAAGCGGAACTCCTCGCCGTTGGAAACCATGTCGAAGATATCCGTCCTCACCACCGGGGCCTGCCCCAAAACTCGAATCATGGCGGGCCTTTCGATCAGAATGAAACCCCTGACGTCGTGGTACTCCTTGATGACGCCAGAGTAAATAGACCCCGCTGTCGGGTCGAGGTCCACCGTCGCAGTCAAGGTGCGAACGCTTTGGCTGCTGGCATTGAGCTTAGCGACCAGTTCGGCAAGAGACGCTTCGCGCGCCGGAGAGGGCAACTGCGACGGCTGAATTCGTGTCTCCCGCCGCACCAAGCAAGCGCAGGCGGGCAGAACCAATGCCGCAACCGCTAGCGCGACCCAGCACTTTCCTGTTCCAGTCAGACGGGCTCTCCCTCCCAGCGCAATGGCTCAATCTAGCAGACGGTTTGACCCCTGTCAATAAATGCTCGTTCAGCGCCCCTGGGCCAGCCTAACCTGCCGTGTTGGAATGGGTTAGGGCAAGAGGGCTGCCCATGTGATTCGACCGCGGCGGGGTCAATTTCCGCTGCCCATGGGGGTCGGACGTTCGGGAACCTCCAGTGAACCAATAATCTGAGAAAGGTGAAGCCGTTTCTTCTGGCAATAGTCGCGCAAACCCTGCACCAAACGCACCGAAGTTCCCGGATCGTAGAAATTTGCTGTGCCCACCTGCACGGCCCTGGCTCCGGCGATGAAGAACTCCAGAGCATCTTCCGTGGTTGATATACCTCCCAGCCCAACAATCGGTATTCTCACTGCCCGCGCGGCCTGATACACCATGCGCAAGGCTACCGGTTTGATAGACGGGCCGGATAGTCCCCCGGTTACATTCCAGAGACGCGGCCTGCGCGTTTCGATGTCGATGGCCATGCCCACCAGGGTGTTGACGAGCGAGAGCGCGTCGGCCCCGGCTGCTTCAGCAGCCCGCGCAAAAACCGTAATGTCGGTGACGTTTGGAGAGAGCTTCACGAAGAGTGGATAGCGCGCTGCCTTCTTCGACGCTGCCACCACTTCTTCCGTCAGCTTCGGGTCGCTGCCATAGACGATGCCCCCACAACGCGTATTGGGGCAGGAAATGTTGAGCTCGTAAGCGGCGATGCCCTCGCCTTCGTTGAGGATCTCCAGACACCGAACATAATCCTCAGTGGAATAGGCAAATACGTTGACGATGCATTGCGCCCTGAGGGTGCGCAGAAAGGGGAGCTTCTCGGTAAGGAAGCGCCTTGCGCCGACGTTCTGAAGGCCAATGGCATTGAGCATCCCGGACTCGGTCTCGTAGATGCGTGGCGAAGGATTTCCCTCCATCGGCTCGGGTGAGATGCCCTTGACCACGATGGCCCCCAGCTCGTTCAAGTCGATCAAATGGGAGAATTCCTTGCCGTATCCAAAGGTGCCGCTGGCCGTCCAGACAGGATTCTGAAATCGCACACCGGCGACTTCGGTGTCGATCCGGGGGATGAATTGATCGGCGCCAGACACTTGGCCGTCGTTTGAACTTTGCCGTTTGCCCTTTGCCATTTGAATTCGCTCTATCTACTGACTCTTCATTGCCTGCCTACTTACCGTCCGCCGCGTCCCAGACTATCTTCTCCGCCCAGAACACCGGCCCCTCGGTGCAGACTCTCTGATAAGCCTCATGGCCGGAGCCTTGCACACGGATGCAGCATCCCAAGCAGACGCCCAGGCCACACCCCATGCGGTTTTCCATGGAAACCAGGCACGGGTGGCCATACTTTTTTGCCAACTCCACGCAGGCGCGCAACATCGCCCAGGGCCCGCAAACCATCAGCAGGTACTTCTGATTGGTGTGACGCTCCAGGTATTCTTCGAGCGGCCTCGTCACGAAGCCGCGATAGCCCGCTGATCCATCCTCCGTGGCCATCAGCATGCCACGCACTAAAGGCCTGAAATCCTCGACACCGACGAGGTCAGCCTTGCTTCGCCCACCAAAGAAGAGGCGTTGACGAAACCCCGCCTCCGCCAGGCGCTTCGCCGGGAGAAGCAGGGCGGCAATTCCGATGCCTCCCGCTACGTGGAGAATCTCATTCGCCTGATGCGCTTGGGGCAGATAATCCTCTTCGAAAAAACCGTGCCCCAGAGGCCCCAACAACCCAATCTGGTCGCCCCGCTTGAGCGTGGACATTAGCCGAGTCCCGTGCCCGACAACCTTGTAGAGGAATTCAAGGATTTGGGGAGCAGCCGGATTTGGGTCATTCTTCCCCCCGGAATTCTTGGCCTTGAGATTGTAGATGCTCATCGGCCGTCGCAACAACACATCCGACCGCCCGAGGATTCGCAGCATGGCAAACTGGCCGGGACGCGCGGCCTGCGCCTGGCGGGGAGATTCAACACTCAACAGGAAATGGCTGCCGCCGAGGTGGCGGTTTCCGGTGACGGCCACAATTTCATCAAACATCGCCCTTATGTTAGCAAAAATCCGCAATTCATTGGGGTTCGTTTGGCCTTTTTTGCACTAAAAACCAGTTCGTTTTGAGTTCGTTTTTGGGAGGTTTTGTTGATTCTAAAGGACTTATTGAGTTCGTTCCCTCTATTTTAGTATCTTTTTCTGTGTTCGGCGCATTTCCCGCCACCGCCGGGCCGATTTCCAACCCCCTTCCCGCGCTCGCTTGCAAGCTTTCGCATGTGACAACACCTATAGGCTACCATAACTCCAGACCGGTGTCAAGGGCGAAGTGCAGGGCTGCTTACCGGCGCTTGCCCACGATCAGGCCCGAGGGGCCAGGCAAGCGGACATGCCGCACTTCCTCAAAGCCCGCCTCTTCCAACCAAGTGGTGTACTCCGATTCGGAGTAGGTGCTTCCGGCTTGTGTCCCGACCAACATATTCAGGGCAAACAGCGCCGCTGACTTGGGCGCCGTCTTGTCCGGCTCGAGGATGAAGTCTTGGATTACAACGCGGCCCCTTGGGGCCAAGGCCTCGAAGCAACGCTGCAAGAGGTCCTTGTTTTCATCGGGACCCAACATGTGACAAATCGCGGACACGAAAACCAAGTCATACCCTTCTCCGAACTTGTCCGCGCGCAAGTCCCCAGACCGAGTTGTGATGCGCCCCGCCAAGCCAGCGCTCCTGATGTGGCCCTGGGCAATCGGGATGACGGCGGCCAGGTCCAGAAGATCGACCTGGAGATTCTCATCCGCGCTCGCAAAGGCGATAGAATAAGCGCCCGAGCCGCCGCCCACATCCAGCATGCGCTTCACGCCTTCGGTCCCTACGGCCCTGACCACCAACGGCGCCCGCGCCCGTGCGTTGCGGTGCATGGCCGCGATGAAAGCTCGCGTCCACTCCTCACCCCGCTCCACCATGCCTCGATGAAGAACGGAGGTGCCGGCACGGATGCATTCAGTGAGCGTGGACCATGTCTGCCACAAGTGCACCAAATGCATGGTAGCCGCGCGCGCGTCCTCGGCGCACCCAGCGGCGAAGTATCTCGCGGCGAGGGAGGAATTGCGGAAGACATTGTCTTGCTTGCCGAGCAGTCCCATGGCCACCAATGCATTCATCAGCATTTCCGTGGCGCGAGGGTCGCTGCCGGTCCTGGAGGCTACCTCATCGGCCCTCGCTCCACTTCCTACGGCAGTGAAGAAATCCAATTCAACGGCCGTAAGCAGCACGCGACTTTCCTGAAACCCTCGCAGCGTGCCGTTCAGATCGTCGGGGAGGACACCGGCAGCCTCCTGCGCTCGTCGAGCGGCCAGCATCTTTTCGCGATTATTGCGAATCTCCTCTTGTAGAGCCGCGACATCTTGATTGGCTAACCGCTCCACCACGCGCCCCGCCTGGAAGTGCGTCCGCACAATTTCCGGCACATCCTGGGGCGTCACGCCGGAGTACCAGGTGCCCTCGGGGTAAACGATCATATTCGGGCCCCGCTCACAGAGTCCGATCGATCCGCAAGGGGTAATTTGCACGTCATCCGAAAGCCCCTGCGCCACCACTTCCGCGCGCAACGCCTCGATCACCTTCGCCGAGCCGCGAGTCCCACAGCACGGGACACCCTCGGGCTTCCGCTGGTCGCAGACAAACACGTGGTAACGAAAAGGTCCCATGATCCCCTCCCTCGCACCCAGTCTAGCATGCCCTCCGCGCCCTTAGTGGACTTTGGGCCTTAGCGTGAAATCGTCTGGCGCGCTGGGTGCAACCTTCCTCACATGCCGCGAAGATTTTCCACGTTCTGTAGGGGCGCGCGGTCCTTCGACAAGCTCAGGGCGGTGAGCGAAGTCGAACCGCGCTCGCCCCAGGGCCGAACGCCGTTCGGCCGTACGTGTGTGGTTGCGGCTCGGCCACGCTGTGCCCCTACCAAAATCCAAAATCGCTTGCAACCAAGCCGAACTCAGCCTAATATCTTGGCAAGCTGCACACCATGGGGGGAGCTATGACAGTCGGGGATCTTATCAAATCGAGGAAAGAGGTTTACTCCATCGCCGAGGACGTCACCGTGCACGAGGCCGCTCGCTACTTGCGGGAGAAACAAGTCCGGTCAGTCGGTGTGTGCGATCGGAGTGGGAAGCTTCTGGGAGTCGTTTCGCAAAGCGATATTTCAAACAAAGTCGCCGCGGAAAACAAGTGTCCAGCCTGGATGCGCGTGTCTGAAATCATGACCACACAGCTCACGGTTGTGCCGCCAGAGACGCCCTTGGATGAGTGTATGCGGCTCATGGAGGCGCACGGCTTTTTCCACCTCCCCGTCAAAAACCAGCAAGGGGAGTATCGCGGGATGATCTCGGTTAAAGACCTGCTCACGGTAATTGCGTCAAATGAGAAGGCCCGAGCAGACATGCTGGAAGCCTTTGCTTTTCCGCAGCGGTGAAGGGGGGTGTCAGGTGCCAGTCGCCAGGCGCTCAGAAGGTGTGAAAGAATCGACAAGCGGTGTCATTCCGAGCGTGCATGGGCCTTGGGCCCACCCACGGAGATGAAAGTCCCTCTCCCCCTTGGGGGAGAAGGTGGACCGCAGCCGGCGTTTTCACCAGCCGGGGCGGGCCGGGTGAGGGGGTCCCACCTACGCGAGCCTTGACTTTCGACGAAGCGAAGCGAGGAATCTCGCTCTGGGCTGGGGACATAGAAGTCCAATAAGCAGGGCGAGATTCCTCGCTTCGCTCGGAATGACAAGGAGCTGGTGATTTGGCGCATGACAGGCCCGAATTCTTTCACAGCTCTTGGCAGCCGACACCTGAAACCTGATCGCCCGGAGGATTATTACCATGCTCAAGCTCAGTCGCCACGATGTCCTGCTCGTCTTGCTGAACCGAATGTTCAATGTCCTGCCGCCACTCCTCATGTTGGTTCTTGTGTTGGTGATGTCGGCCGAAGTTCGCGGGCAAGAGACTTCCTCTTCAAAGATTGAACTGAAAACCACCTCCTTCACGCCCGGGGGTTTCATACCCAAGCGCTTCACCTGCGAGGCCGCGGATGTCTCCCCTGACCTCGCCTGGACAGACCCCCCGCAGGGCACGCAGAGCTTCGCCCTCATCGAAGACGACCCTGACGCCCCCTCGGGGACCTTTGTACATTGGGTGGTGTACGATTTGCCGGCTGATTACCGCAAACTCGCGGAGGCGTTATCGAAAAACGCTCAGATGCCTGATGGGGCGCGGCAAGGGACCAACGACTTTTCCAGAACAGGCTATAACGGCCCCTGCCCTCCGCCGGGAAGACCGCACCGCTACTTCATCAGGCTTTATGCACTTGACACGATACTGAACTTGCGCCCTGCCGCGAGGCGAAAAGAACTTGATGCTGCCATGCAGGGCCACATTCTGGCCCAGGCGGAGTTGATGGGCCGCTTCCAGCGGTGAAACAGGCAGATGGGCAGGTGGGCAGATAGGCAGATGGGCAGGTAGGCAGTGGGCAGATGGGCAGTGGGCACGTGGGCAGATGGGCAGTGGGCAGGTGGGCAGATGGGCAGTGGGCAGGTGGGCAGATGGGGAGATGGGCAGGACGGCAGGCTGCTAGGTGAAAGGAAGGGCGAAAAATGACTCAATCGGGCAAGATTCGGTCGTATCGGGACCTGCGTGTTTGGCAAGAGGGGATGGCGTTAGCTGAGGCTTGTTACCTGCTAACTAAGCGCCTTTCGAAGGAAGAGCTCTTTGGGTTGACGTCGCAGATTCGCCGAGCTGCGAGCTCGGTTCCCGCTAATATTGCGGAGGGATTTGGGAGAGACAGTACGGGCGAGTACGTCCAGTTTCTCAGGGTTTCACAGGGTTCATTGAAGGAACTGGAGACGCATGTGATGCTTTCCGGCCGTGTCGGACTAATAGCGGAGTCCGAAACCAAGGACGTTTTAGAGGGGTGCGACCGCCTGGGGAAGATGCTACACCGGCTTATTCGGTCCCTCCAGAACCGGTAACCACTGGCCCTTTTCCCGCCTGCCCATCTGCCCACCTGCCCATCTGCCCACTGCCTACCTGCCCATCTCCCTATCTGCCCACCTGCCTATCTGCCCTTCTTGCCGGCACTCCTTTCGTGTGGCAATCTCTGCATTTGACGAAGTGAATGTTGTGCGGGCTTTTCGTGGAGCGGAACGTGGTGTCCATGGTTTCCACGTTGAGGCCGCAATTCGACAGTTGCGGATGACAATTGGCGCAAGACGCGCGGGTCTTCTGCCCGTGCTTCTCATGGCAGGCAAGACAACTCAACCCTTCATGCACGCCAACAGGTGTTCGGTCATCTCCGGAACCAACCTCAAAAGTGGAAAGCGGGGCGTGACACTGGTAGCAAAGCGCCTGGCGAGTGTCAGGACTGATTTTGACCGTCCGCCCCTGGTCGTACATCTTGGGCAAAGGAAGGCGCTGCACGGGAACGTGCTCGAGCTCTCGCCGGTCGAAGAGCGCCAGAGAAGGCCGGTTTATCTCTTCGGTTGTACTGGCATTTGCCACCTTCACGGCCGGCCGAATCAAGATCGGACCCTCACGGTGCATCTGGTGGCAGGTCAGGCAAGGAATCGCAGGGCGGCTGGCGAGCTCCGGCTTCGAGAGATGCCAGGGTCCCGTAGTATCCACAGGGTTCACCAGCTCGCGAATTGCTCCCTCGAAGTGCATCCCGTGGCAACGCAGGCAGTCATCCATCAGCAGCTGCTGCCGGTTGTGCTTCTTGTCCAGAAAGATCTCCGCGTAAGTGACGCTGTGGGAGCTGGCAGCCCAATTGGCAAACTCTTCCTGGTGGCAATTTCGGCATCGGTCGTTCGCCTGCAAGGCGTCGCGAGTTTTAAGTCTGACATGCTCGGACAAATTGCCCGATAAGTGCGCGGCCAGGCGCCGAATATTGTTCCAATGGAATCTCGTTTCCAGTGTGAACACATCCCCGTGGCAGGCAGAGCATGGCACATTTCGATGCGCGGAAGCGTGCCAATCCGTATAGGGCTGCCAGATCTCATGGCAACGGGCGCAGGCTTTCCCCTGCGAGTATTCGTAGTACAGGCTGCCAGCCGGCAGGGCGAGCAAAACCACCAGAAGGCCTATCAAGAGTACAGTACGGGCGCGTGTAGACGACATAAACAAAGAAAAACAAATCAAATGGCAAAAGTTGAAGAACAAGCCGAATGGCAAATGGTAAAAGGCAAAGGGCAAAAGTTGAAGACCGATTCAAGAGTCAAACGACAAATGGCAAAAGTTAAAGAGCAAGGCAAAAGGCAAAGCGCAAAATGTGGAGCAATGAACCTCGCGCAGACTGCGCGTTTTGGGTTTACGCCCTCAGTTTCCATTTTCCAGTTTCGATCTTCGAATTTCGTCTTTACTTTTGCCATTTGCCTTTTGACTTGTTCTTCAACTTTTGCCATTTGCCTTTTGCCATTTGCCATTTGACTTGTTCTTCCGTCCCTAGCTCCGGAAATGCGTCCCTCGCCACTCCTCCACCATGTGCGCCGACGCGTAATAAGCGATGGCCATGATGGTAAGCACCGGGTTGAAGCCTCCATTGGTGACGTGCACGCTGCCATCTACGGCAAAAAGATTGTCCACGTCATGCACTTGGCAGTATCGGTTGACCACCGAGGTTTTAGGGTCGTTGCCCATTCGGCAAGTTCCAGCCTGATGTTGCCCTCCGCTCAGGCCGACGCGCGGCGGCTTCTGAAAAGTGGTGATCGCGCCAGCCTCCTTGAGCCAAGTCTCACATTTGGAGACGAGAAACTTCCCCACTTCCACCGTGTGTGGGTGGTTTGATCCCGACAAACGCGCTACAGGTATTCCCCAATGATCCTTGACGCGCGGGTCCACTTGAACTCTCGCTTCAAAAACCGGCATCTCCTGCGCAGGGCCTTGGACGCTTATGCACCGCCGGTAGGCTTGGCGCATGAAGTCTTTGTGAGCTTTTCCCCAGCGCGGGAGGGTGGGGGGATTCATGGAGGAAAACTGGTAGGGCAAGCGGATGAATTCATTGCACAGCACACCACCGCCCACGAGACCCGCGTTGCCGTGGTTGAAATCCGAGATGGCGATGGAGGCGCCGGGGCCAAGGTCGTCGTACACGTCATAATCAAAAAGCCCATAGGCGCCCGCATAGCCATGTCCCTGCAAATTCCTTCCCACCCAGTCGTAGCGGTTCCCCAAGCCCTCAGGAAACAGCTTGCTCCGGGAATTGAGGAGAAGGCGCGCGGTTTCCGTAGCCGCGCAAGACACCACCACCAGGTCGGCGGATTGCACCTGGAGCCTGTCTTGAGAATCGAAGTAGGCGACACCCATAGCCCGTCCGCGGTTGTCGGTCAAAACCTCCTTGGCCACGCACTCGGCGCGCAACTCGCAGTTACCGCTGGCCAGGGCCTTGGGGATCACGGTGTTCTGAGTGCCGTTTTTGGCATCGACCTCGCAGGCGAATCCCACGCACCAGCGGCAGCGCATGCACGCCGGCCGCCCGCCGTAAGGAACCGAGTTGCGCAGCATGGGGATGTCAAAAGGATGCAGGCCCAGCCGTTCGGCCGCGGGCCGCAAAATTTCGTGTTCGCGGCTGGGCGGCAGGGGAGGCATCGGCAAAGGCTTTTTGCGCGGGGCGTGGAAGGGATTCTTCGAGTCGTCTCCGGAAACCCCAATCTCCCATTCCGCTTTCTCATAGAATGGCTCGAGGTCCGCATAACCAATAGGCCAGTCTTCCAAAGTGCTTCCCTCGACCGCGCCGTAGGTGGAGCGCATGCGGAAATCTTTTTCCATGAAACGCCAGGCCATCGCTCCGTAGCTGGCTGTACCACCCCCCACGCAGGCGGCGTTATTGTTGTATACACCCTCGCTCGGCAGTACCACCCGCTCATTGCCCTGCGCATCCACGACCACGCGACGATAGCGCTCGTCATCGGGGCCGAAGCCGCAACCG
>Ga0187784_10004310_pt1 | contig 11502 bp, 14 predicted proteins | sample 1015_SJ02_MP15_2_FD_132964 | JGI IMG/M metagenome (GOLD analysis project Ga0187784, IMG submission 132964) | Tropical peat soil microbial communities from peatlands in Department of Meta, Colombia - 1015_SJ02_MP15_20_MG | ecosystem: Environmental > Terrestrial > Soil > Wetlands > Peat | place... | reverse complement strand
GGCGCTGCCGCGCGCGACGGGCAAAGACAAGCTGGTCGCCGAGGTCTACCGGATCTTGCGCATCCATCGCGCGATCGTGCTGAACGCCGGCGGCGCGCTGGAGATCGAGAACGGCATCGTCAAGGGGAGCTGCACGCATCATCGCTGCGCGCTTTCCTTGTGGATCAGCCCGATCGGACTGAAATTGCTGGAGTCCTTCGTCTATCACGCGCTCGATCTGGAGCAGCAGCCCTATAGCGACGCCTATGCGGAAGCGCTTTTGATGCAATATTTTCTCGACATCGTGGTCGAGATCAAAAAATTCGCCGATGAGGATCGCGTCCTTTATCAGTTTCGACGAAAATACAACTTCAACCGGCACCTCAGATATGATTGCGACAATTTGAAATATGAGTTTGAGGGCGAGCGCCTCGTGATCGACATCGGTGAACGCTTCCGAGACAAGGCGCGCTATCCGATCGACTTTTTCCTCATCGTGCAAGACCGGCTCTACATCGTGCCCATCGAGGCGCTGCAGGATTGGGGTCTGGCGCGAGGCGAGCTGCCAATCTGGGCCGCAAAGACCACGGATGGCCTGAGCTTGCCGTTCGACTTCCAGACGCGCTTCGGGCGCGAGATCATGATCGTCGGCCTGCCGATGACGTGAGAGGCATGAGAGGAGGAGCAAAGCCATGGGCGCGCGCGTAAAAATCGCCATCACCACCAATAATCTGACCGAGGTTGACGCCGGCTTCGCCAACGCGGGCCAGGTCGTGATCTATGACGTCTCCGCCGAGCAGGCGGAATTTCTCGACTGCGTGCAGTTCCGCGGCGGCGCGCGCAAGACCGCCAGCGGGGAAAAGAAGGGACCTGGCGGCGGGAAGGGCTGTTCGATGGACGATCTCTCGGGCGGCGTTCCGGTCGACCGCATGGCGGAGCGAGTCGACGCGATCGACGGCTGCAGCGTTCTGTTCACGCTCGGCTTGAGCGACCTGCACGCCGTACATGTGAAGCGGCGCGGCGTCTTCCCGGTCAAGATGGAAAAGCAGCGCTCGGTAGACGATGTGCTCGAAAATCTGCAAGCGATGTTGAAGACCAATCCGCCGCCATTGTGGCTGCGCCGCGCCTTGCGCGATGGCGCCGGCAATCGCGCCGAACTCGTCGAGCAGAGCGAGTGAGAGCGCGATCCACGGTTCTGTTGGTTCGAAAGTCGCGTTCGCAAGCTCGAGCGCGCGCTTTCGCTCGTCAAATTCGCGCATGTTCAAGAGATACGAAAGACTCGTCCAGCTGCGAACGGCATTTTTGGCGAATGTTCTGCGATGTACGGGAGAAAATGTCTCACCATTTGACATCCAACCCTAATCGTATGATTTCCAATGCTTATCATTATTGGGCGCCAAGCTGGCGTCCTTGGTATGGCCATTGCTCAACTGGTGACAGGCGGCGACTGGGGCTGCCTCGCTAGCTCTAAGGAATAGGAGTTCACAATGGCCAAGCTGCGCCAGATCGCCTTTTACGGAAAGGGAGGCATCGGCAAATCCACGACCTCGCAAAACACGCTCGCGGCGCTCGCCGAAATGGGTCAGCGCATTTTGATCGTGGGCTGCGATCCGAAGGCGGACTCGACGCGCCTCATCCTGAATGCGAAATTGCAGGAAACGGTGCTGGCGCTCGCGGCCGAGGCGGGGTCGGTCGAGGATCTCGAGATCGAGAACGTCGTAAAGATCGGCTACCGCGGGATCAAATGCACCGAGTCCGGCGGGCCGGAGCCGGGAGTGGGCTGCGCGGGCCGCGGCGTCATCACCGCGATCAATTTTCTGGAAGAGAACGGCGCCTATGACGACGTGGACTACGTTTCCTACGACGTGCTGGGCGACGTCGTCTGCGGCGGCTTCGCCATGCCGATCCGCGAGAACAAGGCGCAGGAGATCTATATCGTGATGTCCGGCGAGATGATGGCGCTTTACGCCGCAAACAACATCGCAAAGGGCATTTTGAAATACGCCAACTCGGGCGGCGTTCGCCTTGGCGGCCTCATCTGCAACGAGCGCAAGACCGACAAGGAGCTGGAGCTCGCGGAGGCGCTGGCGGGCCGGCTCGGCTGCAAGCTCATCCACTTCGTGCCGCGCGACAACATCGTCCAGCATGCCGAGCTGCGCCGCATGACGGTGATCGCCTATGCGCCGGACTGCAAGCAGGCCGGCGAATATCGGCAGCTTGCCCAGAAGATCCACGCGAATTCGGGCCAGGGCATCATTCCGTCCCCGATCACGATGGAAGAGTTGGAGCAGATGCTCCTCGACTTCGGCATCATGAAGACCGAAGAGCAGGCGCTCGCCGAGCTGCAGGCGAAGGAGGCGGCGGTGGTCGCCGCCTAGCTTGATCCGATCCGATCATGAGCGAAGGCGCCGGCCCGCACGGGTCGGCGCCTTTGCGCGGAACGACGCTCGCATCTCATTGCGAGCCGGACCGCCGGAATAAGCATAGGGAGCGAGAAAGATGGCCCAAGCAGCTTCGAACCAAGTGGTTGCGCGCAAGAGCGCGCTTGTCGCCGTCGCCGGAAAACACGGAGGCAACGTCGACAAGCACTTCGGCGCGGCAGAGGTCTTCGCGATTTACCGCCTGTCGTCAGTCGACGTCGAATTCGTCGAGACCCGGGCGATCGACGAGCTCGCGACGCCGGGCGAGGAACGCCGCGCGACGATCGTGCGAATCCTCGGCGACTGCGGGTTTCTGCTGATCGAGAAGGTGGGCGAGGCTCCAAAGAAGATGCTCGCGGACGCCGGCATCGAGGCGATCGACAAATACAAGGGGAAGGAAATCTCTTTCGCGCTCGCCGCGCTGGCCGAGGAGCGTTTGTAGCTCCTCGCGCGCAGCTCCCTTCGTTCACATCGGCTCGATGCCGTATTCCTGATAGATCTTTTCCTGCGCCAGGCGGAACTCGGGCATCGTGAAGTCATAGCCTTGCTCTTTGAGGAAGGCCCAGCTCTGTTCTTCGTCCTCCGAGAGCGCATTGATGGCGGTGCGGAACGCTTCGTCGTTGCGCATGCGCTCAATATAGGATTTCGCCGACTCCATGGACATGTTGATCCGCTCCTTGACGGTTGCTGAGCTTACGATTCTAGAGGCTCTCCCGGCCGAGAAAATGCGCGCGCAAAGTCGCGCCGACGAAGTTGACGATGGTCGCGAGGGCGAGCATCACGAGAATGAGCGCGAAGGCCTCGCGATATTCGAAGAGATGGAAAGCCGTCGTCACTTCGAGGCCCAGGCCGCCCGCGCCAACGAGCCCCATCACGGTCGCCGCGTGAATATTGTGCTCGAAGCGATAGAGCGTCACGTCGACCAGACGTGGGAACACCTGCGGAAAAACGCCGTATCGCAGCACGCCGAAGTAGGAGACTCCCTGGCTGCGCAGGGCTAGGCCAGGTCCCGGCTCCACGTGTTCCAGCGTCTCTGAATAGAGCTTGCCGAGCATGCCGGTCGAGTGGCAGCAAAGCGCCAATGCGCCCGGCAGCGGCCCAAACCCGACCGCCGCGACGAAGACCACACCCCAGATGACCGCAGGGATGGAGCGCATCGCGTTGAGACCGAGCCGAACCGGGATTCGCAGCCATAGCGGAGCGGTGTTGCTGGCTGCGCAGGGGGCGAGCAACAGGGAAAGGAACGCCGCCAGAGAAGTGCCGGAAAGGCTCATCGCCAATGTGTCGAAGAACGGACCAACCCAGCCGCGCCAGCGGCTGAAGTCAGGGGGCGTCGCGTCTGCAATCAGCGCCACGATGGTCGGAGCCGCATCGCGAAACCGCGCGACATCGAACAGGCCACAGTAACGGAACGTCGCCAGCAGCGCCGCAAGCGCAGCGATGAGCCGCAGCGCGCCAAGCAGGCTCGCAGCTGCGGACCTCGCGATCACGCCTTCGATTTCTGTGGCGTTCTCGAAGGTGGGGGCGATCATGGGGCGGCCGCCGACTTTGGAGCAGCGGCGCGAATGGCGTCGATCCACTTGCGCACGCGATCGACATCGGCGTCGTGCGCGGGGATGAACGCGTCGGCGCGGAACACTTTGAGCGCCGCGACGTCCTCGAGTTCGAGGAAGGCCTTGCGAACTTCGTCCTTGAAGGAAGGGTCGAGGCCCGTGCGAAAGGTCCACATATACTCGGGAATGTCTTCGGACTCCGCCAGCACGCGAACACCCGTCGCGGGAATTTTTCCTTCTTCGATCAGGCGGCGGTAGATTGGCTCACTCAGCCCCCCGGCCGCGACCTTGTGGCTCGCTACGGCGAGCGCCACGGCGTCATGGGCTCCGAGCACGCGCGCAACATAGTCGCGATCGGGGGCAAGCCCAGCTTTGAGCAGCTCGTAGCGCGGGACCCAGGTTCCGGAGGTCGAGGCCGGATCTCCAAACGCGATTTCCTGGCCGCGCAGATCCGTCAGGCTGCGGACCGAGCTATCGGCTGGAACGATGATGACCGCGCGAAATGTGGGGCCGACCCCGGGGTGCGACGGCCTTGCGAACGGTTCGAGCTTGGCGTCGCGGCTGCGCAGGATGTAGGTGACGGGACCGAGATAGGCGATATCCAGACGCCCGAAACGCAAAGCCTCGCCGGTCGCGGCGTAATTGGCCCCGACGACGAGCTCGACTTTTAACCCTAAGCGTCTTTCCAGATAGGCCCGCAGCGGTTCGTTGAGGCGCATGACGGTTGGGGCGGACTCCCCCGGCAGCAGGCCGACCGTCAAATGGTCCGGACGGTCCTGCGCAGACGCGCCATGCTCGCAAGTCGCGAGCAGCAGGCTCAGGATGACAAGGCGTGCGAGGCGAGACATGAGGCGATCTCCTCTTGCTGAGAGTTTGCGATTGACCTGCGCTTCGGACGGTCGAATATCTTGCGTCGCGCCGCTTCGTCGAAGGTTTCGACCGGTCCGGCAAACACGGGTCGGCCTTCGGCGAGACCGATCACCCAGTCCGCCAGCGGCAGTGCGACTTCGAGCTGATGGAGAACGACGACCACGGTCGTTCCGGCAGACACGGCGCGCCGCAACGTTCGTCCCATCTCCAGGACCAGTGTGGGATCTATCGAAGAAAACGGTTCGTCGCCGAGCAGCAGCGACGGATTCCGCACAAAGGCGCGCGCGACGCCGACCCTTTGGCGCTCGCCGCCACTGAGCCGCGCGACCCGCGTGTGGGCCAGACGCAGCAGACCGACGGAGGCCAGAGCCTCCGCCGCGCGTCGGCGCATTTCGAGCGGCCATGGGAGGATGGAAATCGGATGGCGCAGGTCGGCGAAGCCGAGCAGCACATTCTCGAGCGCCGTCAGCCGTTCGACCAGCGCATGATCCTGGAAGATCGTCGCAGTCCGGCTGCGATGCAGGCGGATCGCCTCCGCATTGTCGAGCCGTCCGACGTCGCTCGCGGTCACGCTCCCTTCCCTCGGCGCGATGAGCCCGTTCAGCACGCTGATCAGCGTCGTCTTGCCAGCGCCCGAGGGACCGACGATCGCGGTCAGACGTCCCGACGGAATTTGGAGAGACGCGCGGCGCAAGACCTCCGAGCCGCCGCGGTTGACCGTGACATCTTCGAGCCTGATCAAGCGCCCCTCCGCGTCGTTGCCTACCCAAGCGGGCCGTCATGCCATCGCCGTTTCTCGCATGGCTTCATCGAGCGCGGGCTCCGGACGTTTTTGTTCGACGAGTTCGATTTTGTACCCGTCCGGATCCTCGACGAAGGCGATGATATTGTCGCCGTGGCGCTGCGTGCTCGGAGGCCGCGGAATCTTGAAGCCTTCGGCGGCGAGCGTTTCGCACAAAGCTGTGATCCCGCAGACGCCGATCGCGATATGGCCGAAGGCGCTGCCGAGCTCGATCGGCTCGTCCTGCATCCAATTGAACACGAGCTCGATGACTGCGGCGTTCTCCGGCTCGTCGTAGCCGACATAGGCTTGCGTGAACTTGTTCTTCTTGTGCTCGCGCTGGCTAAGGACGCGCATTCCCAGAAGCCGCGTATAGAAGTCCAGGGATTTTTCCATGTGGCTGACGCGCAGCATGGTGTGCAGGATGCGATTCGACGGCTGTTGCATGGCTCGGCCCCTTCGGGTCTTCGAGCAGCAACAGCCGTGCCATCGTCGAGCGATCCCCGATGAGCTGGCGTCACACGATCTGTCGAATGCGGCTTGGAGACTCGATATTCTATCGCGTACGCCGCGGTACGTCAGCCTTCGCCCAATTACATCCGGGAACGCGCCGTTTGAGCCTCCGAACGGCGCGCGCCAGCGTCAGCGAGATCGCACTTTTCGTGTCGTTGATCGGGAAACGCGATCGCGCTCCGCCAATGTCGCTCCGAATTTTACGGCGGTCGCAGCGCGTCTCGACGCATGGCGCCGTCGTTGCAATGGAGCCGCCGAAACGAAACGCGGAGGTGGCGGCGCTCATGGGAAAAATCTTCATTCCATTGGAGACGCTCGTCGGTCCGGCCAATGCGTCTTTGAAATCGAATGCCGCTGGCTGCGCGTCGTCGAGCTGCGGATCGATCGAGAATGCGAGCTCGCTCGATCCGGAGATTTGGGAGAAGGTCAAGGATCATCCCTGCTATTCGGAGGAAGCGCATCACTTCTTCGCGCGCATGCACGTCGCCGTCGCTCCTGCGTGCAACATTCAGTGCAACTACTGCAATCGAAAATATGATTGCGCCAACGAGAGCCGGCCCGGCGTCGTCTCCGAGCGCCTGACGCCGGAGCAAGGTGCGCGGAAGGCCTTGGCCGTCGCGCAGAGCGTGCCGCAGCTCTCCGTGCTGGGAATCGCGGGACCGGGCGACGCGGTCTATGACTGGCGCCACACCAAGCCGACGCTCGACGCTGTCGCGAAGGCGCTCCCCGAACTCAAGCTTTGTCTCTCGACGAACGGGCTCGCTCTGCCGGACCATGTCGACGAGCTCCTGCAGTTGAACATCGACCATGTGACGGTCACGATCAACATGGTCGATCCCGCGATCGGCGCCAAGATCTATCCGTGGATCTACTACCGCAACAAGCGCTACTACGGCGTGGAGGCCTCGCAGATCCTGCATGAGCGCCAGATGCTGGGCCTCGAAATGCTGGCCGCGCGCAAGGTGCTCGTGAAGGTCAATTCGGTGATGATTCCTGGAGTGAATGACGAGCATCTGATCGACGTGAATCGCGAGGTCAAGGCGCGCGGCGCTTTTCTGCACAACATCATGCCGCTGATCTCGGACCCTGCGCACGGGACCTTTTATGGGCTCAATGGACAGCGGGGCCCGACGCCTCGCGAGCTCAAGGAGCTCCAGGACAAGTGCGAGGGCGGCGCCAAGCTCATGCGCCATTGCCGCCAGTGTCGAGCCGATGCGGTGGGCATGCTCGGCGAAGATCGGGGCCAGGAATTCACCACGGATCTTCTGCCCGATCTGACGGAATTCGACCCCACGGCCCGCGACGAATACCGGGTCTTCGTGGAGAAGGAGCGTGCGGGGCGCGACAAAGCCAGAGAGGATGGGCGCATCGCGCTGCAGAAGACCGAGATGGAGAAGCCCTTCGTTGTCGCGGTCGCGACAAAGGGCCAGGGCCGTATCAACGAGCACTTCGGTCACGCGAAGGAGTTCCAGATCTACGAGGCGGATCGGGCCGGCGTTCGCTTCAGCGGCCACCGCAAGCTCGAGGAAAACTATTGCCAGGGCGGGTTCGGCGAGGAGCTCGTGCTGAGCTCCGTGGTCTCCGTGCTCGAAGGCGTCGACGCCGTTCTGTGCGCGAAGATCGGAGACTGTCCGAAGGGCGAGCTGACTGCGGCGGGCATAGAAGCGACCGACGACTACGCCTTCGAGTTCATCGAGCCTTCAATCGCCGATCTCTATGCAAAGACCCACATGGAAGCGAATACCGCCTGAGAGGAAAAGGAACGGATCATGGCCTACAGAATCGTCGCCTCGCAATGCTCCGCTTGCGGCGCCTGTGAATTCGAATGCCCGAATGCGGCAATCAGCATGAAGCGCGACACCTATGTGATCGACGCATCGAAATGCACGGAGTGTGACGGCGAAGCGCCGCGCTGCGCCGACGTCTGCCCCGTGCCTGACACTTGCATCAGAGCCTGACGGCCCAAGATCGCCCCCTCGTCGGCGCCTCCTGGTCACTCCTCAAAAGGAAAAGCTCATGATTGTTCTGACCCGCCCGGCGATCGCCGAGATCGAAAAATCCATGGCGCGAGAAGGCAGAGCCGGCGGCGGCTTGCGCATCACAGCTGAAAGCGCCGGCTGCGCAGGACAAAAATACGCGATGCAGTTCGAGGATGAGCCGGGGGAGAACGACACGATCATCGAGATTCGCGACGTCAGAATCTTCATCGACGCCGACTCAGCGCCGCTGCTCGTCGGAACAACCGTCGACTTTTCCAGTTCCCAAGAAGGTTCGGGCTTCGTGTTTGAGAATCCCAACGCTGGCGGAAAGTGCTCCTGCGGGACCGTGGGCTAGGCAGCGGGCCACGATCCGATGCGCTCCTTCTTTAACGCCGAGAGAGCTTGGGGCTCGACTTGAGCGCATAGATTCGCAGCGGCGGCGCGCAACGCAACCTTCGCGGCGTCGACATCACTCGCACGGCCGATCAGCCAGCGAGAGTCAAGAGAACAAGCTCCTCGAAGGCCACATGACGCGTTGCAACCAACGACTTCACAAGATCGCTCCTTGGCTCGGAACTCGGACGACGCGAATGATCTGTGCGTGCGAGACTCGAGGCGAGCAGGAAAATGTGCGAGCTTGAAATTCAAGCAACACGCTATGTAGTACGCCTACATGATTGCGCTCCGGCGGAGGAGTCCGATTGGCGGCGGCCGGATTAAAGCGCGTAATTACAGGGTGTTATCTTGCTTCCTGCCCGGAAGCGGGTGACTCGCGCCGGCTCGAAATACTTGGCCCGCGTCTTGCAAGCGAATACTCCCGAAAAATTCCCGGAGCAGCAGAGCATGAACCTTGTGTTGTCGGATCAGGGTGAGAGCGGCGCCGACGGCGATCAAGCGCCCGAGGAGCGGCGGGCGATCATCCTCGCCGTCCTGGAGGAGTTGCGACCCGGCGTGCAGCGAGACGGGGGCGACATCGAACTCGTGGCCGTCGAAGCGGACAGGGTCAAAGTGCGGCTCAAAGGAGCCTGCACCACTTGCGCCCTGGCCAGCCAAACCCTGGGGGGCGTGCGACGAAGGCTCGTCGCGGCGCTCGGGACGCCGATAAGAGTCGTGCCGGCGGTGGACTGAAACAAAGGATGGGAAGCGCATGGTGATGACGAAGCCTGCGTTGGTCGGGAGCGACGGCGCTCATGGCGGACCCGCCCTCGGCTCTGGAATTGCGCCTTTCGAGCCGCACGTCTGCGATTGCGACCTCGGCGAATGTCGCACCAACGTTCTGCCGCTCATGAACGAGATGAGCCGGATTGCGAGCGCCGGCGACGACCTTTCAGAGACTCTGCAGATCTTGCTGGAGCTCTTGAAAAAGCACATGAATGTCGTGCGCGCCATGGTCAGCCTTTTCGAGCCCGGATCGGGTGACATCTTCATTCACAAGAGTTTCGGTTTGAGCGAGGAAGAAGAGGGAAAAGGGGTTTATTTTCTTGGGGAGGGGGTGACCGGGCGCGTCGTGGAAACGGGTCAGGCGATCGTCGTGCCGAAAATCGGCGAAGAGCCGGCCTTTCTCAATCGCACGGGAAGCCGTTCCACCCCGCACGACAAGAAAATCAGCTTTATCTGCGTGCCGATCACGCGAGGCAAGCGTGTGCTGGGCACAATCAGCGCCGAACGCCTCTATGACAACGCGCGTCTCCTCAGGCTCGACGTGGAGGTGCTGTCGATACTCGCGACGATGACCGCTCAAGCAGCGGAGCTCTATCTGGTCGAAAACGTCGAAAAGGTCGCGCTGGAGAACGAAAACCGACGTCTTCGAAGCGTGCTCAAGGCGCGCTTCAAGCCGAGCAACATCATCGGCAGCTCCAAGCCGATGCAAGAAGTCTATCGCCTCATCGAGCGCGTCACGCGCACCAAGACCACCGTGCTCATCCTCGGGGAGAGCGGCGTCGGAAAGGAGCTCGTGGCGAGCGCGATCCATTTCAACAGCGACTCGGCCAAGGGGCCGTTCGTCAAGTTCAACTGTGCGGCCCTGCCTGAGAGCGTCATCGAAAGCGAACTTTTTGGCCACGAGAGGGGCTCGTTCACGGGCGCGGTCGGCTCACGAAAGGGACGCTTCGAGGAGGCGAACGGCGGCACGGTCTTTCTCGACGAAGTGGGCGAGCTCTCGCTCCCGGTTCAAGCAAAGCTCTTACGAGTCCTGCAAGAGAAGACTTTCGAACGAGTCGGCGGCAACGCGCCAATCAAGGTGAACCTGCGCATCCTCGCCGCCACCAATCGCAATCTCTCGGATATGGTCGAAAAGGGCGCGTTCCGGGAGGACCTTTATTACAGGCTGAACGTCTTCCCGATCACAATTCCGCCTTTGCGGGAGCGCGGGAACGACATCGTGGCCATCGCCGACCATTTCGTAGCTCAGTTCTCAACCGAGCTGGGCAGCGAGGTCAAGCGGATATCGACCTCGGCCATCAACATGCTTCTCTCCTATCACTGGCCAGGCAATGTTCGCGAACTCGAAAACGTGATCGAGCGGGCGATCATCCTCTCCGAGGACGGGGTCATCCATGGCTACAATCTCCCGCCGTCTCTGCAGATGCCCGTTCTGGCGGAGGTGGAGTGCAAAGGCGACTTGGAAACGCGCCTCAACGCTGTCGAGTACGAGATGATCGTCGAGGCGCTGAAGGTCCAGAAAGGAAACATGACGGAGGCGGCGAAAATGCTCGGGCTTACGCGGCGCATTCTCGGTTTGCGCATGAGCAAGTACAAGCTCAACCACAGGGACTTTCACTGAGGGAACGGCGAATGGACCGGCGTGATGTGAGGTAAGGCGGGATGGACAAATCGGGCGCTCAGATCAAGAATCAGATCTATCAACTGGCTCTCAGTGACATCGCGATGGCCATGGCGATCCGGACGCTTGATCCGGAATCAAGCGTTTCTCACCGCGCGGAGGACTACACGCCTGGCTGCGTGCGTGAGATCTGGCTCGCCAAGACAACCGACAAGCTCCTACGCATGCGGGTCACGCCGCTTGCGACGGCTGGAATCGCCTCGCTGCAGACTTTGTCTGCTCAAGAGCTGCTATCGAAGGCGAAAGAGTTCGAAGTGCCGCTGGAACCTGCTTTTGCTGAGGAAATAGCTCAGTACTTCGAAACGCGACGCGCACGTGTTCTGACATATGATCGATGAATGAGCGGGGCGATGCAAAAGCGAGCGATTCCGGTGGGGAGCCACGCGGGGAAGATTGATCGATAGGGCGAGCGGATCGCGCGAGTTCGCGGCGCCGTCTCTCTCTCTCAGCCTCCAGAAAGTACGCTTCAGTCGCGCGCCGCGCAAAACGAAAGTTGAGTTATCCGATCAAATTAGTTTATAAGCGCCTCAAGGTCAGCGCAGAATGCTCCGATTTCTGTGGCGTT
>Ga0187784_10004309_pt1 | contig 11505 bp, 8 predicted proteins | sample 1015_SJ02_MP15_2_FD_132964 | JGI IMG/M metagenome (GOLD analysis project Ga0187784, IMG submission 132964) | Tropical peat soil microbial communities from peatlands in Department of Meta, Colombia - 1015_SJ02_MP15_20_MG | ecosystem: Environmental > Terrestrial > Soil > Wetlands > Peat | place... | reverse complement strand
TTGTCTTTCGCCGGCCCATAGGACCAGCTCATGCCCATGCAGCCGAGGCCGAGAGCCGAGACTTCAAGATTGCTTTTTCCAAGGTGTCGTTTTTTCATTTTTCCTGACCTCCGGATTGTTCTAGTAGCGTTCCCAAACCACTTTCCAGTGTTCGTTTGGGTCGGTGGATTTCACAGTTAAGCGATTGCCAGAAATCTCGTAGGCCCGCTTCAGGTCTTTACCGATGAGCGTTCGCGCAAGGGCGCCGTCGATGTGAAATGTGAAAGTGGAACCGTCGTCGATGTGGTATCTGCCGTACGAAGCCTCGTATCCGCTCTGCGCATAAGTACTGGCAGTCTCCGCATTTCGATACATGACCTGGACAGACGCTCTACCGTTACGGGTGAAGACGAACATGCCGGCACAATCCGCTTTGTGAAGTTGTCCGTCCGCACTGGGCTCTTCGAGTGAGACCAATTTCCATGCACCGACGAAAGGCGCCTTGGTTTCTGTATTACGATCATGCGCCGATTGTGCAGGCGCTCCAAGGCTCAGCAGTGCAACGACACTCAACAACTGCAGTGACTTCATCTCGGCATCCTACGCTTTCTCTCTCCTTAATCGTTTTTCGGGACGCGCCGTGCGCGATCAGACAACGGTCATCCCGCCGTCTACCGTAAGCGCATGACCAACAACGTAGCTCGCGCCAGGACTGCAAAGCCACAGAACAGTCGAGGCGATCTCCTCCGGCTTGCCTGCGCGACCGATCGGAACGTTCTTCGCGATGTCTTCATATGCTTGCTCGTTGCCACTGACGACATCGCGAGCGACTTGCGTATCAATAAGGCCGGGATTCACAGCATTCACGCGGATGCCCTTTCTCACGTATTCCAGAGCGGCCGTCCGCGTCAGGCCGACCACTCCATGCTTCGACGCTATATACGAAGCGATTCCGGGGTTGCCGGTCAACGCGCCAACCGACGCATTGTTGACGATGGCGCCGCTGCGCTGACGTTCCATGTACCGGAGTTCGTGCTTCATGCAACTCCACACGCCGCGCAGATTGATTCCGATTACGCGGTCCCAGTCTTCACGCGTGCTGTCGGCGGTCGGAGCGATGTGCGCCATGACCCCCGCATTGTTAAATGCTGCGTCGATTCGGCCGAACTCGGCGACGGTGCGGTCCACCATCGCCGCGACCTGCGCGTCGTCACTCACGTCGCAGCGCACAGCAATTGCCTTGTGACCGACGGCGACCAGCCTCTGCGCGGCTGCCTTCACCGTCTCTTCTTTATAGTCTGCCAACACGACGTTCGCGCCTGCTTCGGCGAACGCCTTTGCGGTAGCCAGTCCCATGCCTGCTGCCGCACCTGTGACGAGTGCCACCTTACCGCTGAAATCTAGGGGATTGTTCATAACTCCTCTTTTTGTACTCCTGCTTTTGTCTGCCTCACCAACGTCTGCGGCCTTGCTGCTAAGGCCGCAGCAGCGTCTTAATCGCACGACGCTCGTCCATAGCGCGGTAGCCTTCCGCGACCTGATCGACAGGCAGAGTCAAGTCGAAGACCTTGCCAGGATTGATCTTCTCGTTCAGCACCAGTTGGATCAGTTCAGGCAAGTAGCGGCGCACCGGAGCCGGCCCGCCATGCAGATGCACGTGCGCAAAGAACAATTGCTCACCATTCAGCTCGACGCCGTGAGGAACGCCAACATAACTGAGGTATCCGCCTGGACGTGTAGATTGGATGGCCTGCATCATCGATTCCTGAGTACCCACGCATTCCAATACCGAATCCGCGCCGATTCCTTTTGTCAGTTCCTTGATGCGCGCAACGCCTTCGTCTCCTCGCTCAGTCACGATGTCGGTCGCGCCAAATTCGCCGGCGAGCTTCTGCCGAGAAGGGTGACGGCTCATCACAATGATCCGCTCGGCACCCATTTGTTTGGCTGAAAGCACGCCAAGGAGCCCGACTGCGCCATCGCCCACGACCAAAACCGTCCTGCCAGGCTTCACGTTCGCAGCGTCCGCCGCAAACCAGCCGGTGCCCAAAACGTCGGATGTCGCCAGCAGACTCGGGAGGAATTCCTTCGGAGGCAAATCGTTTGTCGCGACCAGCGTGCCGTCCGCAGATGGCACGCGCAAGAAAGGAGCCTGCGCAGTGCTCATGAATTCGCGCTGCACGCACGACGATTGATAGCCGTCGCGGCAGATGACGCAAGTATTGTCGGAAGTCGCAAACGAGCCGACCACGAACTGACCGGGCTTGATGTTCCTTACTTCTTTGCCCACCTCTTCCACGATGCCGCAGTACTCGTGTCCCATGGGGGTCGGCTGCGCGATCGGCTGGATGCCGCGATAGGACCAAAGATCCGATCCGCAGATGCATGTAGCCGAGAGGCGGATGACGGCATCGGTCGGCTTGGTAATTTTCGGTTCCGGACGATCCTCGAAACGAATATCGTGCGGACCATAAAGCATAGTTCCTTGCATGGTCGATCTCCTTGCGTTCGCTCGTTCACAACTTTAGATGTCAAGGGCGGAGGGGCGCACTAGCGCAACGCGCCAATCTACTTGCAAAAGACGCCATGCTTGGGCTGAAGGGAAATGCAGAGAGGCTGGTTTGCGGTGAGGTGCATACGAGCAAGTGCCCACAATAGAAGACAGCGACCGTTGTATCCAAAATCGGCTTAGATTAGGGGGCATGGGCGGCAATGGCGCCGATGTCTGCCATGTTGTCTCCCTTCTTGAGGGACGGAACCGCGTTGATGTGCAACAGGACACCGGAGATGGGAGCGCGGGCTTCGACTATAACTTTGCCGAAGTAGTCCGTGACAAGGCCGATTTTCATGCCCTCCTGGACATAGGTTCCGCGCTTCACAAGCGGGTACCAAATGCCAGGACCGTCCGACAAGACATCCACGACTCTATCGAGCCACACAGGATTCTCGATGGGGTGAGGATTTCCGGAAAGCATCTTGAGTTCACGCATCGTGCTGAGTGTCCCGTCAACGAGAAGGGACACATCATCCGTTTCGACCGTGCCGGCATAGCCGGCTTCAACGACGATGGAAGGTTTGCCGCGAGCACTCGAGGTGTTGTCTAGGTAGCGAGTGGCAGCCAGATCGGTAGGGCGGTCGCGCCAGATAATGATGTGGTCGAGTCCAAAGGCGAGAACCATCTCTTTAGATATTTGGTCTTGAGCCTCTTTGCCAGTCGGCGCCCAGTAAGCGTAAGGGCGGAGGCTCTCGTCGAGATCGCCGCCGTGGTAGTCGATCAGATAATCACATCGATCAACAATTTGTTGGGTGATAAGAAATGACGCGCGCTCAGTCTGCGTCCCATCGGCTTTTCCAGGATAGAAGCGGTTCATGCTCTTGTTGTCGACGGGGTTCACATGAGGGACTTTTTGTTCGAACGATTGAATGTTAACGAGCGGGACAAGGATGACGGTGCCGCTGATTTGAGAGGGATCAAGCAGAGTAATGAGTTTTTCAATTGCGATGATGGAGGTGTATTCAGTACCGTGGGCGCCAGAGACGAGAGCCAGAATAGGACCACGCTTTTCGCCGTTGATGACGACGATGGGAATACTGGTAGCAGCGTCCACCCCAGCGGGGACTTCCAAATAGCCCGTTGATTTTTGCCCCGGTGCGGCAGAAGCAGTGCCGACAGAAAAAGATGAAGCCTGTGCCTGGACGGACAGCGGCAATAACAGAAAGATCGCAGAAGGAACAAAGATGCGGGCGAAAGACCTGAGCATAGATCCTCCCTACTACGCACACCACGGGTTTCTACAAGAACAGCCGATCCTGAGTCTCGACAAGGTCCACAGGTCTCGAGCAGTCTGCGTCATCGTTCGTCACGTGATTGAGTCGGCTGCTCACGGGGTAGGATCGCATCAGTTGAGCGTCGTGGGGCTTCAACAGTTCTGAAATCGCCACGACATTCTGCATCCTCGGATCCAGCCACAGATCATAGCCGCTGGGATCGAGAATCACTGGCATCCGGTCGTGAACACCAGCGGTCACGGCGTTCGGAGTTGTTGTAAGGATCGAACACGTCTTAATCCACTGGCCATCCGGGTTCTTCCAGCCGTCCCAGATTCCCGCGAAGGCGAACAACTCGCCGTGGTTCACCTCGAAGCAAAATGGCTGTTTGCTTCTTGCGGCCCGCTTCCATTCGTAGAAACCGTCTGCCGGGATCAAACAACGACGAAGCCTTAAAGGATCGCGAAAAGCAGGCTTGTTGGCAGCAGTTTCGGATTTTGCGTTGATTGTGCCACTAGCGATCGAAGCGTCTCGTGCCCAATTCGGAATCAAACCCCATCGCATGGTCGAGATTTGGCGGACAGGCTCTTTCGGGTGTTGACGGATTACCGGTACAGGCTGCATCGGGGCGATATTGAAGCGAGGAGACCAATCGTCTTGCCAATCGGAAGCGTCGAAATACTCCTCGATGATCTGCTTTCGACGTGACAGTCGGTAGCGACCGCACATGGGGACAAATTATGACAGACGCGGGCTTTGTGCAAGGGTTCAGCCCTCAGTCTAGAGGGTCTCCCCCTAGCTGGTCCGTGTCTGGATGGTCGGCAAACAAGAAACTGAGAAGGCCGTTCGATAACTTAAGGTTTGCCATGACTCAACCAGAACGCGTGGCCAATCGCCCACTCTTTCTTTGATCCTCAAGAGGAAACCGGCTAGCAAAGTCATCCAGACGGCTAACTGCGCTCTCGTTTAATAACGCGGCCGGGGACACTCATTTGGATTTTCCTTCAATGCGCAGGTTTCGATGCTGCAGGCTTGGTGGCCGCGACCCGAGTACACTTTCCTGTCATGCCTACCTCGATGGGTTTATCGCCCTCGCCCCATTCGTCAGAGTATTCAAAGGAGTCCTTGGAAATAAACTTCGCGATGAACCTTTGGTGAAACGTTTTTCCGCCAACACTGCTCTCGCCAAGCCAAGTCCACGTGTCGCCGTTTACCGTGCCCGTCTGATTTTCGGTTTCTCCCGTATTGCGGACTCCGTGCAATTCATATTTCTTAGAAATCGGATTGTAGTATTGGAGGTAAGTTTCGATCTCTTTCGTGCCGCCGATATCGACTGTTTCGGTGCACAGCAAGCCGAATCCGCCGCCTGTCCAGTTGCATTCATCGATGCCTCTGACTTTCATCGCTCGAGAGTTAGGGCCCAATGCGCCAGCTCTCACTTCACCTTCGTTCGTAAACCTTCCGACCATCACCGCGAGCTTCTGAACTTCTGGGCCGGGCTTCGGAAGCGCTTCCTGAGACTGAGCGCGAACCATGATTAGGCTCGAAGTGCACGCCAGCAGAGATGAGAGCAATCGTGTGCGAATCGGCATTGGATTTCACCTTTCAGAAGTGCCACGCATCCTAGCACAGGACGGTGTGGCCGAGGACATTCCAGTCACGGGTTCAGGGTTTGTGCTCATGTAGCGAGAACACAGGTAGGAAATCACAGGTTCCCAAGACCCCTCTTGCAGTATGTGGGTAGCACCAAGAGCGCCAAAAAGCTACCTGTCCGGCGGCTGCTGACTCGAGCCCCCCTTCTTGTTGACCCTAAGCCGAAGTGAGATCTCTACGCTGAATCCACCAACCATCGGGCGGTGCCCGTGCTACCCTCTTTTGGCTGGCTGCTGATGACCACGACTGCAATGATGACGGACGTGAACTCCGCCGTTCCGCTCGTGCTCGGCGACGCTGAGTTTCGCGCTCCGTGTTGGAGGTGTGTGAGATGCCGCGAATTTCTTGCATAGTATTTGCATCACTCGTGTTGGCAGGTCTGGGCGACGCCAAGCTGCAGTACCCGTTAGCGCCCAGGGGTGACACGGTCGATACTTATTTTGGGACGAAAGTGAGCGATCCGTATCGTTCGCTTGAAGATGGCAGTGATCCCGTGGTCGTTTCGTGGACTGCGTCGGAAACAAAACTTGCGGCCGATAATATTCACTCCCAGCCGAGCTACGCTATCTATGCAAAGCGTGTTTCCTCACTTTTGGGCGCATATGCATCAAACCGCGACCTTCGTATCGCCGGTGGACGCTTCTTTTATCTGGCCTTGAAGCCGGGCGAGCAACAAGGGAAACTGGTCGTGCGAGATCGCATCGACGGTGCGGAGCGCACGCTTTTCGATCCCAAAATCGCGCCGCGCGACGGCGCCGAGCCTGACATTGAGAATTGGTACGTCGCGCCCGACGGATCGAAAGTGGCCTTTACAACACAATACGGCGGCGACGAAAACGAAACGATTCATGTGGTTGACGCTACGAGCGGTGTGCTTAGCGACACGATCGCGCATGTCGGCGGTGGAGTGAGTTCCACAGCGGTTGCATGGGATCGGGATGCGAAGGGATTTGTACATACCGCCGTGCCGAGAAACCCGGATGGAACGTACCCATCGTTGGGAATGGTACTGGTGCACCACGCCCTTGGCACAGACCCGTCGGGGGATCAGTACGTATTCGGCAGGGGCTTGTCGCAGATCGCGAATTACATATTGCTCGCCTCTCCCTACAGCGACGCTCTCGCGATTTTCGAAACCGATGGTACCGCCCACGGCTCAATCTACATCCGCTGGAACGGAAACGATATTCAAAAGGTCGCCGCGCCGGCGGACGGCATTGGCCAAGGTTCAAAATTTCCAGCCGCATTTGTCGCCAACGAGTTATATGTTGCTTCAAAGAGGCACAGTTCGTTCGGTGAGGTCCTGGCGATTGCGCCGGGAAAAACGATCCAGTCGGCGCGGACAGTGGTTCCTGCGAGTGGGGTGGTGATCGATGACATTGTTGCCGTGCCGAAAGGCTTCATTACTGAGGACATCGACGGCGGCGACAGCACTGCGAGGCTCTTTAGCGCAAACGGGCGGTTGCGCGCGCATCTGCCGATTCCGCCAATTTCATTGAGCACGGTCAGCGCGGACCCGATCCGCGGGCCGATCACGTTCTCGTATCTAAGCTACGTAGCACCCGAAAAACGCGTCATTTACGATCCGGAAACGAATACGACGCATCCATCTCCGATTGAGGCTACGCCGAACTCAAAGGACTTCCCGGGAATGGTAGGCGATCGCGTGATGGTTCCGTCGCTTGACGGAAAAGTGCGGATTCCGCTTGAGATCGTTCATGCCAAATCGATTCCCCTGGGCGGAACGGCACCCACCATCTTGTACGCCTACGGTGCCTATGGGACGGTTTATGGCCCGTATTACGATCCAACCTTGCTGGCATGGTTAGAGCGCGGTGGTGTGTACGCTCAAGCGATGATTCGTGGTGGCGGCGAATACGGAGACGCCTGGCATAACGCGGCGCGTCTCGCCACTAAGACGGTATCGAGCGATGATCTCGCGGCGTGCGCGAGTTGGCTTGGAACCCACGGCTACGGAAACGCGAAACATCTGGGCATCTGGGGCGGCAGTGCGGGAGGGTTCCTGATGGGGCTTGCGCTCACTCGCAATCCGGACCGTTACCGGGCAGTGGATTCCGATGCCGGCTGGTACGATCTGCTTCGAGTCGAACTTTCGCCGAACGGGGCGATGAATGCGCCAGAGTTTGGCACCGTAAAGGATCCGGCGCAATTTTCGTGGATGTTGAAGCAGTCTGCGTACCACAATGTCAAGCCGGGCACGGCCTATCCCGCGATACTGATGCAGACGGGCGAGAATGATCCTCGCGTCGAGCCCTACCATTCGCGCAAGATGATCGCGCGTTTACAGGCGGAATCGTCTTCGGCCTACCCGATCCTTCTGATCCAACGATCAGGCCAGGGGCATGGAATCGGGGACTCGGTGGATTTGCAGGCCGACCAACTCGCCACGACCTACACGTTTTTCGAAAGTCAGCTGCGCTAAAGCGCATGAGAAATACATCGGGGAAATCGCGCCTTGTCGGATAAGCGGATGAGCCGTAGGCGTCGCCCAACACTCACCTTACCACTTTCGAAATATCGATTTCGCGTAGAATCTTGGCCGAGCGAGTTGTGCCTAGGTCGTTCACCGAGGACGAGACATGCGTTACTTCACTTGCCTTTTGGTTGTACTGGGCATCTCTGCCAGCACCTTCTACTCAGCTGAAGCGAACGGCCAACAACTCATCACTTCAGAAAAGCAGCAGGTCGCCAAACAAGGCACGCAAAACCCAGAAGCCTATGAGTGGTATTTGAAGGGGCGCTCCTATTACGACAAGCGGACTCGTGCTGATCTTGAAACCGCAATTTCCTATTTCAAGCAAGCTGTCGCCAAGGACCCCGGCTACGCACTAGGTTATGCGGGACTCGCCTTTTCCTATGGTCGATTGCCTGACTTTGGTGCGAGTGCCAGCGAAAACATCCCGAAGTCGAACGCCGCCGCCCTTAAAGCAATAGAGTTAGACCCGACCTTGGCTCGTCCTCACGTCACTCTGGGCAGTAACAAGATGGTGCATGAATGGGATTTCACCGGAGGCATCGCCGAGTTCAAGAAGGCGGTTGAACTCGACCCCAGCAACGCGGATGCGCACGAGGTATATGCAGAGGAACTGGGTTTGCTTGGCAGCAGGGAGCAGGAAGCTCTGGCGGAAATCGATCGTGCACATCAGCTTGATCCGCAGTCGCCGGCCATCAGCGTTGTGTTAGGGAACGTTCACGTCGACGCACGTCGGTTCGACGAAGCCATCGCTGTGTGCAACAAAGTGGCGAATGAGAACCCGGCATTCGCTGGAGCGCACGTCTGTTTAGCGACCGCCTACTGGGGAAAGAAGATGTACCTGCAGGTGCTTGAAGAATGGAAGGCCTATGACCAGCTTTCCGGCGACCGTGACGATGCTGAAGTTACCTCTGCCATGGAACAAGGATTTCGTTCAAGGGGGTGGAAGGGCGCTCTCAGCAAGAGCATCGAAACCCTGCAAGCACAGCGCAAGACACGGCCTTCGTCAGCCTACGGGTCTGCATACAGGATCGCTGAGGCTTATGCCGAATTAGACGATAAAGATCAGGCTTTCCAGTGGTTCAATACCGCGTTTCAGGAACACGACGAAGGGCTAGTGGCTTTGAAGACTGACTTCGCACTCGATCCCATCCGTTACGACCCACGGTTTGCCGAGTTGGTTCGGAAGGTGGGGTTGCCGCCGGACGACGCTTCAGAAAGCCAGCAGGTCAGCAAACACGGCACGCAAAATCCAGAAGCCCATGAGTTGTATCTGAAAGGGCGGGCCTGTTGGGACACACGAACCCTTTCGGGGCTTGAGGCGGCAGTCTCCTATTTCAACCAAGCCCTCGCCAAAGACCCCGGCTACGTCAAGGCATACGAAGGGCTGGCCGACGCCTACGTGCTTTTGCCGGAATATGGTGGCACCGCAAGCGAAAACATCCCGAAGGCGAATGCGGCCGCCCGAAAGGCGCTGGAGTTGGACGCGAACTCTGGCCATCCCCACGCCATTCTCGGCCACATCAAGTTCGTGCACGAATGGGATTTTGCGGGAGCAGAGGCCGAGTTCAGGAAGGCAATCGAACTTGACCCGAACGACGCCACTGCCCACCAGTGGTACTCAGAAGGTTTGTTCTTGCTTGGCGGCAGGGAGCAGGAAGCTCTTGCGGAGATAACACGAGCCCATCAGCTTGATCCGCAATCTCTAATCATCACGCGCGACTTCGGATACGATCACACGTTTTTGCGGCAATACGACGAAGCCATTGTCATCTGCCAAAAGCTGGCTGATGAGAGTCCGGACTTCTACATGGCGCACTATTGCCTATCCGACGCGTACTGGCGGAAGCGAATGTACTCCCAGTCGATCGAGGAATTCAGGGTTGCGAGTCACGTTTCTGGTGACCGAAACGATTCTGAACTCGCCTCTGCGATGGACCAAGGATTTCGTTCGGGGGGCTGGGAAGGCGCTTACCGCAAGGGTATTGAAGTCTCGCTCGCTCAACGCAAGACTGGGGACTCGTCTCCTTACACCCTTGCCACGATGTATGCCGAACTGGGCGAAAAAGATCATGCTTTCCAATGGCTCAATACGGCGTTTCAGGAACACGATCAAGATCTGCCGGGCCTGAGGACCGAACCTTCATTCGACGCCATCTCTTCCGACCCGCGCTTTGCCGAGTTGGTGCAGAGGATGGGGCTTCCGCCGAACGGGCATCAACTCAGCGCGGATGAAACCCTCTGGCCGACGAAAGGCTGGGCAACCGCAAGTCCTGCCGACGTTGGGGTGGATGAGCAGGCTCTCCTCAGGCTGGACAAGGAGATGGCCTCGGGGAAGTATTTGTTGACCGATAGCTTCGCCGTTTTCCGCTGCAGCCGGAAAGTGTTCGAGCATTTCTACCCGCACGATTACTCGAAGGTTTATGCAAAGGAAGTCAAGGAGCGAGGCCCGTACAATATGCGGCTCACGGGCCGCTACAACTATTTCGATCCGGAGTGGCACCCTTATTATCACGGTAGCGATCTGCATACCATGCAATCGGTCAGCAAGACCATCACATCGGTCATTATCGGCGCAGCCATACAACGTGGCGATTTCAAAGCCGGCCTCGACACGCCGGTTCTGAAATACTTCGACGCATCCAAAGTGAAGAATGTAGATGACCGCAAGCAGCGCATCACGCTGCGTGACTTGCTGACGATGTCGTCGGGCCTCGCCTGGGATGACGAGGACTGGCTCAAAGGCGACCCGCAGAGCGACACCAGCCGCATGGAGGGCTCTGACGACTGGGTGCAGTACGTGATCGACAAACCCATGGCCGCCGAACCCGGCAAGGTCTGGGAATACAGCGACGGCGGAGCGGAATTGCTCGCCTACATCTTTCAGAAAGAAACCGGTCAGGACATCGACGACTACGGCCAGAAATATCTCTTCGCCCCGCTGGGCATCCGCCATGAATGGAAGCGCACCTACCTCGGCGTCGCAGACACGGAAGGCGGCGTGTATCTGACCGGAAGTGACCTGGCAAAGATCGGCTACCTTTTTCTTCAGGATGGGATGTGGAATGGCCAACGAATCGTCTCCAGCGAATGGGTGAAAGCGTCGTTGACTCCCTACTTCCAAGCCGACGAACCGCAGATGGCCAATGACAAAATCGTCGGCTACTTACGGTTTAAGTATGGTTTTCTATGGTGGCTTTCCCCGTTGCCGAATTCGACTGAGCTCGCCTGGATGGCGCGTGGAATGGGAGGCCAGACCCTGCTGGTGTTCCCGAATGAACAGCTGATTGTGACCCATACGGGCTGGGACATTCTCCCGAGTTCCCCTGGCGTGGAGCCTCGCGCAAGCGACTTTCTGCCTCTCGCGAAAGCCAAGACCTGCAGCATCGTGGAGTTGCCTCAATGAGCGCTGCAAAATCACGTTATCGGCGCCCTTCCAAATTGCTCGCATTTGTAGCCGCTGCTTTCTTGCTGCGGCTTGCCATGTCTGCGCAAGAACCTGCAGCGGAGAGCGAATTCCTGCGCCGCGCATTTGTCACGGGTGAGTTTTCTGTCGAATCACTCGGGCCAACCCGATGGGTAGATCGCGGCGACGCTTACACGACGCTCGA